>Ga0066652_100000395_pt1 | contig 21288 bp, 18 predicted proteins | sample GraSoiAngelo_101_FD_71413 | JGI IMG/M metagenome (GOLD analysis project Ga0066652, IMG submission 71413) | Grasslands soil microbial communities from the Angelo Coastal Reserve, California, USA - 14_0903_02_30cm | ecosystem: Environmental > Terrestrial > Soil > Grasslands | place: USA... | reverse complement strand
CGGCGCCGTACACGCTGCGCGCGCATCAGCCGGGGGACATGGGATGGGTCGTGCACCGGCATGGCGCGATCTACGCCCGCGAGTGGGGCTACAACGCCGAGTTCGAGGCGCTGGTGGCGCGGATCGCCGCTCACTTCCTCGATCACTTCGATCCGGCGCGTGAGCGCTGCTGGATCGCCGAGCGGGAGGGGGACGTCATCGGATCCGTGTTCCTGGTGCGGAAGTCGCGGACCGTCGCCAAGCTGCGCCTGCTGCTGGTCGAGCCGCACGCGCGCGGGCTCGGCCTCGGCTCCCGTCTCGTCCAGGAATGCGTCGGCTTCGCGCGCGAGGCCGGCTACCGCAAGGTCGTCTTGTGGACCCAGTCGGAGCTCGACGCGGCGCGGAAGCTGTATCAGCGCGCGGGCTTCCTCTGCATCGACAAGGAGAAGCACCACAGCTGGGGCAGGAAGGATCTGGTGTCGGAGACCTGGGAGCTGCGACTGTAGAACTACTTCACGCGGAACACGGCCACGACCGGGCGGTGATCCGACGCCTCGAGGCCGATGAGCTGTGGCGTCTCGACGTTCTCGACGGAGACGAGCTCGAGCGTCGTACCTGGATCGTAGAAGACGTAGTCGATGCGCGACGACTTGTGGGTGATGCCGTCCATGCGCCCCTTCGCCGTGCCCGCCGCGACCGCGTCGGCCCACGCATCCCGATAGCCGGCGCGAATCTGCTGGTATTCGGGCGACGCCGGGTTGAGGTTGCAGTCGCAGACCAACAGCCGCGGCGATCCCTGGGACAGCGTCCACGGCAGCAGCGTTCCCAACTGTCGCACGCGATCGGCGGCATCCTGATCCAGCTTGCCGCTCTGCAGGTGCGTCACCATCACCGGTAGCGGGCGGGTCGCCTGCAGCATCGTTTTCACGCCGAGCCGTCCGTTCCAGAGCGCCACCGCCCCGGCGTCGGCGATCGGCGCCGGCGCGAAGAACCCGATCCCTTCCGTCTCCGGCGTATCGCCGCGGCAATCCATCACCGTCGTCGTCCACTCGTTCTTGTAGAGGTAGCTCCACTGCCGCCCGGTGGCCGCGGTCAGCCCCTGCGCGATGAGCGCCGGCTGGTCCTCGCAGTTGTAGGCGGGATGATTCCGCGTCAGCTCCTGCACGCCGACGATGTCGGGGTGGAGCGTGGCAATGGCCTGGATGGCGTACTTCAAATCGTAGCGGCCGTCGTTGTTCAACCCGTGCTGGATGTTGAAGGTCGCGACGCGGAACGTGCCGGGCTCGGCGACCGCCTGCGTTGCCGACGATGGCGCGGACGGCGTGGATGGATCACTGCCTCCGCACGCGCATGCGAGACTCATCAGCAAGGCGAAACACGTACGCCGCATGCCTCGAGTGTTGCGAGGGGCGTGCCAGTATGGGCCATAATCCCCGGGTGTCGATCCCCTCCCAGCTCTGGAGATCCCTGACCGGTCGATGGCTCAACCTGCTGCTGGTCTTCGCGCCGATCAGTTGGTACATGTCGAGCCAAAGCGACTCGATGTGGGTGTTCGTGCTCGCCGCCATCAGCCTCATGCCGGCGGCGGGGCTGATTGGCGAAGCGACCGAGGAACTGGCGAACCGCTCCGGACCGACACTGGGCGGCTTTCTCAATGCCACCTTCGGCAACGCCGCCGAGCTCATCATCGCAATCGTGGCGCTGCGCGCGCACCACGTCGAAATCGTCAAGGCCTCGATCACCGGGAGCATCATCGGCAACCTTCTGCTGGTCTTCGGCGCCTCCTGCTTTGCCGGCGGACTGAAGCACGGCACTCAGCGCTTCAACCGGACGTCAGCCGGAAGCGCGATGGTGATGCTGGCGCTCGCGGTCTCGGCGCTGGTCATGCCGGCGGCAGTGGACCTCGTGGCGTTCGGCTCGCTCAACGCGCAACCCGAGGTCATCTACAAACTCAGCCGATGGACCTCGTGGGTGCTGCTCATCGTCTACGGCGCCGGACTGGTGTTCGCGTTCCGCACCAACCGCGATCCGCTTCGCGCGGGCGGGCATCACCCGGCGAAGCTGTCGAGCGCGGCCGCGGTCTCGATGCTCGCGCTCGGCACGATCCTGACGACAATCGAAGCGGAGATTCTCGTGCGCGGGCTCGAACCGGCGATGCAGCAGTTCGGCATGACGGAGCTCTTCGCCGGCGTGATCGTGGTGGCGCTGGTCGGGAACGCCGCCGAGCACTACAGCGCCATCGCGGCGGCGGTGAAGAACGACATGACGCTGGCGATCGAGATCTCGGTCGGCAGCAGCGCCCAGATCGCGCTGATGGTGGCGCCGCTGCTGGTGCTGATCGCGCCGCTCCTCGGCCAACCGTTGTCGCTCGTGCTGAACCCCTTCGAGCTCGCGGCGATCGGGCTGTCGGTCGCGACGGTGGCGCTCGTCGGCATGGACGGCGAGAGCAACTGGCTCGAGGGGCTGCAGCTGCTCGGCCTCTACGTGATCCTGGCGGCCGCCTTCTACGTGATCCCGGGCTGAGGCTGTGCGTCAGCCGCGCAGCACGCACACGCGGCCGCACACCGTGCACACGCGCACTCGACGAATCCCTGGGGATTTCGTGAGATCCACGCTGGCGACGGTCTTGCTCCTACTCGCCGCGTGATCTGGTTCTACGAAAAGCAGGACGACCTTCTGGTCTGCGAAGTGCGCAAGACCCAGGACGACTCCGCCTATGAATTCGAGATCGCCTATTCACAGGGTCCCGATACACGCCGCTTCGATTCCCCCTCGGACCTCATCGCCGGCTATCTCACCGAACTGTCGCGCCTCAAGGCCGCCGGCTGGCACCCACGCGCTGGCAACATCGACAGCCTCGAGTAAGTAATAACTGCGCGATCGGTCGCCAGCTGGACCGCCAACTCTCCTGCAAAATCCACTCGAGGTCGGCGCGGTACCTCGCTTGCTCTGTCCTTCGTCGAAAGCGATGAACAACATATCCCTGAGGAGGATCCCAGCAATGCGATATTCCACCGCTCGATGGACCACGGCAGCCGCGGCCGCCGCGCTCCTCGCGCTTCCGCTGACCGCTTCCGCGCAGACGACGCCGCCGGCCACGGCGCCGGCGCAGGTTGAAACGAAACCGGCGCCCGACCAGACGCCTGCGAAGGACGTGAAAGTCGACGCCGCGGCGGCGAAGCAGCATCTCAGCGAAGCGCGCGACTCACTGAGCCAGCTGACGTCGATGCCGGAGGCGGCGCGGCTGCAGGGTGACGCACGCACGCAGGTGTCGTCGCTCATCTCCAACTTCAACGAGCTGATCACGACGCAGTCGGAGTGGCGGGCGTCCTACGCGAAGCTCGACGCCAACCTGTCGGCGCTCCTCGGCCCCGACGCGCCTGATGCGGCGCCGCCGGCCGCCGGCGTGGCCGGCGCGGTGGGTACCTCGGGGACCACGGCGCCGGTGCAGATCGAACCGGCCGTCCGCGCCAAGCTCGTCGAGTTCCGGACGCATCTGAAGGCGTTCGAGCGCGCGGCGGGCAGCGGCACGAGCGGTGGCGCGATGCCGCCGGCGGCCGCGACGGATGCGACGGCGAATCCGGCAAGCCCGGCGACGCCCGCGACGCCCGCGAATCCGCCGGCAGCCGCCGGCGCGACGGGCACGTCAGGCGTGATGCCGAATTCGCCGACCGCGGACATGGCGCCCGCCGACCAGGCGAAGGCAACCGAGCAGATGGCGCATTCGGAGGCCGACAAGCACCTCGACGCAATCTCGGCGATCCTCGATCAGTCGAAGACCGGCACGCTGACCAAGGCGCAGACCACCGAGCTGAAGAAGCACGTCGCGGAACTCCGCACGCTTCTCGGGAAATCGAAGTAGCCCGGATCTCGACGTGGGGCCGGGGCTTTGGCCCCGGCCCTCGTCCGGCTGAACGCACGCCACGCAAGCTGTAGATCCTGAAGGAGATGAGCGACAAGCGTCCCGGCCCTTCCTTTATGACCGAGGTTCCGCTAGACTACGCGGCGCACGTTGTCATTAATTCTTCGAGGAGGAGCTTGAAATGAAGAAGTTCGTATTGTTTGCGGCGGCAATCCTGTTCGCGGCGGCGCCCGCCCTCTCGGCGGCCGACAAGACCTGGAATGGCGTTCTGAGCGACAGCAAGTGCGCCGGCAAGCACGCGAAGGCCGAGCACGGATCGCAGACCGACAGCGATCACGAGTGCGCCAACAAGTGCGTCGCGGGCGGCGCAAAGCACGTGTTCGTCTCCGGCGGCAAGACCTACCAGATCGCCAACCAGGACTTCGCGGGCCTCAAGGACCACGAGGGTCACAGCATCGCGCTGACCGGCGAAATGAAGGGCGACAGCATCACCGTCTCGAAGATCGACATGAAGGCGGCCGCGAAGAAGAAGTAAACAGTTCACAGTTGACGGTTCACAGTAGTGAATAGTTAACAGTTCGGCGAAGGGGTCTCGCGGCTGCAGTATGATCCTGCACACCCGCGAGGCCTTTTCCATGTACAAGCGTATTGCCGTTGCCACGGCTGCTCTCGTCGCAGCCGCCCTCATCCCTCTCGCCGGCGCCCCGCCGGTCTCGTCGCGCACCGATCTCGCGCTGCAGCGCGCGTGGGACGACTGGGACAAGGGGGATTACATCGCCGCGCTGACCATCTATCAGGAACTGCTGGCGGGCGCGGACGCCGCCGGCGTGCTCGAGCCGATCGCGCTCCAGACCGGCGAGCTCTACCGGACCACGGAGCTGACCACCGACGGCGCCAATCCCGTGTTTTCCCCCGACAGCCGCACGTTCGCGTTCGAGACGGGTCCCGGCGTCAACGCCGGCGCCGCGTCAGGCGCCGGACGCATCACGCACGTGCGGGCAGCGGCGTCACCCGCGGCCGACGTCACGACGCTCGACGGCGGCGAGGCGAGCTTCTGTCCCGACGGCCAGCGCGTCGCGTTTCTCCGCGTGCCCGCATCGGTCGAAGTGACCCGCGCGCAGGAAGCCCTCGGGGCGGCCGCCACCGCCGGGGAACGTGCCCCGCGGCAGGCGGCGATCGCGCGGCTCGTCGCGCGCACCGGCCGCATTGTCGTCCGCGAGATCGCCACGGGACGCGACGAGGAGATCGACACCGGCGAGCTGCTCAAGACCGGCGTCACCTGCGCGGCGGACGGCGCGGTGCTCTTTGCCGGCGCACTCGAGACCGACACGGCCGCGAACCAGATCTACGTCGGGCGCACCGGCAGCACGCCGCAGCCGCTGACGCAGGGTGACGGCTTCAAGATGCCGTCGAAGATCGATGCGGCCGGACGCACGCTGCTCTACCTTGTGCCGCGGCAGGGTCCGTTCCGCCAGGCCGCGCCGGGCGCCGGACGCGGCGCCGGTGGCGCACCTCCAGCCGCTGATCCGCCGGCCGCGACTGGCGACACACCACCGGGCGGCGGTGACCCTGCCGGTGGTGCCGGCGGCGGACGCGGGGGCGGCGGCGCGGCGGCGGCCACCGCGTTCGGCATCGTCGCCCCTGGCGGCAAGGCGGTGGTGGTGAACGGCGTCTCGCCGGCGCTGTCGCGCGACGGCCGCTCGGTGACGTGGATCGCGCGCACGGGTCCGGTGACCGGCGGCGGCGAGCAGCGGCTCCTGCTCGCGCCGACCGACAACGTCGCGGCGCCGATCGAGCTGCACAAGGGCACGGAGCGTCTCGACGCCCCCGCGATTTCCGCGGACGGCACGCGCGTCGCGTTCCAGATGATGCCGAAAGAGGATTGGGAGATCTACGTCGCCGGACGCGACGGCAAGAGCGAGACGCGGGTGACGCGCGACATCCAGCACGATATCGTCCCGCAGTTCCTCGGCGCCGATCGCCTGATCGGCATGATCGGCGAGCCGCGCCACCGGCGATCGTTTCTCTACGCGCTCACGCCGGGGGCCGCGGGCCCGGCCTACACGCGCACGCGGCTGTTCCACAACAACAGCATCCGCACCATCGCCCCGGAGTACGTGTGGGTACCGTCGCCCGACGGCCATCAGCTGCTGATCGTCTCCGAGCGCGACGGCGACACGGTGTCGCCGCCGCGCGGCGTCTACCTCATGGACCTCGCAGCAAAAGTGACAGTGGACGAGGTCAAGGCCCGCGTCGCCGCGAACCTCAAGGCGGAGCGCGCGCTGCGGGAGAACGGCCGCCGGCTGTTCGCGCCGATCGCGGCGGAGGTGAAGACGCTCACGTCGCAGGCGTCCGCGGCACGGGTCTACAATTACGAAAAGGCGCTCTTCGACTTCGACTCGAAGCACATCACCAGACCGGGCAACAAGCTCGCGTCCGAATACCTGTTCAACACCTACACGTCGTTCGGCTATGCGCCGGAATACCAGTGGTTCGCGGGACGCGGCGCGCTCGGCGGCCAGACCGCGAACGTCGTCGCGACGCTGAAAGGCACGGTCAATCCCGAGCTCGTCTACGTCGTCAGCAGCCACTACGATTCGGTCGCGGTCGGGCCCGGCGCCGACGACGACACGTCGGGGACGGCGGCGCTGCTCGAAACGGCGCGGATCATGGCGGGGCATCCGATGCCGGCCACGATCGTGTTCGCGTCGTTCACCGGCGAGGAAGCGGGACTGCTCGGCAGCCGCGAGTTCGTGCGGCGCGCCGTCGAGGGGAAAGTGCAAGTGGTCGGCGCCCTCAACAACGACATGATCGGGTGGGCCGGCGACCACCGCGTCGACAACACGATCCGCTACTCCAACCCGGGCATCCGCGACATCCAGCATGGCGCCGCGCTCGAGTTCAGCTCGATGATTCTCTACGACGCGCTCTACTACAAGGGCACGGACGCGGCGTCGTACTACGATGCCTACGGCGATATCGTCGGCGGGATCGGGTCCTACCCGGTGCTCAGCAATCCGCATTACCACCAGTCGCACGACACCCTGGAGGGGATGAACTACGGCCAGATCGCCGAAGTCTCGAAGGTCACGGCGGCGACGTTGATGCTGCTCGCGTCGAGCCCGTCGCGCATTGTCGGCCTGACCGCCGCAGCCGGTTCGTCAGGCGCCACGCTGGCCTGGACACCGAGCGCGGAAACCGGCGTCACTGGATATCTCGTGACCTGGGGTCCGGCCGACAACCCGGCGCTGCACTCGCTGCGCGTGACGCAGCCGAAGGCGACACTCCCCGGCGCGGCCGCGGGCAGCGCCGTCCGGGTGAAAGCGATCAACGCGAAGGGGTTCGAAGGCTGGGACTGGGCCCGGGGGGTGGTGCGGTAGGGGGCGGATCTTCAGGTCCGCCGGGATCGGAGCTCTCGGAGTCGTCATGATCCGCGGCGCGCCGGTGCGTGAAGACGAAGATGCCGACGCCGAGCAGGATCGCCATGTCGGCGACGTTGAAGATGCCCGTGCGCAGCGGGCCGACGCCGACGTTCATGAAGTCGATGACGCTGCCCCGGACGATCCGATCGACCAGGTTCGAGGCGCCGCCGGCGAAGTAGAACGCCAGCCCCACGAGCGCCGGCCCCGACAATTGCACGCGAAACGCGGCGGCGACCATCACGCAGAGGATGAGGCCGGTGCCGATGGTGAAGACCGTCGTGCGCACGGCCGGCGACCAGTCGTGGCCGAGACTGAGGAACGCCCCCGAGTTCTCGGTGTATTCGAGGCGGACGGTGTCGGCGAGGAACGACTGGCGCGGCTCGCCGGCGAGCTCGAGCGCGGCGAAGTGCTTGCTGACGCGGTCGCAGCCGACCGTCATGCCGACGAGCAGCAGCAGCGCCACGCGTCTCCATACGTTTGACATGCCTCCGCGATGATACATGGCGGCGACTTGACGTCTGTATATATACGATATATACAGTAGGCACATGGCCGGCCCGCCGCGGCGCCTCACGCTTCCCCCCATCTCCGCGGCGGAGCCCGGCACGCTGTACCAGCAGATCGTCGACGGCCTCAAGCGCGAGGTCAGCGAGGGGCGGCTGCCGCCGGGATCGGCCCTGCCGTCGTTCCGCAGCCTGGCCGAGGAGCTCCTGGTCAGCGTGATTACCGTGAAGCGCGCCTATGAAGAGCTCGAGCGCGAGGGGATCATCTACCGCCGGCAGGGGCTCGGCACGTTCGTCGCGACGGCCGCGGTGGATCGCACGCGCGAAGCCAAGACCGGACGCGCCCGCGAGCTACTGCAGGAAGCGCTGCGCGAGGCGACCGAAGCGGGCCTCAGCGCGAGGGACGTCATCCATCTCCTGCAATCCCTTCTTCAGGAAAGAGAGCCGAGGCATGTCCGGAAACGCGATTGAAATCCGCGGGCTGGAAAAGGCCTTCCCCACCTTCGCGCTGGGGCCGCTCGACCTCTCCGTCCCGCGCGGGGCGATCTACGGCTTCGTCGGCCCGAACGGCTCGGGCAAGACGACCACCATCGATCTGATCTTCGGCATGGGGACGAAGGATGCCGGCTCAATCAGCGTCCTCGGCCTCGATCATCTGAAGGACGAGGTCGCGATGAAGCGGCAAATCGCGTACGTCGGTCCCGATCTGAACTTCGCGCCGTGGGGCCGCGTGCACAAGGCTGTCGCGTTCGTCCGTGGCTTCTACCCGGCCTGGGACCAGCAGTACTGCGAGCGGCTGATGACGGCGCTCGACGTCGGCGCGAACGACAGGATCATGACGCTCTCCTTCGGCGCGCGCATCAAGCTCGCGCTGATCCTGGCGCTCGCGTGGAAGCCGAAAGTGCTGGTGCTCGACGAACCGACGGTGGGACTCGACGCGATCTCCAAGCAGGTCGTGTTCACGGAGTTGCTCGCGGCGGTGCAGGACGAAGACCGCACCGTGCTGATTTCCTCGCACGGGCTGACCGACGTGGAGCGGATGGTGGATGACCTCTCCGCGTGGTGGTTCGTCGCTCTCGGACTCAGCGGCATCGCCGCCGCAACCGTCCTGAACCACCGCACCCTGAGGCGAAGCGCGACCTACCGGAACCGAACCCCCGCGCAGGCGGCGATTCAGCCGCACTGGTCGTAACCGCTATTCAGATTCGCGTAGCGCAGGGCTTCAGCCCTGCCCGGGGCAGACCTGAAGGTCTGCGCTACGAGGACATCGAAAACGCTCTAGAACTGGAAGTAGATGAAATCGAGCGACGTCCGGCTGCGCAGGACGAGGATGGCCGTGAATGCGGCGCCACAGGCGACGGCCTTCAACACGGCGATGCCCCAGCCGGCCTCCGGCTCGTCGCTCCGAGTCTTGCCGCGGTGCAGTTCCACCCAGACGCTCTGCGCCCAGAGCGGTACCGAGTAGCCGAACGCCAGCAGGAACAGATAGAGCCCCGCCTGCCGCTCGAACGCCGAGCTGTGCCACGGCATCAGCTTCAGGTCCCGCACGATGGCCGAGAGCTCAGTCTCGCGGAACAACAGCCAGCCAACCAGCGTCAGCGCAAACATCACGGGGATCTGCAGAACCGCGCGATACGAGACACGCGAGACGCGAGGCGCGGGGCGCAATATCTCATGGGCCCGCGTCAGCACGAGCAGCACGCCGTGATACAGGCCCCAGAGCACGTAGTTCCAGCTCGCGCCGTGCCACAGCCCCGACAGCAGGAACGTGATGAGCACGTTGCGCGCCCACGTGCCTTCTCCGGCGCGGGAGCCCCCGAGCGGGATGTAGACGTAGTCGCGGAACCACGTCGAGAGCGAAATGTTCCAGCGGCGCCAGAAGTCGGCCGGGTTGCGCGCCAGGTAGGGGTGGTCGAAGTTTTCGGTCAGCTCGAACCCGAGCCACCGCGACGAGCCGCGCGCGATGTCGGTGTAGGCGGAGAAGTCGGCATAGATCTGGATGGCGAAGGCGAACACGCCGGCCCACAGCACCTCGAACGACGGATCGTTCAGGCCGAACACCTTGTTGGCGATGACGCCGACGTTGTCGGCGATCACCAGCTTCTTGAAAAAGCCCCACACCATCAGGTAGAAGCCGCTGGTGGCGCGCGGCAGCGAGAAGCGGCGCGCCTGCTCGACCTGCGGCAGCAGGTACGACGCGCGCTGGATCGGTCCCGCGACCAGGTGCGGGAAGAACGAGATGAACACGGCGACGTCGAGCAGGCTGCGCCGCGCCCGCAGCTCGCCGCGGAAGACGTCGACCGTGTAGCTCATCGCCTGGAAGGTGTAGAACGAGATGCCGACCGGCAGGATGACGCGCAGCACCGGCAGCCCGACGTGCAGGCCGGCGGCCTCGAGCACCACGTGGAGGTTGTCGACGAAGAAATTGAAGTACTTGAAGAACCCCAGCATGCCGAAGTTCGAGACGATGCTGAGGGCCATGAAGAGGCGGCGCCGATCGGGGTGGCGTTCCATGCCCCGCGCCGCGAGGTAGTCGATCACCGTCGACGAGGCGATCAGGATCAGGAACCAGGGATGGACGTAGCCGTAGAAGAAATAGCTCGCCGCCAGCAGCAGGATGTTCTGGCCGCGATGCCGCAGCCGCCAATACACCGCGGTGACCAGGATGAAAAAGACGACGAAGTCGAGGCTGTGGAAGATCACGGCAGGCGCTGGCGCAGCCTGGCGGCGAACGTCTCGGTGTAGCGGCGGCGTCCGTCGCGCGACAGGTGGTCGCCGTCCTCGTAGAGATCGAGCGTCTCAGCCGGGTCGCCGGTGTCATCCATGAAGATCCCGCCATTCGCCTCGACGTAGGCCTTCAGCTTGCCGACGTAGCGCTGCAGCGCCGGCGACTGCACCGGCGGGCGGCCGCCCACCGGGCGCCGCTGCACGCGGACGAGCACCAGCGTGAGCCCGGCCTGCCGCGCGTCGCGCAGCATCAACGGCAGCTGCGACCGGTCGACGAAGGCGTCGAAGTCCGCTTCGCGGTCCTCGGTCGCCTGCATGTCGGCGGCGTCCATCGGCCGCAGGTGCTCGAGGCCGAAGCGCTCGTTCAGCTGCGCGAGGAACGCCGCCCGCGGCCGGCGAAACGGAAAGAGCAGGCGCGCGGGCCATTCGCTCACCGCGGGCTCGATCCAGCGCCGCGCCTCCTCGGCCTGGTAGAGCCGATCGAACGCGTCGCGCAGGCGGTAGAACGTCGTGCCGCGGCGGCGGGCGACGGCGGCGTTGAGGTCGTCCTCGCGCTCGAGCGCCGCCGTGTCGAGCGACCAGGTGGCGTCGATCCGGAAGAGGACGTTGGTCAGGTTGGTGTCGCGAAAAAACACGATGACCGCGCGCGGCCGGATGCCGCTGGCGATGACCCAGTTCTTGAGCGCCAGGTACCACCAGGCCGGTCCGCTGCCCGCATAAAGGAGCGGCGCCGTGAGCCGGCCGGTCAGCTGCGTCAGCAGCGCCGGGTCGATCCGCGATCCGGCCATCGAGTCGCCGATCACCACGAGGCCGGGATTCATCCGCGCCAGGTCGGTGACGCGTTCGGCCTCGAACGGCTGCCGCTCGCGCGGCCCGGACAGCGCCGGCAGGTAACTCGGCTGCAGACTGGCCGCGGGATGCCGCCGGTTCGCGGCGCGCAGTCCGAGCGGCAGCAGGAGAAGACCGGCCGCCGCGAGCAGCAGCCGGGCGGCCGCGCGCGCCTTCAACGAATGGCGTCCTTGGGACATTCCCCGCCGGCCACGGCGACGACCGGCCGCACTTCCTCGGGGCGCACCCGCGCGACCGAATAGAACTCGTTGCGCCAGCTCGAGATCTGGTAAATCCAGTAGACCTCGTTGTCGAGCACGACACGCCCGAACGGCAGCATGAACGACACGTCCTCGCGGTCGCAGTAGGTGACGCGCGCGCCGATGTTGATGACCGGCTCCTTGCCCTCGCGCTCGGTGATCCAGCCGCGCACGAACGTGATCAATCCGCAGCCGCTGTCCCCCGCCCGGATTGGAAACCGCCGGACCGCTTCGACGTAGATCGTCTTCCACGTCGCTTTCGACGTGGTGTCGATGGTGCGATAGAACGCCTCGAGCTCGATCGGGTAGTCGGCACGGTCGCCGGCCGGGAACGGATGCCGCCAGTTCGTGAAGTGATCGACGGCCAGCGCTTCCTGCTTGTTGAACTCGTCGGTGATGAGGTCGACGACGCGCGTCGCTTCGGGGGCGCGGGTCGAGACGTTGATGATGTCCTGGATCGCCACGCCGCCGGCGACGGCCAGGCCGTCCTTCGGCACGGTGGGGTCGCGTGGATCGATCGTGGCGCCGCGGTAGTCGGTGGCGATGGCGGGATGACCGCTGCAGAAGACCTTGGCGTGCACGGGCTGGCCGAGGACCAGCGGCCTGGTCTCGCCGCCCGCCAGCCGTGCCGTCCACGGCACGTCCGGGCCCTGGGGGCCCCACCACTTCTTCGGAATGTCGCCGCGCGAGATCGGGAGCGGCACGCTCACGTCAGACGCGGGCCACTGCAGGCTCCAGGCCCTGCCGTCGAACGACGCGAAGGGAATCATCACGCCGTCGCGGCGGAGCACCGCGAGGCTGAACTTGTCGCGCTCGGCGCCCCACGCCGCGGCCACCGCCAGCGAGGCCAGCAGCAGCACGGCGCCCAGGCGGATCGCGGGTCGCATGCCCCGATTCTAAATGGAATCCGCGCAATCCGCGCAATCCGCGGCCGCCGCTACTTGTCGAGGACTTCGCGGACTTTCTTCAGCAGGTCGTCGCGCGAGAACGGCTTGGCGAGAAAGTCGATCGCCAGCTCCGCGTCGAGCGTGCCCGGATAGCCCGAGATGCACAGCAGCTTGAGGTTGCGGCGGCGGCCGCGCAGGTGATGCGCGAGCTCGGCGCCGCCCATGTAGGGCATCCGCATGTCGGTCAGCAGCATGTCGATCGAGTCGCCGTGCTGATCGAACAGCTTCATCGCTTCCTGGCCGTTGCGGGCCTCGTACACGAAGTAGCCGACGCGGGTGAGCGCCTGAGCGAACAGCTGCCGGACGGCGGGTTCGTCTTCGACGAGGAGGATGGTTTCGAGCGTGGCTTCCGTCATGACGTCGTGTGTGCGCGTGTGCCTAGCGTAACAGTGTCGAGCGGCCGCGATCGCGGAAAAAACGCGGTGACCTGCGGCTGTGCGCCGCGGGTGTGCGGCACTGGCACACCGCCGCGCACCGGCGCACAGTGCGACGGCCTATTCCGCCGTCTTGTTGCGCTCCGCGCGGATCCCGGCGCGTACTTCGTAGTGCTGCGCCACGAGCCAGCAGAGCGAGGCCCAGAACAGCCCGACGATCCAGCCCGCGATCACGTCGGTCGGATAGTGGACGCCGAGCCACACACGGCTGAGCCCGACGAGGAACGTCATCAGCATCGCCACCGTGCAGCAATACACCTTGGTCAGGCGCGACTCGGTGATGCGCATGAGGATCGCGCCGAGCGTGAGGTAGATGATCGCCGACTGCATCGCGTGCCCGCTCGGGAAGCTGCTCGAAAACGCTTCGCGCAGGTGCGGCACGACGGTCGGCCGCGGGCGCGCGAACACGGTCTTCATCGCGTAGCTGACCGCTTCGCCGCTGATCGCCGTGATCGTGATGAAGAACGCCGTCCAGTACCGCGTCTGCAGCAGCAGGAATCCGACCACGGCCAGGACGACGAGGGTGATGACGGTCGGCCCGCCGAGCGCCGTGAGATCGAGCAGGACGCTCGTCACCCACGCCGGACCGATCGGCAGCGACGGGTCATCCGCCTTGCGGAAGCCGAGCACGATCTTCTTGTCGAAGGCGAGCGTCTCCCCTTCCATCACCTCCCCGGCCAGCGCGAGGAAGACGAACAGCAGGATGCAGCCGCCGAGACCGACGAGGAGCCACGTGAGCTCCCGGCGCTCCAGCTTGCTGAACCAGGTACGGGATCGCGCCCAGACGCCCGCCTTGGCACCGGGCTTCTTCCCCTTGGCCATCTATCGCCTCTATTTCTTCTTCTTCACCGCGGGCGGCGCCGGGCGCGAAACCAGCTTGATCGTTCCCGTGGTCTCGCGGGCGCGCAGCACGGCCATCACGTCGGCGAGCGGCACCGGCTCGAACTCCCCCGACAGGAAGTCGTGGATCTCCAGGGCGCTCAGTTTCTTGCCCAGCAGGATGCTCAACTCGGCGTTCATGTGCTGCGGCAGCGCCGGTCCGGCCGCACCCGCGCCGCGCCCGCCGCCCCCGCCCCCGGCGCCGCGCCCACCGCCGGCGCCGCGTCCGCCGGCGGCCCCGGCCGCCGCCGCGCAGCCCGAGAACGTCGCGCGCCCGGTGCACTCGACGATCAGGTTCGCCGCCTCCTTCTCCTCGGGCGTCTGCGGCGGCTCGTCGATCGGCTGCGTGCCCAGCCGCGCCGCGTGCAGCGCATACGCCGCGCGCGCCGACTCGGTCAGCGCCGCGACGGTCTTGTCGATCGACGCGGCGATCGGGTCCAGCTGCTTCGGCGCCGCCGCCGGGTTCCCGTAGAGCACGCCCGACGAAGTGATCACCCCCTTCTCGACGTTGCCCTGGTGCCGGATCGCGACGCGCGCGTCCTTCCACGCGGCGTGCAGCGCCTCGGCCGACGCCGCGTCGGCGAGGTAGCTCGTCCCCTTGCGCTGCGCGACGCCGATCCGCTCGCTGCCGCGGCTCAGGTTCTCGCTCGTCACCCGCCCGGCGAGCTCGTCGCCGCCCGAGGCGATCACCGCCAGCGCGCCGGTCGCCACCACCGCCGCGCGCTTGTACTGCGTCGAGTCCTGCTTGTCCGGCGTGTCCTGCGACGAGTGGTACCACATGTCCGGCCAGGTGATGAACATCACCGCGGGGATCCCGTACTGCATGTAGGTGACGTGATCGCTCGAGCCGTAGTGCTGGTCGATCTTGACGTAGAACGCGTCGTTGCTGCCGTTCGGCGCCGTGATGTTCACCACCGGCTGGTAGCCGTTGGCGCGGTAGCGCACGCGCTCGCGGGTCAGCTCCGAAACGTACTCCATCATGCTCTGGCCGATGTCGTTGATGAAGGACGGGAACGTGTCGGGCGTCCGCTGCATGATCCAGTAGCTCCGGCTCATCGTCAGGCGCAGCGCCTCCATGTCGAAGTTCAGATCGCCGATGATCACCTTCGCCTTGTCCGGATGCGCGTCGAGCCACGCGCGCGTGCCGCTGATTTCCTGCACCCACTGGAAATTCACGGTGCGCCTGGGCCGCGGCAGCTTCCCTTCCTGGATCAGCTTGATGTAGGCGCGGCCGACCTCGAGCGTCAGCGCGCAGCCCGAGTTGTCGTCGTTCGCGCCCTGCTTGATATACCCCTCGAAGAGATGGCCGCCGATCGCGACCTCCTGCGTCGTGCTGCCGTCGCCGGCGATCTCGGCGTGGACGAGCTCCTGCTTGTTCGGCACCTGCTCGCTCTTGTTGACCGAGCGGATGGTCACCTTCTGCCCGCGGTTCAGCATCGTTTCCAGCTGCCGGGCCTTCTTCGGCGACAGCGCCCACGCCGCGGTGTTCGGCTGCGCGCTGACCGTGGTCGAGACGATCTGGTCCGGGTAGTCGACGGCGCGATCCCCCGCGCCGATGGCGCTGATGCCGAGCGCGCCGATCGCGCCCGCGGCCACCGCGCGCGCGTAGACGGCGCCGAGCCCGCTCGGCGCCGTCGACAGGACGAATTTCCCCTTCACGTCCGTGCCGTCGAAGTCCTGCGCCGTGCCCTGGCCGACGTTGATCAGGTCGCCGGTGATGTCGGCATTGGCGTTGGTCGACGCCACCGACTCGGGAATGTCATGGACGTCGTAGACCTTCTCGGCGCGCGGCGACGTGATCCAGAGCTCGCCGACGACCGGCTGCCACGTCTGCCCCGTCGGGAAGTCCTCGATGACGACGTTGGTGAAGCCGTATTCCTTCGCGAGCGCGGCGATCTTCTCGCTTTCGCGGAAGTGCCCCTGGTATTCCGACGGCGGCCGGACGAACTGGTATGGCACCAGCTCCAGCACGTGGTGCAGCGCCCGCTCGCCGGACGCCTCGTTGATGATCGCGTTCATCTGCTCGTGCGAGAGCAGCGTGCGATCTTCTTTTTCCTGCGCGCCGGCGGTGATCCCGGCCACCGCGATCGCGCCTATGAAGAGTGCCTTGCGCATCAGTCCTCCATCCATCCGCCACAAACTCTATCCCAACGCCGGCGCCGGGACGGCTGGACAGGACCGCGCGAAGTGGACGACGATGGCGGGCGATGGCGCTCCCGAGGGTCATTCCGGCGCTTGCCGATCTCACGCAGGACATGGCCGGCCCCGTGCCGGTGTCGCTGCTCTACGACTGGGCCGCCGGCGACCAGGACGATGCTCGCGCGGCCGTCCTGCTCGAGCCGTACCGGATCGAGGGGGTCGTCGTCTCGTCGGATACCTCGGGCCTGAGCCGGCTGACCAAGGAGCGCGATCTCCTCGACGTGCTCGCGCTCATCTCCGAACCCAAGCAGATCCTCCACGGGATCGGCGTGCAGATCGGCGGCCGCGGGATCGGGACATGGGTGGCCGACAACACCCAGATCTACTATCCGGAGACGGTCGACCCGCCGGCGATTGTCGCGGGGATGCGGGAAGCCGAGCGCCGCATCTCGTGCGAGCTGCCGATCAGCGTCGGCATGTGCGTGCATCGCGGCACGTTCTTCGACCTCGGCGGCGGGCTGTACGGCTACGACGCGCACCTCGTCGAGGCGCTCGCCGAGCATCACGCGGGCCCCGGCGAGATCCTCGTCACGGCCAAGGTCAAGGCGTGCTGTTCCGAGGAGTACCAGTTTCGCGGGCACACCGATCTCGAGGCGGGAGGGATCTTCGTGCTGACGCGCGGGCCGCGGATGCAGGGGCTCGAGCCGTCGAGTCGCCCCTATCCGCACCCGTACCCGCTCGATTTCTTCGACCTGCTGGTGGCCTTCAAGAAGGCGGACGAGAAGGATGCGCTGCGCCGCCGGATCTACGACACCTACCTGAAGCCCGCCGTCGTGGTGTTCCTGGCGCGGGCGCGCGATTCCGGCGCGAAGTGGGACGGCGCGCCGCTCCTCGATGACCTGGTCGCCAACGTCCTGCTCGACGCGCTGGTCCTGGGTCTCGAGAGCGCGCGCGGACACGTGGCCGGACTCGGCGGCGGCCTCGGCATCCTGACGTTCGACACGGCGGCCGAAGCGGTCGACACGGCCGAGGCGCTCCGGCGCCGCTTTGGCGCCAACGGCCTCGCGGTGAAGATCGGGATCGCCAGCGGACCGGTCCTGCTCTTCTCGAATCCGCGCGGACCGAGCGGCATTACCGGCGCGCCGGTCAACGTGGCCTCGAAGATCTCCGAGGATGCCGGCGTGGCCGGCCGCATCAACATCGCCGCCGACGTCGCGGCGCAGCTGCCGCACCTCTCGAACGCGACACCGTTCGAAATTCCCGTCGGCGGCGTCGTCCTGCACGGCGTGACGGTGTAGCGGCCTGCGCTTACCGCCTACTGCCTACTGCCTACTGCCTACTGCCTACTGCCTACTGCGCGCGCAGGGCGCGGATCGGCTCGACCCGGGCCGCCCAGCGCGCCGGGACGTAGCTCGCCAGCGCGGCCACCGTTGCCAGCGCCAGCGCCACGCCTCCAAACGTGAGCGGGTCGCTCGCGCTGATGCCGTAGAGCACGCTGGACAGGACACGCGCTGCGCCCAGCGCCAGCGCAAGGCCAATCCCCATGCCGAAGATGGTGAGCCGCAGCCCTTGCCAGACCACCATCCGCACGATGTCGCGCGGGCGCGCGCCGAGCGCCATCCGCACGCCGATCTCCACCCGGCGCTGGCTCACCGAGTAGGCGACGACGCCGTAGAGTCCGACCACCGCCAGCGTCAAGGCCAGCCCCCCGAACATCCCGAGCAACAGGCCCGCGGCGCGGGCCGGAAACAACGGGACCTCCAGGTGCTCTTCGAGCGTGTGCACTCCGACCAGCGGCATGTTCGGATCGAGGTTCCGCGCCACGTCGGCCAGCGCGCGGACCATCGACGCGTCTCCCTGGCTGCGCACCACGAGCTGGACCCCGGGCTGGTAGCCCTGGAGCAGCGACCGGTAGAAGAACGGCCGCGGGTCCTCACCGAGACTCCGATACTTGCCGGTCCTGGCGACACCAATGATCTCCGCGCGCTTCCGCGAGTTGTGCGGTCCAAGCAGGGTGACGCGCTGGCCGACGGCGTCCTGGCCCGGCCAGTAGCGCGCCGCCATCGCTTCGTTGATCACCACGACCAGAGGGGACGTCTCTCGGTCCTGGTCGGTGAAGCCGCGTCCGCGCAGCAACGGCGTCGCCATCGCCTCGAAGTAGCCGGGCGCGACGACCGCGTTGTCGATCGGAACCTGCGGAGACCCGTTCACCTCGATCGATTCCATCCTCATCACCTGGCTCAACGGCAGGTGATCCGCCAGGCTCGCCGCGCGCACGCCGGGGAGGGCGCGGACACGTTCGAGCAGCGCCGCGTAGTACGCCTTGCCGCGTGCCTCGTCGTAGCCGAAGGCCCCGACGTCGAGCGACGCGGTGACCGCCTTGTGCATGTCGAAACCCGGATCGATGGAGCCGGCATTGCGCAGGCTCCGGAGGCAGAGGCCGGTGCCCACGAGCAACACCAGGCACGCAGCGACCTGCGTGATCACCAGGCCGTGGCGCAGGCGCGACCTGGCCGAGCCGCCCTGGGGCGATCCGTCTTTCAGGCTCGCCACGTGATCGACTCGCGATTGCTGCAGCGCCGGCGCCAGCGCGAATGCGACCCCGGTGAGCAACGACGCGGCGGCCGTGAAGAGCAGGACCCGCGCATCCGGCGAGAGGTTCAGCGCCAGCGGCAGGGATGCCGGCCTGAGAGACCAGAGCAGTGGCGTCGACCACGCCGACAGCAGGAGGCCTGCCGCGCCGGCGACACCCGCGAGCAGGAGGCCCTCGGTCAGCGTCTGCTGGACGAGCCGCCGCCGATCGGCGCCGAGCGCCGCGCGGACCGCCATCTCGCGACGGCGGCTGGACGCTCTCGCGAGGAGCAGGTTCGCGACGTTGGCGCACGCAATCAGGAGGACGAGACCGACGACCGCCATCGCCACGCCGCTGATGCCGGCGAGGACGCCGCGAAACGGGGACGGCACGAGCTCGAGCGGCAGCGCGGCCGCGGTCAGGTCCTTGTCGGCATCGGGATAATCCGCGGCGAGCCGCGCGCCAAGCACCGCCAGATCGGCCCGCGCCTGCGCCGGCGTGATGCCCGGCTTGAGCCGCCCGATGCCGAGAATCCAGTGCATCCGCCGCTCGCGCAGGTTCAAGCCGGGGCTCACCGCATCATGCGCGGCCAGCGGCGCCCAGAAATCGGGGGTGAACCCGGCGAGCACGCCCGTGAATCCGGGAGGTGCGACGCCGATGATCGTAAAGGCGCGACCGTTCAGCGTGATCGGCGCGCCGACGATGGTCGCGTCGGCGCCGAGCCGCTGCTGCCAGAGCGCGTGCGACAGCACGATCGCCGGCGCCGGCGTCGAGGATCGATCGTCCTCGGACTGGAACAACCGCCCGAGGGCCGGCCGCACGCCGAGTATGGAAAAAAAATTGCCGCTGACGAGGCCGCCCTGCAGGATCTCTCCCTCGCCGGGACGACTCCACGTGACGCGCGCGGTCTCGCCGGTGACGCCGCCCATCTCGCTGAAGACACCGTTGTGATCGCGGTAGTGCTCATAGTCGGGAAACGACAGCTGCATGTGGCTGCCGATCCCGTTCCCACGCGTGGTGTTGTGCTGCCACACCTCGAGCAGGCGGCCCGGGTCGGTCACCGATGGCGGCCGCAGCATCAAGGCATCGACGAAACTGAAAATCGTGACGTTCGCGCCGATACCCAGCGCAAGCGAGCAGATGGCGACCGCGGCAAAGCCGCGGTCCTTGATGAGGGTGCGGAAGGCGTAGCGAAGGTCCTGCCAGAGGGTTTCCATGCTAGGGGTATTACGCAATTCGGAGGCCCAGGTTCACTGGCGATCGAAGTAAACTCTCACACCCATGCGCTCTTTATACGCGCGGCTGCATTCCCGGTTCGGCGAACCCATCGACCGCCGCGAGATGATCCGCCGGTCACTGACGGCGGCCGCCGGGGTCCTGCTCAGCGATCGCTTTGCCTTCGGCGCCCAGCGACCTTCGGCGCCGCGGGTCGTCGTCATCGGCGCGGGGTTCGCCGGCCTGGCGGCCGCGTACGAGTTGTCCAGAGCGGGAGCCGACGTCACCGTCCTCGAAGCGCGCAACCGGGTCGGCGGCCGCGTCGTCAGCTTCCAGGATCTCGTTCCCGGCGGCGCGATGGAAGGCGGCGCCGAGCTGATCGGCACCAACCACCCGATCTGGATGGACTACAAGCAGCGCTTCGGCCTGACGTTCCTCAACATCGCGGAGGAAGACGCCGAGGCGCCGATCGTCCTGGGCGGCCGCCGCATGACGGCGGATGAATCCGAGAAACTGTGGGAGGACATGACCGCCGCGCTGAACGGGCTCAACGCGGACGCGGCGAAGATTCCGGATCCGTTCGCCTGCTGGACGGCGCCGGATGCGGCGGCGTGGGACAAGCGATCGCTTGCCGACTGGATCGCGGCGCAGGCCATCGCGGATCTCTGCAAGAACGGCGTGGACGCGCAGATGGTCGCCGACAACGGCGTCACGACCGCGTGGCAGAGCTATCTCGGCAATCTCGCAATGATCAAAGGCGGCGGCGTCGAGAAGTTCTGGACCGAGACCGAGGTCTATCGATGCGCGGGCGGCAGCCAGCAGCTCGCGCTCAAGCTCGCGGCCGCGGTGGGATCGGCGAAGGTCCATCTGCGCCAGCCGGTTTCGTCGATCACCGTAGGGGAACGCGGCGTCGTCGTGACCGCCGGCTCGGCGAAACACGAGTGCGATTACGTCGTGCTCGCGGTGCCGCCGCTCACCTGGAACCGCATCGCCTTCACGCCGCGCCTGCACGTGTCCGACACGCCGCAGATGGGCAGCAACGTGAAGTTCCTGATGAAGGTGCGCGACAAGTACTGGCGCGGGTCGAAGCTCGGTCCTGATTCGTTCACCGACGGCCCCGTCCACCTGACCTGGCACACGACGCAAAATGTCAAAGCCGGCGCCGGCGTCGTCGCCTTCTCCGGCGGTCCCGCGGCCGACATGTGCCGCGGCTGGTCGGCCACCGAGCGCACCGGCAACTACCTGACGGCGCTGTCGAAGGTGTATCCGCGCCTCCGCGCCAGCTTCGAGCGCGCGCGCTTCATGGACTGGCCGTCGGATCCCTGGGTGAAGGGCTCGTACTCCTTCCCCGCGCCGGGCGAAGCGACGACGCTCGGGCCGCAGCTGCAGCAGCCGCTCGCCGGCCGCGTCTTCCTCGCGGGCGAGCACACCTGCTACGCGTTCGTCGGTTACATGGAAGGGGCGCTGCAGTCCGGCGCCCGCGCCGCGAAGCGGATCATCAGCGCCTAGTCGACGCGCTCT
>Ga0066652_100000394_pt1 | contig 21332 bp, 20 predicted proteins | sample GraSoiAngelo_101_FD_71413 | JGI IMG/M metagenome (GOLD analysis project Ga0066652, IMG submission 71413) | Grasslands soil microbial communities from the Angelo Coastal Reserve, California, USA - 14_0903_02_30cm | ecosystem: Environmental > Terrestrial > Soil > Grasslands | place: USA... | reverse complement strand
GACCTCGCCGATCGGATCAAGGCGCGGCTCGGGGACGCCGCCGTCGTCCTCGGCGGCACCGAGGACGGCAAGGTCGCCCTGGTCGCCAGCTTCACCCAGAGCGCGGTCGAGCGAGGACTGTCGGCAGCGGACGTCGTCCGGGAGGCGGCAGAGGTCGTCGGCGGCGGAGGCGGGGGCCGCGACACCGTGGCGCAGGCCGGGGGGAGAAACCCCCAACGGCTCGAGGAGGCGCTGACCGTGGCCCGGGACGCGATCCGCCGGGGCCTCGGCGGCTAGCCGCATCGCCCGTCCCATGCGGGTGCTCGCTGTCGATCACGGCGCGGCGCGTGTCGGTTGCGCGATCTCGGATCCCACTGGTACGATCGCGCGTCCGCTGGGAGTGGTCGAGCCGCCCGACCCGCACGCGGTGGCGGAGCTGGCGGTCGAGCACGAGGCGGAACTGGTGGTCGTCGGGCTGCCGCTTTCCCTGAGCGGCGCCGAAGGGCCCCAAGCAGCCGAGGCCCGGGCATTCCGTGACGCTCTCGCCGCGATTCTCGACGCACCCGTGGACACCTACGACGAGCGACTGACCACGCGCCTTGCCGAGCGTTCCGCCCGGGGCGGCGCCGACGCGCCGCCCGACGCGCTCGCCGCGGCGCACCTGCTGGAGTCCTACCTCCGGACCACGGAGCAGCAAGCGTCGCGCGAGGAGGACTCGTGAGCGACTCGGACTGGCGCGACCCGTTCGCCGACGACGAGACGGCACGCGACCGCGAGCGTCGCCGCGCCGAGCGCGAGTCGCGCCGGCGCGAGCGCCGCGCCCGTCGCAGCGAGAGCCAGACGGCGCTCGGCGAGCGCGTGAAGGAAGTGCTGCGGGGCGATGGATCGCGCCGGCCTGCGGATGAGCCGCCGGCCCCAGCCGAGCCGCCGGCCGCAGCCGAGCCGCCGACCGAGCCGCCGACCGCAGCCGAGCCGCCGCCCGACCCGCCGGCCTCCAACCCACCGACGGCGGAGCGGCCGGTTGCGGGCAGACCGCCGCCGAGCGAGCCGACCGAGCCGCCACCGACCGAGCCGACCGAGCCGCCACCGACCGAGCCGACCGAGCCGCCACCGACCGAGCCGACCGGGCCGCCATCCCGAGCGCCACGTCGCCTCGACGACGTCCACACCCGGCGGCGCCTCCTCGCGGTGGGGGCGCTGGTCGCGGCGATCGCGATCGTCGTCGCGATCGGCGCGGCGATCCACCATTTCTCGGCCGGCGGCGGCACCACGGTCGCCAGCGCGCCGGCCGGGCCGGTCAAGAAGCTGACGATTCCCGAGGGCGAGGACCGGCGCCAGATCGCCGACCTGGCGCAGAAGAACGGGGTCAGCGGCGACTACATGAAGGCGAGCGAGAGCCACAAGGGCTTCGACCCGGCGAAATACGGCGCCCAGAGCCCCTCCAACCTCGAGGGCTTCCTGTTCCCCGCGACCTACGACCTGCCGCATCACCCGAGCGCCGGCGACCTGGTCGTCCGGCAGCTCGCGGCGTTCAAGCAATACATCTCGCAGGTGAACATGGGCTACGCGCGCTCGAAGAACCTGACCACATACGACGTGCTCACGATCGCCTCGATGATCGAGCGAGAGGTCCAGGTGCCGAACGAGCGAAAGCTGGTCGCAGCGGTGATCTACAACCGTCTCCACGACGGGATGGCGCTCCAGATCGACGCGACGATCCGCTTCGCGGAGAACAACTACACGCAGCCGCTCGGGCCCACGGACCTCCAGCTCGACTCCCCGTACAACACCTACACGCACTCCGGCCTCCCGCCAGGGCCGATCTCGAACCCCGGGCTCGCCTCGATCGAGGCGGCCGCGCACCCCGCGCACGTGTCCTATCTCTACTACGTCGTCAAGCCGGGAACCTGCCCGGCGCAGCTCGCGTTCTCGACCACCAACGCCCAGTTCCAGCAGGACCAAGCGCGCTACAACGCCGCCCGGGCGGCCCAGGGCGGCCAGTCGCCGAGCTGCACGGGCGGCTGATGCGAAGGCGCCTGGCCGTCCTCGGCCAGCCGATCTCGCATTCGCGCTCGCCGGCGATGCACACCGCGGCGCTCGCCGAGCTCGGGCTCGGAAACGACTGGTCCTACGAGGCGATCGAGGTCTCGTCCCAGGAGTTCGAGGCCCGGGTTCGGGCGATGCCGGGGGAGGGCTTCGCCGGCGCCAACGTGACCGTGCCCCACAAGCTCGCGGCGCTCGAGCTGGCCGACGATGCCTCGAAGGCGGCGCACTCAATCGGCGCCGCCAACACGCTCAGCTTCGACGGTGGGCGGATCGCGGCCGACAACACCGACGCGAGCGGCTTCCTCGACGCGTTGCCCGGCCGGCCGTCCGGGAGCGAGGCGCTCGTCCTCGGGGCGGGCGGGTCGGCGCGCGCCGTGGTGTGGGCCCTAGTCACGAACGGCGCCGAGGTGCGGATCTGGAACCGGACGCCGGAACGGGCCGCGCGGCTCGCCGGCGAGCTCGGGGCGGCGGCCGTCGGGCCGAGCGAGAGGCCGCGAACAGCGAGCTTCGACCTGATCGTCAATGCCACGACGGTGGGCATGGGGGCCGCGGGCGGAGGGGCGGCAAGCCTAAAGAGCCTCCCGATCGATGCCGATTCGTTGGGCGAACGACACCAATTGGTGGACCTCGCCTACGGGCCCGCTGAGACCGAGCTCACGCGGGTCGCAAGATCACGCGGCGCCACGGTGATCGACGGGCTCGAGGTCCTGGTTCGCCAGGGGGCCGCGTCGCTTCGAATCTGGACCGGACAGGACCCCCCGATCGAGACGATGCGACGGGCCGCCACCAGCGCATGGCAACCGACAAGCGCCCCGGATACCTGAGACCCGTCCCCGATTCCGGCGACGGCTCGACCGCGCCGAAGCTCGACGAGGGCGACGCCGCAATCAACAACGGGATCACCGCGCCCGTGCGGCGCGGACACTCGGGGATGTTCATCACCGACGTGATCGTCGAGCTCGGCTACGCGACCCGCGAGCGCGTCGACGAGGTGATCAACGAGGCGCGCACCGCGGGCAAGTCTCCGGAGACCCTTCTCCGCGACTATCACGTCCTCGACGGCGACCAGCTCTCGCGCGCCGTCGCCGAGCGCTACGGCCTCGACCACATCGACCTCAACCTCTACAAGATCGACATGGGCGCGGCGAACCTGCTCTCGGTCCCCGCCGCCCGCCGGTACAAGGCGATCCCGGTCGGCTACGTCGACAAGACCACCCTGCTCCTGGCGATGAGCGACCCGGCCAACGTGCTTGCGGTCGACGACATCCAGATGATGACCGGTCTCAACTGCCACGTGGCCGTGGCGGCCGAGGACGACATCGATGCGCTGGTGGGTCGCCTGAACAACCTCGAGAGCGCGGTCTCGGAGGCGGTCGAGGAAGAGGAGGAGCTCGAGGGGGAGGCGGAGGTCACCGAGCTCCACGAGTCCCCCGACGATGCCCCGGTCATCAAGCTCGTCTACTCGGTCCTCGCGCAGGCCGTCAACGACGGGGCCTCGGACATCCATTTCGAGCCCGACGAGGGGGAGATGCGCGTGCGCTTCCGGGTCGACGGCGTCCTGAACGAGTCGGCCCGCGTCCCCCAGCGCATGATCTCGGGCGTCATCTCGCGCGTGAAGCTGATGGCTGACATGGACATCGCCGAGAAGCGCATTCCCCAGGACGGCCGGGTGAGCGTCAACGTCGACGACCGCAAGGTGGACCTGCGCGTCACCACCCTTCCGACCCAGCGCGGTGAGGGCTGCACCGTCCGGATCTTGGACAAGGACCAGGCGATGCGTACGCTCGACGAGCTCGGACTCGACGGGGAGGGGCGCGAGGCCTGGGACGAGGCGTTCCGCCGTCCCTACGGAGCGGTGCTGGTCACCGGCCCGACCGGCTCCGGGAAGTCGACCACCCTGTACGCGTCGCTGGCCGAGCTCAACGCGGTGGAGCGCAAGATCATCACGATTGAGGACCCGGTCGAGTACCGGATCGCCGGGATCAACCAGATGGGGGTGAATCGCAAGGCGGGCCTCACCTTCGCGACGGGCCTGCGCTCGATGCTCCGCGCCGACCCCGACGTGATCATGGTCGGCGAGATCCGTGACGGCGAGACCGCCCGGATCGCGATCGAGGCCGCCCTCACCGGGCACATGGTCCTCACCACGCTGCACACGAACGACGCCCCCGGGGCGGTCGCCCGCCTGACGAAGATGGGCATCGAGAGCTTCCTCACGGCGTCGGCCGTCGAGTGCGTGGTGGCGCAGCGACTCGCGCGCCAGCTCTGCACCTACTGCAAGCGGCGGACCGTGATCCCGATGGACGCCCTCGCCGAGTCGGGATTCCGGGTCGGCGCCGACGTCGAGGCATACGAGCCGGTCGGCTGCGCCCGGTGCAACCACAGCGGCTACCGCGGCAGGATCGGGCTCTTCTCGGTGATGGCGATGAGCGACGAGATCAAGGACCTTACGGTCACCAACGCGGCGGAGGCCGAGATCGCCAAGGTCGCCCGCGAGCAGGGCATGCTCACCCTGCGCGAGGACGGGCTGCGCAAGGTGCGCGCGGGCGTCACCTCGATCGAAGAGGTCGCCCGGGTCTCGACGTAGGTGCCGGCCTCGGTTCCGCGGCACCCTTCCGTCACACCCCGTTCGCAGCTCCGATGCGAAGCCGCCCTGTATGGCGGGGTAAGGCAGCCCAACATCCGACCGCATGGTCGAACATTGGCGCCTCGCGTCCACCCCTCGGTCGTCTGGCGCCAAAGTTCGCGTGGCGGGACTGGCCGGCAGACAGAGCGGGATCGTCACCCGCACCCAGCTGATCGACTGCGGACTGGGGAGCACGACGATCTCGCGCTGGGTGCGGGAAGGCTACCTGCACCGAGTCCACGAGGGCGTCTACTCGGTGGGCCATCGGGCCTTGAGCATCCAGGGATGCCTCCTCGCTGCGCTCTTCTACGGCGGCGACGGCGCGGCGATGAGCCATGCGACCGCCGTCTGGTGGTGGCGGCTGATCGCCGCCCGCCCGGAACGGATCGACGTCAGCATTCCCGGACGCCGGCTGTCGGTGGGGGAGGTCCGCATCCACCGGGCGCGGGAAGTCGAGCGCGTCCGCCACCGCGGCCTGCCGGTCACGCCCGTCGCTCGCACGCTCCTCGATTTCGCCTCCGTCGCGTCAAAGCAAGCCCTTCGCCGTGCCGTCGCCGAGGCCGACTACCTGCGGCTGCTCGACCTCGATGCGATCGACGCCGTCCTGGGCCGCGGACGACCGGGCTCAAGGGCGCTGAGAGCCGCCCTCGATCAGCACCGGCCCCAATACGCCCGCACGCTGAGCGTTCTCGAGGACCGCTTCCTCGAGCTGTGCGAGGCCTCTGGACTGCCGCTGCCCGAGGTAAACGCGATGGTCGGCGGGCTGATGGTGGACATGCTGTGGCGGGAGCGACGCGTCATCGTGGAGCTGGACGGGCACGCTGCTCACTTGGGCGCCGCGGCGATGGAAAGAGACCACGGGCGGGACCTCGCGCTCCGCGCCGCCGGCTTCGTGGTCCTCCGCTACACCTGGCACCAGGTCACCCGGTGTGCGACCGAGGTTTTGGCGGACCTTCGTTCGGCGCTTCGGGGGTGACCCCCCGAGCCGATCTTTGGCGCGACGCGCCCGGGGGATGGGCGCGAGAGCGCCAAAGTTGTGCACCTCTCGCGTCCGCCACGTGTGGTCACGCCTAAAGCCTGCGCACCGATCCTCCGAGAAAGAAAGGCGATGAGCGTCGATTTCGCCGCTGTGCTCACAAAGATGGTCGAGGACCGCGCCTCCGACGTCCACCTGACGCCGGGGTTCCCGCCAGCGATCCGCGTTCGCGGCCGGATCGTCGGAATGGATGAGTATCCGCCGCTCAGCCCGCAGGAGACGCGGGAGATCGTCTACTCGATCCTCAACGACTCCCAGCGGAAGAAGTTCGAGAACCAGCAGCAGCTCGACTTTGCCTACGCGATCCCGGGGGTCGCTCGGTTCCGCGTCAACTGCTTCTTCCAGCGCGGCTCGATCTCGGCCGCCTTCCGCCACATCCCGACCGAGATCCAGAGCCTCGAGTCGCTGGGGCTGCCGCTCGTGCTCGAGGAGTTCACCCGCAAGCCCCGCGGCTTCGTCCTCGTCACCGGCCCGACGGGATCGGGGAAGTCGACCAGCCTCGCCTCAATGGTCGACCTGATCAACGAGGAGCGTGAGGAGCACATCCTGACGATCGAGGACCCGATCGAGTTCCTCCACTCGCACAAGAAGTGCATCGTCAACCAGCGCGAGATCGGAGCCGACGCGATCGACTTCTCGGTCGCGCTGAAGGCCGCCCTGCGCGAGGACCCCGACGTGATCCTCGTCGGCGAGATGCGCGACCTGGAGACGATCTCCACCGCGCTGACCGCGGCCGAGACGGGCCACCTGGTCTTCGCCACCCTGCACACCCAATCGACCGCGCAGACGGTCGACCGGATCATCGACGTCTTCCCACCGCACCAGCAGCAGCAGGTGCGCATGCAGCTCTCGATCGCCCTCCAGGGGATCGTCACCCAGCAGCTCCTACCAACCGCCGACGGCTCGTCGCGGATCGTCGGCTGTGAGGTGCTGGTGCCGACGCCAGCGGTACGAAACCTGATCCGCGAGGGCAAGACCCACCAGATCTACTCGGCGCTTCAGACCTCCGGGTCAGTGGGGATGCAGACGATGGACTCACACCTTGCGCAGCTCGTGCGGATGGGCAAGGTGACCCGCACCCTCGCCGAACAGCGCGCCTCGGTGCCCGAGGAGCTCAAGCGGCTCCTCGCCGGCTCAATCGGAATGACCCCGGTCCCGGCGGCCGCGGCGTGATGGTCGAGGCGGGCGCGCCATGAGCACCTACGCGTTTCGTGCGGTGGACCTCGCCGGAGTCCCCGCCAAGGGCGAGATGGAGGCCTCCTCGAAGTCGGTTGTCTCCGAGCAGCTTCGCCAGCGCGGGCTGATCGTCCTCGACGTCGCCGAGAAGCGGGAGGCGTTCAAGCTCGAAAGCATCGCCCAGCGGTTCAAGAGCGTCAACCTGCGGGCGATCGCCGTCTTCTCGCGCCAGTTCGCGACCCTGATCGCCTCCGGGATGCCGATGCTGCGCTCCCTCTACACCCTCGAGGCGCAAACCGAGGACGAGATGCTGAAGAAGGCGATCGTCGGGATCCGCGAGGACGTCGAGGCCGGAGGCTCCGTCGCTGAGGCGATGGAGTCCCAGCCAGGGGTCTTCGATCCGCTCTACAGAGCGGTGGTCCGAGCGGGCGAGGGGTCCGGCCGTCTCGAGGAGGCGCTCGACCGGGTCGCATATCAGCTCGAGCGGCTCGACGCCCTGCGGCGCCAGGTGCGCTCCGCGATGACCTACCCGGCGGTGGTCTTCGGTCTCGCCGCGGTCGTGATGATCGTCGTCGTCGCCGTGATCGTTCCGATCTTCGCCAACATCTTCACGGAGCTCTCCGCCGACCAGCCCGGCCTCTCGGACCAGCTTCCGCTGATGACCCGGATGACGGTCGGCGTGTCGCACTTCACGACGCATCACTGGTACATCATCATCGGGATCAATGTGGCCAGCATCTACGCGTTCCTGCGCTGGAAGAAGACCGACAAGGGTCGGAACCAGTGGGATCGCTTCAAGCTGCGGATCCCGAGGATCGGCGACGTCGTCCGCAAGGTCGGCCTGGCCCGCTGGTCGCGCACCTTCTCGGGGATGATCGCCTCGGGAGTCCCGATCCTCCAAGCGATCGAGATCTCGGGCGAGACCTCCGGCAACACCGTGATCACGGGGGCGATGGACGACGTCTACGCGTCGGTCAAGAAAGGCGGCACGATCGCGGGCCCGATCGCGCAGCACGAGGTCTTCCCGCCGATGGTCGAGCACATGGTCTCCGTCGGCGAGGAGTCGGGCCAGCTCGAGACGATGCTGACCAAGATCGCCGAGTTCTACGAGGCCGAGGTAGACGCGAAGATCAAGTCGCTGACCGCGTTGATTGAGCCGTTGATGATCATCGTGGTCGGCAGCATGGTGGGCTTCATCGTGATCTCGATGTACCTGCCGATCTTCAGCCTTTACAACAACATCCGCTAGGCCGCGCGGGCCGGCTGCGCCGCGTGAGAAGGATGCCCAGGTGGATCTTCCGACCAAGATCTTCCTCGGATGGCTCATCACCTGTTATGTGACCATGCCGGCCCTCGTGCTGGCCCACGAGCTGGGCCATGCCGTAGCGATCCTGCGAGCCGGCCGCCCAGTGATCGTGATCGTCGGTTGTGAACCGCCGTTGATCCGGTATCGAGCCGACCGGCTCGACCTCAGATTCCACCCGCTGCTCGATCGCCTTGAGCTCCACCGTCGAATCGGCGAGCGCGGATCTCGTAGCGACCTATGGGGAGCTTGCCGGTACGACTCGCGCGGCCTGACGGCCGGCCAACTGCGCTCGATCATGCGCGCAGGTCCGTTCGCGAACGTCGTCACCGGCCTGATGTGCGCGACCGTTGCCTACCTCGGTGCGGGTTCAGCCTCGTTCCTCTTCTGGCTGGCAGCGAGCGCGTTCATCATCTCCTTCTGGTTTGCGCTCGGCAACCTCGCGCCACGCGCCCGAGCGGGGCTCGTGAGCGACGGGCAGAGGATGCTCTCGATCAAGGGTCTGAGCGCCGACGCGGTCCCGGTCCCGCTGCCGCCGGCCGGCGACATCGAGTCATCCGGTTCGAGCGTCGCGCCACCCGCGCGTAGCGCGGAGCGGTCGTCGCAAGGATCGGGGCTTGGAGGTCCCGGTTGCTAGGTTGGACTCGTGGCCCGGCTACGACTGATCCACGGCGCCGTCGACGGTGCGCATCCGGAAGACGCTGAAAGCGAGGCGCTTCCCGACGCCGAGGCGCTCGATGCTTATTCGCGCACGGTGACCGCCGTCGCTGAGCTTCTGCGACCGTCGGTGGCGAACCTGCGGGTCCGCCGCCGGATGCGACGGGGATCCGCCGAGGGCGGCGGGAGCGCGGTCGTGATCACCCCCGACGGCTACCTGCTGAGCTCGGCCCACGTGGTCGAGGATACGAACAGGAGGCCCACGGCCTCGTTTCCGGATGGACGTTCGTTCAGCACCGAGGTGGTCGGTTCTGACCCTCTCTCCGACCTGGCCGTTCTGCGTGCCGACGTCGGCGACCTGACCGCGGCGGAGCTTGGGGACGCCGACGAGCTGCAGGTTGGCCAGCTGGTGGTGGCGATCGGCAGCCCGATGGGGTTCCACGGCTCGGTCACCGCCGGCGTGGTCTCCGCTCTGGGCCGCGCCCTGCCGACCAGGTCGGCCTCGGCGGTGCGGCTGGTCGAGAACGTGATCCAGACCGACGCGGCGCTCAACCCCGGCAACTCGGGCGGCGCTCTCGCCGATGGAGGCGGGCGCGTGGTCGGCATCAACACCGCCGTCGCTGGCGTGGGTCTCGGGCTCGCGGTGCCGATCAACGACGCCACCCGCCGGATCGTCGCCGCATTGATGGCCGAGGGGCGGGTGCGGCGAGCCTACATTGGGATTGTGGGTGGCTCACGGCCGTTGCCGCCACGCTTCACCTCCCCTGGACAGGATTCCGCGATCGAGGTGGTCGAGGTGGTGGACGAAAGTCCGGCGGCGAGGGCGGGGCTGCGAGCCGAGGATTTGATCGTCGAGGTGGACGAACGGTCGATGTCGGACGTCGGCGACCTCCAGCGCCTGATGGCGGCGGAGCGAATCGGTCGTCCCCTCGAGGCCCGAGTGATCCGCGGCGGGCGCGAGCTCAGGCTGCGAATCGTGCCTGAAGAGCTCGAAAACTAGGGCTCGAGCGCGGCCGGTCGAAATAACCGGTCAACCTACGGACTGGACCTGGGTGCCAGCCCCTAGCGATGGACGGATGTACCCACTACCGGTCCTAAAGGACTCAGTACCCAGGACCGATGAGGGGGATCGTAAACAGCCAGTGCCTCGGCGCAGAAAGGCAAACTCGTCGCGAGGCGGGGGCGCAAAGCCACGGGGCTCGAGTACGAGCCAGCCGGGCTGCCGCCGGGTCACAAGCAGACACCGGACCGGCTTGCGGTCAGGGGCCTGGCGGAAACGAAGTCAAGGAGGGAGTAAATGCTCCTCAAGCTCCGTCAGAGGATGGCCCAGGAAGAGTCGGGTTTCACGCTCGTCGAGCTCCTGGTCGTCATGCTCATTCTCGGCCTGCTGGCCGCGATCGCGATTCCGGCGTTCTTCAACCAGAGGGACAAGGCTCGCGACGCTCAGGCCAAGGTCTATGACCGTACGGCTGAGACGGCAATGGAGACGTACGCAACGGACAACAACGGTGTCTACACCGGGGCCAACGCGGCCGCGCTGCAGAACGAAGAGTCGACGCTGAACGGCGCGACCATCTCCACCGTTGCGGTTCCCGCCGGTGGCGGCGACGCCTCGAACAAGAGCTACAAGGTGTCGGTCACGTCCTCGACCGGGAACATCTTCTCGGTCACCCGTCACGACAACGGCACCACCAGCCTCACCTGCACCACCGCAGGTACCGCTGGCTGCCCGACGGGCGGAAGCTGGGGCTAGTCGCTCCAGGCAGAACCAGCTGGCCCTGATCCCGAGGCCGGCACAGGCGATAGGGCGGGCCTTCAGGCCCGCCCTTCGCTTGCTCCAAGCCCCCGATTCGTCGAGCGTCGACGCCCGGCGCATCTAGGGAATGGCCCTCCCGGTCGATCTAGGTGCCGACACCGATAGTCGAGTCGGGGATGGGAATGGGTACTCAAGTCCACACGGTACGGCCGGATCGCCGGGACGACGGCTTCACGCTCGTCGAGCTCCTGGTGGTGATGGCGGTGCTCGCCCTCCTCGCGGCGATCGCGATTCCCACGTTCTTCAGCCAGACCGACAAGGCTCGTGACGCGAGCGCGAAGTCGGCCGCGCGGACGGCCGAGACCGCGGCCGAGATCGTCGCGACCGACAACGACGGAAAGTACAGCGGCCCGAACGGCGTCACGGTCGCGAACCTGAAGAACGTCGAGGAAACCCTCGACGCCGCGAACCTGTCCGTCTCGGGGGTCACGGACGACGGCTACACGGTCACGGTGACGTCGCTCACCGGCAACGCCTTCAGCATCGAGCGTCGGCCCAACGGCACTACCCTCCTCAACTGCACCTTCCCCGGCAGCGCGGGTTGTCCCAGCAACGGCCGGTGGGGTTGACCGCCGCCGCAGCGCGTGCCGGGCGCGGGCCTGCGCGCCAACGGCCCTCCGATTATCGCGTCCTTGGCTCAAGCGCCCAGCGTTTGGGCCGATCTATCAGGGCACGCATGCGAGTTCGAGGCTCCAACTTGGCGGTTGGCGCTCGCGAGGTGGCGCGAGGCGAGCGCGGCTTCGCCGTTCCCACGGTTCTCTTCATGCTCCTCGCCGCCCTGGCGATCGTCAGCGTCGGCGTGGTGGCGACGATCGAGGCACAGAGCGGGTCTGTCCGAGATCAGCAGTCGAAGTCCGCTCTGACCTCGGCCGAGACCGGCACCGGCCAGGCCCTGCTCCAGTACAACGGCGGCTTCGTGGCGCCGAGCTCGGAGCCGTGCCTCGTGCCGGATGGGACCCACGTCGGCGCGGCCGTCGCCCAGAGCGGTGGCTGGTGTGAGCCGGTGACGGGTGCGGACGGCGACGGCACCTACACGTACCAGGTCTGCCCGAAGTGGTCGGATGCCGCGAACGCCTGCACCACCCAGCCGACCGGAACGATCGCGGTCGTCTCGACGGGCACGTTCAGCGGCGTGACCCGTCGCGTCGAGACGGTCGCCAAGTCCGCCAGCGGCCAGTCGATGTTCTTCGACGCCGCCGTCAAGACCCAGACCGGGATCGGCCTCGACTCGAACTCGGAGATCGACACCTCGGCGGCCACCGGAGGGGACATAAGCCTGTCCGGAAACGCGAAACAGTGCGGAACCGCGGCGGTCGGCGTCGGCCATCACCTCGTCCTCAACAACGCCGCCACCTACTGGCAGGGCTTCTCGAACGGGGTCTGCACCACCCAGCTGGATCCCTCGAGCGCGCTCCAGCAGGACCTGACGCTGCCGCCGGTCAACCAGGGCGACGCCGCAAGCAACAACGACAACGTTCGGATCACGCGGGCCGTGACCGGGAGCTCGACGACACCCCAGGACCTGATCAGCGGCAAGAACAGCGATGTGGAGTGGAGCCCGACGACCCGCCAGCTCAACATCGACAAGCCGAAGACGACGCTCACGCTCACTGGCCACACCTACAGCTTCTGCAAGGTGAGCCTGAAGCAGAACACCGCGCTCTACATCGCCGCGGGCACGAACGTGAACATCTACTTCGACTCCCCCGAGAGCTGCGACAGCCCACCCGGGACCCTGCCGCCGGACGACGCCACCTACGGCACGACGCAGCTCACCCTTGCAAGCAACACGCGAATCAGCGCCAACAGCGGCGCGCCCTCGAACGTCGCGATCTTCTTCGTCGGGTCCCCCACGAGAGGAACGCAGGCGCTGATGAGCAGCAACACCGACGCGAACGCCGCGTGCGTGCAGAACTTCATCATCTACGGCCCTCGGACCCACGTCGAGATGAACAGCAACTCGAGCTACTGCGGGGCGGTGGCGGCGCTGTCGCTCCACATGAACTCGAACGCGAAGATTCAGACCGACGCGCTCTCCCAGCAGTTCGTCCTCCCGGGAACGGCGCCCCACTACGTCGTCAGCCGCTTCGTCGAGTGCAAGGCGGCGCCGGCGTCGCCGCCCAACAGCGGGTGCTGAACCGCGGTGTCCGGCATGCTCGCCCGTCGACGAGCGCTGGTCGCGCAGGAGCGCGGGTTCACCCTTGTGGAGCTCCTGGTCGCCACCGTGCTCGGACTGATCGTGATCGGCGGCGCGGTGACCGTGTTCACGGTGAGCATGAACAACCAGCCACGGATCAACTCCCAGTCGGCCGCGATCCAGCAGGCCCGCGTCGTGATGGAGCGGATGACCCGCGAGCTTAGGCAGGGCTCGAGCGTGCCCACCGCCACCGCCAACCAGCTCGCGATCGTCACCTACGTCGACAGCGCAACCTGTGGCGGCGCCCACGCGACCACGGCGAGGCAGTGCCGGGTGACCTACACGTGCACGTCGGGAGCGTGCACGCGCACCGAGGCTAACCCGGACGGGAGCTCCACCGGGTCCGCGGTGCAGGTCGTCTCGGGGCTCTCCAGCTCGAACGTGTTCACCTACTCCCCCAGCTCGTCAGCCCCCACCTACGTCGGGGTGACGCTCTCGTTCCCGGCGATCAGCGGGCATCACGCGATCACGCTCTCGGACGGCGCGGCCACCCGAAACCCCACCTCACCATGACCGCTCTTTCCCACCGCGTCTCGAGGGAGCTCCGGCACGCTGGGGGCCGCGAAGAGGGCATCACCATCGTCGAGGTGATGATCGCGGCGGTGATCCTGGTGGTCAGCGGGATCGCGGTGCTCGGCTTGCTCGACAGCGCGACTCGAAACAACTTCCGGGCGGAGCAGAGCCAGGTCGTCAACGATCAGCTCCAGCAGCAGATGGAGAAGATCAAGCAGCTCCCGTACAACCAGGTGGCGCTGACCAGCACCCCGACGCATTCGACCGTCTCGACGAACCCCAACGCTCGCGTCGCCGGGTCGACGTTCAACATCGCCCGCAGCGGCTCGAGCAACTACGAGGACCTGCTGGTCAACGGGGGGGCCGACAAGGAGGGCAGCAGCACGATCAGCGGCGGCACGGTCGCCCCGGGCCCGACCTCGTTTCAGAGTGGGGACGTCACCGGCCAGGTCTACCGCTACGTGACCTGGGAGCAGGATCTCTCGTGCGGCAACTGCGCCGACGAGTGGCACAAGCACGTCGTGGTGGCGATCACGCTCGACCAGACCGCGGCGGGCGGGGCCCGCGTCTACCAGGAGCTCCAGGGGAACATCTCGAACCCGAACGCCGGCCTCGGCTCGGGCAACGGCACGGGATCCGGCGGCAACAACGACCCCACCCCGTGGACGTTCTGGCTTACCGACACGCCATGCAGCTCCTCCGATCGCCAGGACATCACCGCCGATCACCTGAGCCACAACACGCTCGGCGACTGCAGCGACGGCTTGAAGACCGGCGCGACCGCGGGCGCTCCCGACTTGATGGTGACGCAGGCCGCGCCGATCAACCCCGACTTCCCGCCCAACGCCCAACCCGTCTACGACTACGCGACCGACGTCGAGCCGTCCCAGAACCCCGACCAGGACAAGGGCCTTCAGGAGAAGATCCCGGCGAACACGATCAGCGGCGGACAGGGGTGCCTCACCGACATCACCAGCTCGACCAGCCTCCAAACGCTGGGATCCACGCCGTACTTCTACCTTCACAAGTGGCTTTCGCGGCCGATCCCGAGCGACTTCAGCACGATCGTCCTCGACGGCAGCGGCGAGCTCGACCTGTGGACCCAGACGATCAACGGCGCCGTTTACCCGGGGAAGATCTGCATCTGGCTCTTCACTCGCACCGGCAGCGGCGGAACGGTCACGGACACACTGGCCCTGGACAAGGCCACCGGCAACCCGTACTTCGTCTACTCCCAGTCGTCACCCCAGAACTGGCCCAGCGGCGGCTGGGTCGAGGTCCACCTGCCCCTGAGCTTCGGGGCCACCAGCGGCGGGTCGGTGCAGCTGCCCGCAGGATCGCGGCTGGGCATCGCGGTTGCGGTCGAACGGCAGGGCACGCTTCCCGGCGACGGGCTTCAGTTCATGTACGACCACCCGAGCTTCGACAGCCGCGTGGAGGTCGACACGCACTCGCTGCTGCCGAATTTCTAGGCGGCCTCGGCCCTCAACCCCGGCCCCCGATCGGCCGATGAAGGCCGCAGAGCATCGAGCGACCCAACGATCGAAGAGCAATGCCAGCCATCCTCGCCCTGCCCGCCGGAATGATCCTCGGCAGCTTCGCCACCGTGATCGCCTATCGCGTGCCTCGCGGCGAGCCGTGGATTGCGGGACGATCGAAGTGTCCCGCATGCGAGGCGACGATCGCCGCCTACGACAACGTGCCGGTGCTCTCCTGGCTCCTTCTCCGCGGTCACTGTCGCAGCTGCGGCGAGCGGATCTCGGCGCGCTACCCGCTGAGCGAGCTCGCGATGGCCGCCCTGTTCGCCGCGACCGTGTTGATCCTCGGCACCGACGATCTCGGGGAGCTGGCGCTCGGCCTCGCCCTCTGCGCCGTGCTCGTGATCGTCACCCTCACCGACCTCGAGCGCGGGGTGATCCCTAACCGGGTGCTCATCGCCGGCGCCGTGATCGGGCTAACCATCGCGGCGGCGACGGACCCCTCGAGCCTCCCCGCACGGGGGGTCGCGGCCGCCGCCGCGGGTGGCCTCCTGTTCCTGGTCGCCCTCGCCTATCCGCGCGGCATGGGGATGGGCGACGTCAAGCTCGTCGCGGTCATGGGGCTCTACCTGGGCCACTCGGTCGCCCCCGCGGTCCTGATCGGCTTCGCCGCCGGCGCGGTGGTCGGCCTCGGCCTGATCGCGCGCCGCGGCGCGGAGGCGCGCAAGCAGGCGGTTCCGTTCGGCCCCTTCCTGGCGCTGGGCGGCATCGTCGCCCTGTGGTACGGCGACGCGATCGTGGACTGGTATCTGGGCACGTTCTTCCACGGTTGAAGCGCTCCGGCCAGGCGTCGATAGCCCGTTCAAGGGATCCCCGCCCGAAGCCGATTGAGTCCCTGTAGCCGCACCCCGGATTCACCGCCAACGCAAGAGAATGCTTTCGACAACGAAGACAAAAGCCGTCGTCGGCCTCGACGTCGAGGCCGGCAGCGTGGCCGCCGCCGAGGTGGCGGCCAACGGCCATGCGGCGGTGGGCAAGTTCGGCGTCGTGCCCCTCCCCGCCGGGATCTTCCGCGAGGGTGAGGTCTCCGATCCCGAGGTGCTCGGGGACGCGCTGAAGGAGCTCTTCTCGAAGAACAAGCTCTCGAAGGCCGTGAGGGTCGGGGTCGCGAGCCAGAGAGTCGCCGTGCGGACCCTGCGGCTCCCGAACATCGACGACCCCTCGGAGCTCGAGACCGCGATCCGCTTCCGGGCCCAGGACCACATCCCGATGCCGCTCGAGCAGGCCGTCCTCGACTGGCACATCGTGGGCCACTCGACGGGCGAGAACGGCGAGCGCTTCGTCGACGTCGTCGCGGTCGCTGCTCGCCGGGACATGCTCGGCGGCCTGATGCAGGCCCTGGCGCGGGCCGGCCTTCGTCCGGTGGGAATCGATCTCTCGGCGTTCGGCATGATCAGGGCGCTCGCCGGCAATACCTACGAGTCTGTCGATCCCGGCGACTACGTCGACGCTCCGGACGCCTCGACGGCGCCGGAGGCTTCGGCGGCGCTGGACGCCCCCGCGGCGTCGGCCGCTCCCTCGTATGAGCAGCGAGTTGCTTCGCAGCTCCAGGGGGAGGGCGGCACGGCTGGAAGCGAGCCGGCGCCGCAGCAGGAGACCGCGCCAGCGCGCCTCTACTGCAACCTCGGGGACGTCACCAACCTCGCGGTTGCGCGAGGCTCCGTTTGCCTGTTCACCCGGGTGTCCCCCTTCGGCGTCGAGGGGATCGCGCAGAAGCTTGCCGAGCGCCGCCGCTTGACTCTGGAGCACGCCCGCCAGTGGCTGGTCCACGTCGGGATGGAGAAGGCTCTCGACGGCATCGACGGCGACGCCGAGACGATCTCGGCGGCCCGGGACTCGCTCGCAGAGGGCGCCGCCCGGCTCGTCGACGAGCTGCGCCTCTCGCTCGAGTACTACGCCGCCCAGGAGGGCGCGGTGCCGATCGAGGGCATCGTGGCCTGTGGTCCGGGGACGACGATCCCCGGCCTCATTCAGCGCCTCCAGCGCGACCTGGGGCAGCGCTTCGAGATCGGCCGGCCAAGGGCCCTCGGTCACCTCGATGAGGCGACGGCGGCCCGATTGACCCTCTCGTTCGGCCTCGCCCTCGAGGAATAGCTCATGCGCCCCGTCAACCTGATCCCGCCGGAGGACCGCCGTGGCGACAAGGCCCCGACACGGACTGGCCCGCTGGCCTACCTCGTGGTCGCTGCCCTCGCCGTCGGACTGCTCGCGGTCACAGCGGTGGTCTTGACCGGCAACCAGATCTCCGATCGGAAGGCGGAGAAGGCGAATCTCGAGTCGCAGGTCAGCCAGGCGAAGGCGGAGGGCGCGCGCCTTCAGCCGTTCGCGGACTTCGCCTCGGTGCAGGAGACCAGGCAGCTCACCGTGGCCAGCCTCGCGCAGAGCCGGTTCGACTGGGAGCGAGTGCTTCGCGAGCTCGCGATCGTCATCCCCGACGACGTCTGGCTCACCGGCTTGACCGCCAAGGTCTCGAGCTCGGCCCAGGTGGCGAGCTCCGGGAGCACCAGCAGTGCCACCGCGTCCGTCGGGGCGAGCAACGTCGAAGGGCCGTCGCTCGACATCCAGGGCTGCGCCGCGGGGCATGACGCGGTAGCCACGTTCCTCGCCGCGCTTCGAGACGTCGACGGCGTCACCCGGGTCTCGGTGCTCAAGTCCGAGGAGCCCGACACCTCCAGCTCCGGCGTCGCGAGCGCGAGCACCGGCTCAGCCTCGCCGAGCGCCGACTGCGCGAGCCGGAACTTCATCTCGCAGTTCGAGGTGGTCGCGGCGTTCGATGCCGCCCAGCTCAGCGCGACGCCCGGGTCGGCGACCCCGGCTCCGTCCACCGCCGCTCCGGCGTCGGCGACCCAGTCCGCGACCTCCAGTGGCACCGCCTCGGCGGCCGACCAGAGCCAGGTCGCGGACGGACAGCAGCAGCTTCAGCATCAGAAGGACTCCGCCGACCAGCAAACCCGAAAGGCGCACAGCGCCGTCAGCAACTTCGTGCCGGGGACGGTGTCGCCGTGAAGCGCAACGAGTTGACGATCCTCCTCGGCTTGGTCGTCGTCGGCCTGGTGATTGGGTTCTGGCTGTTGGTGATCAGCCCGAAGCGAAGCGAATCGGCGAGCCTGAAGGGCGACATCGACCAGCTCAACTCAGAGCTGTCCCAGGCCCAGCAGGCCGTCACGGCGGGCCAGGAGGCGAAGAAGTCGTTCCCGATCGACTACCGCAGGCTCGTGGTGCTCGGCAAGGCGGTGCCCGCGGACGGCGAGCAGGCGAGCCTGTTGTTCGAGCTCCAGCGGCTCGCAGACGGTGCCCGTGTCCGCTTCCAGTCGCTCGACCTCTCGGACGCGAGCACTTCGGGGACCGCGCCCTCCACGGAGACGGCGGCGGTCGCATCCACCGAATCGCCGAGCACGACGTCCTCCTCGCCGTCTTCCTCCTCGAGCTCCTCGGCCTCGACGTCGTCCAGCACGTCCACGCCGCCGGCCGCTCCCGCGGCGGCGACCGAAACCTCCGCGGCCAGCCTCCCGATCGGGGCGTCGGTCGGACCGGCCGGATTGCCGGTCATGCCCTACGAGCTCAAGTTCACCGGCGACTACTTCCAGATCGCGGACTTCCTCAAGCGCCTCGACTCACTGGTGCACACGAGTGGAGGCGTGGCCGACGTCCACGGTCGCCTGGTCACCGTTGACGCGTTCTCGCTGGAGCCGGTTCAATCGGACGCGGGCGGCGCCTCGAGCCCGATTCCGCAGCTGACGGCTGACCTCACGGTCACCACCTACCTGACTCCCGCCGACCAGGGGACCACCGTCGGCGCGACGCCCAGCGGGCCGGCCGCGGCGACCCCCACACCGGCGGCGACCACTGCGACGAGCTCGACCTCGACGCCCACGGCGTCCTCGAGCTCGGCCGCCGGTACTGCCACTGCGACCTCCACCTCCCCGTGAAGAAGCTCCAGACACCCAAGCTCTCGCTCCCCAAGCTCCGCGCGCCCAAGCTGCGCGGCCCCAAGCTCAAGGGCCCGCAGATCCGCGCGCCCCGGGTGCTCGAGAACCTCTACCGGGACATGCGGGACCGGCGTCTGCTGCTTCCAGCTCTCGGGCTGCTCGTCGCGCTGATCGCCGTCCCCGTGCTGTTGAAGAGCTCCTCGTCGAGCGCGCCGCCGCCGCCGAGCGCTCCGATTGCCAGCGGCAAGCCCACGGCGGCCGAGCCCGCCGTGCTCACCCAGCAGCTCGGGGTCACCGACTACCGAAAGCGCCTGGACGCGTTCAAGAGCAAGAACCCCTTCCGGCAGCACTTCACGTCCCTGCCTAAGGGCGCGAACCTGAAGACGTCGTCCTCGCTCGACTCGTCCTCCACCAGCTCGACCTCGAGCACGACCACGACGTCCACGTCGAGCGTTCCGACCTCGCCCTCGTCGATTTCGCCGGCGTCGACTTCTCCGACGCCGAGCTCCTCGACCTCGACGTCTACCGCGCCCGCCGCGCCGCCGACCACCCCGACGACGCACAACCACGTGCACCATCACAAGCCGGTCCTCTTCTACGTCAAGCGCAGGATCGACGTGAAGGTGGGCCCGCAGGGCAACGTCGCGGAGAAGGACGGCGTCAAGCAGCTGAGCTTCCTCCCGAACGCCGCCAGTCCCCTGGTCGCCTACCTCGGCTCGAACGAGGCCGGCACGAGGGCCTTCTTCCAGGTGTCCACCGACGTCAGCTCGGCGACCGGGGACGGCCGCTGCTTCCCGGGGCCGTCGGCCTGCCAGTTCGTGGTCCTGAAGAAGGGCGACGTGGAGACCTTCGACTACTCGCCCGATCCCGGCACCCCGTACAAGCTGAAGCTCCTGGCGATCAGGAACGTCGTGACCAGGAACCTCGGCGGCCAGCACCCGCACCCCAAGCACGCCGCCGGCCCCGAGGGCGCCGTGGGGCCCCAGGGCTCGCTCACGCCGTAGACCTGAAGCGCTCCGGCTTCGCGTGGTGGGCGACGCCCGGGCGCTCGGCTTCCGCTGGTTAGCCTTCGACCATGTCGCTTCGCTTCACTACGGCCGGCGAATCGCACGGGCCTGGACTGGTCGCGATCGTCGAGGGCCTGCCGGCCGGCCTGGAGCTCGACCGCGGGCGCCTGGATCGCGAGATGGCCAGGCGGCAGCTCGGGCACGGTAGGGGCGGGCGGATGAAGATCGAAAGCGACGCGGTCGAGATCCGCTCCGGCGTTCGGCACGGGAGGACGCTCGGCAGCCCGGTGGCCGTGCTGGTCGCCAATCGCGACTACGCGAACTGGGAGGAGCGGATGAGCCCGTGGCCGGTGGACGCGGAGGTCGAGGAGGTCCACACGCCTCGCCCAGGCCACGCCGACCTGGCCGGGCTGCTCAAGTTCGGCCAGTCCGACGTTCGCGACGTCCTCGAGCGCGCCAGCGCTCGCGAGACGGCGGCCCGGGTGGCGGCCGGAGCGCTGGCGAAGGAGCTCCTGCGCGCCTTCGGGACGAGCGTTCACAGCCATGTGGTCCAGATCGGCTCGATCCGAGCCCCGGAGCGCGAGGACCTCGGGCCGGAGGACTTCGATGCCGTCGACGAGTCGCCGGTTCGCTGCCTGGACGCCGAGACGAGCGAGGCGATGGTCGCCGAGATCGATCGGCTCCGGAAGGCGAACGAGAGCCTCGGCGGCATCTTCGAGGTTCGTGCCTTCGGGCTCGTGCCCGGACTCGGCTCGCACACGAGCTGGGACACCCGGCTCGACGGCCGCCTCGCCCAAGCTCTGGTCTCGATCCAGGCGGTGAAGGGCGTCTCGGTGGGGGAGGCGTGGGAGGTGGCTGGGCGACCGGGCTCGGAGTCGCACGACGAGATCCTCTGGTCCGAGGAGCGGGGCTGGCACCGCGAGACCAACCGCGCCGGAGGGGTCGAGGGCGGGATGTCGAACGGCGAGCCGCTCGTCGTCCGTGCCGCGCTGAAGCCGATCTCGACGCTGACCAAGCCGCTTCGCTCGGTCGACACGGAGACTCATGAGCCGGCTCAGGCCCTGCGCGAGCGCACCGACTCGACCGTGGTCCCGGCGGCGGGGGTGGTCGCCGAGGCGATGGCGGCACTCGTCCTCGCCGCGTGCTACCGGGAGAAGTTCGGCGGCGACCACCTCGACGACGCCCTCGCCGCCCTCGCCGCCTACCGAGAGCGGATCGGATGGCGGCGCTAGAGGCGCATCCGAAGGCGGACCCGGAGCGCTCCTCCCAGCGGGCGGCGCTCGTCTTCATCGGCTTCATGGGCGCGGGAAAGAGCGTCGCGGCCGGTGCCGCCCGGGCGGCGGGACTCGAGACGGTCGAGGCCGACGAGCTCCTGGAGGGCGAGATCGGGATGCCGATCGCACGCTTCTTCGGGCGTCGGGGCGAGGAGGAGTTCAGGAGCCTGGAGGCGGCCGAGGTGGGCCAGCTGCTCGAGAACGCCGACGGCGGGGTCATCTCCCTCGGCGGGGG
>Ga0066652_100000392_pt1 | contig 21353 bp, 23 predicted proteins | sample GraSoiAngelo_101_FD_71413 | JGI IMG/M metagenome (GOLD analysis project Ga0066652, IMG submission 71413) | Grasslands soil microbial communities from the Angelo Coastal Reserve, California, USA - 14_0903_02_30cm | ecosystem: Environmental > Terrestrial > Soil > Grasslands | place: USA... | reverse complement strand
GCAGTCGCTGAGCGCGGCCACGCTCGGCCAGATCGCCAGGGACGCGGGGATCGATGAGGTGGCGGTCCTCGCCGATCCCGGGCAGGCGGTTCGGCGGGCGCGGGTTCTCGCCGCCGAGCGTGATGGGGTGGCGCTCGTCACCGGTTCGCATTACCTTCTTCGGTACGCGAATGGATAAGCAGGCGCGCTCGGAGCTGTTCCAGATGATGGGCTTGGTCGCCGCGGTGGTGGCGATCGTCATCCTCGTCTTCTTCGGGCTCGGATACCTGTTTGGACGCTTGTTCCTGTAGTGCCTGGGAACCAGGGTTTGGGCAGGGTGTGACGAAGTACACTCCGCCCTTCCCGATGCGGCCCTTCCCATGCTCGTAGCGCTCTTCGGCATCACGAACTCGGGGCTCAACCTGTTCGTGAACTTGGTTGTTCTCTTCCTGGTGGTCGTCTACGTCTCCCTGATCGCCTGGACGTACTTCGATGCCCGGCGGCGCATCGAGGACGGCGTGCTGGTCGGCTGCGCGACGGCGGCGGCCGTCTTTCCCTTCGTCGGGCCGCTGGTCTACTCCATCATCCGCCCGCCTGAGTACCTGGAGGACGCGCACGAGCGCGAGCTCGAGATTCGCGCCGCCGAGCTGCGCGTCCGCCAACTCGAGGAGCAGTCCTGCCCCAACTGCGGTCACCCGATCGAGCGCACGTATCTCCGCTGCCCAAGCTGCCGCGCGCGCGTCAAGGATCCGTGCGAGACGTGCAACAAGCCGATCGACCCGCGCTGGACGATGTGTCCGTACTGCGAGACGCCGCAGCGCCGCGCCGCGCCGCCGCCGCGCCGAGGGGCGGAGGCTCCCGCTCGGACGGGGTCAGCGCCGCGCGCGCAGCCGGCCGCGCGCGCCGGGGGCCGCCGCCAGACGGCTCCCGCCCGGACCGCTCGACCTGCGCGGCAGGCTCGCCCGGCGACCTCTCAGCAGGCGAGCGCGTCGCGCAAACCCGCCGCTCCGAAGCAGCGCAAGCCCGGCTCGACGCGCGGTGGATCGAGCCGGCAGCCCACCCGCGAGGCTCCGGGCGACGACCGGCCTCGGCCGGCCACCGCCTCCTGAGCCCTCGCGCCGTCCCGTAGCGCTCGCCGAACGCCCCAGGTAGATTGCGGCGCTCGTGGCCGAGGCTTCAAGAACCCTCATCCTCGTCAAGCCGGACGCGTTCGAGCGTGGCCTGACCGGTGAGATCCTGGCGCGCTTCGAACGCAAGGGGCTTCGTCTCGTGGCCCTGCGCCAGCTCCGGATCGACGAGGAGTTCGCCGGCCGCCACTACGAGGAGCACACCGAGAAGCCCTTCTTCGGGGAGCTGGTGGAGTTCATCACCGGCGGCGCGCTGGTCGCCGCCGTCATGGAGGGGCCCGAGGCGGTCACGGCGGCCCGCCAAGTGATCGGCGCCACCGACCCGCTCGAGGCCGCGCCGGGATCGATCCGGGGCGAGTTTGCCGTGGAGGTCACCTTCAACCTCGTCCACGGCTCCGACTCCGATGAGTCGGCGCGCCGCGAGATCGCGCTCTGGTTCCCGGATCTCGCGTGAGGGATGGTCATCCGACGTGAAGAGGGAAGGCGAAGGATTGAAGCCTTTTGGGGTCTATGGGTCCCACAACGGCTCAACCCTGTCCGACGCTGAATGAGGTGGTTCGGTCGTGACCGTCGGAGGCTGCGCATTGACCTCCTCACCTGCCTGATCCTCGGCGGGGGCGCGTGCCGACGACCTCACCCGGTCTGATCCTCGCGTCGGCGTCTCCGCGCCGCCGGCAGATCCTGACGGCTCTGGGGATCGAGTTCGAGGTCGTCGTCCCGGAGGTCGAAGAGCTCGCGAGCGGGGATCCCGAGGCAGTCGTGCTCGAGAACGCGCGGCGGAAGGCAGCGGCCGGCGTGGACGCGGCGCGGCGGGGCGCGGTCGTCCTCGCCGTCGACACGGACGTCGCCCTCGACGGACGGATCCTGGGCAAGCCCGACGACCGCGCCGGTGCACGCGAGCGCCTCGAGGCGCTCGCGGGCCGTACGCACACGGTGCTCAGCGGCGTGGTCCTCCGTGGGCCGGAGCGAGAGGGCGAGCCGTCGGAGCGGAGCGGCGTCTCCCGCTCGCAGGTCAGCTTCGCGGCGCTCGACGAGCCGACGGTCGCCATGTATCTCGACTCCGGCGAGTGGCGGGGGCGCGCCGGCGCCTATGCGATCCAGGGGCTCGGGTCGCTCCTCGTCGAGCGGGTGGAGGGGGACTTCTCGAACGTCGTGGGCCTGCCGTTGAGCCTGCTCTTCGAGCTGGCCCCGGAGCTCCGGAGATCGGCCGAGCGCTCGACCCCCGAAGGCGGGAATCTGGCCTAACCCTCAAGGTGAGGTGAAGTTCATGACCCGGCCCTCATCCTGCAATTGAGGCTGGGTTCTGGTTCGCTACACTCGCCGCGGCGCGGCCGCCACGATGACCGGTTCCCGATGGGCCGGGTGTAGGAGGCCGTCTGTCGCGGAGGCCGCGCCGACAGCGCCCAACCATCCGCCCCGAGGACTTCCTTCGTTCCCCAAACCGATGGGCCTATTCAGCAACCTCACCGGGTTCGGCGGCCGCGACATGGCCGTGGACCTCGGGACCGCGAACACCCTCGTCTACGTGCGTGGGCGGGGCATCGTGCTCTCGGAGCCGTCGGTGGTCGCGGTCGACGCGCGGACCGGCGAGGTCCACGCGGTGGGCGTCGAGGCGAAGCGGATGCTCGGGCGGACGCCCGGAACGATCCGCGCCATCCGACCGCTCAAGGATGGTGTGATCGCCGACTTCGACGTCACCGAGGAGATGCTGCGCCACTTCATCCAGCGGGTTCATCAGAACCGCTTCGCTCATCCCCGCGTCGTCGTCTGCGTCCCCTCCGGGGTAACGGGAGTCGAGAAGCGCGCCGTCGAGGAGGCCTGCCTCTCCGCGGGCGCGCGCCAGGCCTACCTGATCGAGGAGCCGATGGCGGCGGCGATCGGCGCCGGCCTCCCGGTCGCCGAGCCCACGGGGAGCATGGTCCTCGACGTCGGCGGCGGCACGAGCGAGGTCGCCGTGATCTCGCTCGGGGGCATCGTCGTCTCGGAGTCGATCCGGGTCGGCGGCGACGAGATGGACGATGCGGTGGTCAACTACTGCAAGCACGAGCACAAGCTCCTGATCGGACAGCAGACGGCGGAGGAGGTGAAGCTCGAGATCGGCTCGGCGGCGCCGCTTCCGGAGGAGGTGAGCACGGAGATCCGGGGCCGTGACATGGTCACCGGCCTGCCGAAGACGATCATGCTCAGCTCGGGTGCGGTGCGCGGCGCGCTCGAGGAGCCGATCAGCCAGATCGTCGCCGCGGTCAAGGACACCCTGGACCGCACCCCGCCCGAGCTCGCCGGGGACATCATGGACCGCGGGATCACTCTCGCGGGCGGCGGCGCCCTCCTGCAGGGCATGGACCAGCGGCTTCGCGAGGAATGCCAGATGCCGGCCCAACTGACCGAGTCGCCGCTCACCTGCGTCGCGGTCGGATCCGGGCGCTCGCTCGAGGAGTTCGAGGTCATCCACCGGATGAGCCGTAACTCCCACCGGCGTCGACTCGTCAGCACCGGGTAGGGACAGGATGTACCGGAAGCAGGTCAGAAGGCGCCGAGCGGTGCTGGTGCTCTTGGTTGTCGTGGCGCTCGTGCTGCTGTCGACCCAGTTCTCCGAGTCCCAGGGCGGGCCGCTCCATTCGATGCAGCGAGCGGTCGCCTCGGTGTTCGGCCCCCTCGAGGAGGGGGCGAGCAGGGCGTTGAAGCCGGGACGCGATCTCGTCAACTGGGTCGACGAGACGTTCAGCGCCCGAGGGCAGAACGGCGATCTGAAGTCGGAGGTCCAGGACCTTCGAAACCAGCTCGCCAAGTCGCAGTCGGCAGAGGGCGAGAACGAGCAGCTTCGAAAGCTCGTGGGCCTCGATCGGGGCGGGACGCTCGCCGGCTACAAGCCCGTCACCGCGCGCGTGATCGGTCGCTCGCCCACGGTGTGGTACTCGACGGTCACGGTCGACAAGGGCTCGAGCTCCGACGTCAAGCTCAACGACCCGGTCGTCGACGGCGACGGGCTCGTCGGCCGCGTCTCCGACGTCACGCACGGGACCGCGGAGGTGACTCTGATCACCGACAACCGCAGCGCGGTCTCCGCTCGGGTGCTGCCCAACGGGCCGGAGGGCGTCGCCGAGCCCGAGGTGGGGAACCCGGACGCACTGCTGCTCGACTTCATCGACCGCAACCAGGCGATCCACCAAGGGCAACTCGTCGTCAGCGCGGGCTGGAGCAACGGGTCGATCTCCTCCGCCTTCCCGCCCGGGGTCCCGATCGGCAAGGTGAGTGACGCCACGGTGGGCGAGCAGGAGACCTATCAGCGGGTCCACGTCACGCCGTTCGCCGACATGCGCAACCTCGACTTCGTCCAGGTCGCCACCGGCGGGCCGAAGCGCCCGGGGGTGGCGCAGTGATCATCACCCGGGGAATCGCGGTCCGGCTCGGGCTCGTGGTGATCGGCTGCGTGCTGCTCCAGGTCTCGTTCTTCTCGTATCTGAGCCTGTTCGGCACGACCCCCGACATCGTTCCCCTCGTCGTGATCTCTCTCGGCCTGTTCGGGGGCGCCGTGGTCGGGGCGGTGATCGGGTTCGCTACGGGGCTCCTGCTCGACTCCGTCCTCCTGCAGACGCTCGGGGTCTCGTCACTGGTCCTCTTGAGCGTCGGATATCTCGCCGGTCGCTACCGCGAGGGGACCGAGATCTCGAACTCGCTGGTCCCGCTGCTGCTGATCGGCGCCCTGACGACGGCCGCGGCGGCCGGCTTCGCGGCGATCCAGATCACGCTGGGGGTGGACGCGCCGGTCAGCCTCCTGGTGCTCCGGGAGATCTTCGTCCAGGGGCTCCTGGCGGTCCTGCTCGCGATCCCGCTTTATCCGCTGATCCGCCGCATCCTGCGCCCCGCGCTCGTGGACAGCGCGACGGTCGGCAGGGGGCGGAGCCCGATCAGGGCGGGGACGACGCGCCCGCGACGGGTGCGCGGACGCCGGATCCGGCGCGCCGCCGGGGTCTCCTAGATGTTCAACCAACGCGAGCGACCGCTGGTCCCGGCGCAGTTCGCGCTCCGGGTGGCGATCCTCAGCGGCTTCGCGCTCGTCATGTTCTCGCTCGTCTTCTTCCGGCTCTGGTACCTCCAGGTCCTCTCGGGCGACAAGTACCTGAAGCAGGCCCAGAACAACCAGGTCCGGGAGATCACCGTTCAGGCGCCGCGTGGCGAGATCACGGACCGCAGCGGCAACGTCCTGGTCGACAACCGGACCGCCCTGGCGCTCCAGATCCAGCCGACCCAGCTGCCGCGATCGCACAAGAAGCAGAAGCAGGAGTTCCAGCGCCTGAGCCAGGTCGCCGGGATGTCGGCCGGCGAGATCGAGAAGCAGATCCGCAAGCAGACCAAGGACCTGCCGGCAAACCCGGTGACGCTGGAGCGCGACGTCGGCTACGACCTCGTCTACTACCTGCGCGAGAACCAGGGGCAGTATCCGGGCGTGACCGTGCAGCGGGTGTACGTGCGCCACTACCCCGACGGGACGCTCGGCGCCCAGATCTTCGGCTACGTCCGGGAGGTCACGGGCCCGCAGCTCAAGGAGCCGCGCTACCAGGGGCTCCAGCCCGGCGACCAGGTCGGCCAGTCCGGCGTCGAGAACACCTACGACAACGTGCTTCGCGGGACCAACGGGATGACCCGCGTCCAGGTCGACGCCGAGGGCCGGCCCACCGGCGGGGTCCTCAGCCAGACCCAGGCAAAGGCGGGGGACAACCTGCTGCTGACGATCGACAAGCCGGTCCAGGAGGCCGGAGAGGCGGCGATCGGCTCGTTCAGCACCCCGGGCGCCTTCGTGGCGATGAACGTCCGCGACGGCGAGATCCTCGGCCTTGGGTCCTCACCCACATTCGATCCCTCGATCTTCACGAAGCCGGTGATTCCCCCGGCCACCTTCAAGGCGCTCACATCGCAGACCACGGGGGCGCCGCTCGCGGACCGCGCGGTCCAGGGCCTATATCCGACGGGGTCCACGTTCAAGCCGATCACCGCGATGGCGGCGCTCGAAAGCGGCGTCCTGACCCCCACGACGACGATCGTCGACGGCGGGTCGTTCACCGAGGGCGGGATCACTCTGCACAACGCGGGGGGCGGCGCCTACGGCGCGCTCCAGCTGCCTCAGGCGCTCCAGGTCTCCTCCGACGTCTTCTTCTACAACGTCGGCGCGGACCTCTACCTGCACGGCGGGGACGCCCAGCAGAAGTGGGCATCGGAGCTCGGAATCGGGCACCCGACCGGGATCGACCTCCCGGGCGAGGTGGCGGGCCTCCTGCCGACGCCCGCCTGGCGCAACCAGCTCTACAAGGAGCACCAGACCGACCGACCGTGGTCCGAGGGAGACAGCGTCAACCTCGCGATTGGTCAGGGCGATCTCCAGACCAACCCGCTGCAGATGGCGGTCGCCTACGCGGCGATCGCCAACGGCGGCGACGTCGTCCGCCCGCACGTGGGGATGGAGGTCGACGATCCCCAGGGCCGCGCGGTCCAAGAGATCAACCCGGCGCCCGAGCGCCATCTGGACGTCAATCCCCAATACCGGTCCGCGATCCTCGAGGGGATCCACATGGCGGCGCAGTCGCCGGGTGGCACGTCCTACCCGGTGTTCGGGAGCTTCCCGATCCCGATGGCGGGCAAGACGGGAACCGCTCAGCGTCTCGGTCAGAACGACCAGTCGTGGTACGTGGCGCTCGCCCCCTACCCGAATCCTCAGATCGTGGTCGCCGCGACGATCGAGCAGGGCGGGTTCGGCGTCCAGGCCGCGGCGCCGGTGGCCCGGCAGGTCCTCGAGGCGTACTTCAACACCCACAAGCAGGCGGCCAAGGCGGCCGGCGGCAAGATCCCCTCGCAGACCTCGATCCAGCAGGCGACCGCAGCGGCCGCCTCGGGGAACCCCTACTGATGGTCTCCGACGCCTATCCCCGCCCCTTCGACGAGCGCCGCTCGGGCGGCGCCGCGGACCGGATCGGCATCCTGCGCCTCGATCCGCTGCTCGTCCTCGCCAGCCTCGGGCTGATCGGCTTCAGCCTCTTCACGCTGAAGGCGGTGACCGGCGGCGACGTCCCCCACGACCCCTACTTCTACGTCGTCCGCCAGGCGACGTACGCGGTGATCGGGGTCGCGCTGATGCTTGCCATCGCCCGCGTCGACTACTCTCGTTTCAGGGAGCTGCGCGTCGGCCTCTACACGGCGATGATCGGGAGCATCATCCTGGTCCTCATGCTGGGGCAGGCGACGCGCGGGTCACGTCGATGGATACAGCTTCCCTTCTTCACATTCCAGCCGTCGGAGCTCGGCAAGGTGCTGCTGATCGCGGCGCTCGCCGGCTTCGCGATCGATCGAGCGCGCCGAGTCACAGAAAGGCAGCGGACCGCACGTCTTCTGCTGATGGGCTTCGTCCCGGCGCTGATCGTCTTCTTGCAGCCGGATCTCGGGACGGCGATCACCTACGTGGTGATCACGCTCGCGATCCTGTTCGTGGTCGGGGTGCGGTGGACGCACTTCGCCCTGCTCGGGGCGCTGCTGGCGGCCGCGGTCACCGCGGTCCTGGTGATCGCCCCGGCGATCGGGCATCCGGTGCTCAAGGGCTACCAGCAGGAGCGGCTCACGTCGTTCCTCAACCCGAGCTCGGACCCACGCGACGCGACCTACCAAATCGACCAATCGCTGATCGCGATCGGCTCCGGCGGCAAGACCGGGCGCGGAGGAAACTCGACTCAGACCGAGAACGGGTTCGTGCCCGACCGCACCACCGACTTCATCTTCTCCGTGGTCGGAGAGCGATTCGGGTTTGTGGGTGCGGCCTTCGTCCTAGCCCTCTACGCCCTGCTCATCTGGAGGGCGCTGCGCATCATGACGTTGTCAAAGAACTTGTATGGGAGCCTGATCGCGGGCGCGATCGCGGCGACGTTCATGTGCCAGGTGTTCGTGAACGTCGGTGTCGCGATCGGGGTCATGCCCGTGACCGGCATCCCTCTGCCGCTGATGAGCTTCGGAGGATCCTCCGTGGTCGTCACCTTCATGGCAGTCGGGCTTCTGCAGAGCATCTACGTCCAAGCGCGGCTCACCTCCAAGAGCAGGGCGGACCTCGTGCCTTATTGAGGTCACGACCCTTCTTCTTGTGAGGTGAGTTAACTGAGAAAGCGAATACTGGTTTCAGTCGACGCGGGCGAGACCCGCGTCGCCGTGCTCGAGGCCAAAGGCTCGGGCCGGGGAGGTACCCGCGGCGGCGGGCGCCGCTCGCGCGACCGCGCGGGCTCCGCGAACGGCGGCGACGCCGTTCGCCTCGATTCGAACGGCGACTTAAAGGTGGCGGAGCTCTACGTCGAGCGCCGGGGCCAGCGGTCGATCGTCGGCAACATCTACAAGGGCGTCGTCGACAACGTGCTCCCGGGCATGGAGGCGGCGTTCGTGGACATCGGCCTGGAGCGAAACGGCTTCCTGCACGTCGACGAGATCGTGCTGCCGGGAGGCCAGCAGGGCCCCCGGCGCGGCCGCGGCAAGGGACGCCGCATCGACGAGCTGCTGAAGCCCCGTCAGGAGGTCCTGGTCCAGGTGGTCAAGGACCCGTTGAAGACAAAGGGGGCGCGGCTTTCGATGCAGCTCTCGATCGCCGGCCGCTACCTCGTCTACATGCCCCTGGGGGGAGGGGTGGGAGCGAGCCGACGGCTCTCCGACTCCGAGCGTGAGCGGCAGCGCAAGCTGCTGCAGAACATCCATACCGGCGAGGGGGGCGTGATCGTGCGCACCGCCGCGCAGGGCGCCCGCAAGGCCGACTTCGAGCGGGACATCGAGTACCTCAAGAAGCTCTACGAGGTGGTTCAGCGCCGCGTCGTCGAGGCCAAGGCGCCGGCGATGGTCTTCCAGGAGGCGGACCTCTCGATCCGGGTCCTGCGCGACGTGCTGGCGAAGGAGTTCGACGGCGCGATCATCGACGACCCGAAGCAGCACCACCGGGTGACGAGCTTCTTCCAGCGAACCGCGCCCGAGCTGGTCCAGTACGCGCAGCTCTACGAGGATCCCGAGCCGCTGTTCGAGCGCATGGGGGTCGAGGAGGCCTTCCGCTCGGTGCTCTCGCGCCGCGTCGACCTCCCCTCGGGCGGCTACCTGATGATCGACTACGCCGAGGCGTTGACCGTGATCGACATCAACACCGGGAGCTTCACCGGGCGGGGCAGGGGGCGCCTCGAGGACACGATCACCCGGGTCAACGTCGAGGCGGCCGAGGAGGTCGTGCGACAGCTTCGTCTGCGCGACATCGGAGGGATCATCGTCATCGACTTCATCGACATGGCGCGCGCTCGCAACCGCGACCAGGTCCTGAAGACGCTTCGGAAGGCGCTCGACGCCGACAAGACGAAGAGCTACGTGATGGACGTCTCGCCCCTCGGCCTGGTGGAGATGACCCGCCAAAACGTCACCGACGGGGTGCGCGAGATCCTCACGAAGCGCTGTCCGACCTGCGACGGCGAGGGGGTGGTCGAGTCCGAGGAGACCGTGGCGATACAGATCGTGCGCCGCCTCAGGGACCTGGTTGCCGAGAAGCCGAAGCCCGACGCGTTCCTGGTCCGGGTGAACCCGAAGGTCGCCGCCGAGCTGCTTCGCGACGAGAGCCCGCTCCACGAGCTGGAGCAGGAATCGGGCAAGCACTTCCACTTCGAGGGCGGCGAGGCGCTGCCCCTGGACACGTTCGAGATCGTCGAGAGCGGCTCGCGCGCCGAGATCGAGGAGCGGGCCCTACCGTTCCAGGTCGGCGACGAGGTGCTGGTGAGGATCGAGGAGCCCCACATGTACAACGTCGACGACGCCGTGGCGCGCGTGGACTCCTACATCGTCAGCGTGAGCGGAGCCGGGCCGTTCGTCGGCGACCGCCGCCTCGTGCGGATCGAGAGCGTGGGGCGGTCCGCCGCGACCGCGGCGCTGGTCGGTGGACCGCCCGCCACCGGCAACGGCGAGGGGGCCGAAGCGGGCCAGGAGGCCCCGAACGCGGCCGGGGACGGTTCCGTAGAATCGCGGCCCTCGAGACGGCGCCGCGGCCGGCGGGGCGGCAGGCGCCGCTCGCGCGCCAGGGCGCCGGGCGAGGGTCAATCCGATGGCGAGTAGCTACGCGATAGTCGAGAGCGGCGGCAAGCAGTACCGCGCCGAGAAGGGCGAGAGCCTCGTGGTCGAGAGGCTGCCCGAGGACGAGGGCGCGAAGGTGAGCCTGCGCGCGGTCGCCTACCTCGGCGACAAGGACCTGACGGTGGCCGCCAAGGAGCTCGAGAAGGTGAAGGTGGAGGCGGTCGTCACCGAGCACCTGCGCGGCCCCAAGGTGCGGATCTTCAAGTACAAGCCGAAGAAGGGCTACCGGCGTCGCGGCGGCCACCGCCAGGGGCTCACCAGGCTCGAGGTCACCGAGGTGAGGCTGCTCACCCGAAGGCCCGCTCAGAAGCCGGCCGAGAAGGCCAAGTCGGCCGAGAAGGCCGAGCCGGAGGAGAAGCGGGCCGCCGCCAAGCGTCCGGCCCCGAAGAAGGAAGCCGCCCAGGCGAAGAAGCCGGCCGCGAAGAAGCCCGCCGCGAAGAAGCCGGCGGCGAAGAAGCCGGCGACCGGCAGGGGCTCGTCGAGCGGGAGCCGGGCGGGCCGCGGCTCGTCCGCCAGCAGGCGATCGTCGTCTGCTAAGAAGGAGAGTTGAGATGGCGCACAAGAAGGGACTCGGCTCAAGCCGCAACGGTCGCGACTCGAACCCCAAGTACCTCGGGGTCAAGGTGTTCGCGGGTCAACGGGTCGGCGGCGGCGAGATCATCGTTCGCCAGCGGGGCACCCGCTTCCGCCCGGGCGATGGCACCGGCGTGGGCCGCGACCACACGATCTTCGCCACCCGCCCGGGCGTGGTCGAGTTCACGCACGGCCACAGGGGCCGCACCGTCTCCGTAGCCGCGGACGGCTAGCGCCCACCGCGAGTGTCGACTTAGTCGGTCCAGGGCCGACCAACTCGACAACGGACGAGAACGCTGCGCGGGCCTCGACCCAACCCGTGCAACACCCGTCTCGGCCCGCCGCCCTAACCTCGCGTCGTGCTCTACGACAGGGCGAAGATCTACGTCGCGGGAGGGCGAGGCGGCGACGGCTCGGTGAGCTTTCGTCGCGAGGCGCACGTCCCGCGCGGCGGCCCGGACGGCGGCGACGGCGGGCGGGGGGGAGACGTGGCCGTGGTCAGCGATCCCTCGCGCCGCGACCTGGCCGCGCTTCATCGCGCGCGCCACTTTCGCGCGGGCCGGGGCGGACACGGGCAGGGCCAGCAGCGGCACGGGGCAAGGGGGGAGGACAGGCTGATCCCGGTCCCTCCCGGAACCGAGATCGAGGGGCTCGAGGGTCGCAGGCACGACCTCGTCGACACGGGCCAGCGCGCGGTCGTCGCCGCCGGAGGCTCGGGGGGACGGGGCAACAAGCGCTTCGCGTCCTCGACGCGGCAGGCGCCGCGATTCGCCGAGAAGGGCGTCGAGGGCGAGTCGGGCTGGATCGAGCTGCGGCTGAAGCTGCTCGCCGACGCCGGCCTGGTCGGTCAGCCGAACGCGGGGAAGTCGTCGCTCCTCGGGAGGCTGACCCGCGCGTCGCCCAAGGTCGCCGAGTACCCGTTCACCACGGTCGAGCCCGTGCTCGGCACGCTCGAGAGCGAGGACCGCCAGCTCGTCCTCGCCGACATCCCGGGGCTGATCGAGGGGGCCGCGAGCGGCGCGGGCCTCGGCCACGAGTTCCTCGCCCACGTCGAGCGCTGCCGCCTCCTCGTCCACCTCGTCGACGTCGCGGCGGAGGACCCGGTCGGCGCGCACGATTCGGTGCGGGGCGAGCTTCACGAGCACGGCGCGGGGCTCGAACACCTCCCCGAGCTCGTCGTGCTCTCGAAGGCCGATCTGATCCCGGAGGAGAGGGCCCAGGCCGAGGTCGGCGAGTGGAGCGACCGGCTGGGAGGAACGGCGATCGGCGTCCTGGCGGTCTCGTCGGCTACCGGAGTGGGCCTGGACGAGCTGCGGCGGGCGATCCTCGAGGCGGTTCCGGAGCAGGCGCCGGCGGCGACAGCCATCCCGCGCGGCGCTTCCCAGTTCGACGCCGAGCACATCGTCTACCGGCCCGCGGGAGACCAGGGGTTCGACGTCAGGCGGGCGGACGACGGCGCATACGAGGTCCGCGGGCGGGGGATCGAGCTGCTCGTCCGCCGTCACGACGTCGAGAACCCCGAGGCGCTCGCGTACCTCGAACAGCGCCTGCGGGAGATCGGCGTGATCGCCGCGCTGCGCTCGGCGGGATTCGAGCCCGGCGACGAGGTGAGGATCGGCGAGGAGGCCTTCGAGCTCGATCCGGGCGCTTAGATGGCGGGTCGGCGGTTCCTACACTGCCCGCGATGACCGTCGTGGCCAAGCTCGGGTCGTCGATCGTCTCCAGCGACGACGGCGCGCTTCGCTCCGAGGTGCTCGACAGCGTCTGCGCCCAGGTGGCGGAGCTCCACGGCGACGGCGAGAACGTGGTCCTGGTCACCTCGGGGGCGATTGCGCGCGGCATGCGCCTGATGGGGCTCGACCGCCGCCCGCAGGCGATCGATGAGATGCAGGCCGCCTCCGCGGTGGGGCAGGGGTCGCTGTTTCGCGCCTACGAGGAGAGGCTGGGCTCGCGTGAGGTCCATGCGGCGCAGGTGCTCTTGACCTCGTTCGACATGTCGGCGCGCATGCACTACGTGAACGCTCGCCAGACGCTTCGGCGGCTCCTGGCGTGGCGGGCGGTCCCGGTGGTGAACGAGAACGACACGACCGCGACCGACGAGATCACCTTCGGCGACAACGACTTCCTCTCCGCGCAGGTGGCGATCCTCCTCGAGGCTCGCCTCCTCGTCCTCCTGACCGACACCCCCGGACTCCACACGGCGGACCCCCGGACGAGCCCGGACGCCGAGCTGGTCACCGAGGTCGAGTCGTTCTCCGAGCTCGGGCGATACGAGATCGGCGAGCGGACCTCGGCCTTCGGATCGGGCGGGATGCGCAGCAAGGTGGCCGCGGCGGAGATCGCGAGCGCGGCGGGAATCCCGAGCGTGGTCTGCGACGGGACGGCGCCGGGGAGCTTCCTGAGCGCGGCGCGGGGAGAGCGCGTGGGGACCCGCTTCTCGGCGCACCCCGAGCGGACCCCCAGCTTCAAGCTCTGGCTCCGCTACGCGAAGCCGAGCCGCGGACGGATCGTGGTCGACGAGGGGGCGGCCCGGGTGCTGCGCGAGCGCGGCTCGAGCCTGCTCCCGGTGGGCGTCACGGCGGTCGAGGGGGACTTCGCGGCAGGCGACGCCGTCGAGGTGGTCTGCGACGGCGAGATCGTGGGCAAGGGGATCGTCAACTACTCGGCCGCCGAGCTCGGGCGGATCAAGGGCCTTAAGTCGGCGCAGGTGCTGGAGCGGATGCCAAACGCCTCCGAGGAGGCGGTCCACCGCAACTACTTCGTGCTGACCTGAGCGACGCCGCCGTCCGCTCAGGCCTCGATCAGCTCGATCCGGTAGCCGTCGGGGTCGCGCACGAAGCAGAGCCTGGAGCCGCCCTCTCGAACGCTGTATGGGGGCTTCTCGGGCTCGATGCCGAGCGACGCCAGCCGCTCCAGCGTGGCGTCGAGGTCATCGGCGGTGATCGCGACGTGCCCGTAGCCCGTGCCGATCTCGTACGGCTCGGTGCGATCGAAGTTGTGGGTGAGCTCGAGGCGGGCGCCGTCGCCCGGAAGGCCCATGAAGGCATTGACCGCCTCGTCGCGGATCGGCACGCGGCGGAGCTCCTCGAATCCGAGCTTCTCGTAGAACTCGACCGATCGGTCGAGATCGAGGACCCGATAGCAGGTGTGAATCAGCTCGCCGATCGACAAAAGCTATCCGTAATGCCGCGAACCCCGCCGCTACCCTTCTCCTACTCGATGGCGACCACGACCAAAAGCGTGCGGGACGTCTGCGAGGGCGCCAAGCGCGCCTCGCGCGAGCTGGCGACCGCCGGCTCGGAGTCCCGCGACCGCGCGCTCGCCGGCCTTGCCGCGCTGCTGCGCGTGCGCTCGACCGAGGTCCTCGAGGCCAACGCCGAGGACCTGGCCGACGAGCGGGCGGCGGGGCTCACGGACGCGCTGCGCGACCGGCTGACCCTCGACGAGGCTCGGATCGCGGCGATGGCGGAGGGCGTGCGCCAGATCGCCGCCCTCCCCGATCCGGTCGGCGAGCTGATCGAGGAGCGCACCCTGGAGAGCGGCCTGCGGATGAGGAAGGTGAGGGTGCCGCTGGGTGTGGTCGCCGTGATCTACGAGGCGCGGCCGAACGTCACCGTCGATTGCGTGGCGCTGACGCTGAAGAGCGGCAACGCGATCGTGCTTCGGGGCTCGAGCTACGCGACGCGGTCGAATGGGGCGCTGGCCGGGATCGTGCGCGAGGCGGTCGCCGAGGCGGGGCTTCCCGATGGGTCCGTGGAGCTGCTCGGTGGGGGCGAGCGGTCCGAGCTCACCGAGCTCGCGACGGCGGAGGGGCTCGTCGACCTGGTCATCCCGCGAGGGGGGGAGGGGTTGAAGGACGCCTTGAAGTCGGTCGCGACGGTTCCCGTGATGTACGCGGCGGCTGGTAACTGCCACGTCTACGTGCACGACGACGCCGATCTCGAGATGGCCCGCCGGATCGCCTACAACGCCAAGGTCCAGCGCCCGGGCGTGTGCAACGCGGCGGAGACGCTGCTCGTGAACGCGGCGGTCGCGGAGGAGTTCCTTCCCGGGATCCTCGCCGAGCTCGGCTCCGCAGGGGTCGAGGTCGTCGGCGACGCGCGGGCGCAGGCGGCATCGGGAGGGGCCCCGGTGGGAGAGGCGACCGACGCCGACTGGGACACGGAGTATCTGGGGATGAAGATGGCGGTGGGGGTGGTCGACTCCCTGCCCGGCGCGATCGCGCACGTCAACCGGCACGGCACCGGGCACTCCGAGGCGATCGTCACCTCGTCGAAGGCGGCGGGCGAGGCGTTCACCGAGGGCGTGGACGCGGCGGTCGTCTACGTCAACGCGTCGACCCGGTTCACGGACGGGTTCGAGTTCGGGATGGGCGCCGAGATCGGGAACTCCACGCAGAAGCTCCACGCGCGCGGCCCGATCGGCCTGCGCGAGTTGACCACGTTCAAGTACGTCGTCCACGGCGACGGCCAGGTCCGCGTCTAGGGGGTCGCAGGTCGCTGCCGTCGGCGTCCTCGGGGGATCGTTCAACCCGCCGCACATCGGGCACCTGGTGCTCGCGCAGGAGGCGGCCGACCAGCTTGGGCTCGGCGAGGTGCTGCTCGTCCCGGTCGGGGAGTCCCCCTACAAGCAGATCGATCCGGAGCCGGGGCGCGAGGTTCGGCTCGAGATGACGGAGCTGGCGGCGACCGTCGACGGAGCGGTCGCGGCGTCGGATCTGGAGACGAGGCGCGAGGGGCCGTCGTTCACGTTCCGCACGCTGGAGCTCCTGGCGGAGGCGCGGCCAGGGGATGAGCTCTACTTCCTGCTCGGTGCCGACGTCGCCGCGGGCCTCGAGAGCTGGCGTGAGCCGGGAAGGGTGCTCGAGCTGGCGCGGCTCGGAATCGCGGCGCGCCCGGGCTCGGCGCTCGACGAGGCGGAGGCGGCGCTGGAACGACTCGGGGCGAGCGATCGCGCCAGATTCGTGAAGATGCCCGAGATCGGCGTCTCCTCGACCAGCATCCGGCGGCGCGTGGGCGCGGGGCGCCCGGTGCGCCACCTCGTGCCCGATCCGGTTCTCGAGTTCATCGCGCGGCGATCGCTCTACGGCGGATGAGCGCGGCGATCGACGAGGGGCGCGGCCGGCCCGACTCCGAGGCGCTCGCGAGGCGCCTCGCGACGATCGCCGACGCGAAGAAGGCCGTCGACGTGATCGCGCTCGATATGCGGGAGCTGGTCGGTTACACCGATTTCCTGGTCATCTGCACGGCGCGCAACGAGCGCCATGCCCGGGCGATCCACGAGGACGTCTACCAGCGGTTGAAGCACGACGAGGAGCTCCTTCCGGCGACGGTGGAGGGCGAGGCCGACGCGCGCTGGGTGTTGATGGACTACCTCGACTGCGTGCTCCACGTCTTCGTGCCGGAGCTTCGGGAGCGCTACCGCCTCGAGGTGCTGTGGGGCGAGGCGCCGCGCCTGGACCTCGCGGCCGGCGCCCTGCGGGACAGCGCCTGATCGTCCGTCCGACGCTCTCCATAGCGTCTTCCCATCGCCAAGGGTCGCTTCAAGAGGTCCCTGCTCGGCTACCGCCGGCGAGAGGTCGATCAGGCGATCGATGAGGGGGACTCGGCCCTGCGCGAAGCGGGGGCCGAGCTGGAGGCGCGCGGGAGGGAGCTGGCGGATGGACGGCACCGGATCGGCGAGCTGGAGCGGGTGGCGGAGTGGCTGGCCGAGCGGGTGGTGGATCGCGAGCGGGAGCTGCGGGCGCTTCGGGAGGAGCTGGTGGCGGCTCGCAGGCAGGGCGAGGAGGGGATGCGTGCGCTCGCCGCGCTGGCGGATGATTTGAAGGCGGTTCGCCGCCAGGCGCGCGGCCAGGCGACCCGGATGCGGCTTCGGGCGCTCCGCGAGGCGGCGGAGGTGACCGGGCGGGTGGGAGACCTTCGCGGGAAGCCGGGCGAGGTGAGCGAGGCGCTGGTCGACGCTCTCGAGGCGGCGATCGGTCGGGTGGGGGCGGAGGCCGAGGCGGCTCAGGAGGAGGAGCGGGTCGTCGCGGCGACGAACGGGCGCGCCGAGCGCGCGCCGGGCGAGGTGTTCGACGGCTTGGTCGAGGTCGAGGTGGGCCCGCTGAACGACTTCTCGCAGCTCGTCGGGTTCGAGGACGCGGCGGCGGGGATCGGCGCGACCTCGGAGGTGTCGGTCAAGCGGTTCACGCAGGGAAGGGCGACGCTGGCGATGAGGTTCAAGCACCCCGTGGAGCTCCTGCGCGAGCTCGAGGAGCGCGCCCCGTTCGAGTTCCGGGTGCGCGACACCCGCACCGACCGGATCGTCCTCGACGTCGACGAGTAGCGGCGAGCTCCCGGCGCGGATCAGCGGCGGGCCCGCACGCTCGAACCGTGTCCACGAGGTCGTGATCGGCGGACGCGGCTCGCGGACTCGTTAGCGTTCCGTCGCATGGCGGAGCGGATCGCGCCGGCGAACGGGATCGAGATCGCGTACGAGACGTTCGGCGATTCGGACGACCCGACGCTGCTGCTGATCATGGGCCTGGGGGTCCAGATGCTCGGTTGGGACGAGGAGCTATGCCGGATGCTCGCGGAGCGGGGGTTTCGGGTGGTGCGGTTCGACAACCGCGACGTGGGGCGCTCGACGCAGGTCGTGGGCGGCCCGCGGGCGGACGTGATGGCGGCGGCGGCGGGGGATCTCCGCTCGGCGAGCTACAGGCTCGACGAGATGGCGGAAGACTGCGTGGGCCTGCTGGACCATCTCGGGGCCGGCACCGCGCACGTGGTCGGCGCCTCGCAGGGGGGCATGATCGCCCAGGCCCTGGCGATCCGCCACCCGGAGCGGGTGCTGTCGCTGACCTCGATCATGTCGACCACCGGGGATCGCGCGGTGGGCCAGCCGCATCCGGAGGCGATCCCGGCGCTGCTCACGAGGCCGCCGGCCGATCGCGAGGGGTTCGCGGAGTTCGCGGTGGGGGCTTGGAGGGTGATCGGCTCGCCGGGCTTCGAGCCGGATGAGGAGGCGCTGCGGGCACGCGCGACGGCGAGCTTCGATCGCGGGATCCACCCGGAGGGGACGGCGCGCCAGCTCGTGGCGATCCTCGCCTCGGGCGATCGGACCGCGGAGCTGCAGAAGCTGGACCTAGCCACGCTCGTCATCCACGGGACGGCGGACGTGCTCATCGACGCGTCGGGCGGGAAGGCCACGGCGGCGGCGATCCCGGGCGCGCGGCTCGAGCTGATCGAGGGGATGGGCCACGACCTCCCGCGAGCGCTCTGGCCGCGGTTCGTCGACCTGATCGCCGACAACGCCGCCCGCGCCCACACTCTCGACTCGATCACGTAGCCCTTTCGGCACGGACGGCGCAGCACGGGTGACGCGCGATGCACGAACATACGTTCGTGCCAGCGGACAATGGAAATCACAAGGGAGCGGTTGCCGAGGCGAAGATTGCCGCCGCTGCGATCGAGCTCGGCATCCCGGTCCTGAAGCCGATGTCCGAGCACGGTCGCTACGACCTGGTCTTCGACATGGCCGGGCGACTTCGCAGGGTGCAGTGCAAATGGGCGAACCGACGGGGCGACATTGTGGTCGTCTACCTCGGCGGCAGCTACCTGAGCCCGCACGGCTACGTCCGCACCACGTATTCGTCAGATGAGATCGATGCGGTAGCCGCATACTGCAGCGAACTCGACCGTTGCTTCTTAATCCCCGGTGGGCTGGTTGCCGGCAAGTACATGCTCCATCTGCGGCTAGGACCTGCCAGAAACAGCCAGCGCGCGGCCATTAACATGGCTGACGATTACGACCTTGGGGCTATAGCTCAGCTGGGAGAGCGTTCGGATGGCATCCGAAAGGTCGTGGGTTCGAGTCCCACTAGCTCCACTCCGATCGCCTCGCTCCAAAGCGCAGTCAACGCCAACGAGTTTCGGCGCCGCTTCGGCTGGTACATGCAGCGCGCTCACACCGGCGAGCGCTTCCTCGTCACCCGCCGCGGTAAGCCTTACGTCCGCCTTGCCCCGGCAGCCCCCACACTCCCGCTTGCCGCGGCGGAAGCGGTCCCGCCGGATCTCTCCCTCCAGCGCAGCCCTTAGGCGCCGCTAACCCCCGCCGGCTACGCTCCCGCCCCTTGCGCCCGAGCCTCCTCCCGCTCGCGCTTATTGCCGCCCTCGCCTGCATCCTTGCCGGCTGCGGCGGCCGCTCTTCGCCGCCGAGTGACCAATCCACTGCCGCCTCCGCAACGGGCGCAACCGGGCCGCAGACCTCCCCGACCCCGCCCTCCGTCGGCGAGGTCGCCCGCCGCCGCCTTGGCCTGCCGCCCGTCCCGCCCAACTCGCCGATTCCCGGATACATGCTGATCGCCGACCGCGACAACAACCGCATCCTCGTCGTCTCCCCCGACAAGCGCATCGTCTGGCGCTTTCCCCCGTCCGGCGGTCTCCCGCCGGGCAAGAGCTTCGCCGGCCCCGACGACGCCTTCCTCACGCCGAGCGGGCGCTCGATCATCACCAACGAGGAATTCGCCGACACCATCGCGATCATCCGCTTGGCGCGCCACCCCCGTATCTCCTTCGAGTACGGACACGCCAACGTCCCCGGCAGCTCCCCCGGCTTCCTCTCGCACCCCGACGACGCCTACCTGCTGCCCAGCGGCCTCATAAGCGTCGCCGACATCATCAACTGCCGCGTCCTGTTCATCGACCGCCACCACCACGTCCACCGCTCCATCGGCCAGGCGGGCGACTGCGCGCACGACCCGCCGTCCTCCCTCCTTCAACCCAACGGCGACACCCCCACGCCCGACGGCGGCGTCCTCATCACCGAGATCGGCGGCTACGTGGACCGCCTCGATCGCAGGGGCCGCCTCATGTGGTCGATTCACACCCCGACCGCCTACCCCTCCGACGCCCAGCTCCTCCCGAACGGCAACACCCTCGTCGCCGGCTTCGACACCCCCGGCCACATCTACGAGATCACCCCGCACGGCCACGTCCTGTGGACCTACGGACCCGCATCTGGCCCCGGCGCCCTCAACAAGCCATCCCTCGCCGTCCCGATCAGCGACCGTCTCATCGCCGCCACCGACGACTACGGTCAGCGCGTCGTCGTGCTCGATAGGCACGCCAAGCGCATCGTCTGGCAGTACGGCCACCTCGACCAGCCTGGCTCCGCCCCCGGCTACCTGAACAGGCCCGACGGCCTGGACCTCATCAGGTGAGCCTCCGCATCTCGCGAGGCCGGCTCCTCGCGCTCACTGCCGCCGCGGCGGCCTCGCTCGCGCTTCCCGCATGCGGATCGCAGGGCGCATCCACTCCATCCGGAGCGACGGGCGCCACTGGGACCTCGGGCTCGACCGCAGCCCCTCCGAAGCTGTCCGCGAGCCTCGAGTCCCAACGACTGCCCCAGCCGCTCTCGGGCGAATCCGTCGCCGCCTCTGACCATCACCTCCTCGTGATCGGGGGACTCGACGCAAGCGACAGCTCACTGCAGAGCATCCTCAGCTTCGACCTCTCCTCCGGGCGGATCGATCCTGCGGGCTCGCTCGCGGAGCCGCTTCACGACGCGGCGGCCGTCGCCCTACCGCGCGGCGTCTTCGTCTTCGGCGGCGGATCCACGTCGAGCATCTCCACCGTCGAGGAGCTCGCCCCGACCGCGACCGCGCGGCCGATCTCGAACCTCCCAACCCCGCGCTCCGACCTGAGCGCCACCACCATGGGCAACCGCGCCTACGTCCTCGGCGGCTACGACGGCGCCACGCTCTCCCGGCCGGTCCTCTCTACCGGCGACGGCCGCCGCTTTTCGTCTATCGCTGCCCTCCGCATCCCCGTCCGCTACACAGCCGTGGCGACCGCCGGAAGCCGCATCCTCGTCTTCGGAGGGGAGACGGCCGCGGGCACGCCCACCGACGCGATCCAGGCGGTGGATCCGCTCCACGGCACGACACACATCGCGGGACGCCTCCCCACCCCGGTCGACCACGCCTCGGCCGTGACGCTCGGCGGCGCCGCGTACGTCCTCGGCGGGGAGGCGGACGGACGCCCGACCGACCGCATGTGGCGCTTCGATCCCGCGACCGGGCGCGTCCAGCCGGCGGGGACGCTGCCGCAACCGGTGGCGGATGCAGCAGCCGCAACGATCGACGACACCGCCTACCTCGTCGGCGGCGTCGGCGCGACGGATCGCCCGCTGGACACGATCATCTCCGTCCGCTACCCGTGATCGCGGTAGCCCAGGCCGCGGCGCCGCCCAGCGCCGCACGCCTCAGCCGTGAACCGGCTTCGCCCTCGGCAGCTTGATCGAGATGCGCGCGAAGTTGACGACCCCGTTGGACCGCTGGGGCTCATATACGTTCGTTCCCGGCACGAGCTGAAGCGCGTACTTCGACCCGCGGTGGGCGTGCGCCCCCGATGGCCTCCAGCGAGAGGCGAATGTTGCGCTTCTCGCCGTCGAGCGGGTCGCCGTTCGAGTCCGGCTAGCTCCACTGTTTCCGTGGCGGACGCGCGAAAGGTCGGTGCCCACGAGTTCCGCAACCTCTTCGACTGGTACATGCAGCGCGCTCACCCCGGCGAGCGC
>Ga0066652_100000391_pt1 | contig 21401 bp, 19 predicted proteins | sample GraSoiAngelo_101_FD_71413 | JGI IMG/M metagenome (GOLD analysis project Ga0066652, IMG submission 71413) | Grasslands soil microbial communities from the Angelo Coastal Reserve, California, USA - 14_0903_02_30cm | ecosystem: Environmental > Terrestrial > Soil > Grasslands | place: USA... | reverse complement strand
TTGAAATTGTATTCGTCCCAGAGGGACGAAATGTTGGAAGCAACCAATTTCACACATGATTCACTTGCCCCATCGGGGCAAAATATCACGGAGACATTATTTTGCTATCTAGAAAGATCTTATTTAAGACAATCCAGTTTAAATATGCCGGCCAATTATTTTTGAGATCACAAATAGAAGATTTGCCCTTACGGAGTAAATTGATCATTACAATAACTCTTGAGACAACGATATATTGCCCCTCTGGGGCATACTGAGCTTTGCAATAACTCATGTAGAGGGCAAAATTGATGTTTTCGTTATTCCATTTGTGAAAACTCAGATGTTTGAAATTATATTCGTCCCAGAGGGACGAAATATCGGAAGCAACCAATTTCACACATGATTCACTTGCCCCATCGGGGCAAAATATCACGGAGACATTATTTTGCTATCTAGAAAGATCTTATTTAAGACAATCCAGTTTAAATATACCGGCCAATTATTTTTGAGATCACAAATAGAAGATTTTGCCCCTACGGGGCAAATTGATCGTTACAATAACTCTGAGCCAACGATATATTGCCCTCTGGGGCATACTGAGCTTTTCAATAATTCATGTAAAGGGCAAAAATTAATGTTTTCGTTATTCCGTTGTGAAAAGTCTGATGTTTGAAATTGTATTCGTCCCAGCGGGACAAAATGTCGGAAGCGACCAATTTCATATTTGATTCACTTGCCCCGTAGGGGCAAAATACTACGGAGACATTATTCAATTATCCAGACAGATCATCTGTTAAAACAATTCGAGATTGAATGTCGACCCTTTATTTGATCTGCGAACTGATGAAGAAGATGACCATAAAGACGTAAAGAAAAAAATTAAGTCCCGGCAATACTACCGGGACTTTACATCACCTAAGCTTTCAAAGGGGTTGTATATTTAATATCGTCCGTCTTTTTTATCCTTGCCATGACCAATAAGATAGCCACCGCCACCTCCGACCAGTCCGCCAATAATACCTCCTAACAGGCGATTATTTTTGCTGATCAGGGCGCCTGCTACAGCGCCACCGGCCGCACCGATCGCTGTACCCTTAGCTGCTTTACTCCATCCTTTCTTTTTCGGTTGAACTACAGGCTGAGTTACTATTCTTGTAGCCGGCTTTTTGTAGACAACCCTGGTCTGCGTTGCTGTCTTTGTCGCCATAGCATCTTTGTAGCCCTGCATATAACTCATATCAGCTGCTTTTTGCGCCTTTGTGGCCTGGAATTCGGCCAGTCCCATTGTATCAACGGTGGACGAAAGCGTCAATGCATCCGGGGATTTTTTGGAATCGCAGGAAGAGAAGATAATTATCAGCCCTGCGAGCAACGTAGCAAATCCCAGGATATGTAGTGTTTTTTTCATGATAATATTTTTTATAGTTATTGAATGATGATAACGGGCTATAGAGTATCAAAACAATGCCATACTAATTCACATTGTTAACGATAGAGAAAGAGGGATGATAAGCCGCTTTTTTTCAGAAATTTAGAAAGAAGGGATTTTAACGTTTGGAGAAAACGGCTGCAAAAGCCGGCAATTGATGATTTGTGATCTAAAGATTATTTTATAATTTCTGTTTGACTTCTTTAACAGGAAGTATAGATATAATTGCTATAGATTCGGCAATGGTATCTAAATCTTTTAGGATTTTTTTAGGGAATTTGATCTGTAATTGAGACCTTGGTCCCACAGAAGAACTGCCTGTAAATGAAATTAAGAGTGTCCTTAATTTGCTTTTTATGTTTCGCCGTATCCTGCAAGGGTCTCTGGACTTCGAAAAATGTTTATCGACCGAGGCATCCCAAATTTAAAATACTTAAGCAAGAATTTATTGGAAACCCGTTAATTGACACTAACCATTTGTACATTTCAACGGTAAATTACATAGATGACGGGAAGAAAAAATCGGTATATAATTGTGCCGGTTTCTATTCCGACGGGAAGCATGATTGCCTTTTCTTTGGGGGACGACGAACTAGAGAAAATGAACCAGGTAAACACCTGGAAGACCGCCTACTCTATTGGGTATTATATCACTTCCGGAAATAAAATCCGGATCGGATATTTTGTGATAGTGGATGGGGGACAGTATATATTCGAAGAAGGGTTGATCCTGAAGGACACAATTTTAATAGGTCAACACTATACAACATTACGATTGAAAAGAAAAACGGCGTACGAAAGATTAATAAAATCTGATGTTTATCAAATTAAGTAAAGACACAAATTAAAGTGAAACAAGCTATTTATATCAACTAAAAAGTATTAAGGAATGTCTGCGAGATTGTTAAATTTGATGTTATGGGCTTTTGTCATTAGCATAGCTGGAAATGCCCAGGTTTCTATTGCTGAGGTCGGAAAAAATTATATTGAAATTCAGATGCTCAACAAAACAGAATTGCCAAAACAATTAATTAATCCATATTTTTTGGGGCTTTCGAAAGGGAAAGACGCACAACAAACATTTTATCTTTTTGACAGCAAGTACAGATTTCGGTGTGATACATTATTCCTCTATTTAAACGACACAGCCATCCTTCCAGGAATAGAAAAATATAATCTTGGAGATTCGCTTAGGCTTGATGAAGGCGTCAACAAATTTGACACGCTTTTTCCCCATGAAGAAATTAAAATAAGATATCATTTTGCAAAAAAGCCGTTTTCGATACTAGTAGTTTATTATTCATTTAGCGACGTTTCGTACAATTCCAGGCGATCGGAGTTATTATTTTACAAAAGAAAACGCAACCGGCAAGAATAAACATTTTTCGTTTTACAATTTCCACAACGAACTCCGATGGATCAATCTCATCCTACAAGCTTCCGGTATTTAAGAGGGCTATCCTATTTGTTGTTACTGCGGCCATATTAATGGCTTCGTGTATTTAATGGAAGATTTGGCAAAGGTCACGTCTTGCTTACTTTTTCCTCCTCCAACTATTCTTAGTTTGTCTTTGTAATAATAGATTTTATCAGGAAAAATTTTCAGATACAAAATTTGAAACTTTTTTAGCCTATGATCGTATGCTTCTATTTGCAATACATCATTTTCAATTTTATAGTAACAATAATCGCCTCCAATAGTGTATACATTAGCTTGGGTAATTGGTTCTCTGCTGAAATAACTATAAAGTGCTATGCCGTTACTTTTCAAGACTATAAATTGATAAAGCCTCACTTCTTCTATTTTTTTAAATTTATAAGTTGATAAAACCCTATCGCCGTTAAAAACATAGATTACAGAAGTATCTAATAAGTTACTGAAACTACCTTGCCCTTTAAATATAAAACACTCAGCTTTAGGTTGATCAGGTAAAGTATTTGTAAATTTCACTGATTTACAGCCGTATAAAGGTAAAGTCAGCAAATAAATGCTATAAGCTAGTAGTTGTTGATATAAATTTCTTCTCACTATGTAACTTATGAATGCACCTTTGTAAATACATCATTCCTTTAATACTAACGCTCGCGTTATCTGATACAACTGGAACCATGACCCATTCGAATGCCTTGATATAACATGGAAAAAGATTGGCCCCGGGAACTATAGTTTAATATAATCCCACTTTGCCCAAGACCGATTCAAATAATTTCCTGGAATCAAATCCTACCCCGTTTTCGAAAACGATTTCAGTTTTCCTCATATCTTTTACATCATTCAGCGGGTTGCCGTCGATCAACACAAGATCAGCCTGTTTACCCACTTCGATAGTCCCAATATCCCTGCTTCTTCCCAGGTATTCGGCTGCATTGAGGGTGCAGATCTTTATCGCTTCAGGGAAACTAAACCCGGCCTCAACCAGTAATTCAGGAATATGACGGTCAGCATAACCCGGTATCACCCTGCCGGCACCCGTTGGATCAATTCCTGCCATCAATCGCCCGCCAAGTTGAACAAACTTTCTTTCCCATACCATCTCTTTTTTAAACATGGCCCGGTTGGTTGAGTCCTTATTCACCATAGTGGCAGAAGTCTTTTCAATACCTTCACGTATCGCAGGCGTCAGTGCCTCACCGGCATCACCGGGGAATACTTCCCGGCCGGTGTAAGGTTCAAACACGGGAAGGGTAGAGGTGATGGCAACATTTTTTTTGATCAGGAACTTCATCAGGTCCTCCATCTTTGGGTCATTTTCTTCCAGTCTGTTTACTGACATGCTTTGCGCGGGCTGGTTGCAGGAATTTTCTTTCTTATTCGGTTCAAAATCGCTGCTTACCCAAAATCCATGTTCCAGGTTGTCAATTCCTATTTCCGCCGCTTCGCGATAGGTAATAGAACAAAGATGGCCTGTCACTTTAATTTTATGCTGGTGTGCCAGTTTTACTACCTGTCGCAGGTCATCCTTTGTAATATCCATGTACACTTTGATCGAAGTGCAACCATTACTGATCCAGAAATTCATGTACTTCGCTATATCGTCGGGGCCTTTAATAAAATGAAATTCCGGGATGGGCAAACCAGCTCTTTCGATGTAAGGCGCTGTCACATCAATATCGGGTCCCGGTATTTTACCCTGTGTTACCTGGTCGCGGATATTGAGGTCGGTATGAGCTTCCACGGTTCCCGCAGTACGCATGGTCGTGACGCCGCCGGCCAAATAAAGCCGCGGAAAGGACACCGGCATTTCGAGACCAAGATATTGAGGCGCTACTCTTTCTCCATAGAATAAATGTTCATGCATCATGATCATTCCGGGTATGATGGTCTTACCGGTGCAATCTATGATCCTGGCATTTTGGGGAACAGCTACATTTCCTGTCTTGCCAACAGAAATAATTTTTCCACTGATGACGACAATTGTCTGATCAAGTTTTGCCGGCGAACCGGTGCCATCCACAACAATCGCATGTGTAAGCGCAAATGTGTCGGAGCTAACTGTAATGAATTGTTTGACCAGGGGGCTGAAATCCTGGCAGTAGGCTGCTAAGGAAGATAACTGCAGGATGCAAATAATGAGTAGAAAACGGTTTTTTGTCATGTAGGTGATTTTGACTATAAAAAGATCTGGATAGCTATCTTAATCGACGCCAGATGCCGTCATTGCGAGGAGCGAGGCGACGACGCAACTGGATGCTTATGTGCAAAAATGATCTGCCAGTATCTAGCATCCTGCATCAAGCATCATTCTCCGGGATGATAAGTTTTTTCCGCATGCTTCAATACATCTTCTTTGTAAAACAACACATCCTTGAATTGACCTTTGCTATACATCAATCCCTGGTCGAAAAAATGTTTTGAAGACGGCTCACCGCTTTCGCCGCCAGTCAACAATGATTTAGCTTTTATTCTTTTGCCAAATTCGACAGCACAGATAAAACTGTTCCCATTATATCCATACCGTTTTTTTGTACCCTGGAAATAGCTGCTTGTAAAAGATGGCAACATGCCCCATTGTGATGAAACAAAACCAACAGGTAGACTTGGTTTACTATCGTCAAACTTATTTTCAATATCCGGATTTATCCGCTGGTACCGGTTGATCTCTCCCCAGTCCACCTGCCAGGTACCGTTATCTTCTTTTAAAGTTTTGACTGCCCGGTAAAACGCCTGCAGCAGGTCATCGCCATTGGCTATTTCAGCAAACTTCCTGGTTCTTTCCACCTGGTCAAGGTTTGGATCCAATTGTGGATTTCTCCGCATCAGCATTTGTACAAAGGTACCCCAGGTTACAGCCAGGGTAGTGGCCACTGAGTTTTCGCCGCAGCGATAATCCCAGTTTTTCAACGTGTTTATCGGTTCCCTCAATATGGCATTCAGCGAATCGCCTAGAGATGAAGCTTCGTACGCTTTTATTAAAGCAGGAACAAGAACCTCGAAGGCTGTAAGTCTGGTATCATACCCGGCTTTTATCACTTTGTCGATTGTATAACGTTTCTCTTCATTCAACACCCGTACCGCGTTGATGCCTCTAAAGTTCTCACCATCGGGCGCCATATAAGAGGGATAATCATTTTTCCGGGGACTATTATTGCCTGCGACTGTAAAAGGGGTGGAGTTGCAATTCTGGAGCCATCCATTGGCCGGGTTATACAGATGAACAGTTTCATCCACTTTATGATAACCTTTCCATTCGGTGGTGGAAATGCTGCCATCCACTGGTTTGCTCCAATCTAATTTCGGATCGCGGATAGGAATCCTGTTCCCATGCCAGTAAGCAATATTGCCTTCTGCATCGGCATACACAGTGTTGTTTGATATATTTCCGAGCAGATCGAGCGTCTTTTTGAAATCGGCAAAACTTTTTGTTTTTGTCCTTTGCCAGCATTGTATCAAACCGTTCATAAGACGATTGTCAGCCCTGACACTAAGGTATTGGGCATTCCGTTTTGCCATGATTGGTCCATGCCGTGTATATAAAATGGCAAAGGTTCTTGGTTCCTTTGCATCAACTGCCGATGAGTTCATCAGCCGGACTTTTTTTTCTATGACCGGTATTTGTTTGTTGTTGTATTCATAATACCACTTACCGTCTTTTTTAATCAGCTTTTCTATATAGGAATCTGCTGCATCCACCTGGCTGCTGGTATGCATCCAGCCGCAATGTTCATTGAAACCCTGGTAGACGAAAAACTGTCCCCAGGTGACCGCCCCGTACACATTCAGTCCTTCTTCGCTGACCATATGTACTTCAGGCCGGAAATAAAAAGTAACATGTGGGTTGATGTAAAGAATGGCATTGCCTGATTCAGTGATCTTCGGGGAAAACGCGAAACCGTTTGAACCGGTTAGTACTTCCTCGTCCGTTGTTTGATTGAAAGAAAATCCAGGATCTTTTCCGCCATAAAGATTCTTAAGATCATCGGAGGTAATGCCTGCGGTGTTGATGGCGCCAATGCTTCCATCGGTCCATAACAGGGGGTACCAGGGTTCAAAACGATTTAACGTAACTGGAAGATTGTTGTGTTTGTACAGGTAGTAGTTGATGCCGTCAGCGAAGGCACTGCATAATTTCCTCAGCCATTCGGGAGCCCGTTTATAATCCGCTTTCGCGGCTTCCTGGTCGATAACGATAGCGTTCAGGAGATCATCGTATAGTACCGATTCGCCTTTGACGAGGGAGACACCGCCGAGCTTTTCAAGATAGTTCATCTCTATCCTCTTAAAATCGTCCTCGCATTGAGCGTACATAAGTCCAAATACTGCATCGGCGTCTGTCTTACCATAAATATGTGGAATACCCCAGTTGTCCCGGATGATCGTTACCTGTTTCGCCTGCTTTTCCCAGCGTGTTATTTCTTCTTTGGAAAATTTTTGTGCAAATAAGGTATAGGGTAGAACAAGAAAGACCAATAATTTTCTCATGAGGTAAATTTAATGTTTGCCACGGATACAAGGAAAAAAAGCAAGTGATCCGTATCTGTGACAATTCTTCACATAGGATACCTGGTTATTTGCCACGGATTCACGGAAAAAGCAAGTCATCCGTGTATCTGAGGAAATTCTCAATATAAGATACCTGGCTATTTGTCACGGATTCACGGAAAAGAAATGAAGTCATCCGGCTATCCGGGTCGTTAAACCATTAAACCATTAAACCATTAAACCGTTAAACGGTGTATCCGTGGCAATTCCTCAATTGTGAATATTTCTTACACTATCTTCATAGCACAATGAAACGATTTCTTTTCCTGGCAGTATTCGTGCCGGCAGGACTGGTGGCGCAACAAACTCAACAAATGACCATGAGCCTTGATTCATTATTTCAATCTTATTTTAAACCTGGTGAGCCGGGCGGAGCAGTGTTGCTCGTAAAGGATAACAAAATGATCTACCAACACGGATTTGGTATTGCCGATATAAACACAAAAGAACCTATCACAACGAAAACTCTTTTTAATATCGGTTCCATCAGCAAAACTTTTGTGGCTTACGGTATATTGAACCTTGCCAGGGAGGGGAAGCTTTCACTGGAAGATGATCTATATAAATATTTCCCCGACTTTAAAAACCCCGCGATTGCCAAAAAAGTGAAGCTCTATCATTTGCTTACACATACTTCAGGTATCCCCGATAGCCGTCGGGTCGATGAGCAGCGGGAATTTTATCTCACTGCGAAGGACGCGGAAAATTTCGCACCACTCAGGCAGACAGACACATTGCAATTTGAGCCGGGCACAAAATACAAATACTCCAACCCTGCATTTAATGGTCTCGCCCTGGTCATCGAAAAGATCACGGGAAAAAAATGGCAGGAATATATTAAGCAGCTCATCTTTCAGCCAGCTGGGATGAAGACGTCAACGATCACTGATGGTCCGCACCCTGAATCCGGGGTTTCACATGCTTATTTTGTAAACGACAAAAAGCAATTTGAAGAACTGGACTATGGTGAAGAACCCACTTTTGCTGCAGCCGGAAATGGCGGTGTCTGGAGCAGCGTGGAAGAACTTTGGAAATATGAACAGGCCATTCAACAGCATAAGTTTCTCAGTGAAGAATGGATAAAAAGATCAAGGACTGTGTACCCATTCCCGCAATGGCAGGACAGTATTGCGCAACGACTGGGTCTAAGTTGGTTTATCAATACAAATCCGCGTTTGATGATCGGCCATACCGGTTCGCAGGGAGGATTTATCAGCGATTATTGCTGGTGGCCTGAAGAAAAGATCTTTTATGTTTTGCTCTGCAATATTCCCAAACCCATCCAGGAAATACGTGGCAAGGCATTCGAGCTTGTTAAATCGGTTAATTAGTTAATCGGTTAATTCGTTAATCCGTACCTCGTGCTATTACCGTTCTTGTATCATTACCCTTAAACCCTCAATCCGTGATTCGTGGCAATCTTTAGAATGCCTTTTTATCTGTTGCATTCTTTTGTACAACCATTTTCTGTGCATCATCCTGTATTACATCGTCAAAAAATTTCTTGACAGCCGCATATGCTGAAGCAGGAATTTTATGCTGCTTTAAAACAAGGGAAGTAGCCGAGTAGATCGAATTCTCGGAATCATTATACCAGTATTTGGTTTTATAAACGGCATAGTCACAACGTAGTTCATTTTCTTTTGGCAATACATCGGGTTTGATGCCCGGGGGTAATTTCAGGATAGTCGTATCGCTCTTTTCAAAGGGATAGCGAAAATAAAAATCGAGTTTTCTGTCATCTGATTTCGGCAAACTGCCTGGCCACATGCGGCAGAAGCGGGGGCTGATGAAAAGTTTCGAGCCCGAAGTAAAGCCGGGTACTTTCGCAACGGCCATCAGCAACTTTGCCTTATTGGCATCATTGACATCTTTTGAAAGCTCGAAATCATCAGGCTGTTTGAATCCAAAATAAAAAACGATGGCAGCTTTCTGATCATCCTTTTTTTCTTTAAGAATATGGTCCATGAGTTCCCTGAATTCACCCCGGGCGGTAAAAGTTGTATTGGTCAGGCCTGAAAGATCGTCCGATAGCTGAACAGTAGTAACCGTTGAAAGAACATTTGATGAGGATCTGCTTTTTGGTGTTGGCACCAGTACACCTCCTTCTTCCGTGACCAGGAGAGCATTCCTGTTTTCTGTGAATGTTCCCAACTCATTAAACTCAGTAGTTGAACTGGTACATTCCAGCCAAACGGAGTCCCTTTGACCAGGAACACATAGTATTACATGATTGAAGCCGTTGCAGGGAAAATCCGGGTCTACCGGCTCCTTGTCATATTCCGCATTGATAATTGCCACATAACTTTTAATACCCACCGATTTTAGTGCGGCTTTCATGTAGTTGCTAAGCGCTTTACAGTCGCCATACTTTTTTTTATCCGTAAAATCCGCGGTAAAAGGCTTTAGCCCGCCAACACCCAACTGAATGCTCACATACCTGAAATTTTCCTGCAAATAATTATAGATCCGCCTGATTTTTCCTTTTTCATCCGGGATATCTTTTACCAGTTGCAAAAAAAACTGGCGGCGGTCCTCCGGCAGCACATCCAGGTCTTTGTATAAGGTATTTAACCATAAGCCAAAGCTTTTCCAGCTGGACAGATCGCCCTCAATACCGTAATAGGAAAAATGATTGGCAGCAATTGTCACATGTGGAAACCTGCTTTCGACAGCGACGGAGCCTTCTTCGTACTCTATTGGTTCAAGATTTTTTACCGTCCATTTATAGATCTTGTATTTGTCCTCAGTTCTGATAGCCGGTTCTATTGAAGTATTCGTCGGCCTATAACGAAGGCCGAACTCTTCCGGGATCTTTATTGTATAATTGGCCTCAACTACGCCTTCATTACGACCGATAAACCGGAAAGAAGGTATAAATAATGTATTTTTTAGTTTTCGTTCGTATTTGACGTCTACTGTTACGGGATAGCTGAGCGTAGGTATTAGTAGACCGGTAACCTGCCCTTCTTCAATAAGACCTTCCCCCGATATGGTGGTGGCCATATCTTTTTTCTTGTATTTCTCCGTCTGCTTCCCATTTTCATCATAAACCCTGATCTCAGCTTCATCCAGCACATTAAATTTTGATGTTGGCTGGACGAACAATAGCGCACTTTTGCCATCTTCGTTTAACACTGTATAGATCTCATGGACCTTAATACTCACCTTGTCAATGCTTTCCACTTCCAGGCTCATATCTGAAAGGTGGGTTATCACGTTAGCATTCTTTTTGAGCGCTTCCGGGACAGAAGAAAGGCTGTAAGGAAACTGGCTGTGGCAGATGATACAGACAAACAGGCCAGCCAGGCAATTAATGATAATTTTTTTCATTTGCAGGATAGGTCAGGTTACTTTTTTTTACGAATCACATATTGTTCATTGATGAGATCGAATAGTTGTTTATAAAACTCCTGGAAATCGGCATACTGCGAAGCGGGATATACGGGCCGGTTAAAATCAAGCTGTATTTTCGTCATCAGTCGGTTCCCCGATACATTAGCTCCCCGTACTACCGAGATACTCGTATCCGGCATGATCATCTTTATGCTTTTAGGAAGCTCTTCAAATGTATAATCATCAGGGATCACAAAATTTCCATACACCATATAGCTCTGGTTGGTCCCAAAGAATACATCGGAGAAGCGGCTATCAGCTATAAAGGGGTTTTTTTCCAATCCCGAAAGGATGTTAGAGGAAAAATAGGTGTAGTCACCGGATGAGTTGAGCGCCTGGCTGAATTTGATCTTTTGCACAAAAGGTAAACTATCTGAATCCAGGTTTTCAAATTCCACTCCATCTACTGTCATTCCGGAGTTGGATGCAGTGATATATTTCTCCGTGTATTTATCTTTTCCTTTCTTGGCCGCCTGCAAACGGGTAATGCGGGCATAATCGTAGCTGGTAATTGTCACCTCGCCGCTCAGTTTGCCTTTATCATCGATCTCCCCGGTTATCAGGACGACATTCTTTGAAGACAAATCCTTGTTCCAGAGCGTGCGCCAGCCCCAGTCGAATGTCTCGATCTTTTCGATGACCAATCCCTCGGACAGGATCACATCAGGCGGGATCAGGTGAACGGGAGTTTCTTTTTCCGTGGCATCAAGCACATAGAATTTTTTATCGATTTCCACGAATGCCATCACCTTATCAAACTGGTTAAACCCGGGATAATCATAAGTTCCAGGATCGGTTGTGTTTACTATACCATTTTCGTGCGTGCTTACGAGCACAGCGTGAGCGTCCAGGTCTGCATCCTTCAGCAGGTTTACAAGGATCAGGTTTATTTCTCCCACGGTACCCTTCTTATCCTTCCAGGCAGATTTGACGCCATCGAAGGCCCAGATACCTCCATATTCATTCCACTGCATATTATCCTGTACATATTTGTAGATAGTTTTCATTCGCTGGTAAGGTTCTTTAACGGATTTCAATTTTGCATCCAGGTCAGCTGTACGCGGAATATTCTTCTTTAGCTGGATACCAAAATCCTCATCCTCCATCAGGAAGCGGATCACCTGTAACCAGTTAACGGTCCTGCCTTCCCTTCTACCTGCAAAATTTAAGGCAGTGATCTTAATATCCAGATGGTCGCGATAAAAATCTTCATTGATGATATAGGGTTCATCCCTGAACGCAGGTATCTTGCTCATGGAAAAAGTATGTATGACACGCGTGGATTTCTCTTCTTTTTTGTGATCGTATTGATGGGAACAGGAAGGAATCGTGCTGATCTCGATCTCCTCCGGGAAATCGATCACAAAATGACTGTATTTAACGGGTATTGGACGCTGGAATTGCCACTCGATAAGACCGATGTTGCTATGCTTGTACTTAAATTCAATTATAGATCCAACCCTGACTTCTGGGAAAGTGAATACTTTTTCCGAGAACTTCTTATTGATCTTTTTCTCATAGATTAGTTTCTTTTCTACTTTGGTAATAACCACGTTGCCTGCATCATCCAGGTTGTAGGTCTGCGCCTCCAGGCTTGTAATATCCTCGTCGTTTCTCTCACTGTGATACCGGAGGTGCACGTTAGCCCATTCAAGACCTTTGCTGTTAAGGATCTTAATCCTAACTCGTTTTTTTAGTTCAGTGCCTGATCCATAGACGTACTCCAGGCTGCCATCATCCACCATCACCATGGCCTCGGCCTTGTTGTCAAAATCGCATTGTTTCATTTCAAGATCGGCCTTATCAACCTTACCAAATCCCGGAAGATCCGGATCGCCTTTGGATTTTTGTGCTAATAAAATGAGGGCAAAAAGATGGCATGCGCAGAAGAGAATTGTCTTTTTCATGTGGGAAGAGTTTATGGTTATGGTGGTGTTGCCCAGTCGGCTAGCGGATCGAAAGTTAAAGAACTTAACTAATCCGTACAACAGTTTATTGGTGGTAAATAAGAAAAAACCAGCCTCTTCTAACCTGGCCTTAATAGCAGAAAAGGCGGTCAACCGTAAAAAGTTGACAGCCTATTGAATTGATACCGGTCAAGCAAGCGGTATTAGAACCCTTTTTTCTCGAGTGGTTTTGACAATAGATATCTTGTCATGAAAATGCCGCCGGCACCATTGTCGTTCTGGCTAAGCGTAAGAGATGTTACATGGTCCAGCTTCCAGCCATCATCTGTATAGAATTTTAGTGTTTTTACGATCTTGTCTTCATTCTCTTTTATGTTCTTAAAATTGATGCCTGTGAGGCTGAACAGGTTTTCAAGGTCTGCTTCTTTTTGCGTTCCATCGGGGTTGGTGATGATCATTTTTGAACGGCCAAAGCCACCAGACACTACAGATTCAACCGTATTGATCTGCATAAATTGCTTGCTTTCCGGTTTTACATCCTGGGCAGAAAGGTCAATGGTTATTGCCGATACTATTATAAGTAAGGCGATGATTTTTTTCATGATGATTTTTTTTCGCAAAACTATGCACGGCGGGAGCGAAGTCAACTGTACTTTGTATCAGTTGATTTAACAAGGGGATGAATTGCGGAGAGCCGATACAAGTCGATAGTACGGAGCCGGGAATTCTGGGCAATCAGTTCCGAGCTGATCCAATTCATAATTCTTAACTCATAATTCTAAATTCATCTTCTTACGTTCGATTGCAGAAACCTCAACTTCCATTTGCCGTCTATTTTATTAAATGTCGCACTTTCCAAAAATTTAATTTTTATCGTGCTTGTGGCGAACCTGAATTCAGCAGTCCGGAAATAATAGGCAGATGCGTCTTTCTTATCCGCATGAACATTTAAACTGTCGATGGTAAAAACGGCATCAAAGGCATCCTTTCGTTTGACCGAATCGATCGCTACCTGGTTATTGTAAATATGACCCCCATCAAACAATATGAAATTGTCGGTTGTCAGCGAATTTGCCTTTGCAAGATCCTTTTTGGACAGTGCATTAAAATAATCCAGTACAATGGCTTTCAATTCTTCTTTCTTAGCCTGGCCATTGTCGTCCACCCGGCACGACAGCAGTGAAAGCAGGATGATTGAAAGAATGATCGACTTTTTCATGATCTGGAGGTTTTATCTTTTGTATGGTGTGAAAAGTTTTTTCAATGCTTTTTCCTGTTTGGAATACTTATAATACATTTCTTCTTTAAGGATCGAGCCGAGGATGAGGTCATTGATTTTCTCTTTGTTCGAATCATCCTGTTGCAGGCATTGAAGATGATAGATGAGGGTTTCGTAGTATTTGTCGATATAGTATTCTTTATAGCTCTGCGCTTTTTTTTCGGATTCAATTTTCATCTTAAAATCAGGAAAATTCAGGTCCAGGTACTGGTAATAGGGAGCGCTGTTGAACCTGGGGTATTTTTCAATATACTTCATGGCTTCTTTATAGTTAGGCGGCTTCACCACATTCATGTATCCCCAGATAACGGTGCCACACAGCCGCATTGCCCGCAAAAAGAAGATTCCCTGCTCGGTATCGTTGTTGAGATGATATTCTTTTAAATCGAAGTTGACTCCTGAAAGATCGAAGGGTTGGTTTTTATTACCGTATCCCGTAAATAGTATGTCGTAGTAACAGTCCACCAGTTCGTTTACAGGGACATCTTTATTCAGTAATTTTTCTACTAACGATTTGTTATCCTCGGGTTCTTCTTTGCGTACATTATAATTTACCTCACGGATAATATAGACATACTTCAGGGATGAGTCACCTGGCCGGCTAAGAAATTTCTCTGTCAGCAGGCTATTATTTTCCCGGGTTGTCTCCCTGATGAAATCAGCCACAAACCCCAGCACAGTGCCTGAATATTTGTCCAGCCCTGCACTCACCCCGGCAGGTGCATTATTCCTGAACATGTACTGGCGATATGTTTTGCCAAGGTCTACTAGTCCTTCATTTATTTGTGCGAGGCAGATAGTGTTGATGGCAAGCAAGCTTACCAGGAGGATTGTCTTTTTCTGTTTCAAGTGGTGGAATGTTTTTTCGAATATAATCCATTTTTTTTGCGGATTTATTCTGCGGACATAATTGGGGTGTCTCATTTTGATTTCAGGCAACGAACTTATTATGAAGGCACATATGTCGCTCTTTTGATTTGCCACGGATTCAAGGAAAAAAATGAAGCGACCCGTGGCAATCCCTTCAATCACGGGGAGGCATGGAAGACCTTATCCGTGGCAATTCCCGGATGATACGGCAGATCTATCCTTTTTCTCTTAAAAGCTTAACAATTGGGTTCGGCGATAAGTAGTAATTGCCGTTCATCATTTCCGCCGGCAGGTACTCCTATATTTCTTGATAGCTTTATATACTTCGTGACCGCTTATTCTATCTTCTCCTGATCCAAAACCATAATTTATGCGGTCAATTTTAATCTTTTCAATGCTTTTCCCTCTTTTGGTAAATGGGCAGATCAACCGGTCGGCCAGGGAATTTGCCGGTGAACAGGTGCAGGAATACATAAAGACCAAACTTTTTAAAGGCAGCTCATATAAACCTGTTTCACTAGGAGAATTAAAGCCATTCCAGGAAAAAAGGAACCCGGAAATAGCCTGGACCATCGAACATACTTTCGAGATTAAGGAGCATTCAGTTTCTGATCAGAAAGCCGTGTCGAAGACCTTCAGGTTCCAGTTTTACATGGATGAAAAAATGAAAATACTTCGAGCGGAAACTTATCTTGTTAATTGATCAGTTCCTTCGGGGATGCTGGGTGCCAGATGTCAGATGCCGGATGCATACTAGATAAAAGAAAACCGTTATTCAGTAGTTGGCATCAAGTATCCAGCATCCAGCATCCAGTATCCAGCATCCTGCGGCTACCATCAACAAACTCCGTCTGTAAACTCCATTCGACTATCTGCTGCTTTGAGAACCATAATGTCAAGTCGGGGACAATTAATCTCCGACAAATTTCATTCACTATCGAATTGTTGCTCGGAGTTTTGCTGTTCCACGTATCCCATCTTCGGACAATTACGATGTACTTACACTCGATTTTACTGTTGTGTGGATAGATAGTAGTGCCTTTGCTTAGTAAAATCGCCTGTTTTGAATTTATTTTTACTGCGCAATCCAATTCTTGTAAAACCACCAATATCCGTCGTATGAACAAGCCATACCACAACGATCAGGCACATATTGCCGAGGATTTTCAATTTACTGAAGAGCATATTTTACAGACATCTCGTCTGGCCTTCTTCAAAATCAACTCGTACAAATTATCCCTTATTAAGGCTTCTTTCAGCACCAGCAGGGAAGATATGAGCGAGATCATCAAAAACACTTTGCTGAATTATACCGACACGGCTAAAGTCCTGGCCGACACAGGTTTTTTTGATATCGAGATCGACAACTAAGTCAGAGGAGTCACAGGAGTCAACTAAGTCGGAGAAGTCATACAAGTCAGTTAATGACCTGTATGACCTGTATGACTGCTATAACCTTCATCTCTTAGAGGGTTACTATAGTAATATTCCTGTAGTATACTTTATTGCCATGATCCTGTAAAGCAATTTTCCCTTTTTTGGCTGTTCCATAACCCGGATAATCCTTCCATTTACCTTCTGTTCTCTTTTTGTTCCAATCGTCACTCCATGCTTCGAATTCTATTATCTTTTCCCCATTGAGCCAATGCTCCACATGTCCTTTATTAAATACGATCCTGCCTGTATTCCATTGGCCGGGCGGGTTGAGTTTCTTTTTGGCGTTAGGCGTGTACATAGCATAATCACTTCCGGCCTTTTGCCATTCTTCCAGCTTCCCCGGGAAACCCACATCATCAATCACCTGGTATTCCGGCCCGATCTCATAAGGAGCTTTGTATTTTGGATCTTCGACAACATGATACATGACCCCGCTGTTTGCGCCGGTAGTCACTTTCCAGTCCCAACTCAGGTCAAAATTTTCGTACTCGTTGTCTGAAACGATATCTCCGCCATGCGCATCTTTAGCGGTTCCCAGGCAAACCAGGGAGCTGTCCTCGATCGCCCAGCTTTTTATGTCTTTATCGCCATTGAAATTATGCCAGCCGTTAAAGCTCTTGCCATCAAACAAACTTACAGGAGCTTCTTTTGATACATCCCGGCTGTCTTTTTTATCTGTCATATCTGAATCTGTTTCGGTTTTGGTCGTGTTGGCTGAATCGTTGCAGCCGGTCATTGCAATTGTTACAAGCAAACCGGTACCAAGGTTAAAAAGTATTTTTTTCATCTGTATTATTTTTTTATCACTTGCATTTTTTCCGGGTTCCATGAAATAGCCGTGTCATTATTATAACTATCGATGCAAAGCAGGGCAGGGGCGGCTGCACGGTAACCGAATATGGCATCTTCTACAACTTTTCCTCCATTCCTGATGGCCTGGAAGAAGTTGACAAAATGATCGTAAGGCCCGCCTCTGTATCCTTTTTCAGCTTCAAACTTTATTTCTTCAGGAGGCATTATCCTCTTGCGATCTGTGAGGGGTGTCCCGGCTTTTTTCATTTGTTCAATGAAGAACGGGTCGTCGGAAGTGATTGTTTTATTTCTTTTTAATACGACATCATCCCAGGTAATGTCCATCGAACCTTCACTGCCTACAAGTTTCAGGTAAGTAGTGCCGCTGGTGCCATCTACAAAATTGCAACGCAAGGAGAGATTGAACGGTGGATGAGCCTGTGCCTGGGGATAATCAAAAGTCCCCAGCAATACATCAGGCACTTCGCGGCCATCTTTCCAGTATCGCAGGCCGCCGGAAGAATAGACTTTATTGGGGCCCAGTGAATCGGTGATAAAATGCAGGCTGGAAAAAAGATGAACAAAGAGATCGCCGGACATACCTGTTCCATAATCCAGGTAATTCCTCCAACGGAAGAAACGCAGTGGATCGAAAGGCCTTTTGGTTGTATTGCTGATATAGGTTTCCCAGTCAACTGTTGCCGGAGACGCATCTGCGGGGATTGGGTATTGCCAGGCGCCGACAGGTGAATGCCGGGCCCAAAAACCCTCGGCATAGTTCAGGGTGCCGATCGCACCGCTTTTTAAAAGTTCTTTTGCCTTTTCATTTCCCAGGGAGGAAACGCCCTGGCTTCCTACCTGGAACACCTTACCCGTTTCTTTTTGCGCCTGTATCACAGCCGGTCCTTCAACCACCGAATGCACCATCGGTTTTTCACAATAGACATGCTTGCCGGCCTTCATAGCATCGATGGAGATCTGCTGGTGCCAATGATCGGGTGTGGCGACGATCACTGCATCAATATCCCTTCGGTTAAGAACCTCTTTGTAACTGCGGGTAGTGAACAGGTCCTTACCCCATTTTTCCCTTGCATCTTTCAGTCGTCCATCGTAAAGATCACAGGCTGCCACGATCTTAATGCCAGGAACTGATAGTGCCGTAATGGTATCCTGGGTTCCCATGCCCCCGGCGCCGATCAGGGCAATATTGACATTATCGTTGGCGCTAAAGGCTCGTTTCTTTGATAACGTAAACCGGATGATGTTGTCATCTGCTGCAAATGCTGCGGTGCCTGCCGCTACAGCTGCGGCGGAGGCAGCCATTTTCTTGATGAAATTCCGCCGCGAGGAGTCCTTGTTTTTTTTCATTGATAGAAATTGAGTTAGAGCAATCGCATGTTAAATATACTTATAAGAACGATTTATTCCCGGGTAATATCCGATACGTTTTGCAGGTCTTTACAGGTATATCTGACACTTGAAAAATAAAATTATTATTACTACGTTTGTGAATAGTTTTTCCAATGTCCTTATGAAAGAAAATTCGAAATTAACTGCAAAAAACATATCACTGTTTGTATTCGCCGCTTTATGGATAACGGTTCATACAGGCTGTGACAGTTCCGCCCAGTTCCAGGCAATAACTACTGAACCCACGGTAGAGAAAGCAGTAAGTCCTGGACCCAATCCTCCAGTTATCGCTGATGCTAAAACTATCCTCAGTCGCCCGCAGGTGCCCATTCTTTGTTATCACCAGCTCCGTGATTTTCGTCCTACCGATGGTAAGATCGGAAAGGATTATATTGTTCCTGTTGCCAATTTCAGGGCGCAGATGAAAATGCTGGCAGATAGCGGATATCATAGCATCTTACCAGACCAGCTGTATGATTATTTAGCCACCGGGAAAGAACTGCCTTCAAAACCGGTAATGATCACTTTTGATGATACCCGGCTGGACCAGTATACAGTTGGACTTCCTGAATTAAATAGATACGGCTTTAAAGGCGTATTCTTTATCATGACCGTATCGTTGGATCGCCCTGGTTATATGAGCAAAGACGAAGTAAAACAATTGTCGGCCCAGGGGCATGTCATTGGCTCGCATACATGGGATCATCACAGCGTAAAAAAATACACTGAAGAAGACTGGAAGACACAGATCGCGAAACCTTCCAAACAACTGGAAAGCATTACTGGCAAACCTGTACAATATTTTGCTTACCCTTTTGGTCTCTGGAACAGGGATGCGATCCAAAACCTGAAACGATTCCATTTTAAATCCGTTTTCCAACTGTCGGATCCAAGGGATAAAGATGACCCTCTATATACGGTCCGCCGCTTTATCATTCCTGGTGAATGGAGTGCCGGGGGAATGATGAGGGTGATGAAGAGCAGCTTCAAATAACTCCTTTCTTTTCACTGATCACTATTCTTTAGATATGGGATCCCTGATGCAGATCCTAGATCACAGATGCCAGATGCTCGATGCTGGATGTTTGCTGTTAAATACAGGCTGCAGATTTCAGTAGGATGCATCCAGCATCCGGTAACCAGTAACCAGTAACCAGTAACCAGCATCCAGCATTCACATCTCATTAATATTTCCACAGGAAGCATTATCTATATTGCAGCTGTTTAGAAACCAAATATGTCTTCTTTTTTTCCAATTAAAAGAAATATAGACAGCCTGCTTGCCGCTGCGGCAGGGTTCACGATCATTCTTTTTTTTACCAGGCATGGTGGCATTGGTATCGAACCAGACAGCGTTGAATATTTATCTGTGGCCGAAAACCTCCATGCGAAAGGTGAACTGGTTGATTTCACAGGAGCACCCCTTGTTGATTTTCCGGCTTTTTATCCTTTTTTTCTTAGCTGCTTTATGTCGGTGACCGGATTAAACCCATTGAACTTTGCTCCTTTACTAAATGCACTCCTGTTTTCCCTGGTCATCATCCTTGCCGGCTATATCATGGACCGGTTTGTTTATACATCGAGAGTCTATAAATGGGCCATCCTTACCTGTATCGTCATAAGCCCCTGTTTACTGGAAGTTTATTCCATGCTTATGTCGGAAAGCCTTTTCCTGCTCTTGTTACTACTTTTTATCATCTCAATACATCGTTATTCGTTCTCATTTTCGCGTCGGGCCCTGTTTGCGGCGATACTCTGTGCCGCGCTGGCATCGGTTACGCGATACGCAGGTATCACGCTTATCGCTACGGGCGGAATATTGTTGCTGATAAACAGCAAGGTTCCGCTGCGAAAAAAATTAATAGATGTCCTGTTGTATGCTCTACTGTCTCCTTCATTATTAATAATAAACCTTGCAAGAAATCATATTGTCTCGGGCAACCTGACAGGTGGCAGGGAAATTTCAACTACTTCTTTGAGAGAGAATATTCACGATGCAGGTTCGGTGTTATATGACTGGCTTCCTTTTTTGCAGGGACATTATAGAGGGGCCGGTATCCTGTTCATCATCGTGATCGCAGGACTGGTCTTTCTTTGCATAAACAATTACCGGCATATTCAAAATTTTGCGACGTACGAAAATATTGCAACTTCTTTTTCGCTACTGTATTTATTGTTCATGGTTTCTATCGCATCGGTTTCGAGATTCGAGACCCTAAACAGCCGTTTTCTGGCTCCCGTTTTTATACCGCTTTTATGGTGCAGCAGTTATTGGATAGTGCCGCTGTTTCAAAAAACAGGTCGGTCCGGGAGAATACTTGTGCTGGTTGCAGCCGGTTGTATGTTTTGCCTTTTTCAGTATGGCCAGTTAGCCTGGGATGCAGAAACGTGGGACGGTGTAAAAGACGCTGGAATTCCCGGATACACCGAAGACCAGTGGAGATATTCCGAAACAGTCCAGTTTATCAAAAACGATTCGCTGCTTTTTCGAAAAGACTTTACAGTCTATTCCGATGCCAGCGACGCCATTTTCTTTTTTACGGGAAAAGTTGGGCAGTTTTTGCCACACCGGCAGTATCCGCCGGGTATTAAGGAATTCTTATCTAATCGTCATTGTTATGTTGTCTGGTTCGATGACGGGGAAAATACAGACCTGGTAGATAAAGCCTTTATCACCGGGACCAAAAAGATGAAATTATTGAAGCAATTCAATGATGGTGCGGTTTATGTGTATGATCAATAATTGCTACCTCAGCGCTGGCCATTCCTTATCCCCGGGGGTTTTCCACACCTCTTAGATTTTAGTAGGCTTTGAACGAATCAGATTGCCAATACTGGCATGATATTATAATTTAATCTGTAACCCGTTTTTAAACCGGATCTCATTATTGCATGAATACTTTTCTTTCAAAGGGTTTG
>Ga0066652_100000390_pt1 | contig 21407 bp, 20 predicted proteins | sample GraSoiAngelo_101_FD_71413 | JGI IMG/M metagenome (GOLD analysis project Ga0066652, IMG submission 71413) | Grasslands soil microbial communities from the Angelo Coastal Reserve, California, USA - 14_0903_02_30cm | ecosystem: Environmental > Terrestrial > Soil > Grasslands | place: USA... | reverse complement strand
CAACGATCGCATCTTCGTTATATAGTTTCAAAATCGTGGTGCAGATTTTTCCTTCGGGCACCAGTCTCATATCATCCAGTACATCTTTGCAAATGGAAAAAGTAAGGTCGCCTACTTTTTTTACAGCAGCTCCGTCGACAAACCGGTCTATATTGTCCAGGCAAACAGGTCTCCCTGCCTTTAGCGCCTCTGACATCGAAGGTGCTCCTTCAGGTTCCAGTCCAATGATCTTAGTTTTCGGCGAAAATATTTTGAAATAGGAGCCGACACCAGCGCTTAAACCGCCACCGCCTACCGGAACAAAAATGTAATCAATGCCGGGTTTATCAGCCAGTATTTCCATGGCTACTGTTCCCTGGCCTTCAATGATGCGATGGTCATCAAAGGGAGGAATGAAGGTCATGCCATTTTCTTCGTTAAAATGTTTAGCCGCTACAGCGCAATCGTCGTAGGTATCACCCACCAGTTTGATTTCAATGTTATCTTCTCCAAACATTTTTGTCTGGTTGACCTTTTGCATGGGGGTAATGATCGGCATGAAGACGACGCCTTTGACACCGAGTTTTTTGCAACTATAGGCAAAACCCTGCGCATGATTGCCGGCGCTTGCACATACAACACCCCGTTGCAATTGTTCTTTGGGCAGGCTGCTCATCATATTATATGCGCCCCGCAACTTATAGGAACGCACAATTTGCAGATCTTCGCGCTTCAAATACACATTGCACTGGTATTTGCGCGAGAGATTGGCGTTTAGTTGCAGTGGGGTCCTGTTTACGATGCCATGCAGCCGTTCAGCCGCTTCTGCGAATTGCAGTGTCCTATTTGTCGCTACTTTTTCCATTTAACTATTATTCAACTCATTTTTATGAAACCAACTACATTAACACGGATCGTCGTTCGTTGCGTCGCACTCTTGTACGTTCTGTTCGCTGTTCATCGCAGTTACCGACATTTTGACCCTACGGGGCAAATCGAAATCACGGATAATTTCGTGTCTACCGATATTTCGTCCCGATGGGACGAGCATCCAGTTGCTTCGTCGCTGCTCTCCTCGCAATGACGGCATCCGGCATCCCTCTCGACTACCGATTATCCAATAGACTCCGTCTTTAACGCCTGCTTTCTAAACACTTCCTTTGTTGACGAAGTATTTTCTTTGGCCGATGCATTTTGATTTTCCGGTCTTAAACTTCTTACTGTTTTGCCTGCCTGCCACAATTCACTTTCCCGCAGCTCCTTCAATTCTACTTCGAGTTTTTCCCGGTAATCCGGTCGTGAGTTTGAATCAATGGAACGTTGCGATTCTTTTCCGGCTGCTACGCTTTCATATAGTTCATTAAAAACGGGCTTTGTTACATCTCGGAACTTCTTCCACCAGTCCAATGCGCCACGTTGTGCAGTGGTAGAGCAATTGGCATACATCCAATCCATTCCATTCTCAGCGACCAGTGGCATTAGTGATTGGGTCAATTCCTCAACGGTTTCATTGAAGGCTTCACTCGGCGTATGTCCTTTTGCCCTCAAAACTTCGTATTGTGCGGCAAAGATCCCCTGGATGGCACCCATCAGGGTTCCTCGTTCACCGGTCAGATCTGAATAAACTTCTCTTTTGAAATCAGTTTCAAACAAATAACCGCTACCTACCGCAATGCCAAGGGCTATCACACGGTCAAAGGCTTTTCCTGTTGCATCCTGGTAAATTGCGTAGGAACTGTTTAGTCCGCGGCCCTGCAGGAACATTCTCCGCAAAGAAGTACCGGAACCTTTTGGAGCTACGAGGAATACATCCACGTCTTTGGGAGGAATGATACCCGTCTGTTCGTTGAACGTAATTCCGAAACCATGGGAAAAATATAAGGCCTTGCCGGCTGTAAGGTGTTTTTTCACCGTAGGCCATAGCGCTATTTGAGCTGCGTCGCTTAACAAATAACAGATGATCGTTCCTTTTTGTAAAGCTTCTTCAATTTCAAAAAGCGTTTCTCCAGGTACAAATCCATCACGGATCGCTTTATCCCAGGTCTTTGAATCTTTTCGCTGGCCCACAATTACATTGATACCATTATCTTTTTGATTCAATGCCTGTCCGGGGCCCTGCACACCATAGCCTATAACAGCTACTGTTTCATTTTTCAAAACCTGTTGTGCTTTGCTAAGTGGAAATTCTTCCCGTGTTACAACGTTTTCTTCCACTCCGCCGAAATTGAGTTTTGCCATGTTTATAGTTTTTAGTTGATGATAGTTTATTGTTTCAGATTATTTATGAATATGAGTTGTTTTTTAATTCCACAACGACTGAATAGCAACCGCGCAATTTTCCAGGAACTCTGCATCCTTTTTACTGAATGCGTTTTTTTCTTCACCCTCCGCGTCAATCGTCCCTGCAATTCTTTTTCCGTCTGTTCCGAAAACCGGGACAATGATCTCCGATTTTGTGTTCGTGAATGTCAACAGGTAGTCTTCATCTTTATCGGTATCATTCACGATTACCGTTTGTCCTTTTGTCACAGCCCTTCCATTTAATCCCTTGTCTTTCGGGAAAGAAGTAAAGGCCGGGGCCCCTCTTCCTGCGCAGGAAATAATGATTATCTCATTTTCCTTAACATCATACAGTCCAACCCATTTATAGTTTCTGGCCGAACGGATCTTTTCAGCAACCAGGCCGGCTTTTTCCGCTCGGTTGCGATCCGATTCAAGTATCTCAGAAAAAGATAATTGTTCCATCGTTTCAGGTTTTTAAGTTTATCGTTTACCTGCACAGGCCATTATCCCTTTACATCGAGAACACCTCGTCTTTTTTCGCGAGGTATTCATTCTCTATTGCGTCTTCACCGGGTTCACGGTGTTCAAACTCTTTCAACTTTTCATGGAAGCCGTCACTGTTTTTAATAATAGCAACCCTGGCACTACGAACGAATTCGATCAGTCCATAAGGTTCCAGCACTTTAATGAGATTATCCGTTTCTTCCCTGTGACCTGCTACCTCAAATACTGTATAGTCTTTCCTGATCACAACGGCTTTCGCGCCATGTTCACGGAGCAATCTTTCTACCTTCACTTCTTCTGCAATTACATCCGTCGGCACCTTGTATAAGGCCAGCTCCTGCCACACGATCTCTTCCTGGGTATTATAATAGGCTTTTAGCACCTCTACCTGTTTTTCAATCTGCCTGCAAAGTTTTTTTACCACATCCTCTGTTTCATTGATCACAATAGTAAAACGATGAACACTGTCAACTTCAGAAGGAGACGTATTCAGGCTTTCGATATTGATCTTTCTTCTGGAAAAGATGATCGCAATGCGGTTGAGCAAACCAATCTGGTTTTCGGTGTACACTGTGATCGTGTATTCTTGTTTTAGCATAAATCAAAAATTAAAAGTCAAAAAAATCAAAGCTCTTCTTTACTCAACACAATCTCTGACACACCACGGCCCTGTGGTACCATGGGGAACACATTGTTTTCCTTTCCTACCATTATCTCCAGCAAATAACTTCCATTATTGTCCAGCATCTCTTTCAGCGCAGGTTTTATGTCTTCCCTTTTCGAAATGCTTTTTCCGGGAATCCCAAAACCCTTTGCCACCTGTACAAAATCGGGGCTGGTAATATCCACGAACGAATACCTGTTTTCATGAAACAACTGCTGCCACTGTCTTACCATTCCCAGGAAATTATTATTCAGGATAATGATGTTGACATTGGGTTTAAACTGCATGATAGTTCCCAACTCCTGCAGCGTCATTTGAAAACCTCCGTCACCAATGATGGCAACAGTGGGCCTGGATGGATCACCATAAGCAGCACCAATAGCAGCTGGCAATGCAAAACCCATCGTCCCCAAACCGCCGCTGGTGATATTGCTTTTTGTTTTGTTGAATTGGGCGTAGCGGCAGGCGACCATCTGGTGCTGACCGACGTCTGTAACAATGATCGCGTCAGCTTTTGTTAATTCATTTAGTTCTCTTATCACTTCACCCATTGTCAGTGTATCACCACTTGGGTTTAATTCCTCTTTTATTACCTTATCCTCTTCTTTTTGCATGTAGTCCCGGAACCGCTGTAACCATTGTGGGTAAACTTTTTGCTCGATCAATTCCGTCAGTAACGGCAGTGTTTCCCTGCAATCGCCCCATACCGGTACCGTCGCTTTTACATTTTTATCTATCTCAGCAGGATCGATGTCAAGGTGAATAACCTTCGCCTGTTTTGCATATTTGTCCAAACGGCCAGTCACGCGATCATCGAATCGCATTCCCACTGCAATCAATACATCGCATTCATTGGTCAGCACATTTGGGCCGTAATTGCCGTGCATACCAAGCATACCGACACCCAGCGGATGATCGGTAGGAATGGCGCTCATGCCAAGGATGGTCCAGGCGGCAGGAATTCCTGCCTTCTCAATAAATTTTTTAAATTCTTTTTCAGCTTTTCCCAATATTACACCCTGCCCGAATATTACGAAGGGCCTTTCGGCGCCGTTAATGAGCTTAGCCGCTTCTTCGATAAATTTCTTTCTTATGATCGGCTTGGGCCGGTAACTGCGTATATGTTCACATTTTTCATAACCCTTATAATCGAACTTTTGAAGCTGAGCGTTTTTCGTTATATCAATAACCACCGGTCCAGGTCTCCCGCTTTTAGCTATATAAAAAGCTTTAGCAAGAACCACAGGAATTTCCGTTGCATCAGTCACCTGGTAATTCCATTTGGTAACTGGTGTGGTAATATTGATCACATCTGTTTCCTGGAACGCGTCAGTGCCAAGAAGGTGAGCAAACACCTGTCCTGTTATACAAACAACCGGGGTCGAATCAATCATCGCATCGGCGAGGCCTGTTACAAGATTAGTTGCTCCGGGCCCGCTGGTAGCAAATACCACCCCGCATTTGCCCGAAACTCTTGCATAGCCCTGAGCTGCATGAATGGCTCCCTGTTCATGGCGAACCAGTATATGCTTTAGTTTTTCATTGTAATCGTATAGTGCATCATAAATGGGCATGATAGCGCCGCCAGGATAACCGAAAATCGTTTCCACGTTTTCTGCCACTAATGCTTCCATTACGGCTACTGCCCCCCCAACCCCCCCAAGGGGGGGGATTGAAGACTCCGATTTTTGGGGTGTCTTTATCTTTTCAAATGTTTCTGTCTCCGCTTTCATATTAGTAATGTTTTTATGAACTATTTAGGTTTCAAGTCCCCCCTTTGGGGGATTTAGGGGGCTTCCAGAAATAGGTCGACATATCTATCGAATGCACATTGGTAAATCCAACCTGTCTCAACATGGTCACTATTTGCCCCCGGTGATAAGTTGAATGATTGAACACGTGCGAAAATATTTCATGGAACTTCAACTGGTATGTGTTTCCATCGGGACGCTTAAAGCTTACTGTTTCTGCCAGTTGTGTTTCATCGAAATTGGCGATGAATGTTTTCAAACCTGTTGAAGAAGCTTTCCATGCATCCTGCACTCCCTTCTTTTCACCATTAAGTGTCTTCACCAACCAACGTGGTTCAGCCATCTTGTTCAGCCTGTCAAGCCAAACTGTTTCAGCTCCTGCCGTATGCAAAGCGGTTGCCGACAGGCTCGGAAAACTGCTGACAATAGCCTGCTGCCATTGTTCATCGGTTAATTGATCGAACCAGGAATGAACAATATCATTTGCCCAGGTATTATAATCGGCTAGTTGCATAAAATAATTCTTGGTCATAGTTTATTATGCTTCATCAGTTACACAACCTTCGTCTGCTGGTTTCACACTCATTGCGTATTTGAACAGAACACCTTTTGTCGCTTTCAGCTTTGGTTGTTTCCATTTCTTTTTTCTTTTCTCAATTTCCTTGTCACTCACTTTCAGTGTTATCTTATTTTTCTTAACGTCGATCTTAATGATATCATCGTCTTTCACCAGGGCTATCACGCCTCCTTCATAGGCTTCGGGTGTGATATGACCGACAACAAACCCATGCGTGCCTCCGCTGAATCTTCCGTCGGTGATGAGCGCAATTGATTTGCCCAGCCCGGCGCCAATGATTGCAGAAGTAGGTTTCAGCATCTCAGGCATACCGGGAGCGCCTTTTGGCCCCACGTTGCGGATAACCACAACATCTCCGGATTTTATTTTACCTGAATTGATTCCCGCGATCAATTCGAATTCTCCGTCGAAAACCCTGGCAGGACCTTCGAATTTTTCACCTTCCTTGCCACTGATCTTTGCCACGCTTCCATTCTCGGCAAGGTTGCCATACAGAATTTGCAGGTGCCCCGTTTTTTTTAATGGTTGCTCGAGGGGATAAATAATTTTCTGTGTGTTGAAGTCCAGTTCAGGCACACCTGCTAAATTTTCTGCTACCGTTTTACCGGTTACTGTCAAACAATCGCCATGAAGCAAACCGTTTTGCAATAAATATTTCATTACTGTCGGTACGCCTCCATGTTCATGCAGATCCTGCATGAGATATTTTCCAGAGGGTTTGAAATCAGCCAGCACGGGAACTTTGTTGCTTATTTTTTGAAAATCATCCTGTGTCAATTTTATGTTAACGCTTTTTGCGATAGCAATTAAATGCAATACCGCATTCGTACTGCCACCCAGTATCATGATGATCGTGATCGCATTTACAAATGCTTTCTTTGTCATGATATCTGAAGGCTTTATGTCTTTCTCGAGCAACAGGCGGATTGCCTGGCCTGCAGCTGCGCATTCTTTTTGTTTGTCTTCGCTTAGCGCCGGATTGGAAGAAGAGTATGGAAGACTCATCCCCAGCGCTTCAATAGCTGAAGCCATCGTATTAGCGGTGTACATGCCGCCGCAGGCACCTGCCCCGGGACAACTGTGGCGGACAATGCCTTTAAAATCTTCATCGTTAAGCTGACCCGCTATCTTTTTTCCCAGCGCTTCAAACGATGAAATGATATTAAGGTCCTCGCCTTTATATTTTCCGGGCGCAATTGTTCCACCGTAAACCATTATGGACGGGCGATTCAACCTGCCCATCGCGATGACGGAACCGGGCATGTTCTTGTCGCAACCCGGCACAGCGATCAAACCATCGTAATATTGAGCGCCGCATACAGTTTCAATACTGTCTGCAATGAGATCGCGGCTGACCAATGAATAGCGCATGCCTTCCGTTCCGTTACTGATACCATCGCTTACTCCAATCGTATTGAAGATCAAACCGACGAGATCGTTATCCCAGACACCCTGCTTGATCACTCTTGCCAGTTCGTTCAGGTGCATATTGCAGGTATTGCCATCATAGCCCATACTGACGATGCCAACCTGCCCTTTCTTCAAATCGTCATCGGTAAGGCCGATGCCATACAACATAGCCTGTGCAGCCGGTTGCGTGGGGTCCTGCGTGATTGTTTTCGAATATTTATTTAATTCCGCCATGTTACCGATATTTAGCCCCTACGGAGTGTCAATTCATTTGCTTCGCCACGCTCGCAATGACGCTTTCTCGATTCATCATTCATAATTCTTAATTCATTATGCATCACGCCAATTCAAATGTCGTCTTATATGCTTTCTCGACTACTTTATGTTTGTAGGCATCCTGTATCGTCCGGCTCAACGTTTGATCCCACGGTTTGGGAAAAACAGTTTCATCCAAACTTTCCCAGCCAATTACTTCAGCTGCTGTACCACAATAGAAAACTGCATCAGCCTTTTTCAGCTCTTCTATCGTGAATGATTTTTCTTCGACGGCAATTCTCAATTCATCGCATAACTCCAGTACGGTTGCTCTTGTTATCCCCGGAAGAATATTGCCGGGTGAAGGTGTGTATAGCTTACCATCTTTTTCATAAAATATATTCGCCCCGGGACCTTCGGCCACAAAGCCATTCATATCCAGGAGAAGTGCTTCATCAAATCCATTGGTCTTTGCTTCCTGGCTGGCCAGTAAAGAATTTACGTAGTGACCTGTTGCCTTGGCATGTATCTTAAATGCCTTCGGGTTCGGTCTTTCGAAAGAGCTCGTCATCACGCGCAATAATTTTTCACCGAGAAACGGTTGCATTTCCCATGCTTCTATGACAATGAACGATTCTTTGTTTTTTACAAAGCTCATATTAGCGGGAGCATAAACTACAGGCCGGATGTAGGCATCCTGCAGGTTATTTCGTTTAAGGGTTTCATAGGTTGCATCGATCAATTGTTCAGTCGTCCAGTGATACGGCATGTTCACCGCAGCAGCAGATTGTTCAAGACGATCATAATGTTCTTTTGCCTTGAATACCCTTGTCTCCCCGTTCACAGCTTTATATGAACGGATACCTTCAAACACCGAATAGCCGTAATGAAGCGACTGGCTATAGAGATCCATCTTAGCCTCGACAGCTTTCACAAACTCGCCGTTCAGGTAAACAATTGTTTTATCGTTGTAGTATGCCATGTTGAACCCTCTCGCAACCTCTCCGCCAACCGGCGGAAGGCTTTAATTAATTAATAATTTTGTGTTTCCTTCTTTAAGCGACCCTTAAACCCCTTCCTGGGAGGGGCTGGGAGGCCTAAAAAAAACCCGCCTTTTTGGAGGCGGGTTTTTGTATATCGTTGTTATTACTTTATACTTTATGCACCACCTCCTGTAGAAGAAGATATAATAATGACCACCACAATAATAATTGGGGTAATGGCAGGGATCACATTATATACTTTGTTCTTCAACATAAGAGTGTATGCACTACGAATATACACCCACCGTCCGAAAAAAGAACTTTGGCAAGCAATTATTTTTTAGAACCGCGAATTTCTTAGTTAAGACCTTCATTCATTTTGTCTTAGTCTTAAAATCCCAGTTATATTATCGTCGATTTCCTCAATTCAATGTTCTCTTTCTTCACCGATGCCGGGATCTTGCCGGATACGTAATCACTGATCAGCTCACCAATGGTGGAGGTGAAGTAAAAATTCACCGGGTCAATATCCTTTGTCACAAAACTGTTTTGCAGTGTCCAGTTCACAGCCTCCCGTACCAGTTCCGCTTCTTTTGCAAGGTTCAAATGATCAAGCAACATAGCAGCCGACAGGATAGAACCGAGTGGATTAGCGATGTCTTTCCCTGCAGCCTGCGGATAAGAACCATGTATGGGTTCAAACAGTGCATTGCCTTTGCCAACAGAAGCAGAGGGGAGAAGGCCCAGCGATCCAGTGATCACGCTAGCCTCATCGCTGATGATGTCACCAAACATATTTTCGGTCAGTATGACATCGAATTGTTTGGGATTGAGAATAATTTGCATTGCTGCATTATCTACAAACAGGAAATCAACTTTTACATCGGCGTATTGTGGAGCAATGGCCTGTACTACTTTCCGCCAAAGCCTGGAAGTTTCCAATACGTTTGCTTTATCAACCAGTGTCAGTTTATTTCTTCGTTTTTGCGCAGCCTGGAAAGCCAGGTGTGTAATGCGTTCAATTTCTTCGCTTGAATAAACACAATCGTCCGATGCCTGGGTTCCCTCGGCATTTATCTCTTTTTTCCCGAAATAGATCCCTCCGGTGAGTTCGCGGAAAATGACGAAATCGACTCCTTCTATATTTTTGGGTTTTAGCGGAGAAAGATGATGCAATGAAGTATAAGTAGTAACGGGACGAATATTGGCAAACAGTTGCAGCGATTTCCTGAGCTTTAGCAGCCCTTGTTCAGGTCTTACCTTAGCCGTTGGATCGTTATCATATCTCGGATGACCAATAGCCCCGAACAGTATGGCATCGCTGTTCAGGCAGGCTTCGATCGTTTCATCAGGCAGGGGATTACCCGTTTTATCAATAGCATCGGCTCCCATCAGGCAATAAGTATAATGGAAGTCATGATTGAATGTGTGAGCAATGGCATCCAGCACACGTACAGCCTGCCTCGTTACCTCGGGACCGATCCCGTCACCTTCTATTACCGTAATTTGTTTTTTCATAGCTGCATCCGCCGGTTGGCGGAATTTATAATTTAAAATTGAAAAGCTCTTTTCGTCTCGTAACTGTTAATATCGTCTTTGATGCTTAACAGGTAATCGATATCATCATACCCATTAAGCAAACAGGTCTTTTTATAGTTGTTGATCTCAAAAGCCTGCCAGCTGCCATCCGGCAACTTGATAGTTTGCTCCTGCAGGTTCACTTCAAGTTCGGTCGCCGGATCTTTTTCTATCGCTGCAAATAGTTTTTGTAAAAAACCTTCGCTGACGGTGACGGGCAACAGGAAATTGTTCAGTGCATTATTTTTAAAAATATCGGCAAAGAAACTACTGATGACCACATCAAAGCCATAGTCTTTGATCGCCCATGCCGCATGTTCTCTTGATGAACCGCAACCAAAATTCTTTGCGGCCACCAGTATTTTACCTTTATAAACCGGGTTGTTCAACGGAAATCCTTTTCTCGGTTTCGTATCATCGTCATTTTCATATCTCCAGTCACGAAACAGATTTTTGCCAAATCCTTCCCGGCTTGTTGCCTTTAAAAAACGAGCAGGGATGATCTGGTCAGTATCTACATTTTCCATGTTCAGGGGAACTGCCGGCGATCTTACTATATTTAACTGCTTGCTCATGTATAATTTCAATTCGTGACCAGTTCGGTTTCTTTGTAATATTCTCTTATATCACCAACCTCGCCGGTAATAGCAGCCAGCGCTGCCGTCAATGGGCTTGCGAGGAAAGTTCTTGCATTAGGGCCCTGTCTTCCTTCAAAATTCCGGTTAGATGTAGAGATGCAGTATTTGCCAGCAGGTATTTTATCTTCATTCATTCCAAGGCAGGCGCTGCAACCCGGTTGACGGAGTATAAAACCTGCCTCTGAAAATACTTTGTCGATTCCTTCTTCAATAGCCTGCTTTTCGACCTGTTTGCTGCCTGGAACTACCCACACTTCCACGTTACTGGCTTTGTGTTTGCCTTTCACAAACGAGGCCACCATTCTCAGGTCTTCGATACGGCTATTCGTACAGCTTCCAATGAACACATAGTCGACCTTCCTGCCTTTGATATTTGCTCCCGGCTGCAATCCCATGTAAGCAAGCGATTTTTCAAACGAAGGTTTTTCCTTTTCATCTATTTCGCTTAGAGAGGGCACATGACCAGTTACGCCAACACCCATCCCCGGATTGGTGCCATAGGTGATCATCGGTTCGATGTCTTCAGCCCTGATCGTTATTTCTTTATCAAATGCTGCATCATTATCGCTATAAAGCGTTTTCCAATATGCTAATCTTTTGTCCCATTCTTCACCGGTTGGAGCGAACTTTCTTCCTTTGATGTAAATGAAGGTTGTTTCGTCAGGAGCAATCATGCCGCAACGGGCACCCATTTCAATGCTCATATTGCAGATGGTCATTCTTGCTTCCATCGTCAACGAGCGGATCGCAGAACCTGCGAACTCGACAGCATAACCTGTAGCACCGCTGGCTGTGATTCTTGATAAGATATAAAGAACAATGTCTTTGCTCACCACGCCTTTATTCAGTTTGCCTTCAATGTTGATGCGCATCAGCTTGGGTTTGGTTTGCATCAAACATTGAGTAGCCAGCACCATTTCCACTTCGCTTGTGCCAATACCAAAAGCGATATTGCCAAACGCACCATGCGTAGAGGTGTGACTATCGCCGCAGACGATGGTCATGCCGGGTTGAGTAATGCCCAGTTCCGGGCCTATGACGTGAACAATGCCCTGGTAAGGATGACCCAGGCCATACAATTCAATCCCATGTTCTGCGCAATTGTTTTTCAGGGCTTCCACCTGAAGCCGTGATAATTCTTCTTTTATTGGTAAATGCTGGTTGAGCGTAGGCACATTATGATCGGCAGTAGCAACAACCTGGTGGGGACGTAAGACCTTTATACCTCGTTTATTCAGCCCGTTAAAAGCCTGCGGGCTTGTTACTTCGTGAATAAAATGTTTATCTATGTATAAAATTGAGGGACCTCCGTCAATTGTTTTGACAACATGTTTTTCCCAGATCTTTTCAAATAATGTTTTGCCCATAATCGTGTTTTAAAAGATGGCACGATGTAGAAACATCATGCCTTCCAAAACTATCTGCTTAAAAGAAAGATTTATGACGATACTGTGATCGTCTCAAAGCTTTTTGCCATCAGTTGCAAGTCGGCATCTTCCACCTCCTTTTTCCTGTCGGCTATTTTTAAAAATTCGGCGTACAGCACATCAATCTCGTTGCGGTTAAAAGGGTAACCTAATTTTTGAAAACGATGAGCCAATGCACTGCGGCCGCTTCTTGCTGTTAATACTATTCGTGATCCATCTGCACCCACTTCTTCGGGAGCGATGATCTCATAGGTTTGCGCGTCTTTCAAAAATCCATCCTGGTGAATTCCGGAAGAATGAGAAAACGCATTGCTTCCTACAATAGCTTTATTCGCCTGTACCGGCATACGCATGGTCTCCGACACCAGGCGACTGACGGGATTCAGCTTTTGGGTTTTGATATTGGTATAGTAGCCGAGGGTGTGATGTTGTTTCAGTACCATCACTACTTCTTCCAGTGAAGTATTGCCTGCTCTTTCCCCGAGACCATTGATAGTACATTCAATTTGTCCTGCACCATTCAATACGCCGGAGATGGAATTGGCGGTAGCCAACCCGAGATCGTTATGGCAATGACAGCTGATTGTAGCTTTATCGATGTTCGGGACATTATTGATAAGGTAGGCAATCTTTTCTCCGTACTGGTGGGGAAGGCAATAGCCGGTAGTATCGGGAATATTCACAACAGTAGCTCCAGCCCTGATCACGGCTTCAATCACTTTTGCGAGGTAATCATTGTCTGTACGGCCCGCGTCTTCAGCATAAAATTCTACGTCATCGACAAAGTTCTTTGCCCATTTTACAGATTGAACAGCTCTTTCCAGGATCTGTTCACGTGTGGCATTGAATTTTGCTTTAATGTGTGAATCAGACGTACCGATACCGGTATGGATACGGGGATGTACAGCTCCTTTCAACGCTTCTGCAGCTGTTTCGATGTCTTTTTCGACTGCACGGCTAAGGCCGCAGACAGCCGAATTCTTAATCACTTTGGCGATAGCTTGCACGGAAGCAAAATCGCCCGGGGAGGAAATAGGAAAGCCGGCCTCAATAATATCTACCCCAAGATCTTCCAGTGCAAGTGCCAGTTCAATCTTTTCGTTGGTATTCAGTTTACAACCGGGTACCTGCTCCCCATCCCGGAGAGTGGTATCGAAGATGTTGATCTTTTTGTCGGCCATAATATTTATATTGTTGGGTTAGAAAGCAGGCGGCTTATTTTTGTATTGCTTGCTATGGAAATTGAATAAACCGCCAGCCGCTCTAAGTTACCGATGCCCGGATAGCCAGTAAAAACATTATGGCCTGGATTTTACGGTTTTGAAGGGGGGTAAATCCACCAGAAACCCTTTACTGTAAAGGATTTAAAACAATTTGAATTACGATGCCCAACCGGTCTACAGATGCCCTGTTCCAGCTCATAAAATCGCTTGAAAAGTCAGAAAAGCGCAATTTCAAGCTTTTTGTGCGACGAAATTCGGCCAGCGAGAACCTGAAGATCATCCATCTTTTCGATGCACTGGATAAAATGACTGACTACGACGAAACGGTGCTGTTAAAGAGAACCAAGTCGATCAGCAAGCAGCAACTATCAAACATTAAAGCGCATTTATACCGCCAAATACTTTCCAGCCTTCGCATTATAAAAGATGAAGACAATATAGATATTCAGTTGCACGAGCAAATGGACCATGCCCGTATTCTTTATAACAAAGGCTTGTATTTGCAGGCATTGAAAGTGCTTGATAAGATGAAAGAAGTAGCGAAAAGCTTCAACCAGTTAACCTACCTGCAGCAGGTCTTGTTTTTCGAAAAAAAGATCGAAGCGTTGTTTATCACACGAAGTATGCAAAACCGGGCAGAGCAACTGTCTATAGAATCAGATGTGGTAAATGCACAGCTATCGCTGGTGAACAGGTTGTCCAATCTTTCACTGCAACTATATAGCTGGTACATTCAGCATGGTCATGCCCGTAATAAAAAAGATGAAGATGAACTGAAGCTGGTGATTACCACTTTTCTGCCGGAAGAAGCAAAAACGGCAACGGGATTTTATGAACGCCTGTATCTCTACCAAACCTATTGCTGGTATTATTTCATTCGCCAGGATTTTTTGCAATATTACCGGTATACCCAGCGATGGGTAGACCTGTTTGAACAGCAGCCGGGAATGATAGAAGCCGAAACGGGGAATTATATCAAGGGCATGCATAATCTGATGGGCGCTCATTTTGATCTTTTGAATTCAAAGAAGCTGGCCGAATCCATTGAACAGTTTGAAAAGTTTGCTCATCGCAGGATCGTTTTGCAAAACGATAATAACCGCATCCTGACCTTTGTTTACCTCTATACCTCGAAGATCAACCTGTATTTTTTGGAGGGAAAATTTACAGAAGGATTAAAACTTGTACCATATATCGAAGAAAAGCTGGATGAGTACAGGTTATACCTGGACCGTCACCGCGTGCTGGTTTTTTACTATAAGATAGCCTGTTTGTATTTCGGTAGCGGCAATAACGAAAAGGCCATTGAATACCTGGGCAAGATCATCAATCAAAAAGCTGACCTGCGAACCGACCTTCAATGCTACGCCCGGCTGCTTCACCTAATCGCTCATTATGAATTGGGCAATTTTGAATTACTGGAATACCTGACGAAATCGGTTTACCGTTTCATGGCTAAAATGGGAAACATGAGCGGGGTAGAAGAGGAGATGTTCAGGTTCCTTCGCCGTTCCTTTGCTGTCGGAGCAAAGGCATTAAAGCCGGAGTTTGAAAAATTGCTCAATAAACTAAGGCAATATGAAGGTAATATTCTCGAAACAAGGGCATTTGCTTATCTCGATGTCATCTCGTGGCTGGAAAGTAAGATCAATGGAGTAAATGTGCAGGATGTGATAAGAGAAAAGTATAAAAGACGAAAAAAGAGTTCACTGGCAGAAAGCTAATAGATTGCCACGGATTCCGAAACCAACACAGCAATGTGGAAATCATCTTCCTCTTTAGGTAATTATTCTGCGTACACACCCTTACCTTTGCGCGCCCGATAGCCATCGGGCTTGTTTTAAAAGCAGAACGAAAAAATGGCAGAAAAACAACTCCCCGCTATCTTATTACTTGCTGACGGAACAGTTTGTCACGGCAAAGCTTTTGGCGCTATTGGTACTACTACCGGTGAAATTTGTTTTAACACCGGTATGACCGGTTACCAGGAAGTGTTTACCGATCCCAGCTATTACGGGCAAATACTGATCATGAATACGGTTCATGTAGGTAATTATGGAGTGAAAAACGAGGATATCGAATCAGACGGAGTAAAGATCCGCGGATTGATCGGTCGCAACCTGGAAGACCAATACTCCAGGAAATTGGCGCAGGGTTCTCTGGAAGCATACCTGAAGACTAATAATATTGTTTCGATCGAAGGGGTAGACACGCGGGCACTTGTTGCCCATATCCGCACGAAGGGCGCGATGAACTGCATCATCTCTTCAGAGATAACAGATACCAATGAACTAAAAAAGAAACTGGACGCTGTACCGGATATGAACGGTTTGGAACTGGCATCTTTTGTGAGCACTAAAGAAACTTATGAAAAAGGGGATAAGAATTCAGCGGTTCGCATTGCGGTGATGGATTATGGCGTCAAACAACATATCCTCGATTGCATGGTTGACCGGGGAGCTTACGTAAAAGTTTTTCCTGCTAAAACAAAGCTGGAAGAAGTAAAAAAGTTCAAGCCTTCGGGTTACTTTATTTCCAATGGCCCGGGCGATCCTGCCGCTATGGATTATGCAATTGATACGGTAAAAGGGATCATGAAAGAAGATAAGCCCATATTTGGAATCTGCCTTGGTCACCAGTTGCTCGCGCTGGCCAACGATATTCCGACTTTCAAAATGCATCATGGTCATCGGGGACTTAATCACCCGGTAAAAAACCTGGTTACGGGTAAATGTGAGATCACTACCCAGAACCATGGCTTTGGGGTAGATCCTGAAGCGGTCAAAAAGGCCAAACACATTGAAGTCACACATGTAAACCTGAACGACCAGTCGATTGAGGGTATTAAAATTAAAGGAAAGAAGGCTTTTTCTGTACAGTATCACCCGGAAAGTACGCCGGGTCCACATGACTCAAGGTACCTGTTTGATGAATTTATTAATTTGATAACCGGGAAATAACCGGTCCACTACCAAACGGCCAGCACAAACACAAGTGTCAGCAGGGCGCAGAACGGAACCAGCAACCTGGCATTGGCTTTCCTTTTCACTTCATCAGGATATTCCATAAAAGCCTCAACATGCTTTTTGAAATTGGCTTCATTGCCGACACTTATTGCCACCAAAATATAAACTACGGCAAATATAGGAATGGCCAACATTCTTCCGGCATATTTACCGCTGTTTCCGAATGTGGAGTTGTTAACCTGCGTAGCTCCTTGTGCAAACCAGGGAATGACGCTTATTGCAAGCAGAAAGACTGCGACCAGTAAAAGGATTACCATTGCTGAAAGAAACAGGTTCCCGTTATGACGCCCCTTGTTTCCGTCCCTGCCCTTTTGATGGATCTCATAATACTGGCTCCCATATAGTGCTTCGAGAAAAGTCATGTGGCTGGTTTACTCAAAAGTAAATAAGTTTAAGTATCGGCGATAATGCTTCGTGAGAGGTATTTTCAATATTTGTTACATTCGTGTATGAAGAAAAAGATAGCCATCATCAACGGTCCTAACCTGAATCTTTTGGGTAAACGGGAAACTGATATTTATGGCGACCTGTCATTTGAGAAATTCTTTAAGCAGTTACAGGACAAATATCCCAAAGTAAAATTGTCCTTTCACCAAACTAATATCGAGGGTGAGCTGGTTGATGCTATCCAAAAAGCGGGCTTTGACCAGGACGGTATTGTCCTCAACCCGGGAGGCTATACGCATACCTCTGTAGCCATCGGGGACGCAATTGCTGCTGTGCCGGCAAAGGTGGTAGAAGTGCATATTTCCAATGTGCATGCCAGGGAAGATTTTCGGAAGCTTTCTCATGTTTCCGCCAAAGCGGCCGGAAGTATTTTCGGGTTGGGGTTGAAAGGATATGAACTGGCAGTAGAGTATTTACTTTCAGTCAAAAATGAAAAATGACGCATAACCGAAATCCCGCCTATAAGTGATATATGAGAAGTATTTTATACTTTCTGTTCATCCTTTTCTTAGAAATAACATGTGGAATTATACTTCTTTTCGTGTACTCGGAACTATCGTTATTACTTTTTGATAAACATGGTTTTGCTCATAGCTGGCTCAATGAATTAATAACTTACCTGGTAACCCTATTCCCACCAATCATTTATTGTTGGGTGGAGCATTCAAGATTCAAAAGAGAAGGTATCAAAAACAACCCGGTAATTTATCTGTCCGCAGGGATAGCATATTTCGTGGGCGGTCTGGTTTTAATGCTGATTTTGACTGACTTTTATTTACTTGGTATCTGATGGGTTTTCAGTTTTTTTCAAATTAGACATGTCCAGTATACTTAGAGATGGACTGCCTCCTGATTTTGCTGTAAATTTGCCGCATAAATAATGGGTTTCATCGTTAATAATATGACCTAAATAAGTTCATATGCGATTTATTTTTTGTGTATTGCTTCTCCTGTCGCTCAATAGTTTTGGCCAATGGAAGACTTTTATCATCAGCGTCAAAGGTGACACGCTGAACAGGGTGGATTTGAAGGATAAAAAGCAGGGCCCCTGGGTTATTCATGTGGATGATCTCCGGGGTGAAAAAGGCTATGAAGAAGAAGGATATTTCGAAAATGACCTGAAAGAAGGTGTTTGGAAAAGATATTCCCTGCAGGGCATTAAGATCGCGGAAGAAAATTACCGCTGGGGTAAATTGAACGGCAGGTCAAGATACTTTACCTATAATGGTGGGCTGTTGCGCGAAGAAAGCTGGAGGGCTTTTGATCCAGCCAATGCTTACGATACGGTCAACGTGTATGATGTGAACGATCCCACAAAGGTTATAAACAGGGTGGTGGTCAAAAATGAAGGAGTAGCTCTCAAGCATGGAGAATGGAATTACTATGACCCGGCGGAGGGCGTAATTGTGAAAACGGAAAACTACCGGTTAAACAAACTCGTCAACAACCAGGGAGAAGCTGTGGATGATGAATTGAAACCTATCGATGTCCGTACTGCCCGGTCAGCATCTGATACTACAGGTAAAAAAACGGCCAAACCACAGGCTGTTATTGATTACGAAAAAAAGAATTCCGGTAAAAAGAAAGTAAAGACGCGGGAAGGACAAACCGGATATTAAAATTTCTTACCTATTTATTCCTGTCAAAAAAATTCCTGAAAAATAACAGCTGGTATTTTACTGCGTTGGCCCAATAGTTCCAGTCGTGTTTCCCCGGACGCTCAATATAGTCGTGCGGGATCTTCAGCCGTAACATTTTCTCGTGCAGGGCATGATTGTTTGCATAAAAAAAATCGTCAGTTCCACAATCGATAATAATAGCCAATGAGTCTTTTGGATAGTTTTCGATGACATGGATCACTGAATACTTATTCCAGTTTTCCGCGTATTGAATCGTGTCGCCAATTCTTTTTATAACATCGAACCGGCTGCGTACCGATGCCAAATCAACACCGCCACTCATACTTCCACAAGCGCCAAAAAGATCCGCATGGCGAAAACCGAGGAACAATCCGCCGTGCCCGCCCATGCTTAACCCGCTTATCGCTCTTCCGTTCCGGTTACTGATAGTAGGGTAGTTGGCGTCAATGAACGCAGGTACTTCTTTACCAATATAAGTTTCATAGCGCATCGCCGAGTCGATGGGGCTGTCAAAGTACCAGCTACTGAAGTGGCCATCGGGGCAAACAATGATGATCTTGAACTCATCAGCATAAGATTTCAACTCCGGAACTTTCATAATCCAGTTGCTGTAGTTGCCGCTATAGCCGTGTAACAGGTAAACGACTGGGAAAGCGATGCCTTTTGTCTGCATCATGACGGCAGGCTTGATCACAACACAGTTGAAACTCTTATGCATGGCGTTGCTGTAGATATTTACTGTATCAACATTTGCCGCATAAATAGTTGAAATGCATGTTAGGGTAAAAGCAAGTAAGACCAGGCGGAGACGCATGAAAAATAATTTTTGGAATTTCAAGATACTAATATAATTTTGATATCAAAATGATATCAAACTTTTATTTATATGGAAAAAATCACCAAACCAGTTTCAGGCTTCCTGGCCCTCTTGCTTGCACTGGTATCTTTAGCTGCGGGCATATATCTTTTTAGTACTATACGGGAACATGAGAACCCAAACCCCTGGGTAATATTGGGTGCAATACTTCTTGTCATAGCTGCGATATTTATCCTTAAGGGTTTAATGATCATTCAGCCCAACCACTCGAGAGTGCTGATCTTTTTTGGTAAGTATTCGGGGACTGTCAAGGACAACGGTTTATTTTTTATCAACCCTCTTTACAGTACAAGGAAGCTTTCCCTTCGTGCGCATAATCTACAGGGACAAACTTTGAAAGTGAACGATAAAATGGGAAACCCCATCGAGATCGGTGCTGTAATCGTATGGCAGATTGGGGATGCGTATAAGGCTGCTTTTGAAGTTGACGATTATGAAGAATATGTAAAGGTTCAAAGCGAGGCAGCGGTTCGTCACCTGGCTAACAGTTTTCCTTATGATAATCTCGAAGATCAGCATGCCCACATCACGTTACGGGACGGTGCAGAAAAGGTGAATGAGATACTGGAGAAAGAGCTTAACGAGCGTCTCGCACCGGCGGGTATCATTATTCGTGAAGCCAGGATCAGCCACCTGGCTTATGCACAGGAGATAGCAGGTGCTATGTTACAACGACAGCAGGCAACCGCGATCGTTGCGGCAAGATTCAAAATTGTTGAAGGAGCAGTAGGTATGGTTGAACTGGCACTGGAAATGTTATCCAAAAAAGGTATCGTGGATTTGGACGAGGAAAAGAAAGCGGCTATGGTCAGCAACCTGATGGTTGTGCTCTGCGGGGAAAGAGGTGCTACACCTGTGTTAAATACCGGAACACTTTACCAGGGATGATGACATGAAAGTAAAAGGGAACATATTGTTTAAAGAAGAGCAGCAATTCAGGGTCATATGGCTCTGGGGGTTGATTATTGCCTGCATGCTGAGCGCCACAGGTCTGACTATTGGTATCGCCCTGACAGACAAAATCCAGATGAAAAAAGCATGGATTGCCTTGCTGATCATGGTCCCGTTTGAGGTCCTCCTTGCTTACGGCATGTATATAACCAAGCTGCAAACAGTGGTGAGCACCGAAGGCATTTACTATAAATGGTGGCCTTTTCAACGTTCTTATCGTTTTATAGCCGCGGCTGAAATAGAAAAAGCCGTAATGCGGAATAGCCCCGCCATGAGTTATGGATGTAACTGGGTGCCTGGCTATGGAAGGGCTCATACTACAGGACCGGGTAAAGGAGTGCAGTTTGTTTTGCGAAGCGGTAAAAAGATATTTGTAGGAACTAATAAGCAAAACGCTTTCCAACTGGCCATTGATAAAATGGTAAACGTTCCAACGAGAGTCTAAAAATTTATATCCTGTGAGCGAAAAGAAATCATTTGTTATACGGATTGATAATGAGACCTACAAGGCCCTGGAAAAATGGGCTGCGGATGAATTTCGTAGCGTCAATGGTCAAATTGAATATTTGCTATCCCAGAAATTAAAGGAGGCCGGGAGAATGAAAGATTCAAAGACAAATAAGCCAGGCGAGAAAAATAATTAAGATGCCTTGGTTGGTGCGACACCAACCAAGGCAAATAAAAACAATTAGAATCCTTTTTTCTCCTGCGCTTTCTGCATTGGATTTGGTCCAGTTTGCTGCTGGGCTCTCGGTGCGGCCGCTCGTTGTTTGAACACAGTGAATTTGGACGGAGCCGGAATGCCGTGCCAGGTATTGTTGTTTTCATCGATATCCGCAGTTTCCCTGTAGGGATCAAGCTTTACCGACTCAACTTCTTTGTTTTTGATGAAGGTCTTTATCACTTTATTCTCATTTGCTCTCCAAACCTGTGCCGGAATACGATCTACTTCTTTTGTCCCGTCCTTATAAGTCCATTCAATGATGATCGGCATTACCAACCCTCCTTTATTACTGAAGGTTAATTCGTAAGCATGGAGATTTTCCAGGTTTGTTTTTTCGCTGTCGCTAAACGTTTCGGGAGTAGTGGCCGGTATTTTGACCTCATATTGTGTAGAATCGTATTTTTCAATTCCGCGTGCATATCGCCAGTAAAAATCACGAAGGCTTGTATCCACATCTGTCGCAAAGGTTA
>Ga0066652_100000388_pt1 | contig 21491 bp, 19 predicted proteins | sample GraSoiAngelo_101_FD_71413 | JGI IMG/M metagenome (GOLD analysis project Ga0066652, IMG submission 71413) | Grasslands soil microbial communities from the Angelo Coastal Reserve, California, USA - 14_0903_02_30cm | ecosystem: Environmental > Terrestrial > Soil > Grasslands | place: USA... | reverse complement strand
TGGAATTTACCCAGGATGATATTGCCTTCCTGGATGAAGTGGGTGAAACGATCTTGCCAAAGACAAATACACCGGGAGCAAAGGATGCAAAGATCGGTGAGTTCATGCGCACCATGGTGAATGATTGCTATACCGCCAGCGATCAGAAAGCATTTCATACTGGCATTGCCAAACTAAATGATGAATGCAATAAGATGCATAGTACATCATTTATGAAAGCTACACCCGAACAGCGGAAGAGCCTCCTGGTAAAATTGGATAGTGAAGCCAAGGAATATGCTGGCAAGAGACCCGCTTTTGACGCTGAACAAATAAAGAGAGAAAAAGAAGAGCATGAAAAAGGCAATTCAGGTTTTCAGCGGGAAAAATGGACGGCACATTATTTCAGCATGATGAAACAGCTTACGATTTCCGGGTATTTTACGTCCGAAGAAGGAAGAAAGGGTGCGTTGCGTTATACGCCCGTACCGGGAAAAATTGATGCAGATCTTCCCTATAAAAAAGGAGACAGGGCATTCGCGGGGTTGGATTAATGCTTTAATACTTTCGGTATGGCAGATAATACTTTCGATGCAATTGTTGTCGGTTCTGGAATCTCTGGTGGATGGGCGGCCAAAGAACTTTGCGAAAAAGGCCTGACCGTTTTACTCCTTGAAAGAGGCGGACCTTACGAGCATATCAAAGACTATAAGACTGCTACAAAAGAGATTTGGGAACTTCCCCATCGTGGCTCAACCACCGACGAACAAAAAAAGAAATATCCTGTCATCCACCGGGGCTGGGCCGCGCAGGAACAGGTGATGGATGCCTGGGCCAATGAAGAAGATTGCCCATATACAGAAGTAAAACCTTTTACATGGTGGCGAAGCTATCGCTTCGGCGGCCGTTCAATTCTATGGGGTCGGCAAAGCTATCGCTGGAGCCCGATGGATTTTGGAGCCAATGAAAGAGATGGTATCGCCATTCCCTGGCCGGTGAATTATGAAGAGATCGCTCCATGGTATGATCATGTTGAAAAATTCGCCGGTATCAGCGGTTCAAAACAGGGCCTTGCACATTTGCCGGACGGACAGTTTCTCCCGGCTTTTGAATTAAATATTGTTGAAAAAGACGTAGCAGCGAGAATAAAAGAAAAATATAAAGGAGACAGGCATTTATTTATTGGCCGCGTTGCCAATATCACCATACCGCACAATGAACGTCCCGGTTGCCAGTACAGGTCACGCTGCTGGGAGGGTTGTCCTTTCGGCGGCTATTTCAGCACGCAATCTTCTACCTACCCTGCTGCGATGAAAACAGGTAAGCTGACCGTACGTCCCTATTCTATCGCACACCGGGTGTTATATGACAAGGATAAGAAAAAAGCTACGGGCGTTGAAGTAATGGATACCGAGAACAATCAAACCTATACTTTCAAATCAAAGATCGTTTTTCTCTGCGCTTCTTCATTGAACTCAGCATGGATATTAATGAATTCCGCTACGGATGTATGGCCAGATGGATTGGGAAGCAGTAGCGGTGAGCTGGGACACAATGTAATGGATCATCATTACAACATCGGTGCGGAGGGCGAGATAGAAGGATATGAGGATAAATATTATTTCGGGAAAAGGCCAACTGGTTTTTATATCCCGCGTTTTGCAAATATTGGCAGCGACAAACGGGATTTTCTAAGAGGATACGGCTACCAGGGGTCTGCCAGCCGTTCCGGCTGGAACCGCGAGATCGCTGAATTGAACATCGGTAAAGATTTCAAGGATCAACTTTGCGAACCAGGTGAATGGAGAATTGGCGCCACCGGTTTTGGTGAAACGCTTCCCAATCACGAAAACAGGATCTATTTAGACAAAACTAAAAAGGACAAATGGGGATTGCCAGTGTTGGCTATGGATGCAGAATTGAAGGAAAATGAAATAAAGATGAGAAAGGATATCGTGGCAGATTTGATTGCCATGTTTGAAGCTGCAGGTGTGAAGAATGTTCGTCCGTGGGAGACTTATTACAGCATCGGGCAGGGCATTCATGAAATGGGCACGGCAAGAATGGGCAGTGATCCCAAAACATCTGTGCTGAATAAATGGAACCAGGTATGGGACGCACCTAACGTGTTCGTAACCGACGGTGCTTTCATGACCTCGTCCGCCTGCCAAAACCCCTCATTGACGTACATGGCGTTTACGGCAAGGGCAGCTGATTATGCGGTGAAGAATTTATGATCTCTAAACGTGCCTGATGGCAGGCAGATCCCCTAAAGGACACTTATGAAGACCCTAAATATTTGAAATGACATTAAAGAATCCATACAAGCAAGGTGGCATATTTGAGGGAGCCAGTCATTTGATTTTCCAAAGTGCCAAAGAGCTTCGCGAGAACATGACTGCCGGGGAAACAATTTTATGGATGTACCTAAAAAATAAAATCGGTGGCTTAAAGTTCAGGAGGCAGCATCCAATCGGCGTTTATATAGCAGATTTTTATTGTCATAAGGCTAAATTGATAATTGAAATCGATAGTTCCATTCACGACTTGCCTGGAATCCGCCAAAAAGATGAGATACGCCAAAAGGAATTAGAAGGCTGGGGATACGAAGTGATCAGGTTTTCCAATGAACAGGTACTTACTCAAATAGAAACTGTTTTGGAAACTATCGAGAAAGCGATCGCAAAAAAAATTTTTACGAAACAGCAAAACACTTCGTCATAGTGCGGAGTGTGAAGCCTCCTTTCAGGGGGTTTGGGGGGTTAAACTATGGACAGAAGAGAACTTTTAAAAATGATCGCCCTGGCTACAGGCAGCGCCGTGATCGGCGGTGAGTTTTTTTTAAGCGGATGTACGTCCGGTGCAAAAACAGAGGCCGGTTTTACGCCGACCACTATTTCCTTGCTGGATGAGATTGGAGAAACGATCCTGCCAGCTACCTCCACCCCGGGCGCTAAAGAGGCACAAGTGGGCCAATTCATGAAGCTGTATGTCACCGAGTGCTATCCACAGGTAGTACAGGACGTGTTCATGAACGGCATTTCTCAATTACAGGAAACCTGCAAAAAGAAACACGGGAAATTATTCATGGATAGTTCAGTCGAAGAACGGGCAGCCTTGCTGAACGATCTCGAGAAAGAATCAAAAGAATATAATGCTGCCCAGGCGAAAAAAGACATGCCGGCCTACGAAGAATTGAAAAAGAAAAATAGATCTGACCAGTTTATCGCTTCGCCACAGCATTATTATACAATGATCAAACAATTGACCTTATTAGGATTCTTTACTTCCAAACAGGGAGCTACACTGGCAATGCGGCATGTGTCAGTTCCGGGAAGATATGATGGGGCTTTGCCGTATAAAAAAGGCGATAAGGCCTATTCCTAATTTAAGAATCCAAGAGGTTTCAATTTATATTGAAAGTTATTTTTTAAACCCAGACAATAAACTATTAATCAGAAATAAGACTATGAACTACGATCGCAGAAAATTCCTGAAGCAAACGGCAGGATTGTCCTCCGGGATTGCCTTTGCTTCACTGGCCGGCAATGTATTTTCAGAAGAGCTGTTTGCCGAACAAAAGAAACATGTAAAAAACTTTGGCCTGCAGCTTTGGTCGGTTCGCGATGATATGGCAAAAGATCCAAAAGGTACGTTGAAACAGATCGCTTCATTCGGTTATAAACAGGTCGAAAGCTTCGAAGGAAGCAAAGGTATGTTCTGGGGTATGTCCAACACGGAATTTAAAAGTTATATGGATGAATTGGGAATGACGATTGTTTCTTCGCATTGCGATATCAGCAAGGATTTTGAAAGAAAAGCCAGCGAAGCAGCCGCCATCGGGATGAAATACCTGATGTGTCCGTATAAAGGCCCTCAAAAATCAATTGATGACTTTAAAAAGTTCGCCGACGAATTCAATAAAAAAGGTGAGATATGCAAGAAGAATGGTTTGCGTTTTGCCTACCACAACCACGACTATTCATTTAAAGAAATAGACGGCCAGGTACCCCAGGATGTGATGATGTCAAACACCGATCCGACGATGGTGGATTTTGAAATGGATATCTATTGGGTTGTTACTGCAGGGCAGAATCCAGAGGAATGGATAAAAAAATATAAGTTCCGTTTCAGAGCCTGCCACATCAAGGATAGGATAAAAGGCTCGGCCGAGCACGATGCTTCTTGCATATTGGGTACTGGCAGCATTAATTTTCCAAAGATCCTAAAGACGGCAAAATCATACGGCATGGAATATTATATCGTGGAGCATGAACGTTGGGACAACACAACTCCTATCCTGGCTGCCGAAGCCGACGCAGCTTACATGAAGAAGCTGAAGTTTTAGTCACTCAAATGGCAATAAAAGACGTTATTTGATCACACTCTCACCAGTTTTTTCGCATTTATTCTGGTGTTTTTCCTTTGGTTTTGGCTGCCTGGAAAACGATATTTGCAACCTGATGTTTACATTGTAATTAGACAGTCTGATTTTGATAATCCGAATCCGAGAAATTAATTTGCTGAAACAGCTGATCCGCCAACTGGCGGATGATGTGCCATTGCAGGATAAGACACTACAACGGCACAGGGTGGTGGAGGCGGGCGGGGCGGGCCCTACAGGGCCTATGCGCAATAAGGCTCAATTTGACTTTGAATGTTTCTATTGAAAAAGTATCCTGTTGTAAGATCAATCACAGCTAGTTCAAATCCAACTCATAGCTTTCCCATTATTTCAGCCACAGCATCTGCCAGGAATTCCCCTTTACTTGCTTTTTCTGCCAGCGGCCGCATGTTCGCCTGCATCTGCAGGTATTCCTCCTCGGTAACTGACTTGATCTTTGCTTCCAGTTCATACAGGTTGTGAATGGTTAATCCTATTTTATATTTTTCGACCAGCGGAGCGGTACCGGCAGTTACCGAAATGATAACAGGTAATCCGCTGATGATGTAAAGCGACAATTTGTGATGAGTAATGTATTGTATGTAGTGCCCTATACTGCTTTCAGGTTTTTCAATGCTCGTACCCTCCCATACCAGGCCAAATGAACCAACCAGCTTCTCCGGCAGTTCATAAGGCTTTTCGACACCATGATAAGTGACATTCGCCTGGTCCATCATGGGCCCGGAAGGATCCGGACCATACAAATTAAAATGAAGAAGTGGCGATTGCTTATTTAATAGATGGAGTTGCTCGAGAAATGGACTTTTAGCCAGATTCCCGGCGAAAACGATTTGAAATGATTTGACCCGCTCACGATAAACCGGCCTCGTCAAAAAAGAATGAAAATTGATGGCAGACGTAACTGCTCCCGGCACTCTTTCCTTCAGCCATTTGTCCATGGCGGCATTCAGCACGATAAAGTATTTTAGTCTTTGAAAAAAATGAACTTCCTTTTCAAGTAGCTTTTCGTCCCCATCTTTAATTCCGTCGATATCCACGATGTAACAAACCAGGGTGACCTTTCTCTTTAACAACACCCGTAAAAAAAGTTTCTCCATTGTGGCGTACAACGGAAAAAGAAAGAATACAACCGATCCTTTCTTTATTTCACGGGATTTTTTTACCAGAAAAATTAAACGGGTAAATTTGGCTCGTAGAGAAAAACTATCGTGACATGGGAAAAAGATTGATTCGATACCTTCTGCCAATAACAGTTTTTCAGCATCTACATTCGTCACCCCGCCGTGTACATATTGTTCCTGCATGTATTGTTGTAGAAAGTATCGTTTAATCACGCAGGCAATTATTTAGCCGGTAAAGATAAGACTATAGATTTGCATGTGTTTAGCGCGGCGTAGTGCTTTTCTCTATATTTACAGGATAACATGGCGAATTCCTTTTGTACAATAATAACAGCCGACCATTATCCAAGAGCCCTGGCTCTTTACAAATCTATCATCCAGTTTGAGCCGGAAATTTTGTTGCACGTGTTGATCGCGGATAACGGCCCTCTTCCCGCTGCAAATTCTCCTGCTGGCATAAAAATAATGACTGCCAAACAGCTCAAAGATTACCCGCTGGTTGATAGCCTTTACCGAAAGTATGCCCATATCAGGATGGATTTTTTCCGGTGGTCATTAAAGCCGGTTTTCATTTCTTACCTACTGGAAAACGGCTCCGAAAAATTGCTATACACGGACTGCGACATGTTTTTTTTCAATGACTATCATTTCCTGTTTTCCGAACTCAACAGCTCTTCAGTTCTGCTCACGCCTCTTTGGCGAAACGCCGATCCACTCACCGATAAAGACAGTTTCCTGGCTCTTTTTTCAAGCGGCATTTTTACAGGGGGATTTATCGGAGCTAACCGACAAGCCCTACCCGCTATGAAATGGTGGGCTGAAGCCTGCCATTTCATGATGGGTGCTCATCCCGAACTGGGGATACATGATGATCAGCGTTATCTTGACATACTTCCTGTTTATTTTGAAGGAACGAAAATCATTCGTCACCGCGGATGCACTGTGGGGGCCTGGCATTATGAAGAATGTAAAAGAGAACTCGTAAATGGCAGGGTTTTGATCAACGGTGAATACCCCATTATCTTCATTCACTTCGAAGATATGCTCGTGTCGCAAATCCTGAAAGGCCATGATAGGCTGTTGCTACCTTACCTAAACGATTACCAAAAAGTTTTCGAGCAAAGCGGATACAAGCTCCAGGATTTTATCAAAAGCATTAACAGTTATGCAAATCCAGGCGCCATTAAAAAAATCAAATGGTCACTACGGCCCAAAACCCGCATTAAAAATTTCCTGTACAAACTGGCTTCACGCCTTTAGAAATAATCCCAAACCTGACCCATAAAATGATTTATTTTCATCCGCGATAATGCAGCCGTCTTTACTGGAAATATTGAGATGTCCGGTCACCCGGTCACCCCTGGAATTGCAAACCATCTCCTGTTTTCCCGGCAGTAGTGAAATATCGGATGGCATTTTATTCGCAACTGAAGACTGGTTTTACCCGGTAATCAGAGGAATTCCCCGTCTCACAGTTGAAGCATTCCTGGATTACAGCGATTTTCTACAAAACCACCTGGCCGATTATTCATCGCGCAAAGAACTGCTCAGTTGCAAATACAAAAGGCTCACTAGGTATGTCGTGCGGAAAAACAAACGCACGAAGAGGAGCTTCTCCCAGGAATGGAAAATATTTGACTACGATAAAGACAAAACCTGGGACAAAGATCGTCCTGCACTGATCAAACAGTTCCTCGACGAAACAAATGAAACGTTGGAAAGCTTACGAAACAAAACCGTATTCGATGCAGGCTGCGGTAATGGGGTGCTAAATCAGTTCATAGCTGAAGCAGGGGCGATTGTTTTAGGAATGGACTTTAGCCTCAGTATTGAAAAAGCAAATGCGCATAATACATCTCCCAATGCACAGTTCATCCAGGGTGACGTGCAATTTCCCCCGGTTGCGTTTGAACACTTCGATATTGTTCATTGCAGCGGAGTGTTGATCCACACAAACAATACAGAACTATCCTTCTCATGTATCGAGCCTTGTGTAAAAAAGGGTGGCAAGCTAAGTGTTTGGTTATATCATCCCAGGAAGAATTTCATTCACAACCTTTTCAACTTTATCAGGAGATTTACTTCCCGCCTGCCGGCCAGGATCCAGTACATCCTGTATGCGGTTACATTATTCCCGGTTACTTTTATCGTTAAGCGGCTAAAAGGAAACAAGCAGAATGCCCGTGAAATGATGATTGATCTTCTCGATTGGCTCTCGCCTGAATTCCGCTGGGAACATGAGCCCTCCGAAGCAGATTCATGGTTTTACAAAAGGAACTATCATTCCGTCCGAATAACTACAGTTGGTACTTTTGGATTTAATATAACCGGCATCAAGAGTCAAACCGCAGGAAAATGAAAACAGGAATATTCGAGACAGAACATTTTGAAGGCTCCTATCCTGTCATAAAGTTATTTGACAATGGAAAGAATGAGATCACTATATTCACCTATCAACCTGCATGGGAGCAATTCAAACATCTATTCCCCCGCGAACCGGAAAAATATGATTGGATCGTAAAGCCGGAAACAAAATCGAAATACATTTTCATAAAAGACATTTACCGGGAGATCAAAAGAAAAGAAATAAAGCTGGTTTATCTCAATACTATTTCGAACAATTTTATTATTTATGCCCTGCTTGTCCTGCTGCTCCCGAAAACCAGGGTAGTACTGACGATCCATAACATCAATTCCCAGTTTGAATTCAAACCTTCGCTAAGTCCGCGGAGAATTATCCGCTATATCGGCCGGAGAATGCTGTTATCTGTGATAAAAGAGTTTAATGTCGTAGGCATGACCCTTGTTGGTCCACTGGAACAAAAGCTGGCGAAAAATAAAAAAGTCTACTGCGTCCCCGGCGCTGTCTTTGAAGAAACGAGCTGCCGTCAAACACAACCTTCAATCAACGATCGGGTAAACATTGTTATCCCGGGGACAGTCGATGGCCGTCGCCGGGATTATGATCAGGCCCTGGCACTAGTTCGTTTATTTGAACAACAACATATCCCTGCAACAATAACATTTCTTGGAAGGTTTTACGAAGAATATGGAGCACGAATACTGAAAAAGATCAAAAGCCTCGAATTAACGCATACCCAACTGGATTACTTTGAATTTGAAACCGTGGCCCAGCCAGAGTTTGACAGGATAATGAACAATGCCCATCTTGTTTTTATTCCTTCTGTTCTCACTACTGTCATTGAGGATGGTGTTCGGGAGATATACGGCACGACTATGTCGTCGGGCAACCTTTTCGACGTCATCAAGCATGCAAAACCATTCATTATCCCTGGACCGCTCAAAATCGATCCCTTCCTCGAAAAAAGCTGTTTCCGTTATAATAGCCTCGAAGAAATCGCCGGGTTTGTTACTACGATAAAAGGCGACCCACAGGGATATACCACTCTCCTGGAGAAAGCGCTGCAAGCTTCACGGAACTACACAATAGAGAAAATAAGAGAAAGAAATCCCGGCCTGTTCAATAGTTAACGTCGAGAGTATTATAAACATCTGTTAACGGTACTGAATTCACGGCTTCAAGATCATAAGAAGAGGAATAAAAGAAGCGGTCAAGCACGGGGCTCACAATTTTTTTCAATAACCCATAATCATAAATTTCCTGCGGACTCGTGCAATTGAAGATGGCGGTACAGTTCTTACCATAAGCGAGCGCCACATGCATTGCTAACGTATCGCCGGAAACGACGTAACTGCATTCCGCAATATCACGCATGTAATCCCGCACATCTGTTTTTTGAGAAAATAGTTTTACAGGAATACCGTTCTTTCTTAATCGACCGGTCAATTCATCGTATCCCCACCATTGTTTGTTGGGCCATTGCCGCCCGGTGCGTTTTTCGACCCCTATCAATTTGTCTTTTTGTCGCACGGAATTGTCAGTAAATACCCGGTAAGGCTCGCCTGTAAACTTCTTTCCAATCATTTTAAAAATATGAAACTGGTATGAATCGGTATTCAGGGCTTTTAACTCGTTGGCGCGGGTCATGCCTACATTTGAAACGCGGCTCATATCAAACCAGGGGGCCGAGTCGTCGGTATAGTTCATCCTCACTTTGTCATAATAAATACCCGTAATCTGCTCAGTCTTCAATTCAGTAACCAACTTTGCGCAATCCATGTCTTCTTCCAGGGAAATTATGTTGCTGAACCGGGTATCTTTTAAAGATCGGTGAGCTTCCTGCAGCGACAAAACGTGCAGGTTTGGCTGTCCATCCAGGAGCGGTTTGTTTTTGTTAGTTGTGATCCAATAAATATTCCCATCCAGCACATTGAGCAAGCTGGTCGTCCGGACCACGTCACCTGCTGCGCCGGTTTTAATGATCAGTGTATTCTCCATTAGGTCGCAAGATAATTATCCTGTCCCGATCATCCTCATACAGGAGTTATCTGTATGAATTCCTTCCGGTTGACGTAATAGAAGAAAAGAAAGTAGATTATAGGGAAAAAAGCGCTGAGTTTTAAACCCAGGATCCCGGTATAGGATCCCATCAGGTAAAGGGTGATCAGCAATAACGATCCGGCTAATAGCTGAAAATCGTCTATTACACAGATCACTTTGAAATAATAAGTATTCAGGTGATGATAGACAAGTTCAACCGGTTTAGTAAAATGGTATCCATCGGTTATAACTACTTTCGGATTGTTTTGTAAAACGGTGATGATGACCGGGCTGCTGTCAGGAAGCGGGTAGATATCCTTTCCATTGACGACGGCTCTTATCCGCAAAAAACTAAGCAACACCTGGTTCTTACGGGTGATAACAATGTTATACGGTGGTGAATTGTCTAGCCGTTTGATGGTACCTGGTTTAAAATACCTTTGATAAAATCCGCCGGGTGATGTTTTGACCGGTACAGGTCTGTACGCTCAATGCAAATCCCTGCGATCATTTTTTCAGTGCCCTGATGATCTCGATAAAATCGGCTGCAACCAGCGAAGCGCCGCCAACCAGTCCGCCATCCACATCAGGACAGCTAAATAGTTCTTTAGCGTTATTCGCTTTTACACTACCACCATATAATATCGAAACCTGGTCTGAAATGTCCTTTCCATATTGTCCAGCGAGTATAGAACGTAAATGAGCGTGCATTTCTTGTGCCTGTTCGGTAGAAGCTGTTTTGCCTGTTCCGATCGCCCATATCGGCTCATAAGCAATAATGATATTTTTTATTTTCTCGGCGGGCAGGTGAAACAAAGATTCCTTTAATTGGATCGCCACAAAATCATTTTGCGTGCCGGCTTCGCGGATGTCTAAAGCTTCGCCGCAGCAAAATATCGGGGTAATAAAATTCTCGAGGCAAATATTTAGCTTTTCGGCAAGTATAGCGTTGGTTTCGTTAAAATATTCCCTTCTTTCGCTATGGCCCACTATACAATAGGTGATGCCGATAGAACGTAGCATTTCGGCTGAAACTTCGCCCGTGTAAGCACCAGATTTTTTATTAGAACAATTCTGTGCAGCAACATAATAGTTTCGCTCGTTTCCAACTTCACTACGAGTCATCAGGAGGTAAGGAAAAGGAACAGCGAAAATAGCCAGCCGCTGATCATCGAGTTGAATACGTGCCTCCAATATTTCGTCTAATAGCTTTTCACCCTGTTGAAAGCTCAGGTTCATTTTCCAATTAGCTGCGGCAATTTGTTTTCTCATCAGTTTTTTTTTGGTTAGTGCGTGAGTGAAACCACATGCTTATTCCTTAAAACATGCCTCCGTGCCATCGCCAAAGACTACGGATGTGCACCGTCGCTAAAGCAATTGCGTAAGCGACCGGAGACTCGCAGGCAGGCTTACACCTTAATACTTATCAAAGATATATTTCAATACCATTTTTTCATTATCTGAAATCGAATGCCCTTTCAGTTTTTTCCAGGCATCTATATCAGTGACAGCTTTTTCAAAAGAATAGCGGTCAAAACCGTCGCTTCCCCAGGAAAAGCTGGGGATGTGTTTTGGGGTCAGCCCGTTCCCAAAAACATTGCAACACACTCCTATTACAGTTCCTGTATTAATAGCTGTGTTGACAGCCGTACGAGAATAATCTCCCATCATAACCCCGCATTTTTTACCGGCCCCTATTTTGCCGTTCGGTGTCCATACTTTTATTTCACTGGCTGTGTTTTTTAGGTTGGAATTGGAAGTACCCGCTCCCATATTACACCACTCACCTATTACCGAGTCACCAAGGTATCCATCATGCGCTTTATTTGAATAGCCGAACAGAACAGCGTTTTTAATTTCGCCTCCGGCAACACAGGAAGGACCAATGGTGGTAGCTCCATAGATTTTAGCACCCATTTTTAATAAAGACCCTTCTCCCAGGGCAAAGGGGCCGCGAATCATGCATCCTTCCATTATTTCCGCATTCTTGCCAATGTAGATGGGGCCAGTGGAAGCATTGAGTGTGCAGTGTTCCATCTTAACTCCTTTTTCAATAAAGATAGAAGATGACTGGATGGCCTTATTGGTCTTTGACAGGCGTTGTGATTTTCTTTTCCTGGTGATGAGCTCAAAATCCTGACGGATGGCCCAGTCGTTGAGTTGAAAAATATTCCAGGGGTACTGGATAGCAACCGCTTCCTCGTGAACAGTAACAGCCTTTTTTACCTTGATCTTATGACGTTCTTCTATCTCACTCCCCGTAAACCGGAAAACGATGCCTTCCCGGCCTTTGACGGACAGGAACTCCCCATTTTTCAGTTTTCGGGCTGCTTTGACCAGTTTTGGAGTCGGTAATATATTGCCATGTATCATGAAGCATACATCATGGTCTTTGGCAGCTTCGCTGATACTGATCGAGCGATCGAGATCCTTATAGTCATCTTCCTTTTTATCATACGAGGAAAGACCGAGCATGTGCTCCCATTTTTCACGAATGGTAAGTATGCCCACACGTATATCCTGGATCTGCCTGGTCAGCGTAAAGGGATGCAGGTTTTCCGGCTGGCAAAATTCTTCCGTAAAAATGATCTTATCCATTATGCTTAAAGTTGTCAAAAATAATTCTTTCGGCAATTGTAGCAGCAGGACCTTCAAAATAGGCAAAGAACCCCTTGTACTCTTCCCGAATGAATTTAATGAAGGACGCGGGGAAATAGCGCCCCCTGCCGGCTGCATCTGTACATTATTGGCGCTATAGGGCATTACACGTAGATGAATCACTACATCATGTCCTGTAGTTATTACATATGAATAATCAGACATTCTATTTTTTTCTGTTCATTCATGACGTTCCTTCGCAATCCAATCCCATGAAACCATAAAGAAACCTCACCTACCATGCGCATGCGTCAACTAAAGATTACACAGTCTATCACAACCCGTGACTCTCAAAGTCTTGAAAAATACCTCCAGGAAATAGGCAAAGTGGACCTGATATCACATGAGGAAGAGGTGCAGTTGATCACACGTATAAAAAAAGGAGATAAGTCTGCCCACGACCGGCTGGTCAAAGGAAATCTTCGATTTGTAGTTTCCGTGGCGAAGCAGTACCAGGGACAGGGACTTCCCCTGTCCGATCTTATTAACGAAGGAAATATCGGGCTGATAAAATCGGTGGACCGTTTCGATGTCACCAGGGGTTTTAAATTCATATCATTTGCCGTATGGTGGATCAGGCAGAGCATTCTTCAGGCTATTACCCTTAATGCCCGTATGATCAGGCTGCCGCTAAACAAGGTATTCCTGAACAACCAGATCAGGAGTGCAGGCGTGATCCTGGAACAAAAGCTGGGAAGAAATCCTTCGGTAGAAGAGATAGCGGAAGAATTGAATATGGATCCTTCGGATGTAGCCGATAGTTTTGCGGTAAGCAACCGTCATGTTAGCCTGGATGTGCCGGTATCGGAAGACGAAGATTCCACATTGCTTGATACACTGGTGAATAAAGAAGCCGCGAGAACAGATGGACAATTACATCATACTGAATCGTTGAAGACCGAAATTACTCGCTCAATGTCAATGCTGACAGAGCGTCAAAAAGATACCATTTGCTATTATTTTGGAATCGGTGTAGACCGTCCCATGAGCCTTGAAGATATCGGCCGGAAATTTGATCTTACTACCGAAAGAGTAAGACAAATAAAAGATAAGGCTATTACCAGGCTGAGGACAGCTAAAACATTTGATCTTCTGCGTAGCTATCTTGACGCGTAACAGATGGTTAGTTGGTTTATTTCTCAGTTAGTTGGGGAACAACTCCTGACTGCGCATAGATTACAAATTACTAACCAACCAATCAACCAGTTAACTCCTCTCATTTTTGGCCCTGATGTTGCATGCTTTTCTACACATCTTCATTTTAATTTAAATCTGGGCTCATGAAAAAGATCATTTTTTTTGGAGCAATGCTACTGTTTCTTGCCGCATGCAATAAAGACAAAAGTGTTGAGCATACCGGTCCAGGCAGTCCGAACACGGTACTAATGAAAGGGTCAGATTTTTCCCCGGGAATACTACAGGCAAATATCGGCGCAACCATTACCTGGTACAATGATGACAATATAGTACACACTGTAACTGCAGATGATGCCAGCTTTAGCAGTGGCGATATTGCCCCGGGAGCAAAGTTTACGCATAGTTTCGGCAACACAGGTACTTACAATTATCATTGTATGCGTCATCCGGAGATGACGGGTACTATTATTATAACAGGAATAAGGTAAAGAAAACTTTTTGGCACGATGTTGATTTAAGATTAAGTGAGCCCCATATTTTATTAACCTAAAATATGACGGATATGAAAAAGAGTTTATTCTTTACAGGTCTTTTATGTGTGCTGTTATCCTGCAGTAAAGATAAAAGTCTCGGCAGCGAAGAGACAAATGGCAAGGTAACCGCGAGTGGTAGCAAAGAAGGGTCGTTAAACCCGAACTATGTCATTCACATCACGCGGTCAACATTTTCTCCTGATTCTCTTATGGTGAACATTAATAACACGGTAGTGTGGATGAACGATGACAACATTGCCCACAACGTGAGTTTTAATGAAGTTGATAGCGATGTTGCACCTGGCAGTTCTATCAGGTTTTATTTTGACAACACCGGAACTTATCATTACTTCTGTAAATACCATGGAGAAAAAGGCACTGTGATCGTGACCGGAATACGATAGAAGACTATAATTGCTTAGACAATTGCCCGTTTCAAAAAAGAAACGGGCAATTCTTTAAAAGAAAACCTCCCGAAGAATCAGGAGGTCTTAAAGTATAGCCATGAAAAACAAACTCTTTACCACGCTGCCTGCTTCGCAGCAAGGACAGCAGAAGGCATAGAGCTGTATCACAATTTAATATTATTCTGCTTTTTTTGCATATTTCTTTTTGAACTTATCGATACGTCCCGCTGTATCTACCAGCACATTCTTACCAGTAAAGAAAGGATGTGAGGTATTGGAAATTTCCAGTTTTACCAGCGGATATTCGCTTCCATCTTCCCACTTGATAGTTTCTTTTGTTGCAGCTGTTGAACGGCTGAGAAAAGTATGACCATTACTCATATCCTTAAAAACCACTAACCGGTAATTTTTTGGATGAATATCCTTTTTCATATTTCCTTGATTTTAAGGCCTTTCTGCTTTAAGTCAGGCCCAATGACTTTATAAATTATTAAGTCGGCAAAGGTAGGCCGGAATCACATTTTATCCAAATAAAATTATAGCAAAAATTAAGGCCTGGAAAGGGTCCTAAAAAGGCGAAAGCACCGGATCTACTGATATACTTTCTTGCGATCGTATACTTTGTAAACCTGATGCTTTCAAGAATCGTATCGGCCTTGACAGCTTTTACGATCCTCGCCGCATTCGTCTTGTTGCCAAAATTTCCTGCGACGTTTGTAAATCCAAGATACTTCAACAGAACACCGGTTTCCAAATTTTCAGGCCTCTTGTTACCCACTGGATTTGCACCGGCTTATTCACTGATTTATTCGCAGGTTAACAGGTTATCCAGTAAAATAATGAGGATATCCACATTTGGTCACGGCCTAGGAAGAAACAAAAAGGTAGAACTAAAACCGGGAGGACTTAGCTTCTCATATTTTCATATTGGAGTGGTATGCCGAGTTCGGCCGACCGGCAAAGCTGAATAACCGCCTGGAGGTCATCAATCTTTTTGCCCGTTACTCGCACCATGTCATCATTGATGGATGCCTGTACTTTCATTCCCGAATCCTTGATCAGCTTGACGATCTTTTTGGCATCTTCCTGCTTCAGCCCGTTTTTGACCAGTACTTCCTTTTTCCAGGTTTTGCCACTCTGCGCTCCTTCTTTTGAAAGATCAAAAGCCTCGGGGGCTATCCCTTGTTTATGTGCACGGCTTACCAATACATCGATCAACTGGCGCATTTTCATATCGTCAGATGTTTCAATGCTGAGTTTGAACTCTTTTTTATCCAGGTTTATCGCCACATGTGATCCTTTAAAATCAAACCGGTTTGTGATCTCCTTGGTTGTTACGTTCACGGCATTGTCTAGTGCCTGAGCGTCTACCTTACTAACTATATCAAAAGAAGGCATTTTTTGAAGTTGAGGTTGAGGTTAAGAATGAGAGTTTAGGGCCTTCCCGCCCGCAGGCAGGTTGTAACTCAAATGTAGGAATGTTTTCCATAACCGTCACTGGCCTCACCTTCCAACTCCTCTAGCTTCCAGAATCTTAGCATCCCTCCTGCAAAAAAAAAGTCCCTCGTAAAAACGAAGGACGCTACACATGAGAAAACTAGACTGTGTGCGGCATGCACAGCAAACAGTCTATAAATATTTTAATTGGCACCCCCTACCCTGCTCTGCTCATCCTGGGTAGCGCTATTGCGCCTCCGTGGTTGATTTTGCTGCGAGATCTTTCCGAAACGATAGGTAAATGTTGCGCCTATGCCCCGAGCGTCAAAACGGTTACGGACCTGTACATCAACATTACCGTACTTGGTGTATCCCCTGTATCGCTGCCAGGCAAACGGATCGCGAATATTGACCCTAAGAGTCCCCTTCCCTTTGATAACTGTTTTCTGTGCTGCAATACTCATCTGGTACATCGGCAAGTTGATATTCAACTGGTCCACTCCTTTTGCCCTGTAAAATCCACTCAATTCAATGGTGAACCCTGGCTTTACAGTAAAGGTTGAACTCATATTCACCATAAAAGAAACATAGGACAGATCGATCAATGTATCACGGTTGCCAATGTTGTAAAGTCCGTTATAATGGTTGCGATAGACGTTGGTGAAAAGATTCAGGTTCCACCATTTATTCACCGGTACAGGGGCTGTGATAGCAATCCCCATATTAGTAAACCTTGCCACATTATCCGCTGTAAAATAGACGATGTTTGTTTGTGGATCTGGTTTAAATATCTGCGAGATCACATCCGAAGTAGTACTATAATTGAGGGTAGTGATCAACTTGCTTTTGAATGAATGAGACAATTCAAAGTTGTGGGTGAATTGGGGTAGCAGGAAGGGATTCCCTTTACGGTAGGAAAATGAATCCAGGAAGAAAGTAAAGGGGTTCAGGTCCTGATAGTTGGGCCTTGTGATTCTCCTGCTATATGAAAATGTTACCGAATTGGTTTTGTTTATTGCATAACTGATAAAGGCGCTGGGAAATAAATTGGTAAAACTTCTTCTGAAAGTAGAGTCATTAGTGACCTGGTATCCTTTTGCAATCGTATTCTCCAGCCGCAATCCTCCCTGGAAACTCCATTTTTTTATCTGCCTGTTTAAGTTCAAATAAGCTGCATTGATATTCTCATCATAAATAAACTGGTTCGACCGTGCATCATTTACCCACTTGTCCGAGATCATACGCTTGTAATCGACAAGATTGTCATTTTGTACATAGCTGGATTTGATCCCTGCTTCCAGCCGGCCGCCTTTTTTGAAAGGATGCGTATAATCGGATTTTACCGAATAAATGCTGATCAGTGAAGGCAAATGACCGCTCAACAATAACTGACCGGAGCTTTGCTGGCCGCTTCCATCATAAAAATCGGTGGTAAGCGTCATGTTGGAAATGTTGCTGTACCGGATATAATCGAGATCGACAGTCAGTTCACGACCGGTAGTATCGAATAGATGCCGGTAATTAAAATTGGCAGAAAAATTCCTGAACCGGATCTTGTTTTCGGTGAGCGACGTGAGCGTCAAAGAAGGCTGGTAATTAATATCGTAAAACGTGGTAGTGGTGGTTGGCGTGGGATGCCCGTTAAACATGAATCCGCTCAAAACAACACCGTACGTATTTTTTTTATTCGCAAAGAGATCCAGCCCCAATTTAGCATTCTGGTTAAAATTGCCAAACTTGAAATTGGTAACGACATCAGAATAACCGGTGAGATTATAATCATTGTCGATAAGCTTCCGGTTGATCGTCAGGTAACCTTTGCTGCGGTTGAAATTGGGATTGTAGTTGCCGAAAAAATTGATCTTATTCTTGCGATAGTTAAAAGTAAAACTTGTTTGAGCCCTTGGCAACACGTATAATGCTTCCTGTGGCTTGAATATACCGGCTGTTGCGCCAAACATGATCGACCCATTAAATCCATCAGTCTTTCCTTTCTTTGTTTTAATATTGATCACGCCTGAATTGCCCGACGCGTCATACTTCGAAGAAGGGTTGGTCATGATCTCGATCTGATCAAGGGCAGATGCCGGTAAATTTTTCAGTAAACTGGCAAGATCGGCTGAAGACAAATAAGTAGGCTTGCCATCCATCATGATAATCACTCCTGCTTTTCCTTTCAAACTAATATTCCCATCATTATCTACCGAAATACCGGGTGATTTTTCCAGGACTTCCATCGCTGTGGCACCCGCGGCGCTGGGTGAAGCCTCGACATTTACAATTGTCTTATCGATCTTCGTTTCAATGAACGGCTTCTTGGCGGTAACGGTTACACCTCCAAGACTCTTTGCCGATTCGGTCAACTCAATCGTACCTAAACTTATCTCGGGATTGACATCGGAGATCTCAAAACTGGAACTATAGGCTTTGTCATATCCCACCAGGCTAACGCTGACCAGGTAGCTTCCCGCTTTGATGTTCACAAATTCATAGTTTCCTTCTTTATTGGTCACTGAAAATTTTACAGAAGCTGAATCTTTAGATCTTAACAAAGTGATTGTGGCCGATTGAAGATTTTTTTGAGGGCCGTCTTTTATGCTTCCTGTTATTTTACCGTTCTTTACTTGTGCCTGTACCAGCAAAGCCATACCTGTAAAAACAGCCAGTAGAATGTAAATCTTTCTCATAATTTGGGTTTCTGACCTAAAGATGACAATTTCCAAGACCAGAGTCTGACGAAATATGACAAGTTTCGTAGATCTCTTGACAAAGGGTAATAATCCCTTACCGATACATGAACGGCTTTATTCCAGTATGAAAGAATTGATCTGTGAATAAATGTTAAGAGCAAGCCATTAAGGCTTGCTCCCAGGTTTAATTATTAATGGCTATACTTTAATTACCTCCGGTATTTACACGATTCTGTTCATCGGTAGCGCCACCTGTTTTTCTCCTCGCGGGAGCGATATTGGTTTTACCAAACCGATAGGTGAAAGTGAGATTGAACTGGCGGCTATCTCTTCTGCTTGCTACGGTCACATCCACATCAGCATACTTTGCATACCCGCTAAATGCCTGTGTCCAGAAAATATCACGTACACCCAGTTTGACACTTCCTTTCTTTTTAAATATTTGTTTGGATATTGCGGAATTAACAGCCCACATTGAATTTGCTACCAACAGGCCTTCGGTTGTCTTGCTGCGGTACCATCCACTCAATTCTGCGGTCCAACCTTTCTTTCCTAAAGTGAACGTGTTGTTCATATTACCCATAAAAGCGGTGAACTGGATATCCACTGGTTTGTATTGGTACAATCCTTTGTAATGATTGTTGAATACATTCAGGTAAATATTAGTATTCCACCACTTCCTTACCGGGAAATTCGCCATCACTGCCACGCCCACCTGTCTCATCTTGCTAAAATTTTCCTGTGTCTGGTAAGTTATTTTCTTTTCTGTATCCTGTTTCAGGAGCTGGGTGATGATATCATCGGTCCTGGTGTAATTCAAAGTTGTTGTCAGGAATCTCCTGAATGTGTGACTAAACTCAAGATTATGCGTAAACTGCGGTTGCAGGTAAGGATTCCCCTGTCCGTAAGTCAATGAATCCAGGAAGAAAACAAAAGGATTCAGGGCATCATAATTCGGTCTCATGATCCTGCGGCTATAGCTGAAGTTAAATTGGTTCTTCTCGCTCATATCATAGCCGATACCAATATTGGGAAACAAGTTAGTATAATGACGTGTAAACGATGAGTCATTCCTGATCTGGTGACCTGTTGCGTTGGTGTTCTCCATGCGTAAGCCCCCAGTTAGGTTCCATTTTTTCTTGACGGTCTTTGAAAAGATCACGTACGTTGCGTTGATGTTTTCGCTATAAACAAAGTGATTGCTACGATCATCAGCCTGCCAGGTACCACCACCATTGTTGCGTAAATAATCAACCTGGTTGTTCGTTTTTACAAAACTGGTCTTGATCCCTGCTTCCAGCTTTAAACCGCTCTTGAAGGGATGCACAAAGTCCATTTTACCTGTATAGATATCGATCATGGAGGGAATGTAGCCCTGTAGGATGATATCACTGCCGATTTTTACATTGCTCGCATCAAAACTTTCAGTCAGGAGCTGCGTATTGCTTTTGTTATTGTAAAATGCATAATCAAGGTCAGCGCTAAGCTCTGTGCCGGCTGAATCAAATGTATGTTTGTAGTTGACATTGGTAGTCACACCAGAAAACTCCCTGTGGTTGTTGTTCTGTGAATTCAACTTTGACTGAACATTACCGGCTACGTCTCTTAGGTATGATACGCTACGGGGATCTTCATCACCGTTATTAAAATTGGCATTGACAACTACTCCAATTATATCCTTTTTAGTTGCATAAAAATCTACACCGCCTTTAATACCGTGATAAACGCCCTGGAAATGCGGTCTTGATACCTGGTCTGAAGAACCGTTCAATACGCCGTTTGCATCATAAAATTTGCGGTCTATTGTTAACTTGTTATAACCTTCCCAGGTACCTCCATTGTAGCCGCCGAAGATATTTACCTTATTATTACGATAGTTGAGGTTGATACCGTTATTGGTCCTGCCATAGCGGCCCTGTGTATAACCAAGCGTTAGACTCCCATTCATTCCTCTTATTACATTCTTCTTGGTTTTAATGTTAATGATGCCTGAGTTACCCGAAGCATCATATTTGGCCGGGGGATTGGTCATGATCTCGAGTTGCTCAAGGCTGCTGCTTGGCATATTCTTCAGAAGGTTGGCCAGGTCGGCACCACTCATATAAGTTTGCTTGCCATCAATTAGTATCAATACACCCTGTTTACCTTTTATGCTGATGTTGCCATCGTTGTCTACTGATACGCCAGGTGACTTCTCCAGCAGCTCAAGTACATTTAGTCCTGCATTGGTCGGCGAGGCATCAACGTTTATCACGGTCTTCCCCGGCTTTTGCTCGATCAGAGGTTTTTTTGCGCTTACTGATACACCTCCCAGCGAAGTGGCTTGCGGAATCAGTTCGATGGTTTTTAAGACAATGTTTGAGTGAGTCTCAGTGATCTCAAAGCTCTCCGAATATCCTTTTTGATGACCAACGGCGCTGATGGAAACAAAATATTTCCCATCAGCTACGCCTTCAAACACGAATTTGCCGGTTTTGTCGGCCACGCTCATTTTAGCGATAGATGAATCCTTTACCCTATGCAAAGTGATAGTTGCAGATTCAATGATTTTGGTGCTCCCGTCGATGACCGTACCGTTTACCTTTCCTGCCCTGGATTGTCCATAGCTGGAAAGCGACAAAGCAGTTAAAACAATGGTCAGCAGGGCTGTTATCTTTCTCATTTTTCTTAATTTATTAATTAGTACTAGTTTTTGATAATTACAGTTCAAAAGTAGGTACTT
>Ga0066652_100000386_pt1 | contig 21534 bp, 21 predicted proteins | sample GraSoiAngelo_101_FD_71413 | JGI IMG/M metagenome (GOLD analysis project Ga0066652, IMG submission 71413) | Grasslands soil microbial communities from the Angelo Coastal Reserve, California, USA - 14_0903_02_30cm | ecosystem: Environmental > Terrestrial > Soil > Grasslands | place: USA... | reverse complement strand
GGAAGTCAGTTCTATACCGGCTGGAAATACTATCTGAACCCGCCAGCAAACATCGAACCGGCCGCGTGGCCGCATATCCTGTTGTTCGGTTCGCGTCGGTCTAATGAGTTGCCGAAATTTTGGTTTATCAAGCGGCAAGTTGTGGGGATCGATAGCACTGATGCAAGCTGGCATTAAATATGTTGTTGAATGCTGTTGACATGGGCTGAAGCGGTGCTTAGGTTCCAAATAACGGGAACAGAAACCCGTGTCAACGGAGAGCGAGGAAGAAAATGGCGAATTTGAATAAGGCTGATACTGGAAAGCTTCAGCGGGCAATCGAGGGGCGCAACAGTTCGCAGGGCTACGTTCTTGCGACCAAGCAGGAATTCAAGGCGCTTCTGGACGGCGGCCTTGTCGAAGCCAACGAAACGATCAAGGACGGCAGCAAGGTGGCGATGCGCGCGAGTGACGCGGGCGTGACGGCGTGGAACGCGCTGAACCCCACGGGCGCAACCACTGCCCCGGCGGGCGGCGTCGATAGCGGCGGCAATTCGTTCAAGATCACGAAGGGCATTGCGCTTCCGGCGATCAAGCGGCGTGTTGGCGAAGTGACCGGATCGAAGTATCCGTTTGATGCGATGGAAGCGCCCGGACCCGAAGGACCGGCCAGCTTCCACGTGCCGAAGACGGCTGAAATGCCGAACCCGGCGAAGTCCATCGCTTCGTCCGTCACCGCTGCGAACATGCGCTATGCGGAGAAGGCCGAAGGCACGCACAAGACGCCGAAGGGCAAGGAAGTTCAGAACGTCAAATACACTCGGCACTATCAAATCCGGGCGGTCGGCAAGGACGATCCTGACGGCGAAGGCGCTCGTATCTGGCGCACCAAGTAAGTTGCATCGAAGGCGGACCACGGAAAGCCGGGCTTTTGCCCGGCTTTCTTTTTTCGCCTAACTCGCTATATTCAGGGCTCCGTATGGGGAGTTCCGGCGATGTTGCAGTCAATTATTGACGCGGTTCGGAGCGAAGCAACCAAGCGCAAAATTCCCCTAGCGAACGCTTTGGCGTGTGTAAGCGTCGAAAGTGGCGGCGAAATGACCGCAACTGTCAACGGCAAATCCGAACCGATAATCCGTTGGGAAGGTCACTACTTCGACCGGCTAGTCAAGCCCACACTCCGCGATAAAGCGCGGCGCGACGGGCTCGCATCTCCGAAAGTCGGCGGCATTTCGAACCCGGCTTCTCAGGAAGATCGATACAACAAGCTTCTGTTCAAAGCGGCGAAACTTGATCGCGAAGCCGCCTTTGCGAGCGCGTCATATGGTGCGCCGCAAGTCATGGGCGCGAACGCCCGATCACTCGGCTACAACAGCGCCGAAGAACTATACTTGGTGATGAAGAACGGAGCCGCTGGACAGATCGAAGTCATGTTCAAGTTTATCGACAAGAATGGGCTTGTTGATGAACTTCAGCGCGGCGATTTCGCCGGGTTCGCCCGCGTCTATAACGGGCCGAAGTTTCGCGCCAACGGCTATGACACGAAAATGGCCACTGAAGCAAAACGGTTCGCAAAGCAATTTCCCGATGGAAGTTATATTATTTCCACGGGCGGCAAAACCTTGAAACCTACAGCAACGCTTCAATCGTCAACGATGCTTCGCGTCGGCACTTCCGGCGCGCGAGTTCGCGAAGCGCAATCGCTGCTAAATCGAGCGGCTGTCAAATACGGCTTGACAGTGATCGAAGTAGACGGCGATTTTGGGCCGACAACGCAAACCGCTGTTCTATCCTTTCAACGAGCCGTTGGCTTCGTCGGTGCCGACGTTGACGGAATGATCGGGCCGAAGACTTGGACGGCTCTTGATCCGTTTCGCGCGGCCGGCGGGGAACAACCGGGGCAGCTTGGCGCTTTGGACACTGACGAAGCGAAAACCGGCGGCGTGACAGCCGGGGGCGGCGTAGCGCTCGCAGCGGTCATCGATCAAGCCAAGGGCGCGCTGTATCCGCTTACGGGCTCTGGCGGGCTTACAGACACGATCTACACCACTCTAACGCTTGTCGGTGTTGCGTTGGTCATTGGCGGCGTAGCTTGGGCCGCTTACGGCTATCTAAAGAGCCGAAAGACGCATGGCATTTCTATCAAGTCGGTGGCATAATGCCGCTGCTCGGTTTGGTTCGGTTCTTTCTTCCGGGCAGCGACAAGCTAATTGTCGGCCTTATGCTGGCGGCTGTTTACGTTGGCGTCGTTGGCGCGGCCGGATTGGCATATGTGGGCTGGCGTCACCATCAATACATGCGCGGTTGGGATGAAGCGCTGGCGTATGTTGCGAAGCAAGACGCGAAGTCTGCAAAGGTTGCGACCGATGCGAAGAACCGCGTTGATAACTGCTACGATACTGATGGAGATTGGGATGGTGCGAAAGGCGTATGCGTGTATCGCAACGGCGCTCTTTCTGGCGTTAGCGGGCTGTTCAGTAACAACTAATCGACCGGCTTCAGTAGCCGGCGAATGCAAGATTTTCAGCGCTCCCGCGATCTGGCCGGAAGGCAAAGAGCGGTCTGATCAGCGTTGGATTGATCGCAACGTTGAGGCGGGGGTCGCATCGTGCGAATGGAAGCGTCCGAAACAGAAGATCAAGCCGGTGAAATGAACACAACTATAACTGTTCCACGCGGCTTTAATCTCAATACGGTCGTTCAGATCGTTGGGTTTTTGGTGCTGTTCGGAACAGTTGTTGCCGGCTGGTCGAACCTACAGAATAATCAAACCAACTTTGGTAGGTTCATCGAAGAACAGAAATTGTTCAATGGCAAAGTCGAGGAACGTTTTGTAAATGGCGGCAAAATCCTGTCGCAAGTGCCGGTCTTACAGAATGATCTAGCGCGGATCGAAGCCACAAGCGATAAGGCGAATTCCGCGCAAGATGATCGTATCGGGCGTCTAGCCGATAGTGCAAACGATATACGATCCGGTGTTTCCGATCTGAAAACGCAATTAGCTCTTGTCAAGCAAAGTTTGGATCGTATAGAGGCTTGGGGTGACATAGTGCAATCACCTATAATGCGTAGGCGCAATGGATCGTCCGACGTTCCTAACTGAAGCTCTCGAACGCGATCTTATTACGGAGCTTCTGAGAACTCCGAAGGACCACTACGGAGCCTGTCGCCGCGCGCTTGCGCGACAGACAGAGTTCAAGGATACCAATGTCAACGGCGTTGGCCTGAACCTACAGCGATATTTCGAGTTTGATGAAGTTCTTCAGAACCGATATTTTGACGCGATTGAAGGCGCTGATCTTTCTTCGCTACCGAACAAAGCTGTCATAGCGAGCGAAATACTTGATCTGGCGCGTAAGGCGACAGACAAGGGCGAAGCGTCGCAAACAATGCCGTCAATTGGAGAACGTGACTTTGCTTTGCGTGCTTATCGTCTATACGGCGAAATCACCGGCATGATTGACAAGAACGGAATGCAAGCTGCTATGGTCAATAATGGCGTTATCGTCAATAAGGTCATGGTCATTCCGCCCGCTATGTCACTTGAAGACTGGTCAGCGCACGCCAAGGGGCAACAAGAAAAACTAATCGATGCTTCTGTCTCAGCCAAAAATTGAAATAGGCTGGCGTCCGATACCGGATAGCTCGCAAGAGCTAGCCCTAAACTCGCCTTGCCATCATACGCTCTACACGGGCGCTCGCGGGCCGGGCAAGACTGATACTCAGCTTATGTTCTTCCGCAAGAATGTGGGCATGGGTTGGGGCAAGTTTTGGCGCGGGATCATATTCGACCGCGAATACAAGATGCTTGACGACTTGGTGTCCAAGTCTAAGCGTTGGTTTTACGAATTTGGTGACGGCTCTGTGTGGCTTACCGCTAAATCTGATTACAAATGGGTTTGGCCTACAGGCGAAGAACTCCTAATACGATCAATTGATAAAGAGGATGACTATTGGAACTATCACGGTCAAGAATTCCCTTTTATCGGATGGAACGAACTATGTAAGTATCCTAACGACAAACTTTACAATATGATGATGAGTTGCAATCGATCATCATTTACGCCTGAAAAGGATACCCCACAAACAGGAAGACTAACGCGCCCGGATGGATCGATCATCTATGATCGGGCCGCAGGTCTGCTAATGCCGCGAATTCCGTTGCGAGTGTTCGCGACTACAAATCCGTATGGTCCCGGTCACAATTGGGTAAAGCGGCGCTTTATCACGCCCGCTCCATATGGCGTGCCAATCAAGCGCGAGTTCGAAATCTTCAACCCCGCGACCAAGCAAGACGAAATCGTTGTCAAAACCCAAGTGACGATCTTCGGCACTTGGCGCGAGAATATCTATCTTGCGCCTGAATATATCGCTGAACTCACGTCAATGGAAGACGAGAACATGCGTAAAGCATGGGAGGAAGGCGATTGGAACATTGTTGCTGGCGGCGCAATCGATGATCTTTGGAAGCCGAACATTCATGTAGTGCCTCGTTTCAACGTTCCGGCCGATACTTATATTGATCGATCATTTGATTGGGGTTCTACAACGCCATTCCATATCGGATGGTGGATGGAAACAAATGGCGAAGAATACGACTTGCCCGGCGGTCGAAAATGGTGTCCCGAACCGGGAAGCTTGGTTCTTTGCCATGAATGGTATGGTGCAAAGGAAATCGGGACTAACAAAGGGCTGAAGCTTTCCGCAACTGACATTGCAACTCATATAATTGAAATTGAGACTGAACTAATGCAGAAGGGATGGTTCGGAAAACAACCTGAACCGGGTCCGGCCGATAACCAAATCCGCAACGTCAACGATACGGGCACCGACACGATTGAAAAATTCATGGCGGACGAAGGCGTATTGTGGGAAGCGTCCGATAAGTCTCGCGGCTCGCGGAAAGTCGGGCTTCAGCTATTCAGGGATAGGCTTTCGGCAGCTATTAAAGGGGAAGGTCCAGCGATCTATTTCATGGATCACTGTCGGGCCGCTATTGACATTTTGCCGTCTTTGCCGCGTGATCCTGATGACCCTGACGATGTTGACAGCGAAACCGAAGATCATCCTTGGGATAGCACTAGGTTTCGAGTGTTGAAGGGCGTCAACCGCTTCGTAACTGAACTAGACTTCCGGTTTGCAACCTGATGGCTAAACAACCGATGAAGTCGAACACGAATGCCCCGCACGCTGGCGGCGTCGGAAACGTTCGGTTTGTTCGCGATGAAGTTCGCAAGTATCTTCCGCAATATAATCTGATTAGGGATTGCATTGATGGCGAAATGACCGTCAAAGGCAAAGGCGATGTTTATCTCCCGCGCCCCGATCCAACCAATACAACTGAACAGAATAGAGCGCGATACGCTCAATACGTCCAACGCGCTGTTTTCTACAATGCTACGCGCCGAACGCAAGCCGGGCTCTTAGGCGAAGTATTCGCCATTGATCCAATAGTTGAAATTCCAAGTTCATTGGAGCCGATGCGCGTTGACGCGACCGGCGGCGGCGTGACGCTCATTCAGCAATCGATTGAATGCTGCAACAACGTGCTTGCGTATTCACGGGCTGGCGTATTCGTTGATTTCCCACGCACGAGCGCGCCAATATCGCGCGAGGAACAAGAGCGCGGCGACTTCCATCCGACAATCAGCATCTTCCATCCGTGGCAGGTGATCAATTGGCGCGTTACGCCGAAAGCTTCGAAGCTTATTTTGTCGCTTGTTGTGATCGAAGAATATTATGAAACACAAGATGACGGGTTCGAAGTCAAGAAAGAAAAGCAATGGCGAGTATTGCGCCTTGAAGGCGGCGTTTACAAGGTCGATATTTACAAGGGCACGCAAGCGGGCGTTGTCGGCGCTCCTGTCACCGTCACGCCGCTTGACGACGCCGGAAAGCCTTTCGATGAAATCCCGTTCAAGTTCGTCGGATCAAAGAACAATGATCCGACGATTGATGCGCCGCTGCTTTATGACTTAGCAAGTCTGAACATGGCGCATTACCGCAACTCAGCGGATAATGAAGAAAGTTCATTCGTTGTTGGACAGCCTATGTTTTGGTTTGCTGGTCTGACAAAGCAATGGGTAAAGGAAGTTCTAGGCGGGCGCGTTGAAAGTGGATCACGCGCGGCTGTTCCGCTTCCTGAACGCGCCAGCGCTGGCATTCTCCAAGCCGATCCGAACACCATGCCGAAAGACGGTATGGAGCATAAAGAAAAGCAAATGGTCGCGCTTGGCGCGAAGCTTGTCGAAAACCGTTCGGTTCAACGGACGGCGAGCGAAGCGACGATGGATCAACGGACGGAAAATTCGATCCTATCGACGGCCGCAAACAACGTGTCTGATGTTTTCACTTGGGCGCTTCAAACAGCGGCGAAGTTTGTCGGCGCGGCTGATAGCGAAATCAAGTTCAAGTGCAACACCGAATTTGCTGTTGATAAGCTATCGCCTGAAGATCAACAAGCGCTTGTCGCATCGTGGCAAGCTGGCGCAATCGACTTTACGGAGATGCGTGAAGGGCTCCGCAAGTCTGGCATTGCGACAAAGACGGACGATGAAGCCAAGACTTCAATCGACAAGGAAGTTAAAGAACGCGACAAGCGCGAACTCAGTAAAGCTACGGCAATCGCCAAGGCGCAACCGAAACCCGTCGCTGGACCGAAGAAACCGGCAGCGAAGAAACCCGCGAAGTAGGAGTTGAACTATGGCGTTGAAATTCCGTATCACGAAGTCCGCTTTCGATAAGCTGGACGATGCGACGAAAGAACACTACGAAGCGGACGGCGACAAGCACTACAAGCTTGAAGTTGACGGGATCGAGGATACCGCCGAACTGAAGCGGGCCAAGGATCGCGAGAAAGAACGCGCCGACGAACTCGCGGAAGAACTGAAGTCGGTCAAGAAAGAGAAGAAAACGTTGGAAGACGCGGCCGGCGAAGGCGGCGCTGATGTTCAGCGGCTCACACGCTCGCACGAAAGGAAGGTCGCAACGCTTACGGAAGAACACAACGCGACGCTCGCGGGGCGCGACAGTTTCATCCGTGAAACGCTTATCGACGGCCAAGCGCTTACACTGGCGACAGAAATCAGCACGGTTCCAAGCATCATGGCGGATCACGTCAAAAAGCGCTTGGACGTTGATTTCACTGGCGAAAAGCCGAAGCTGGTCATCAAAGACAAGGACGGCAAACCGGCTCCCGCGCTGAAGCTTGCTGATCTGAAGACAGAGCTATTGACAACGGCCGGACTGAAGCCAATACTTGTGGGCAGCAAGGCTAGTGGGAGCGGTGCTCAGAAAACTAACTTGCCAGCCGGGAACAGCAGTGCTGCCCCGCAAGGAAATGCGAACCAAACGGCTGACGTTAACGCAATGTCGCCGGGTGATTTTGTGGCGAAGGTTCGCGCGAGCCGTGAAGCTGCTGGCAAAACCGGCGAGCAGCAAGCGGCCTAACTTGCAGGGGTGAAGCAATGGCGCTTTCTGATTTCGCAGTTTTCAGCGAATGGGCGTATTCCGGCTTTCAGGAAGCGCTTGATTACAACATCGATCTGTTCAATTCCGCGTCGGCTGGCGCTATCGTGCTTCGTTCGAAGTCGCACGTTGGCGATTTCAGCGACGAAGCTTTCTGGAAACGGATCGAAGGCTTGGTTCGACGCCGTAACGTTTACGGCAGTGCGACACTCGCCGAAGTCAATCTTGAAATGATCGTTGACACGATGGTCAAGGTCGCTGGCGGCACTCCGCCGGTGCGGATGGACCCGGCTTGGTTCGAATGGATCAGGCGGAACCCGGAAGAAGGCGGCGCGCTCTATGGCCGGCAACTCGCGGTCGATATGCTCGCGGACATGCTGAACACGGGTATCATGGCCTTCGTGTCGGCGTCGGTCGCTGAAGCGGAAGTGTATCTGGACCGAACCGCCGATCAAATGACGTGGGCGACGTTCAACGATGGTCAAGCACTGTTCGGTGACAGGTCGCAAGCGATCCGCGTTTGGGTCATGCATTCAACGCCGCTGTTCGCTCTATGGGGCAACGCGCTGGCAAATGCCGAAAGCCTGTTCACGTTCGGCACCGTCAACGTGAAGACCGATCCGTTCGGCCGTCCGATCATCATCACCGATGCGCCGTCGCTGATCAACGACGATGTTCCGGTCACATACTACACGCTTGGGCTCACGCCAGCGGCCATCGTGATCGACCAAACCGACGATTTCACGTCGAACGTCGATACGGACAACGGCAGCGAGAATATCAAGCGGACGGTCCAGTCCGAATGGTCGTTCGAACTCGGCCTGAAGGGTTACGCGTGGGATAAGACGAACGGCGGCAAGTCACCGAATGACGCGGCGCTGGCGGTTTCGACCAATTGGGATCGCATCGTCACGTCGCACAAAGACTTGGGCGGGATCGTCATCGAAACTCAGTAACGGTTGCCGCCGCGACTGTTACGGGTCGGGTTCGGCTTGCGGGCCGAACCCGATAAATAACAGCCGGGAAGCGGGTTGAACAGGAGTTCCCAAATGGCACGTCAAGCGAAGCGCGCGAAGACTGAACGAATTCCGGTCAACAAGCGCGAAGGTTTCGTGAAGGGCTCGCAATCAGCGCAAGGTTCAGCCGCGAAGGCTCCGGTCGAATTGACCGAGGATCAGCGCGAACAGCGGCGCGAGCGACGCATGTTCAAGCGGCGCGCGTCGAAGGTGCTGTTCTTCATCAATGGCGCAATGCCCACGGAAGCCGAATACGCAACGGCTGAAGCCATCGGACCCGGCGCGGTGTTCCGAAACGCACGCAAAATCGTGCCCGGCGCTCCGCTCGAAAACTGCGATGCCGTCGCGGGCGAAGTGCCCGATGACTACAAGATTTTCCCGATGGCCGAAGACGACATGAAGGTCGATCCGAATGCGATGCCTGAAGGTATCGTGTCGCGACCGGAGCGCGGCCATGCCGCTTCGTCGCCGGGCAACGGGCCGGATGATGTTCGCCCCGGAACGGTCGATACCGGCATGGCGCATTTGAGCGGAACCGGATCGTCCAAGCCGGGCGGTATCGACAATCTGAACGCGCCGGGCGCGGGCGAGCCGCCGGATGGCACCGTGACGAACGAAACGCCGCGTTCGCAAGCTGACGAATGGAAGTCGAACAAGCTGAACCCGTAAGGGCGAAGCGAAGGGGAAGCCAATGGCGCAAGTCACAACGGTAACGCTCTACTTCATCGCGGATCGCAACCCCACGTCCGAAGACGTGACGCGCGCCGCTGGCATTCCCGGTATTGTCCGGTTCCGCAACGTTCGCGAAGATGATGGCGAAGTCGAGGAAGCGGATCAGGTGACTGCCGGCGACGGCGTGACTATTCCGTCGCAATACTCCAATCAGACGGACTATCCGCGAGCATCGCCGGAAGCGCCGTTGTCCATCCTGATCGTTCCCGATGCGCCGACAATCGATCTGTCGAACGCCGAACCGTTGCGGCTTCGCGCAATGGCGAAGTGGCGCGATGGCACGCAAACAGACGTGACGGAAGCTTGCACTTGGTCTTCCGGCACGCCGGGTAGCGCAACCGTGTCCAACTCCGCCAACACAAAGGGCAACGTCGCGCCCGCTGGCGTCGGCACAAGCGTTATCACGGCAACGTATCCCTATGCGGCTCCCGGCGTGACCGGCGCGGCTTATGCGGCCGGCACTGTGACCTTCTCCGGTGTTCCGGCGGCGGACGGCAATGTTGTGGCTGGCGATATCACCTACACCTTCAAGGCAACGCCAGCCGCGACCGGCTCCGCAACGGCGGTGCAAGTCAAGATCGGCGCAACGGCGGCCGAAAGCGCGGTCAATCTTCTGAACGCGATCAATGCGCAAACCGGCAAAGGAACGCGCTTTTCGTCCGATGCGCCGGCCAACGCGAAGGTGCGCGCGACGCTGCGAGCCGACAACCCGCTTATCATCGATCTTCAGGCGGATGAAATCGGAACGGGCGGCAACTCCCACGCGCTCACAAAAACCGCGACGAATGTTGCCGTGTCCGCTGCTACGCTTACCGGCGGCGCGAATGCAACGACCGGCATTGCCGATACGGCAACCGTCACTGTTGTTGCGTAGCGGCGAGTTCGGAGATGATGAATGGCGTTGGTTGTCGAAAGTGGGAGCGGCGCGGTAGCCAACGCCAATTCATACGCTGATCTAGCGTTTATCCGCGCCTATAACTTGGCGCGCGGGCGCGAGTTCACCGACGATGACGATATCGGGAACGCGCGAGCCATACAGGCGATGGACTATCTTGAAAGTCTCGCCTATCAGGGCTTTCGAACTTTCGGGCAAGATCAACCGTTGTCGTGGCCACGTGAAGACGTGTCGCTATACGGCGATTGGTTCCCCAACGACGAAATCCCCATACAACTGAAGAACGCGCAAGCTGAACTCGCTTGGCAGAGCCAAGCCGGTATCGTGCTGTTCCCGACGCAATCCGGGCAACAAGTTAAGCGCCGGAAGATCGGACAGCTTGAACGCGAGTTCTTCGCGCCGTCGCCCGCCGGGCCGTATATGCCAGCCGTTGACGCATGGCTTGCGCCACTACTCGAAACAAGTGGCACGGCGCTACGGGTCGAACGCGTCTGATGGACTACACTGAAGACATAGCGGCGGCACTAGAAGAAATCGAAGACGCGGGCGCGGCTTGCACGTTCTTTTTGCCCGCGACGAAGCGAGACAGTTCGAAGCCTTGGGAGGACGCGGCGACAACGAGTGATCCAACTTCAAAGGAAATACAAGCAACAGGCTTCGTTGCTTTCTTTCCAGCCGGACGGATCGGAAAAGAGGGAATAACGCGGAGCATGTTCAAGGGGAACGAAATACCGGATGGCTTTCAAGTCGGCTACGTTCCAAGCACGCCCGTTCTGAACCCCAAATGGTTCTGTCGCCGCGACCTAGATTTGAAAGTGTGGGCAATTCAAAGTATTGACCCGCTGAATGTCAACGGTCAACTGATCTATCAAACCGTGTTGTTTCAAGAACTGAAAGCATGACAGATAAAGAGGCAACAGACGAAATCGACACCTTAGTCTTAACGGCTTGGGATGCCGGAGCCTTGGCAGCAATTGAGAACGATACGCTTGGAACACTCGAATGGCAGGGTCGCACATCTGAGGAAAAACCGGATGGCTTTTGGGCGCGTGTAACGCAACAAATCGTTTCGCAGGCGCAAAGGTCATTGGCGGATGAAAATACGTTTGGAGCTAATCAGAAGCGGTATGAAACGCATGGCGTTGTGACTGTGCAAGTCTTTGGACCGTCGCGTTCGAAGAATGCTTTCCGCAAAGGCGATGCGCTTGCTTCGCTTTTGCGTGACGCATTCCGAACGGCTGGACAAACCGGCAATGTTTGGTATAGCAACGCTCGGAAGCGTTACTTGACTATGGACGGCGCTGAACTTCGGTGGAATGTCGTTGCTGAATTCAGCTATGATACCATCGTGTAACGAAGGGGAATAGATCATGGCGCGCAAAGTTATCAGCGGCGGCATTACTGGCCTGTCAATGCGCTTTATGACGGACCTTGCGTCGAATGGCGGCACCGCTAAGACGCCTTGGTTCGGAATGGAGCCGAATTCATACGCTGATTACGGCGGCCAAGTTACGACCGTGACGCGGAACCCGATTTCGCGTTCGCGCCAGCGGAAGAAAGGAACCGTGACGGACTTCGATGCGTCCGGCGGCTTCAATCACGACTTCACACTTCGCCAGTTGCTTCGCCCGCTATCGGCGTTCTTTTTCGCCAATCCGTTTGAGAAGCCCACAACTGCGCCGCTGTTCAGCGATGCCATTCCGATCACGGCAGTTACCGCCGCGACCGGCTATGCCGTGGACAATTCGCCGGACCTTGGCTTTCTCGTGAACCATCTCGTTTATATCGAGGGGCATAGCGAGCCGTCGAACAATGGGCTGAAAAAGATCACTGCGGCTTCAGCGACGCTCATTCAGACTTCGCCCGCGCCAGTTGACGAAGCCGCTCCGCCAGCCGCCGCAAAGATCACGGTTGTCGGATACGAGTTCGCCAGCGGTGACGTTGCCCTTCGCGACGAGCCCGCGTATGCGGCTATCGACGCGGTTGACGATGCGAACGTCAATCTTGCTTCACTTGGATTGCATCAAGGCGAATGGTGTTTCGTCGGCGGCGACGCGGCCGGCAATCAGTTCGCGGGCGTGGTTCCGTTCTATGCTCGCGTTTCAATCGATCAAGCGCCGACTGATGATGTTCTTCGGTTCGACAAGACGACTTCGACCATCGTTGACACGGACGGAGCCGCGAAGACCATTCAGATATTCTTCGGCACGTTCATTCGGAACATGCTCGAAAGCGAAATCATCTCGGCCGGCGACGTTATGCGCCATATCATGCAATTGGAGCGGACGCTTGGCTCCGATGGTGTGGGCTTTCAGTCGCAAATTCTTGACGACGCGATTGCGAATTCGCTCACCTACACGCAACCGCTTTCAGACAAGGTTTCGGCCGATCTGACGTTTGTTGCGTTGGATGAACAGTTCCGTTCCGGCACTGATGGTTTGCTATCCGGCGCTCGCGTTTCGGCGCTTGGCGAAGCCGCGTTCAATTCGTCAACGTGCGTCTTCCGAACCCGCATGGCGATCCTTGACCCTGACACGCTCAATCCTTCACCGCTGTTCGCCTATGTTCAGTCAATCGAACTCACGATTGAGAACAACGTTACAGCGGTCAAGGCGCAAGGCGATATCGGCGGTATCGACACGGTTGAAGGTGACTTCGCGGTTGGCGGATCGGCCACGGTCTACTTCAGCACGGTCGCGGCGGTCGATGCCATTCGCGGCTATTCGGACGTGACCTATGACACGATCATGGCGCAGCAGAACACGGGTTACGTTTGGGACGTGCCATTGCTCGGATTGGGCAATGGACGCTTGGAAGTGGACAAGGACGAACCAATCACTGTTCCGCTCGATATCGGAGCCGCTGAGAACTTCGCGGGCTTTACAGCATCGCATACCAACTTCCGGTATCTTCCCGACGCCGCCATGCCAGCGGTTGTTTCGTAAGATTGGGTTTTCGGCCTAGACAGGAAGCCAAGGCCGGGTCACACTCCCGGCCTTGTTTGTGTCAAGTTGGGAGTGTGATTTAATGATCCGGTTGGATATGGAGAAGGTCACTGGCGGCGTTATCGTCAAGTTCGACTTCAACCCGCCAAAGACGGCCGATGAAACTGACGAGCAAGCCAACGCTCGGTTCGCTGGAAAACAGCAATGGGCGAAACTGGCGTGCATGGACCTAAACGCCAACCGGCGCTATCAGAAGCGCATGGAAGTGCTGTCCAAGCCCTATCGTCGGCAAATCCAACTCGGAACGATGGACGATGACAAGGCGGACGAAATCGCCTTGAAAGGCTTCCTTGAAATGATCTTGCTCGATTGGGGCAACATTCCAATCCCCGGCGCTGTTCCGTTCAACGTTGAAGGCGCTCGCAAAATTCTGTCCGAACCGGAGTGGCGCATCTTTTACGCTGATCTTCGCGACGCCGCGAGCAACGTCGAAGAATTCGCCAAGGTGGAGCGGGAGGAAGACGTAAAAAACTAATCGACGTGCTGCTGTATGAACTCTCGTTTGGGCAGCACGAAAAATCAATAGCACGGCAGTCCGCGCAAGCCCGTGAACCGCTACCTGAAAGGATAGCCAACGCTCCGCAGTTGCTTGAAGGATTAGAACTCTATCACGATGCGTTCTTTGATCTGGACACGACGCGAAGTCACATTCACGGGTTCACGCGGATATCGATCTTAGATACGAAGGCTTACGCCGAAGCATGGGAGTTTGACGAAGAACAAACAGCAATGCTCTTATACGTGGTTCCCCGGATGGATACGGAGCTAATCACGTATCTGAAGTCGAAAAGGGTGACGACAAGCGCGAATGCCGAACCTTCAGCATCTAGCAATGCGGCTCCGCCAAAGAGCCGCCGCCGTTGAAAGCATCGGTCCAACCGTAGCGCGCGAAGTCATGCGCGCAATCGCGCATGATGTTGTTCCCCACACGCCGGTTGACGAAGGGCATACCGTGTCGTCATGGGAGCTAGGCGTTGGCGTTCCGCCGGACGCGGATCGGCAAGCACACGTGCCCGGCAGGAACGGCTCTACAGCCTCAGAGAACCGTTCCCTTACCCTTGCGGCCATCGATGCCGTCTTGGCCGCTCCTAAGCGCGCTGGCGTGCCCTATGTGCTGTCCAACGCTTCAGCGGCCATTGGCTACCTGAATGACGGTAGCTCACGCCAAGAGCCGGCCGGATTTATCGAGCGCGCAATCCTTGTGGGCAGGCTGAAACTTCGCGAGTTGAACGCGAAAGGTTTAAGGCGTGGCTGAAGAACGCTTTGACATTGAAGTTGTCGATAAAGTCGCGACAACTGTTGAACCGAAACTTCGGCGCATTGCTGATACGGCGGAGCGTGGCTATCGCGCCGTTGATCATCTCAATCAATCACTATCCGGTGTCAATGGACGGGCTCTAAACCAAGTCGCGCGGGCGGCGAATGCCAACTCTCAGGCTTTACTACGTCAAGCCCAAGCGACCGCAGCAACTCAGCGTGCCAATGCGTCAGCAGCAACAGCAACCGCAAGGCTTGCGCAAGCGCAAGCTACGCAAGCAAGATCGGCTTCACAAGCCGCAATCTCGCAACAGAGGCTTGCCCAAGCGACGGCAAACACGGCTCGCGCGCAAACACAAGCGGCAGCGGCGGCGGCAAGGCTCCAACAGCAACAGCAACGCTTAAACCAAACTGCAAGTCGTGGCGCTACTCAGCTTTCCGGTCTAGGAAGCGGAGCGGCGGCATATTTCAGCGGGCGTGAAATCTTGCAAGCGGCCGATGCGTATCAGTTGCTTCAGAACCGTCTTCGTTCGGTGACTTCAAGCGAGCAAGAAAGGCTTGCCGTTCAAGAGCAAGTTGTTCGCATCGCCAATAAGACGTTTCAATCGACCGAAGGCGTTGCGATCCTCTATCAGCGCCTTTCCGGCGCAACGAAGTCACTGAACCTTGAACAGAAAGACTTGTTCACGCTTATTGAAAACGTGTCCAAGGCGTTCGCTCTATCCGGTTCGACGGCGGAGGAAGCGCGCGGCGCAATCATCCAATTGTCGCAAGCCATCGGATCGGACTTTAAGACTTCAAGCCAAGAACTGAATACGATCCTAGAACAAGCGCCTATTGTCGCTGATATCTTCGCTCAACAACTCGGAACCACGCGCGGGCAAATCAAAGCGCTCGCTAAGGAAGGCAAGCTTAGCGCCAAAGACTTTATCAAAGCATTTTCCGATAGCGGCAAAGGTATCGAGGAACTTAAACTGCGCTTTGACCAATTGGTTCCAAGCATTAGCCAAGCTGGTCAAGTATTCGCGAACAACTTCCAACAAGCGATTGGAACCATCGGTGAAGTGACCGGCGCGTCCGACACGCTATCTAAATCCATTATATTTCTATCTAACCATATGGAAGCTGTTACGTTTGTGGCTACAGCGCTGTTCCCGATCCTGATTGCCGGGTTCGTGCGCTCTCAGATCGCAGCGGCGGCTTTCAATGCTACCGTGCTTCGAAATCCGCTTCTGATCGGAGCGGCTATATTTGCCGGTGCTGTTGCTGGACTGGCCGCGTTCACGCAAAAGAGCGAATTCGCTAAAAAGATTTGGGAGCAACTTACGCCAGTTGTTCAGCGGTTCTTTGACACGTTCACGGGCGGGCTCGCAAGTAGCGGCTTCGATCAATGGTTGACCAACGCAACATTCGGCTTGGCTGCTGTTGGCGACGGGATCGATACACTTACGCTTGGCTGGACTAACTTTGGGGAGAACACGCTTCGCACTGCAATGAATATGCAGAATGGCTTGAACAATGTTAGTAAGTCGGCGGGGAATACTGCCGCGCATCTTGAAACCATTTCGCAGCACAATACGCGCGTAGGAACCACGGCGGAGGATGGCATTAAAGAAATGGAGAAATACAACAAAGTCAAGATGGACAATGCGATTGCTCAATTGAAGAAAATGCAGGAAGCGACTGAAGCGTTGCGGCAAAAGACGCTCTCAACGCTTGACGCACTGCGGGCTCTTGCGGCGGCTTCGTCCAGCGAAGATTACGCCGGCCATAATCCGTTCATCTCAGAGTTCGGCTTGCGTGGCGATCCGAACAAACAATACCAATCCGTGTCCGGTATCCGAGTTGATAAGAAAGCATACGGCGGACCAATTCGCGGGCCGGGAACAAGCACGTCCGATAGCATTCCCGCGATGCTGTCAAACAACGAATACGTCATGCCCGCGCGTCAAGCGCAGAAGCATATGCAGTTGCTTGAAGCTGTTCGGAAGGGCACTATTCGGCACTACGCGGAAGGCGGCAAGGTCGGCAATCGTCAAGGCATACAAGGTCCGAGGATTGAACCGAATATTGCTGATAGTGCTGTATTCCAGAAATCAAAGCCAATCGACAATTATGATCCGCTTAGTATCTTCGCGGCGGAGCATCACACGACAAAGGATGCTCTAAGGGCGTCCGGCTACGGCTACACGCTCAATCTGTCCAAACAGAAGGGTATTGTTCCGTTCCTTGTCTATCGCGGGCCGGATCAATTCTCTGATGATATCAAGAACAGTCTTGCGGAGAGCGCCAACAATATCAAACAATGGGGCGTTGAACTTTCCGCTTGGTGGGGCGAAACGAAGCCCACATTGCCGGATGGCTCCGCCGCTAAGCGCGATGCGACTACACTCGTATCCGATTGGCAAAAGGAAATCCAAAGCTACATGATTGATCCGTTCCCGGTGAAGCCGGACGGAAGCGCAACGCCCAACGGCAAATTTGGAAGCTATCTGAACACGTTCCAAGAAACGCGCAACGATCTGATGCATAATGCGGCGCTTGCGGGTCTATTGAACAAATCGCCGGTATGGTCCGACACACTCGGAAAATATGTCGATTATCGCGGGCCGTCCTATGGCGATACCATTCAATTCGGCGGCGCTCCGCGCGCTCCGCTCGATTACTCGAAAAAGACGGACGCGACGGATAGTGTGGGCTACAGCAGAGGGATGCTAGCAAAGCTTCCGCTGCATATCCGCGATGGTATTGGGCTCGCGAGCCGCAAGGACGTGCGTGAAGGCTTCCGTGAAGGTGGATCGTTCCTTGTGCCCGGAACCGGCGGGCCGGACAGTCGCGCAATTGGTATGATGGTATCGCCGGGCGAGGAAATCAGCGTTCGCACGCCAGCGCAACAACGTTCAGGCGATACAACGGTTGTGGAGCACGAAGTCCATATTACGATGAATGTGAAGGACGCTGCGAGCTTCAACAAATCACGTAAGCAAATCGTTCGCGATCTGTCGCGCGAACTTGACGCATTTAGGCAAACGGGATGAGCTATCACGACATTCGCTTGCCGGTCGATATCGAACGCGGCTCCCAAGGCGGGCCGTCGTTCTTCACGGCTGGCGTTGTGTCACCATCGGGTCATTCCCAACGCAATCAGCATTGGGAAGACGACTTGCCGAAGTGGAATGTCGGATACGGCATTCAGCGCGCAAGTGAGTTAGAAGCTGTTTACGTCCATTGGTTAGGGCGGCGCGGCGGAGCGCATTCATTTCCTTTCCGTGATCACGCGGACTTTCGAAGCGGGCCGGTCAACACGCTTGTTCCAATTTTCCAAGGCAACGGCGACGGCGTTGTTGACGATGTTGGTTTCCCCGGTCATCGCGCGGGAACGGCCGATTGGCAGTTGATCAAAACATATGGCGATACCGCCAATCCATATTATCGGCAAATCTTTAAGCCGATCCTTGCTGGCGTCCAATACTATGTTGATGCCGTGCTTACCGCTGTAACGCATATAAGTGACGGAGTATTCCGCTTCGCTAATGCTGACATTCCGTTGGCAGGAAAAGAAATCACTGCGCAATTCGAGTTCGATGTTCCTGTCCGATACTTGACTGATGACTTCCCGCGCGTGCTGAATTCATTCAACGCATATTCCGCTCCGTCAATCGATATCGTCGGCGTGCGACCGCCGAATTACTAATGAAAACCGTATCGGGCGGCTTCAACACTGGACTTCAGCGCACCGTCACGACGCTTGCGCAACTGTTACGCATTACCCGGCGCGACGGCGTGATCTATAGGCGAAGCACGGCCACGCGCCGTAAGACGTTCGATGGTCAAGTCTACTTGCCGGGCGGCTTCGATCCAACCGACATATCGTCAACGTTCCAAGACGGTATCGCTGATCTTGAAATTATTGCTTACTTCGACGGCGAGCTAACCGAAGACGATGTTCGGTTCGGCAAGCTGGACGATGCCAAAGCGGAAATAATGTGGGGAGATTGGGAAACTCCCGGCAACGGCACCATGAAAATGTTCAATGGTATCGTGGCGAATACTGAAATCACTGATGATCGAACCGCTGTCAAGTTCTCGCTTGCTGGACAGATATCGACGCTTACCGGACCTATGGGCGAAGTGCGTTCGGCAACTTGTCGCGCGATCTTCGGGGATGAACGTTGTAAGGTCGATATCGAAGCTTTGAAGCTTACGACCGCTGCAATCGAACTGGACGGCGCTGAACTCACGGTTCAAATGGCCGGGGCAATCGTTCCGTTGCAACACACTGATGCCCACAAGGATTGGCGTTTGCTTCTGTCTCGCTATGACCTTGGCGAGCTACGGGGAGCGGGCTACACGTTCGCGGCGGAGATAGAGCTACGATCCACGGTCGGGGGCGCTAACGCCGCTGTAGGGGGCACTGCGAGCGCCAGCGTCAACACCGCGACGGCCGGGAACGCCTTCGACGGCGACGCGGCGACTGGATGGTTTTTCAACGGATCAACCGCTTGGATAGCTTATCACAAAGCAACTCCGTTCGCGGTTCTTGAATACACCTTTAAGACGCGGGAAGCACTCGCCGGGCCGCGTAGCATCTTCCTTCAGTATTCGGACGATGATGGTGTCACTTGGAATAACGTTATCGGTATGGGCTTCACCGATTTGACGTTTACCGCCAGCGAAACAAAGACGTTCAGCATCGTCAACGAGGATAACGATATCCTCCCTGAAGACGCTTTCGCGTTTGGAACAGTTCTGTTCGGAGCGGGAGCCAACAATGGAGATAGTATCACGATTGCGAGCGTGACCCGCGAACTTGACGAATTGATCATCAATTTGATGCTTCCGCCAACGTTTCCAGTTGCGGAAGACGATGTTGTTTACGTCTATCCCGGCTGTATGAAAACAGTCGCTATGTGTAAGTTCTATCGCAACATTGAGAACATGCGAGCCGAACCCTATACGCCAACCGCTCTATTTCAGGGGCAAAATAGGGTCACGCAATGACGACATACTTCGACAGATTTGGCATTCACTCTTATACTGGCAAATCGAGCACTCGCTATAGCTATGCGTATTCGGAAAGCATTGTCGCTTCGACCATCGGACAGCCGATACCGATTTCGCGCGGTTATCGCATGGTCAAAGGTCAGTTGATCTTTTCGACTTCGGTTCTTCAGGAAACACGCGCCGTAACGACCAACTACGCGCATCAACGCACGCTCTATCAGTGGATCACAAACAACGCTGATAACTTTTGGGGAAACACTACACTCGATAAGCTTCCCGAAGATACAACCGATATCGAAACAACCGGCCTTTTCGTTGATTGCGCCATCGGGTTCGGTCAAGCATTGAACCCTGAGATTACAGCGAAGATCGTTGAACTTCGCGCCGGTAACACCGTGCTCTATACAGCCGTTGGCGGAGCTACGGCCGCGCTTAAGTCAATGGGCTTCACGCTCTACACTGGCACCGAAACGCAATTGCCCGATCCGCTACTAGAGAGCTATCAGGGCGTTGGCAACATGCCAGCGTATCGCGGCGAAATTTATGCTGTATTCAAGCGCCTTGATCTGATGGCATTCGGCGGAGTGTTGCCCGACATTTACGCGGTCATTGCGGACGTTGGATCAACATCGTATGCCGCTCGCGAAATCGTTCCAGCCGCCGCTAACGTCAACACCGATCTTGCCGCCTTTGATCCTGCCAAGAATACCGCCTATTGGGTAGCTGGCGGCGGAACGCAACTCTATAGCATCGATACGCGCCGTGGACAGATTTCAGGCGTGATCGGAGTTCAAGGCGGCGTTGGTGGCTTGCAGTCGAATATCTGTATTGCCGAATGGGCAGGGCTCTTGATTGGCACGGACCCGAACCCGTTCAACGTCGAACCGATCTATAGTTGGGATTTGGAAACGGGCCGAAAGCTTGGAACGTTCGGCTTCGAAGCGCCCGCTTCGACTTCAAGCACGCATGAACGGTTCGCGACTAGCCGGTTTATGATCAGCCAAATCGCTTACGGCGGGGAAGGGAACCCGCCGGTTACTTTCGTCATTACTTCATCGATCTTCAACGATCTAGGATGCTTGACGGTTACGCCCAACGGCACAATCGAGTATTGTGGGCACAAGACTGGCGGTCCCGCCTGTTTTCACGGTTGTCGTGGACCCGTATATAAGCAAGGTTCATTCGTCTATCTTGCCGATGATGACAGCAAGATTTACGAAGTTACCTTTTCCAAGGAACATAAGCTTCGCAAGCCGAACGGCGACGGCGATTTAGACTTTCCCACAACGCCAAGCGGCGCTTACAGCGGAACACCTTGGAAGGACTTAGAGGCGGGCGACATTCAAGCGCTTCATTACTTTGGAGCCGATGACAGCTTGCTCGCTTTCGTCAAAGACATTGCCACGTTTGATAAGGTCTATAAGATTGATCGCGCCACACGTGAAACGATTTGGGTAAAGCAGATCGATAACGCCGGAGCGAATATCAGCAAAATCCGGCATTTGTCGGTTCTTGGGTTTGGCTTCATCACGTGGACCGCGAGCGGTCAAGTCTACAGCATTGATGCTGTTACGGGCGAATACAGCGGCGCGCTATCGGTGTTCGATGCTGTTGAAGGCGTGAACAATGACAGCGACTATTTCTTTGACTTCATAACTGGAAAGTTCTTCGCGCATAGCGCTACAGATAAGGTCATCGAAAGCAAGGGAGCCGGATCATTCGGCGCTCGCATCGAGCTAGCCACACTTATAACAGAGTTGGGCGTTTTTGTTGGCTTGACGGAAGATCAGATTACGGTTGACGCTCGGATCACGGATTTGGTTGATGGCTTGCTGTTGGAAGGCTCGGTTGATTTCTTCGATTTCATCCGTGCAATAGGCGAAGCTTTCGGCTTCACGGTTACAGAGAGCGGCGACGGGATCAAGTGCGCCAAGGATACGATCACAACCGGCGAGGAAGCGCCCGCGTTGACCTTGGACGCTACAGCGCTCGCCACGCGAGACAGATCAGACTTCCCGGTCAACAACAATGATCCGTTCTCAAATGCCGGCGTGATCACAACGCGCAAACCGGATACGGACGTTGTTGAAGCGATAAAGATCACATACACGGACGCGGATTACGATTTCACTGTCAATACAGTTCAGCAGTTCCGCAATCGACTTCCGAACGTGATCAG
>Ga0066652_100000385_pt1 | contig 21567 bp, 17 predicted proteins | sample GraSoiAngelo_101_FD_71413 | JGI IMG/M metagenome (GOLD analysis project Ga0066652, IMG submission 71413) | Grasslands soil microbial communities from the Angelo Coastal Reserve, California, USA - 14_0903_02_30cm | ecosystem: Environmental > Terrestrial > Soil > Grasslands | place: USA... | reverse complement strand
CGCCGCCGGGCCGAATGGAACATTGCGGGTGTCCGACACAGGCGCGCTGATGAGCGACAAGGGAGTGCAGTACATCGGCGGCGATCGCGTCTTCGAGATCGACGGTCAGCACCACGTACGTGTCGTCGCCTCTGGCCCGCAGCTCGGCCGTCCGAACGGGCTCACGTGGGATGCTCGCGGCAACCGCTGGCTCATGGTGAACTTCGCGTCGTTCGGCAGCGCGCTCTCCGTGTTCGACGGCAATGCGCGCCAGGTTCTGTCCGCCGGCAAGGGTCGTTTCGATGGCGTCGAGGTACTGCCGGACGGACGCATCCTGTACACGTCGTGGAGCGACTCCAGCGTTCATGTGTACGCGAACGGCAGTGATCGCCAGCTCATACGGAATCTGCCGACGCCGGCCGACCTCGGCGTCGACACCAAGCGCGGCCGCATAGCCATTCCACTGAGCGCGGCCGGGCGCGTGGAGATCTGGGCTCTGCGCTGAGTGAGTCGGTCCGGAACGTCGCAAAATGAAAAAGGCGACGCGACGCGTCGCCTTCCGGAATTGCCCCTCCTGGGCTCGAACCAGGACTCTTCTGATCCAGAGTCAGACGTGTTGCCAGTTACACCAAGGGGCAGCGGACCTTACTGTGTCCTGCTGTGTTCTAGCGGAGAATCCATCGATTCGCAGGGATTCCGAAGCTAGCCGCGCCACGGGGCAGCGGCAACCCTGCGCGCCACTTCCTCACGGGGCCTTAGTTCTGTTCATAGCACGACTTACGGGCTTCGCCACAAGTCTCCTCAGGCACGCTCGAGGCCGGCTGATTCCACTCGTTTCATGGCCCATTCTGGCCGGAGCGGGGTGCCGCGAAGCCATGGGGTCGGCTCGGGATGGCAGCGGGAACGTCCATCCGGGTGGCGGTGTCGAGGAGCTGTTCGCGGCCCTTGGCGCGCGCGCGGCGAACCCGTGGCGCGATCCGAAATACGACGGTGCGCGGTTTCGCATCGCCAGCGCCGCCTTCCTTCCATCGCGCGTGTGGGACGACACGAGTGTCTGGACGGCGTCCGCCATCTCTCGCCGGACACTGCTCGTCACCGGTCGTTTCGCTGATGGACGGTATCGCCTGGAAGCCGCGCAGTCGCTGACACCCATCGCCCAGCCGGGTGACTCGCGCCACGTCATCAATCTGACCCGACTCTCCTCCGACGAATACGCGTGGGATACCGACGTCGCCTATGCGATCGGTCACGGGTCGGCTGCTGACGCCGCGCGCATGGTCTCGACGCTGTTCGCTGCCGCCGAAGGAAAGAATGAACGTGAGCTCCGCGCCGACTATGCGGCAGCGGCGCCGAGAGCCACCGCCGCGCTCGGGCAGCTCTTTCACGTGGATTCGATCCGGACCACGACGCTCGCCGATCGTTCCACCGTGGCGACGTTCGTTGTCAGCATGCGCCCTTCCGGCATCGAAGCGAAGTACCCGGACTTTGCGAAATACCTGAGGCGCTATGCGGAGTCCGCGGCGATGGCGTGGACGCTCGCCGATCGTGGTGGTACGTCCTTCGTCGAAACGTCGCTGTCGAACGGACGCATTCGCCTGCGCGTGCGTGAGAGCGGCGGCGCGCTGGCTCCCTTGTCCCCGACGGCACCCGCGCGTCCCATGCCGGATTCACTATCACTCAGCGGAGCGATGACGCTGAAGGTACGGCGCTTCACCATGGGCTTCCGCGACTATCACGCGGATTTCACGATCATCCGGACGCCGCACGAGCGTGCCTGGTCGATCGTCACGCGCGCCGAGCCGCACTGGATCCTCCCGCTCGTCACGGAGCGACTGCTCAAGACACCGCTGAAACGACCCTTCCAGGGCAGTGGCGCGCTCTTTCGCATTGGTGTTCGCGATGACAGCGCGGGCGGGCAGTCCGTGCTGCACCGTCGCATGCACCTCGAGGTCGAAGAGAGCATGATCCTTCGCTTCATCGGCCGACTCGGCGCCATCGCGGTTGGCGACTATTCCGGCGAAGCGGAGCGGCAGCAGTACGCCTTTCTCGAGGAGGTGTTCACGGCGCTGGTGGCCGACGCACGCGCGCTCCACACGCCGTGATCCCATTCAGCGTCGGGGAAACTCGCGACAACACCCCCCCCAGAAACTCAAAAAGCCGACGACCCATGGGCCGCGGCTTCTCAGTTTGCCACGCTCGCCGTCATTGGAACTCTACGTCCTACCGATCGGCGGCGGGCAGTCTATTTGTCTAGCGAAAATTATACCTCATCTTCGCCGAACATTCATGCGAGTGGAGCTGAGGGGGATCGAACCCCTGACCTCTGCAGTGCGATTGCAGCGCTCTCCCAGCTGAGCTACAGCCCCGCTACCCCGAATTCGCTGTAATGTTCACTACAACGAAACGGCGGCGCAGGCCGCCGGGATGCCGTAAACCTAACCAGAATCAGCGCTTCGTTCAAGTTGACGAGGCAGTCCTGCGCCGGGTAACACGTCACCTGTGAGCATGTTTCAGCGACTCAAGGCCACCGCCGTCCTGGCCGCTGCTCAACGCATCGCGCCCCATATCCGGCGCACGCCACTCGTGCGGAGCGATGGATTATCGCGGATCGCCGGGGGCGAGGTGTACCTCAAGCTCGAGAACGAGCAGACGACCGGATCCTTCAAGCTTCGCGGTGCGCTCAACGCGCTGGGAACGCTGTCGGAGGAGCAGCGCAGGCGCGGCGTCGTGGCGTCGTCCGCTGGCAATCACGGGATGGGAGTTGCCTTCGCCGCGAAGACGCTGGGCATGCACGCGAAGATCTATGTCCCTCGGACGGCGCCCGAGGTGAAGAAGTCCGGCATCAAGGCGCTCGGCGCCGAGATGGACGACTCGCAGCCGCACTACGATGCGGCGCACGCCGCGGCCGTGGCGGACGAAAAACAGACCGGGCGGACATTCATCAATCCGTGTCTGGGCGATCCGCTTCTCGCCGGACAGGGGACCGTCGCGCTGGAGATTCTCGGCGACCTGCCGGACCTGCGCGCCCTGATGGTCAACGTCGGCGGCGGCGGCTTGCTCGCGGGCTGCGCGAGTCTCGTGCGCAAGGTTGCACCGGACGTGCGGATCTATGGCGCGCAGTCCGAGAACACCGACGCCATGGCGCGGTCGCTGGCGGCCAAGCGGATCGTGGAAATCGAGGATAAGGCGACGCTGGCCGACGGGCTGGCCGGTCAGATCGACGCCGACGCGTTCGACATCGGCCTCCGTGCGCTCGATGAAATCGCGATTGTCAGCGAGGACGAACTCGCCCAGGCGATCGCGTGGTTGCACCGCGAGCACAAGGCGAAGGTCGAGGGCGCCGGGGCATGCGGCGTCGCTGCGATCCTGTTCCGAAGGGTGAAGGTCCAGACGCCCTGCGCCGTTGTCGTCAGCGGCGGAAACATCGATCCCGCGCGCTGGGAACAAATCCTGTCCGAGCGCGCGCCCTGAAATGAAATAGCCGCGTTCATCACGCGGCTATTCCACCCCTCCTCCCAGGTGCGCTGAGCAGGTCGGGGAGCTCAGCTCCGCACCGACCACCTGCACGCTCGAGCGCCTTCTGCTGCCAGGCCCTCGGCGGCGCGGTGTCTCAAGCCCGTTCGTCGCCCCTGGTTCCCTCCACACCACCGGCGGGCTGCGACGGCTGGCGACGCTCGCCACCCAGCGCATTCTCGCCACCACGCGAGTTCTGTGTCGCGCCAAGGCCGGAGATTCCGACCTCACGCTCGCCACCAGCTCCGCGCGTGTTCCCCACATTCGTCCCACCGCCGGACGAATTCTGCCGAGCGCCCTCGACGCCGGAACGCATACCGGCGTTGCCGGTCACGCCCTGCGAGCTCGCGCCGACGCCCGTCGAAGCCACCTGGCGCGCACGCTGACCGCGTGCTTCGCCGCCACGACGGCCGATCGCCGCCATGTGTTCACGGTTGCGACTCACTGCCATGCCGCCCTTCCGACCGGCCGCACGCGCTTCGTTCGAGTCGAATTCGTGCGCCGTGCCCTTCGCATGAGCGGCGCGGCCACCCTTGCTGGCGATCTCCTTCTGTTTGCCCTGGTCCATCGACGCGAAGCCGCGAGCGCTCTTGCGACCGCCGCCATTCGAGCTCGCGTTGCCGGAGTTGGCCGCGGACAGCGAGCCGCCGGGATTGCGTACGGGCTCGTTGATCACGTCACGCTGGCGCTCACGATCCGACGTTCCACCCGTGCCGCCAGCGGCACCGAACCCGCGATCGTCGTTTCCAACTCTATTCGCCATTACTACTCCCTCCCGTAAGGAAAGAGGTGCCGACGCGAAAAGCCGCCTCCCTGGGTGACGCAATGCCCGCGCCACACCTTGCTGAGCTTTCCTGGCCCCTCTGGTTCTGCCGACGAGCACATGAGCAAACGGCGGGCCGTAACGGACTTAGGCGCGCGAAAACGCCTGGCCTATATTCCGGCCCGTAATGTCCCTGTCCGCCCTGCTCCTCGGCACGTCCGCGTCGCGCCCCACCATAGAACGAAACGTTTCGTCGCTGGCGCTGGTGCGCGAAGGTGAGACCATGCTGTTCGACTGCGGCGAGGGCACGCAGCGGCAGATGATGCGTTACGGGGTGGCCTTCTCCCTGAGTGACATCTTCTTCACACACTTTCATGCGGATCACGTCATTGGCGTGATCGGCTTGATGCGCACCATGGCGCTTCAGGGGCGCACCGACGGCCTGCGCCTCTGGGGGCCGCGCAGCGCGGCGCGGCATCTCAAGAGCGCCGTGCAGTTCGGGGTCGACCGCCTCACGTTCGAGACCGAGATCAACGAAGTGGACGACGGCTCTGTGATCGATCGAACGGAGTACGCGATCCGGGCGTTTGCCGTGGACCACGGGCCGGGTCCCGCGATGGGATACGCGATGGTGGAAGCGGATCGAAAAGGGCGCTTCGATCCCGAGCAGGCCCGGTCGCTCGGAGTGCCCGAAGGTCCCATGTGGGGACGGATTCACCGCGGCGAACCTGTGACACTCGACGACGGGCGTGTTGTGCAGCCGTCGGATCTCGTTGGCCCGCCGAGAGCGGGCCGCACGGTCGTGATCACTGGCGACACGCGTCCCTGCCCGCGCACCGTGGAAACGGCACGCGGCGCGGACCTGCTTGTCCATGAAGCCACGTTCGGCGACGAGGAAGCGGAGCGCGCCATCGAGACCGGACATTCCACCGCGCGCGAAGCCGCAATCGTCGCGCGCGACGCCGGGTGCCGCCGTCTCCTGTTGACGCATTTCTCGGCGCGCTATTCGCGCGACGCGTCGGAGCTCGAGGCGCAGGCCCGTTCGGTCTTCCCGGCTGTCACGATCGGCAAGGATGGAATGGAAATCGACATCCCCTTCGCCGATCGCGACTGACCTGTCCGTCGTGTGTGCTGTCTGCGTTACGCCGGCTGGCGGCGCGATCGCTTCGAGCGCGGGTCGGCGGGATCGAAGCTCTCTTCCGGATGCGGAGCGACGCGTCCGACTCCGCGCGACAGACCAGCGGCACCGCCACCGATTCCAAGCGCGAGGTTCGGCTCCACGGCCGGACGCGATACAGGCATCGAGCGCGCGAACAGCTTGCCGAGCAGCAGGTCATCGATGGACTGCATGACCTTCTCCGGCGACAGCCGCGACGTCACGCTGCGAGCCTCCGGCTGGCTGCTGATGAACCAGTTATAGCGGTCGTTGCGCGAGCTCAGTCCGTCGGGGTGGCGGAAGATGACCATCGCATTGCTCGAACCCGGCAGCGCGACCTCGATTCCCCACGTTGTCCCGTCCGTGGAGCGGAACGTTCTCATCCTACCGGCGTCGGCTGGAGCGGTTGGCGGGCAGCATATCCGGCGTCTTCATCATGCCAGAACTGGACCTCTTTCTCGCCGAGGCGCCAGCACAGGAGGACACGGCGTCCCCCCATTTCGCTCGGGAAATCGACCAGGCCCTGTCGCCGTTCCTTGAGCTGGATGCCCAGGTCTTCGAGCTCGCGCTGGTAGCCGTCGAGCTCGCGCGCAATCTCCTGCGCCTCACGCTCGAGCTGCTCTGCGCGCTGGCGTGGCTCATCGGCGCGGGCCGACGATGCAACGAGATCGAGCTCGAGGATTTTCTCGCGCCACACGCGGTGCTGTCGCACGACGTCTTCCACGATGCGACGTACGAGCGGGAGCGTTTTGTTCGCTTCGTCGACCGTGAACAGGCGTTGCATGCGAAGGAAGATACAGTATGATCGCGTTTTCGTCAGCGTGTGACGCACGCACGCGCCGGAATTCCCCGTTACCCGTCGCGACGCTGGCGCTCGGCCTCGCGTTCCTCCAGTCGGCGGCGCCGCCGCTGTTCCGCCGCCTGGTAGCGCCGCACCTGCTCGTCTGTCTCCGGAACCAGCCCGGGCACGCCGATCGGCCGGCCGTTCCGGTCCACCGCGACGAACGTGAGATAGCATGAATTCGTGTGGCGACGGCGGCCGGTGAGCAGCTCCTCCGCCTCGACGCGCACGCCGACTTCCATGGACGTGGTGCCGACGTAGTTCACGCTCGCCTTCATCACGACGAGGTCACCCACGAGGATCGGCTCGCGAAAGTCCACGCGATCGATGGATGCGGTCACCACGTTCAGGCGGCTGTGACGAAACGCCGCGACCGCTGCCGTCTTGTCCATCATCGACAGCATCACGCCGCCGAACACGTGCCCGAGGTTGTTCGCATGATGCGGCATCATCAGCTCGGACGTCTCGTGCTGACTCTCGCGCACCGGCTTCGACGCGCGCGCGTGCGTCATCGGATGATTGGTGTCATCCCGAGCGCAGCGAGGAATCCGCACTTCGCACGTGCAGGTCCCTCGCGGCGCTCGGGGCGACAATCCGACGCTGAGGCGGTCCGGGCATCCTCGTCGTAGAGCGCAGCTTCGTCGAATGCTTTCATGAGCGCGGTGCGGACGTCCCTGTCGATGGGCGGACGATCGAGCCAATAGATGCGATGCACCGGCGCCGTGACGCCGCCGATCGGGAACTCGCGGCCGGTGGAATCGACCAGCGACAGTCGTACGGGACGCGACGCCGTGTCGTACTGCGCGCGCACGCTGTAGCCGCCGCGCGACCAGCGCTCCTCGCGCTCCTGCGTGGACGTCGGCAGCGCAGTGCGAGCGGTGCCCCACCACGCGGGCTCGCGCACCGCGATGGGACGCATCGGCAGCGTGAATCCCTCACCGCCGCTGCCCTGTCCCGGGGCCGAGAACGCCACCATGAGTGATCCATTCGGCGCCGTCAGCGAAAAGCTCTTCGCATCGAAGCGGAAATGCTCGATCGCGCGTGCCGCGCGTTTAGCCACCGGCCGCTTGTCACGTCGCACCGAATCCACCGACTCACGGAACAGCGTGCGCCCGCGGGCGATCACCGCCTTGGCCTCCTCTGCGCCGAGGACCTCAGGGAGCGTCATCTGCTGGCCGGTGCGCAGGTCGATCACGATGTGACGCGTCGTGTGCCAGTTGTCCGACGAACCCGTGGTATCGACGTGATACTCGATGGACAGATAGGGCTCGTGCACTCCGAGGACGCTCACGTCCGTCGCGGCGCTGGTGCTCGGCTCCTCCTGCGGCTCCTCATCCTCCCCCAGCCGCCGTTCGTCCGGATGCCGGCGCGCATACCGGGTGGCGAGCGTCGTGGTCAGCGTGTCCCGGAAGATCTCGGTGGAATCGCCCCGCACGAGATCGCGCTCGAACAGCCGCTGGCCCACGAACTGTGCGTTCTCGAACGTCTCATCCTGGTCGACGACGTACAGCTCCATGAAGCGGCCGTCGAGTCGCGCCAGGACCATCGGCGACCCGCGCAGCGTGATCTTCGAGCCGTCGCTGCGCACCCAGTAGCTTGAATCGCCGGCAGCCACGATGAATTCCGCCATCGGGGGCCCATTGGCCCGTCGTTCGCAGCCCGTAACCAACGCGAGGATCACGGCGGCGGTTGCCGCGCGCCTCCAGGGCGCGCCAGGGCGGTTGCCTGCGGGGTTCGGAGGCGTCATTCGGTGGCAAATATACTGCGTATATCACGTACTTGTGCTGACGAGAATACTCGTAATCCTGCTGTCATCTGTCGCCGCGACCGCTTGCGGCGGCGACCGGGCCAGGGATGAGACGCCGGCGAAGCTCGCCGCGATCGACACGTCCCGCGTGAACGTCAGCGCGGGGAGCGTGACCCGACGCGCGGCGCGCACTCGCGGCGACACGAACGCGTATCCGGCGGTGCGCGGCCTGTACCTCAACCGCTTCGCGCCTCAGAGCGTCAGGAAGATGCGGCATCTGTTCGCGATCGCCGACTCGACGGAGATCAATGCCTTCGTGATCGACATGAAGGACGAGTTCGGCCTCAACTACCATTCGGCGAAGCCGGAGATCGCGCGCAATGCCGGCGGGACGCACGGCTTCGTGAACGACGTCCGGGCGCTGGTGGACTCCGTGAAGGCGCATGGTCTCATACCGATCGCGCGCCTCGTCGCGTTCAAGGATCCCGTGTCCGCCGAGAAGAACCCGGACTGGCAGATCCGTCAGGAGGACGGCTCCACGTGGCGCGACAAGCAGGGGCTCGCCTGGGTCAATGCGCACGACAAGCGCGTGTGGGAATACAACCTGGCGATCGCCGAGGAGCTGGTGGCGCTTGGGTTCGAGGAGATTCAGTGGGATTACATCCGGTTCCCCGAGCCGTACAAGAGTCTTCCGACTCAGGTGTTTCCGGGCGCGTCGATGTCCAAACCGGACGCGCTCGCGTCGTTTCTCAAGGAGTCACGACAGCGTCTGTCGAAGCTCGGCGTGCGCACGACGGCCGACATCTTCGGTCTCGTGACGAGTGTGCGTGGGACGCTCGAGGTGGGCCAGAACTGGGAAAAGTTGTCGCCTGTGACGGACGTGCTCCTCCCGATGGTGTATCCGTCCCACTATCCGCGCGGATCGCTGGGGGTTGCACATCCAAACGGGCAGCCGTACGACATCATCAAGATCGCACTCGACACCGCGCGCGTTCGCGACCAGAAGCTCGGCATCACGAAGCCTGAGCACGTACGGCCGTGGCTGCAGGCGTTCTCACTCGGCCAGCCGAAGTACGGCCCCGAGCAGGTCGCGGCGCAGAAAAAGGCGGTCTACGACGCCGGCTACAACGGGTGGATCCTGTGGAGTCCGGGGTCGATGTATGATGTCTACGTCCCCGCACTCGACAAGAAATCGCGCCCGGACAGTCTCGTCGCTCGGTAGTCATTCTGAGCGAAGCGAAGAATCTGCTCTGCTCACAGTGAGATCCTTCGCTGCGCTCAGGATGACAGTGTGCTCACGGCGTGCACCACCCTCTCGATCTCTTCGATAGTGCTGTACGCCGAGCACCCCACCCGCACGACGCCGTCGGGGCCGACGCCGAGACGCTCGATCACCGTGGCGGCGTAGAAGTCACCATGTGAAACGAACAGGCCCTGCTCCGCCAGCGCGACGGCGACGTCGTCGGCGCTGTGCCGCGCCAGCGTGAACGCGACCGTCGGCGTCCGGGCACCGGCGCCAGGTGGGCGACCATACAACGTGAGGCCGCGGACGGCCGACAGTCCGCGCCACAGCGTCTCGAACAGCGTGACGCCGCGGCGATGCAGCTCGGAAAATGTCGCGCTGAGCGCTTCGCGGCGCGATCCGGCACCGCGCGCCAGACCGGCGAGGTAGTCCACGGCCGCACCCGCGCCGATCATCCCTTCGTGATTCTGCGTTCCGGTCTCGAGATTCTCCGGTGCTTCAGTGGGCGCCGGATCGAGCTTCGGCACGTCCAGCGCGTCGATGAGCGAATGGCGTCCCCAGAGAACGCCGATGTGCGGACCGTAGAACTTGTACGCGCTGCACGCAAGGAGATCGCAGCCGATGTCCTCGACGTCGATCAGTTCGTGTGGCGCGAGATGCACCGCGTCGACAAACGCGAGGGCCCTCGCGACGTGGGCTGCCTCCACGACGCGCCGGATGTCCGAGATCGTGCCGAGCGCGTTCGATGCCCCGCCGACGGCGACCAGGCGGGTGCGCGGCCCGATCTTCTGCTCGAGGTCGTCGAGATCGATCGTGCCGTCCTCCACGCGCATCCGCGCGGACAGTACGCGGACGCCGCGCTCCTTTTCGAGCCGTCGCCAGGGCGCCACGTTCGCATGGTGATCCAGCTCCGTTACCACGATCTCGTCGCCGGAACCCCAGTCGCGGCCGAGGGCGCGCGACAGGTGGAACGTCAGCGTGGTCATGTTGGCACCGAACGCGATTTCGTCCGGGGTGCCGTTCACGAAGTCGGCGAGCGCACGGCGCGCGTCCATGATCATCGCATCCGTTTCCGCGCTCGTCGGATACCGCCAGTGCGTGTTGGCGTTGTGATGCAGCAGGTAAGCGTTCATCCGCTCGGCGACGACGCGCGGAACCTGCGTGCCACCCGGCCCGTCGAGATACGCCACGACATGCCCGCCATGCGTGCGTGACTGTGCGGGAAAGTCCGCGCGGATCTCATCGACCGACGAGACCGAGACGCGTTCGGCGGTTGCCGTCATTGTACCTCCGCCTGTCCCCATCGCTCGATGACCTTCACCATTTCCACGTGATCGGCTTCTTCACCCAGATCGACGTGGGAAAGTGTACACAGATCCGCGGCCAGCTGAACCAGTGGTGACGGGACCTTCTCATCGCGCGCGATCTGGGCCGCGATGCGCACGTCCTTGTCGAGCAGCGCGAGCCGGAAGGTCCGCGGAAACGCCCGCGTCAGCACTCGCTCGGGGAACAGGTTCATCGACGCGTTCGAACGGCCACTCGAGGAATTGATCACCTCCAGCGCCACCTGCGGAGCGACGCCAAGCTTTGCGAGGGCAACCAGCGCCTCACCCGTGCCCCAGATCGTGAGCGCGAGCAGCGCCTGGTTCATGGCCTTCACGGCGTCTCCGGCGCCGACGGGACCGCAGTGCACGATCTTCTTGCCGAACGCCTCGATCACGGGCCTGACGCGTTCGAGCGCGTCGGCCTCTCCACCACACATGACGGTCAGCGTCCCCTCCTCGGCCCCCTTCACGCCGCCGCTCACCGGCGCATCGATGAAGGCCACATTCCACGCGGCGAGCCGCGCGGCGATGCGCCGCGACGTCGCCGGATCGCCCGACGTGCAGTCGATGAGCGTGGTGCCGTGCGTGATCGCCTCGAAGACGCCGTCGTTGAGCACCTCTTCCACGTCCGCGGATGTGGAGAGGCAGGTGACGATCACGTCCGCATCCCGAACCGCGTCCATGGGAGTCGGGGCGACCGCGATGTCGCCTGCGCGCGCGAAGTCATCGGCGCGTTTCGCCGTGCGATTCCAGACGGTGAGCTGGTGGCCGGCCCGCGCAATGCGCAGGGCCATCGGACGACCGATGGCTCCCAATCCAAGGAAGGCGACTCTCATCAGGCGGGAATGGCTCGATGGGGAAAAGGCGAACGGAAACTGCGGGAAAGTGAGAGGGAGCAGGGATAAAGGGAATAGTCACCCATTCCCATGTCCCTGCTCCCTGTCCCTTTTCCGCTGGTGCCGTTCGCCCTTTCCCTATCGAGCTGTTCCCGCGCGCGCTTAGAAGGCCGTCCGGTACGATCCCTTGATCAGGAAGACGTTGCCCGGGTGCGCCGCGAACAGCCGGCCGAAGTCGTCGCCCACGTTGAACCGCTTGTCATCGGACGACGTCCGTTCCTGCGCCCAGACGAAGTACAGCGTCGAACCGGGACGATACTCCCACCGCACCACCGTGTTCGAGCGGTACTGTCGGAAGTTGAAATCCGCGAGCGTGCTGCCGTCGATCACGCTGCCGTCGTACGGCTGGTAGCGCGCCGAGTAGAGTGTGGCGCGCGGGTCGCGCAGCTCGCGCCAGTCGGAGAAGTCGCCACCGGTCATGAACGGCTGTGCGTACACCTGCAGCGAGAGGTTCGGCGTCGCGGTGAAGTTGAGTCGCGTGGTCACGGACGTGACGCGCTGGTCGAGACGCGCGAAGGAGTAGTGCGTCGTGTCTGCCGCGACGTCGCCGAAGTTGCCGTACCACTGCACGTCATTGATGAAGTGCCCGTAACTCAGCCCGATATCCGCGCTGAACCGGCTCGCGACCTTGATCTGCACGTTCGGGTCGAACGACCAGCTGTGCGACTTCCCCTCATCACCAGCCATCCACTGCGAGAAGATCTCGGGCACGATGGCATGCCGGTTGTCGCCTTGTAGACCACCCCAGCCCCAGAGCGTGCGCGACTGGCGCACTCCCGGACCGCCGCGCGAGCAGTTGTCGCAGATGGACGGCGCAAGCGCATTGCCGCCCTGCCCGACATGGATCCACCAGTTGTTGGTGAACTGCATGTGCGAGTTCACGTTTCCGCCGAGCTCCGAACGCAGACCGTCGGCGGTGTAGTTCGACCACTGGTTGAAGTTGCTGAACCACTGGCGGTACACCTTCGTGGCTTTGCGCAGCTGCACGGCGTACCACAGGAACTGGTTCCGCGCGTTCGCACGCGACAGGAAGCCGACATCGTTCGTCTCGAAGCCCGGCGAGATGTACTGGTAGCCGGTCGTGAACCGGGTGACGCCACCGCCGATCTTCGCCACGATGACCTGGCCGGACGCACCGTTGAGCGATGTACGGCTCGGATCGTAAGCGACACCGTCCTCGACGCGCTGGTAGTTGTGTACGCCGTTCGTCTGCGTCAGCGCGATCGCCGCGGCAGAGCCGCGCACCGTGGTGCCGGCGAGGTAACTCGAGATCGAATACCGTCGATCGAGGAACTCGTGTCGCGTATCGATCCCGATGGCGGTTGCGTCGCTGCGAAGGAGATCGGATGTCCACGGATCCTGATCCCGGTGGACGTTCGTCGCCATGATGCCGACGACGCTCTTGCCGCCACGGAGCTCCTGCTGCACACGGCCGACGAAATAGTTGGCGCGGGGCTCGATCGTCTTGTCGCCTGGCGCCACCTCGCGCTGCGTGACGGCGTTGAGGACGCCGACCGACATGCCGTTGCTCAGTCGTCCCGTGAGCTTGCCGGCGCCGAGGATCGTCGTGCTGGTGGGATTCGCGTCGTCGAAGTACTGGTCGTTGAGCTGCGGCGCGCGGCCGATGCGACGGGAATAGAACATCCCCGAGCACTGGCCGTCGTTGCAGTTCATATCGAAGCGGAAGAGCCCCTGGCCCTCGAGGAAGAATGGCCGCTTCTCGGGGAAGAAGCTCTCGAACGCGCTGAGATTCAGCACCGAGGGATCGGCTTCCACCTGGCCGAAATCAGGATTCACCGTCGCGTCGATCGTCAGGTTCGACGTGAGCCCGTACTTGATGTCCGCGCCGACAGTGCCGACGCTGCGCTGCTGATATGCGGTCGGGCCGTTCGGAACGTTCGCGGTTTTCGCCACGGTGTAGGGCGCGACCTCGAGACGGCGCGGCGAGGCAATGCCCGTGATCCCCTGCAGCTCGCCGAACTGCGACGCGATCCCCGCCTTCGAGCGCCGGTAGACCGGCCAGGCATAGGATTCGTTGTCGCGTGCCACCGTGCGCGCGATCGCGAGGCCGAACGTGTGCGTCGGCTTCGCCGCATACCGCAGCTGGTTCAGCGGGATCCGGAACTCGGCCACCCAGCCCTGCGAGTCGACGTGCGCGGCGGCATCCCACACCGCGTCCCACGAGACGTCCTCTTCGCTGTCGTTGAAGATGGCGATATCGCGCTTCACGCCGGCCGGGTTGATCGCGAACTCGAAGCCACTGCGCTTGTCGTGGTACGAGTCGATCAGGACCTTGATCTCATCGGATGCGGTGCGGACGTCGCGGCGCGACAGCAGCGCACCGATGCTGTCCGGATGCGGATCGAACGCTCGCACGACGATGTAGATGTTGCGCTCGTCGTACGCGACGCGCGCTTCGGTGTTGAATCGTGGGTCGCCGTCCTCGGACGGGTCATACACGCGAAAGCCGCTGATGACCTGTGCGGTCGCCCAGATCGCCTCGTCCGCCCGGCCATCGATCACGGGCGCCTTCGGAGCCCGGACGGCCGTGGCGATCGTCGACGCGGGGTCGTGTGGCGCAACCTTCACGACCCGGGGAGGTGAAACGTTCGCCATGGCCAGCTGCTGCGCTGGGCTCATGCTCGGAAGGCCTGCAAAGAGAAAGACGACAGCGGCTGGTGGTAGACGCATGTGAGGTTCGGGGTGACAGCGAAAAGGCGGTCCCTTGTGGCCGCGACATCTTCGACACCGTGTCCTACGAAACCGTTGAAAGACTGGTGTCGAACGGGGCCTTTCCCTTTTTCCCGCGGTAAGGCTTTTTTCGCCCAGCCATGGCCAGGGACCCGCAGGAGAAGCCGATCGCCGCGCTGGTAGCGCCCGACATCCTCGAGCTGCTCGTGGAGTCGCCGGCGGATATCGCCGCGGAGACCGAGGAGATGCACCCCGCGGATCTCGCCGCCGTCGCGGAGCTGCTCCCGCGCGAGCAGGTCAAGGCGCTCCTCAACGCGCTTCCCCGGGAGAGGGCCGCGGACGTGCTCGAGTACCTGGACGAGGACTTGCGCGTCTCGGTGCTGGAGGAGATTCCCACGGAGCAGGCCGCGGCGCTCGTCTCGCAGATGACGCCGGACGACCGCACCGACGTCCTCGAGGACATCGACGAGGACGTCGCCGACGACATCGTCTCGGAGCTGTCGGCGGAAGCTCGCGCCGAGACCGAGCGGCTGATGGAGTTCGACCCCGACACCGCCGGCGGTCTCATGACGACCGAGTTCGTCTCGGTGTCCGGCGACTTCCTCGTGGATGAGGCGCTCGAACAGGTGCGCTCGCTGGCGCGATCGGGCCGGCGCGAGGCGACGTACAACATCTACGCGACCGACGCGCAGGGCCGCGTCGCGGGCGTCCTGTCCCTGCGTGAGCTGCTCGCCGCCGCGCCGGGAGCAAAGATCTCTGACGTGGCGTGGACGGAGGTGGTGAGCGTGTCCCCGGGCGCCAACCGCCAGGAGGTTGCTCGTTTCACCGCCGACTACGACCTGATGGCCGTCCCGGTGGTGAGCGAGAGCGGGCACCTCATGGGCGTGGTCACCGTCGACGACGTCATCGATGCCATCGAAGACGTGCAGACGGAGGACATCCAGAAGCTCGGCGGCATGGAAGCGCTCGATGAGCCCTACACGTCCATGTCATTCTGGGGAATGATCCGGAAGCGCGCGGGGTGGCTCTGTGTGCTCTTCGTCGGCGAGCTGCTCACGGCGAGCGCGATGCAGCGATTCGAGGATGAGCTGAAGCGTGCGCTGGTGCTGTCCCTTTTCGTGCCGCTCATCGTGAGCTCCGGCGGCAACTCCGGATCGCAGGCGACGTCACTGATCATTCGCGCCATGGCGCTGGGCGAGCTGAAGCTCAGGGACTGGTGGCGTGTTGCGCTGCGCGAGGCGCGCGCGGGCTTCACGCTCGGCGTCATCCTCGGCGTGCTCGGATTCGTCCGTATCATGGTGTGGCAGTTGTCCGGCCTCTGGGACTACGGCCCGCATTACAGGCTGCTCGCGATCACCGTCGGACTCGCCGTGGTCGGCGTCGTCGCCTTCGGATCGCTCATCGGCTCGATGCTGCCGTTCGCGCTGCGGCGGTTCAACCTGGATCCCGCCAGCGCGTCCGCGCCCTTTGTCGCGACGCTGGTCGACGTCACCGGCCTGGTCATCTACTTCCTCGTCGCGCTGATGCTGCTCGGCGGCACGCTGCTCTAGGCGTGACCGTCGCCGCCGCGGAGGTCGAAGGGCACGGGGCCGGGCGTGCGACGCTGCTCGTGGCGCTGAGCGCCTGTGGTTTCGCGTCCATCCCCATCTTCGTGTCGGTCGCCGTGCGCAGCGGATCGCCGCTCGTGGACGTTCTCGTGGGTCGCTACGGCATCGCGGCGCTGCTGCTGGCCGCGATCGCCTGGTGGTCGGGCACGCGTCGACTCGATCGCGCCGGACTGCGCGTGCTCGCGATCGTTGGCGTCATGCAGGCCGCCGTCGCATACACCAGCCTTCTCGCACTTGCCTACATCCCCGCGGGAACTCTCTCGTTTCTGTTCTACACGTATCCGGCGTGGATCGCGATCATCGCGCGCGTGTGGCATGCCGAGCCGCTGACCGTCTGGCGGCTGCTGGCGCTGGCGTTGTCACTCGGCGGCGTGCTCGTGATGGTCGGCGCGCCGTCCGCCGCGAGGCTGCATCCCACTGGCGTCGCTCTGGCCCTGGCGTCGGCCGTACTGTATGCGGTGTATGTGCCGGTCGTCGCGCGAGTGCAGCGAGAGCTGTCGCCGGCGGTGACGGCGGCCTATATGGCGGGGGGAGCCGCGTTGGTGTTCTACCTCGGCAAGGTGGTCTCGGGTGGCCCGACTCTGCGACTCACGCCCGCCGGTGTGTGGGCGACGCTCGGATTGGCGGTCATCTCAACGACGATCGCATTCCTGCTCTTTCTGCGCGGGCTGCGTACACTGGGCCCGGTCCGTACCGGGATCGTCTCGACCATCGAGCCATTCGCGACCGCTCTGCTGGCCGCGGCAATCCTGGCGCAACCGCTGTCCTCCGGCACGATTCTCGGTGGAGCGCTCATCGCGGCCGCGGTGGTGCTGCTTCAGCTCAAATCCGACGGGCCGACATTGGCCTCCTGAGGCGCAATGCGTCGGGGTTGTCGCGGCCTACCATATGGTAGTAGCCGGCGCCTGACGCGCCGACTCACGCGCCGACCGTTTCTGCCTCCGCTGCCGCCTCGAACTGCTCCATGGCGCCTTCGTCGTGCAGGCCGATGATGCCGGTCTCGAGCCACGAATGCTTGCCCTTCAGGACGTCCTGGGCGACGCGATAGATGCGATCGTCGGCGGGCCCGAACATGTGATCGAAGAGCGTGTCGACGCGCAGCTCCGCCTCGCGACAGAACACATCGGCGAGATCGACCGCGCCGCCATTGCCGCGCTTCGTCTCGGAGATAGCGCGGGCGCACGTGGCAGCCATCGCGAACAGCTCGGCGCCGATGTCCACGGCGCGGAAGAGCACCATCTGCTTGCGCTCGAGCTTCGGCCCGAATCGCACCATCGCGTGAAAGATGGAGCGCCCCAGCTTGCGCGCGTGACGCTCGGCGTAGCGCATGTGTTTCGCGAGCCGGCCGTACGCCGCAAATGACGTGGGGATCTGGCCGCGTCCCAGCCAGCGCGTGGAATACCACAGGGGGTAGAAGCGCGCCGCGCGCAGGAAGGCCGCCCACTTCTCCCCCTTCGATGCCTTCTTGTCCACGAGCGCGAACGCCGTCTTGAAGTGATGGTCGACGGCCTCGCGCGCGATGAACAGGCGCATGATCTCCGACGAGCCCTCGAAGATGAGGTTGATGCGCGAGTCGCGCAGGGCGCGCTCGATCGGGATCGGCGCTTCGCCGCGCGCGCGCAGCGAGTCCGCGGTCTCGAAACCGCGACCTCCGCGCACCTGCAGCGCGTCGTCCACGATGCGCCAGCCGTGCTCCGTGTTGTACATCTTCGCGATCGCGGCCTCGAGACGGATGTCGTAGCCGCCACGCTCCGCCATGCCGACCGTGAGACCGGAGATGGACTCCATCGCGAACGTGTTCGCCGCCATCAGGCCGATCTTGCGCGCGACGGCTTCGTGCTTCCCGACGGGAGCGCCCCACTGCACACGCTCGTTCGCCCACCAGCGTGTGGCCTGCAGCAGCGCCTTCGCGCCGCCGGCGGCGCTCGCCGGCAGCGTGAGCCGTCCGGTGTTGAGCGTGATGAGCGCGAGCTTGAGTCCCTTTCCCTCACCCCAGAGGATGTTCTCTTTGGGAACGCGCACGTTCGTGAAGCGGATCACGCCGTTCTCGATCGCCTTGAGCCCCATGAAGCGGCAGCGGTGCACGATCTCGACGCCCGGCCAGCTGGCCTCGACGATGAACGCGGTGATCTGTTTCCGCGACTTTCCATTCACGGTTACGTCCGGCGTGCGCGCCATGACGACGAACAGCTCGGCGCGCGTGCCGTTCGTGCACCACAGCTTCTCGCCGTTCAGGATGTAGGCGCTGCCATCCTCGGTCAGTGTCCCGGACGTCGACAGGTTCGCCGGGTCGGAGCCGGCATGAATCTCGGTGAGCGCGAACGCGGAGATGGCGCCCTTCGCGAGGCGCGGGAAGAAGCGCTGCTTCTGGTCGTCGTTGCCGAACAGCATCAGCGGCTGCGGCAGTCCGATCGACTGATGCGCGGACAGCAGGGCCGTGAGCGAGCCGTCCTTGGACGTCACCATCGCCATGGCCTTCACATAGGACGAATAGTGCAAGCCGAGGCCGCCGTACTCCTTCGGGATCTTGATGCCGAACGCACCCATCTCCCGCAATTCCTGCACGTATTCTTCGGGGATCTCGCCGGTCCGATCGATCATGTCCGAGTCGACGCGCAGCAGGAACTCGCGCAGCTGCTCCATGAAAGGCGCCGCACGCCGCTCTTCCTCTGGATCGGTTTCCGGGTAGGGATCGATCAGATGGAGGGGAAACCGGCCGAGGAAGAGCTCACGGACGAAGCTCGCTCCGGACCACTCGCTTTCGCGCGCCGCCTCGGCGACGTCGCGGGCCTCAGTCTCGGACGCGAGCTGCTGCTTCGAGGTCATTCAGGAACCCTCGGTAGGCGTTTCTCCCACTTAATCTAGTTGCGCCTGCCTCGTCCCCTCAGGCGAAAGACGTGCCTGAGCGACAATGGTTGCGGCTCCGATCACGGCGATTGCGGCGAATGAAAACCACGTGATCGCGTAGTTCAGGTGCGATCCTTCATCCAGCGCGGGTGGTGGCAGCCGTGCGGGCGCCGTATCGGCCGCGGCGTCCTGGGAGATGAGGTACATCCGGGCCACGGGGTACGGGAGCAGCTCGCGGGCTGCAGACATCGTCAGCCTGCGAATGGAACGTGGGCGCTCGCCGGCGCGCGTCACCGGTCCATCGGGAATCCGTGCGACGTATCCGGCGAAGGTGTCGCGTCTCTCGCGCCAGCGCGACACGTCGATCGTCGCTGCGTCGGGTGAGTAGACCCAGCCGCGGATCACGAGCGACGCGGTGTCGCCATGCACGGGGCGCAGCGGTGTGAGCAGGTACACGCCGGGAGAGCCGTCACGAGATCGACCGGTCAGCACGATCTCGTTGGCATAGTCCGCGGTGCCCGACGCGATCGCACGATGATACGACAGGGTGTCGGCGAGACGCTCGACCGGCGTGACGGGGTCGCGAAGCCGCGCGAGCACCTGGGCATTTCGCGCGCGGCGCTGACCCAGGCGAGCCACCTGCCAGAAGCCCAGGGCCGCGAACAGGCCCGCCAGCACGAACGCCAGCGCGACGAATCCCTTGAGGCTTCGCGACACGTCTATGGCGCGTCGGCGCCGTCGGCGACCGTGATAGCGTACGCACCGGTCACGACGCGGCCGTTGCGCCTCACCTGCACGAAGAAGCGGTAGCTGCCCGGGCTCGGAAAGGCATACGGAAACGACACGTCCGACGGGACGGAATCCGGAGGCGAGGTAGCGGCTGTCATGGGCATCGCGTGTTCCGATGCCAGCATCAGCCGACCATCTGCGGCGGTATCGCCGCGATCGCGCGCGAGAAACGCATCCTGGGCCGCGAGGCTCACGGTGCCCATCGGGTGCAGATGGACGTAGACGGCGCCATCGAGTCGCACGACGACAGCGTGCGCACTCATCCCGAGATATGGTTGCAGCGCGACGCGCTTGCCCGCGGCGTCCGACACGGTGACGCGCAGAGTCACGTCGTGCCGGGCGCGAATGAGCCCCATCGGGACGACATCCAGTCGCATGAACGATCCATCGTCGAGGCGCGTGACGGGATCTCTCGACGCCTCTCCCTGAAACCAGGCGTCGTCGCGATCCGCGGGCGCGCCTGCCCTCGCGGCGCCGGCTGCGGCGTCCGGGATCGTCAACGATGCGACGAGCGTGCGCTCGAATCCCGTCTCGTCCACGACGTCGGCGTACGCGTGATAACGGCCGCCCGGCAGCGGCGGCAGCTCGACGCGCATTGCTGGGACCGCGCTCGTGTCGTTCGGAACCGGATGCAGGTGTGCGAACGCGCGCGCGTCGTCCCATCGCACCAGGAACAAATGCATCAGCTTTCCATGGTCCGGCACGTAGCGGAGCGGACGACCGTTCGCGCTGTACAGCGTATCCCGCACGCGCACCTCGAGCGTGGCGCCCGACAGCGACAGGGCCATCGACATCGGGCGGTACATGCGCCGCTGGTACTCGGAGTCCACCGCGCCCCACCAGCGCGCACCGCCCAGCAGCAGCGCGGCGAGGATCGGGACGGAGACCGCAGCCGCCCGGCGCGATCGCCGCAGACGCGCCGGATCCATCGTCCGGCCGATCTCCGTGATGCTCTCGCCCGCCGCCTTGTACACGATGTTCACGAGGCCCGCGACCAGCACGACAGCGAGCGCGGCGAGCAGCGCTCCCAGCGCGGGGCTGAGGGCGAGCCGGCCGGTCGCAACCGATGCGACGGGAACGAGCACGTGCGCGGTGCCGAGACCACCGTCGACGATGACGTCGACGCTGTACGCGCCTCGCGCCATGAGCCACAGCGATCCCTCGAACGTGCCGCCTGCCGCCGCGCCGTCCAGGCGACGTGTCTCGTCCGGCGACGGCGCGCCTCGGGATCCCGCGCGCCAGAACACCGGCCGGATGGACACGCGATGCACCGCGGCAGGCGCTCGCACGGTTACCCGGGCGATCCCGGGCACCACCTGAGGCGGACGCACGACCACTTGCAGGGCGTAGGGTCCCGCGCTCCCATTGAAGAACACGTCCGGGCTGCCGACGTGTGCAGCAAGGATCACCGCAAGCGCGCCCGCGCCGAACGCGCGCGCCGCCGACCGCACGCGACTCACCGCTTGACCTTGGTGAGCCAGGTCCCGAACCAGAGACCCAGGTAGCTCGAGATCGTGCCGAGAACGAAGGCGATCGCCAGCTGCGCCGGGAACGGCCAGGCTCCCGGCTCCGGCCGCACAAACGTGCGGCTCCATTCCACGCCGGACGGCGACAACCAGTAGACGAAGTTATCGGCGTTGAAGACCCAGTTGCGCGCGGCGGGCGTCATCAGGAACGACGCGAACGGCCACTCCGTGGCCAGCAGCAGCGCCAGGAACACCACGGAGAGCAGCGGCGCCAGCAGCAGATACCGCAACCGCGCGCGCTGCATCACGGCGTCGATACCCAGCGCCGGGACGACGAGCAGCGCGGGAAACGCCATCGCCACCATGTGCGTGATCGGCTGATAGATCGGGCCGAGCTTCGGCGTCGCCGGCAGCAGCTGGATGAGCCACATGAGGGTCAGCATGATCCCCATGTAGGTCGCCGCCGTCAGCGTGCCAGCCCATCGCCGTGGCGACGCGCGGGTCATCATCACGATCGCCATCGGGTACGCGAGCATCGCGGCGCGATAGAAGCTGCCGCCATGCATCTGGTTCTTGCCGCTGAACTCGGTCAGCATCACCGCGCGATCCATCAGCAGCAGCGCGCCAGCCACGATGAACAACCAGCTCGCGAGTCGCTGCCGTGCCGGCTCTGCGTCGCGATTCTGTGACGCGACCGAGAGCAG
>Ga0066652_100000383_pt1 | contig 21638 bp, 15 predicted proteins | sample GraSoiAngelo_101_FD_71413 | JGI IMG/M metagenome (GOLD analysis project Ga0066652, IMG submission 71413) | Grasslands soil microbial communities from the Angelo Coastal Reserve, California, USA - 14_0903_02_30cm | ecosystem: Environmental > Terrestrial > Soil > Grasslands | place: USA... | reverse complement strand
CATGCCGAAAGCTTATATTTCCTTTTAATGTCAACAGCTGAGGCTGTTTGGAAGCTTGTATGGCCGGTTTGGTTTGCAGAAACTCATTGATGCGTTTTTGCGAAGCGGCCGCCCGCTGGATCATGCTGGCGGTTAAGCCAATGGCGCTGACCGGGAACGTGAGCATGTTTATGTACAATACAAACTCGACAATCGTATCCAGGCCAATATTATGCTTCCCATTTATATAATATATTCCACCTATCATGATCGTGATCAATGTGCTTAACCCTATCAGCAGTGTGATAGAGGGAAAGTAAATGGCTTCCACTTTTGCCAGGCCAATAGCATTGTTGCGATATTCTTCACTGTTCTTCTTAAAAAAACCGAGCATGGCTTTTTCCTGTACAAAGGATTTGATCACGCGTATACCAGAATAGGATTCTTGTGCATTTGTTGTAAGGTCCGAAAGTGAAGCCTGTATCCTTTCGCTTCTTTTATGGATTATGTTGTTGACATAATAGATAGCGATGGCAAGGATCGGCAATGGCGCCAGAGAATATAGCGTCAGCAAAGAATCCCTTTTGTACATAAAGAAAACGGTAAGCGAGATCACCGAAACAAGGTTCACCACGTACATCAGTGCGGGTCCTGAATACATTCTCACCCGGCTCACATCTTCCGAGATGCGGTTCATCAGGTCACCGGTGCTGTTTTTCTTATAAAACGCTGTATCAAGTTGCTGGTAATGACTGAAAACTTCATTCTTTTGATCATACTCAATATGGCGGCTCATCACGATGATCGTTTGCCGCATCAGGAACAGAAAAAAGCCCCGCAACAGGGCCAACAAAAGGATGGTAATGCCGGAAATGGCGACTACTTTTTCCCAGCTATAGTGTGCTGAGTTGACCCAGGCAATGAATTTATCCACGAGCGAGTCATAATCCGGCTCCCTGGTTTTTGGTTTATAGTCCGGCAATGGCTTTTGCACGAAATCAATAATAAAACCTGTGATCTGTGGAACCAGTACGTTGAAATAGTTGGATAAAAAGACGAACACAATCCCTAATCCCAACCGAAATCGATACTTCCAGAAATATTTATTAAGCGCTTTGAGGTGCTTCATCCAGGCAAAGGTATCGATTGAGATAAAAAGCTGATCACAATTATATGGACGGCTGTACCACCGGTTACCGGTTACAGGTTACATGTTACAGGTTACAGGTTACCTGAAGATGTGTCTTAAAAAACCCCTCGACGGGAAAATAACTTGTTAAATTAGTAAAAATCTTCAAAGCCATTAAAACCAAACGACGATACCGGACCATTGTACAAAGGGTGGCAGCAGCATTCATCGATGGAGTTGTTTTTTTCCCGATTAGTCTTATACTTGATAAACTTATTGATCAAAGCGATAGAATGGGGTTTTTGATCTGGACTTTTTTCTATTCAATGACCTGGCTAAGCTATTCGATATATATGCATGGTAAATATGGACAGACCCTGGGAAAAATGGCTTCAACGGTCAAAGTGTTTTGGCTAGATGAAGTAAACGTGATAGGCTATCGACGGGCATTCTACCGGGAGCTGATCTGGTTGATCACAACGTTTCTGGGATTGCTTTATCTAATGTTTCAATCATCTCTTTCAAATGATATCACTACTGAGAACATGGCCAAATACTGCAACTTTGTATTCTGGGTTTCCGTGGTCTCAACGCTAGCGGAACTAACCACGATGTTCCTGAACTCTAAAAGAAGATCTTTGCATGATCTACTCGCCGGTTCCGTTGTCGTAGATGTGACAAAATACCGGAAATGGGATATCGAGTACGAGGACATAATGCGCGAAGCCACCGAACAAAAGCCAGTTGAATGAAACGATACTATCCCCTGCTTTTTATTTTCTTACTGCCCGCGATTCCTGCCTGCAACACGAATAATGGTAACAAATTGGAAACAGCCACTCATGCCGCAAAAAACAATTGCCCGGCCCCCGGTGATAAAACAGCCATGTATGCATTAGCCTTATCAGTCATCGGTAAACATAATAACGACAATATATGGAAAGCAGCATACACTTTTCAATGCTGTCTCAACTTCTGTACTGGATTGTGGCAGGGAAGACTTCGGGACACTGTACAAAAAGGGCGATACGCTTGAAACCCATTTTGATTGTTCGCTATTAAGAGCAGGAGAAAAAAAATATGAGGTCCGGCAGATCAGAACTATCAAAATCCACAATGGAGGCCATGCCGATGAAGAGATTTTAAAAAATTAAAGTCAGCGTGGACACAATTATCACTGCATTATGAAAATGCTGTTACTGTTCATCCGGCCTCACCCTCCGACTCCCTCTAGATTGCTTCGCTCCGCTTGCAATGATGATATCCAAGATCCTGCATCAGCCATCCAGTATCCAGCATCTAGCATCTATCCCAACAATTGACTGTCGACTAACGACTATGTACTCCCGACTCCGTACTCGGAACTCCCAACTCAAATGTGTCTCCTATACATATGGTACATCTACTATACCTAGGTACGAACAAACGTTGTATTTTACCGATACAACGATTGCTATGCGTATAACAAGCTACCTGCTCAACCTTGACGAGGTCGGGTTGAATGACCTTGACATGGTCGGCGGCAAGAACGCCTCATTGGGCGAGATGCTGCAACATCTTACAAAACTCGGTATTAATATTCCTGGAGGATTTGTGATCACGGTAAATGCCTACCGCGAATTTCTTCGAGCCAACGATCTCGAAGAAAGGATCAAGGACATTGTGAACGCGATCGATTATAATGATATCGAATCATTGCGTCGCGGTGGATTACAGGTGAGAACGCTGGTGAAGAACTCGAAGTTTCCCCGCGAACTAAGCGAAGCGATCATCGAAAAATATTACGAGCTCTCAAAAGGATATGGCCAGGATCAAACCGATGTAGCGGTACGTTCATCGGCTACTGCCGAAGATCTTCCAGATGCATCATTTGCCGGCCAGCAGGAAACTTACCTGAATGTGCGTGGCCCCGCCTCACTGATCAATTCAGTTCGTAACTGTTTTGCTTCCTTATTTACCGACAGGGCGATCAGCTATCGCCAGAGTTTCGGCTATGATCATTTTGATATTGGTCTATCCGTTTGCGTACAAAAGATGGTCCGGAGTGACCTTGCTGCTTCAGGCGTGGCATTTTCGTTGGACACGGAAAGTGGCTTTAAAAATGTTGTTGTTATCAATGCCTCGTTTGGGCTCGGGGAAATGATCGTGCAAGGATCGGTAAGCCCCGATGAATACATTGTCTTCAAACCAACTTTGAAAGAAGGATACAAAAGCGTGATCGAAAAAAAGCTCGGCAATAAAGACAGGATGATGGTGTATGGAGACAATCCCGATGAACGGGTACAGATCATCCCCGTAGAAAAGCCGTTGCAGCAGCGCTATTGTCTTACCAATGACCGGATACTGCAATTAGCGGAATGGGTAGTTAAGATCGAAGAATATTATTCAGATCTTAAAAAGCGTTGGTGCCCGATGGATGTCGAATGGGCGGTAGATGGATTAAGCAAGGAATTATTCATCGTCCAGGCAAGACCCGAAACAATTCATTCCCAAAAAGATCATTCAAAGATCTCGGGATATCTCATTGACGAATCGACGCCCAGGACGCCGTTATTCAAAGGCATTGCAGTAGGTGACAAGATTGCTACAGGAAAAGTATCTATACTTTATTCTTTGGATAAACGTGTTAACGAAGGACACGAGTTCAAGGCAGGAGATGTTTTAGTCACTGATATGACCGATCCTGATTGGGAACCCATCATGAAAAAAGCATCTGCTATTATTACAAATAAAGGCGGTCGCACCTGTCATGCAGCCATTGTTGCAAGGGAACTCGGGGTACCGGCTATTGTAGGATGCGGAAATGCCACCGAGTTGCTGAGCGATGGGCAACTAATTACCGCTTCCTGCTGCGAAGGAGACGATGGAATTATCTATGAAGGTGAAATACCGTTTCGGAAGACAGAAACAGATTTGAATGATCTGCCTTCATTAAAGACCCCTATTATGCTCAATGTGGCTTCGCCGAGTTTGGCCTTTCGTTTTTCTCATTTACCAAATGCGGGTGTTGGGCTTGCCAGGGAAGAGTTTATCATTAACAATTATATCCAGGTACATCCCCTGGCGCTGATGAAGCACCAAGAGCTTAACGACAAAGAATTGTCGGCTACAATTAAAAAGATGACAGCTGGTTTTGATAATGAAGAAGATTTTTTCATCAAGCGACTTTCATATGGTATCGCCAGGATCGCCGCAGCTTTCTATCCTAACAAAGTGATTGTTCGTTTCAGTGATTTTAAAAGCAATGAATATTACAACCTGCTGGGAGGAAAATATTTTGAGCCCCATGAAGAAAACCCGATGATCGGTTGGCGCGGAGCATCCAGATATTATTCTGAGAAATACAAACCCGCATTCGGGATGGAGTGTAAAGCGATAAAAAGGGTAAGAGAAGATATGGGACTTAAGAATGTTGTGGTGATGATACCATTTTGCCGCACAGTCGAGGAACTTCACAAGGTAACCGGTGTCATGAAAGAATTTGGACTTGAAAGAGGCGATAATGGTCTCGAAATATTTTTAATGGCAGAGATTCCTTCCAACATCATTCTGGCAGATGAATTCTCCAAACATATAGACGGTTTTTCCATCGGGTCCAATGACCTCACCCAACTAACACTTGGACTTGACCGTGATTCAGCACTGGTGGCTCATTTATATAACGAACGTAACCCGGCAGTAAAAACAATGTTGCGAATGCTGATTCAAATCGCCAAAAAGAATAAGGTCAAAGTAGGGATCTGTGGGCAGGGTCCCTCCGACTTCCCCGATTTTGCCCAGTTTTTGGTCGAAGAAGGGATTGACAGTATATCTGTAACCCCCGATTCGGTGATCAAGACGATCAGGGCAATCAGTGCAGTAGAAAAGAATAAATAAATTGCTGGATATCCAGGCAGAAGACTGTATTTATCACCATCCCGATACCTGCCCGGCGGCCTTGCTTCGCTGTCCACGTGTCGCCGCAGCTTTAGCAGAGGCACAAGCTACGCAAAGGCGCAGTAAACTGGGCTGCCAGAAGAGTAAAGCCGTAAACTCGAGAGGTCCGGCACAGCACCTGTCCACAAAAGGCAGTTTACTTTCCCTTTCTTTCCGGAGAAACATGGAGTCGCTATTTTTGCAGCTCATAGCCTCTTTCAATACCTATTTTAAATTCCCGGTTATGAAAATATTGACGCCGGAAATAAAAGAGTTTGTAAAAAGGGTTAAGCTCGGTTTTATTGCAACCGTTTGTCCAGACGGGACGCCTAATCTTTCTCCCAAAGGAACGCTAACAGCCTGGGATGACCAGCACCTGGTTTTCGCAGACATTCATTCTCCTGGAACTATCAAAAACCTCTTGGTTAATCCAGCTATTGAAATCAATGTTGTCGATGTATTTATTCGCAAAGGATACCGGTTCAAGGGCACTGCAAAAGTTCTTTCGGAAGGAACTTTATTTAATGTGATCTTATCTTTCTACAATGATTCTACCCGCTCAAATTATGTGATCAAAAATGTCGTAATGGTAAAAGTCGACCAGGTTCTTCCTGTTTATTCACCCGCTTATGATAGCGAGACTGAAGAACAGATCGTGAAACGGTGGACGGAATATTGGAGTAGTGTCTATGGTTCTTCCGACTCATCCCGGCATTAATCCGGCCTCACCCTCCAACTCCCTCTAGATTGCTTCGTTCCACTCGCAACGACGAGGAGAGGGAGTGTAGCAGCATCCAATTGGTTCGCTTCGCTCACAATGATGAATGCAATGGTCAGCTCCTTCATACAGTTTCCAGTATCTAGCATCTCTCTTGATCATAGTCATCTCCCTTCTAAATCAATTTTTTTCTTTTCCCCCCTCCTCCTATTTTTGCCGCGGAGAGATGGCAGAGCGGTCGAATGCGGCGGTCTTGAAAACCGTTGACTGTAACAGGTCCGGGGGTTCGAATCCCTCTCTCTCCGCATTCAGGCATAGTAAAAAATATTAAATCCCTGCAAATTGATGTTTGTGGGGATTTCTGTTTTCAGAAACCCTCCAAATTTTTCAATTTTTCTCAATTAAAATGGCCTAAATCGAGACCTAATTCAAAGAGTTTTTTGAGGTCTCGGCAAATGGCTGGAAGTCTCTCCAGTACTGCATTTTGTGTAGAAGATGTCTGATCGCAATAACTCTTCTTTTACCATATTTAAGTAACTTAAATCACCAGATATGAGCACTCCAATGCATCTCTCCTTTCAGCTCAAAAAATCGAAAGCTGATGAAAATGGCAAGGCGCCAATTTATGCGAGAATTACAATTAACGGCAATAGGACCGAATTTTCTATTAAGAGGTACACAGAACCTTCTAGGTGGATATCAAAAGCCGGAGTAGTTAAGGGGAATAATGAAGAAAGCAAGAGCTTAAATTCCTTCCTTAATACTGTAAGATTTAAACTCAATGAACAGTACCGCCAACTTCTGGAATCGAATAAGGCTATCACTCCAGAAATTGTAAAAAATGCCTATTTAGGGATAAAAGAAAAGGGGAAATCGATTGTTGAAGTCTTTCAGTATCACAATAGCCAAGTAAAGGAATTAATAGACAAAGATTTTGCCTTTGGTACCTACGAGAGGTATTGTACGGCCCTAAGACATACCCAGGAGTTCCTACAGTGGAAATATAATGTTTCTGATTTAGAAATTAAGTCCATTTTTTTCTATCAATCCCCCGACGATAAAAACATCATTCCCGGTTAATTCACTCTTGGCATTTAGGAAAGCAACTCAGGCACCCTTTTATTTTATTTAATGTTCCTTGGTAGCAGCGATCAATCAAAATTTGATAATGACCACCGGCGCCGTTCGCTTGCGCTATTTTAACTGTTTTCTTTTCGTTTCTGTTTCATAGCTCACATTATCAAACTACACTCACCTAAAGTAATGAGAATTTTATTTAAACATTAGCACAAAACGGACAATCCCTGCCATGATTGTTCCGGGAAAAGGAGCCGCTCTAAGTGAACGAGTCGGCCGAAATCATATCCGATAGCAACAAATCACGAGGTCGCCATACTGGTTGACGCTGACTTGAAGGCTGCTACAATCCACACCTTGGGGCAGTTGAGCATCGATGTTCTGATTAATGGATGCATCGATTGTACACTTGTCTGCAAACTTTTTCAGAACGACGTCTGAGATCTCGGAGAGACCAACCGTTTTCAGGTCGGCCCAGCCATCGGAATCAATATTTGTGGAAAAATTCGAAGAGGATATATTGATTCGAAGCCGCCCCTGATCACAGGATTTACTGAAGTCGATGTCAAGGCTGATGTCAGTATCCGGGTTGGGCCAGTACTCAATGAGGGTGGTAAGGCGAAAGGTGATATGGATCTTGGTTGCGTTGACCCTGGACAGCGAAACCGTGCTACTTGAACTATTACCCCTCCACTCCAAGCTGCTGCTAAAGTCTCTATGCAACAGGTTCCCCATGACGGATTCTACCATCGACCGGATGTCATCCCGATCAATGATCAGCTGAATCCCGCCGTCGGCCGCCAACTCAGCCCTGGGAAGCGGCGTGCGCTGAGGTGTGAACAATGCTTGCCACCCCGAAGCTGCCCTCAACATATCGTGACTGATATAGATGGCCACGTCGCGGGGCGACGCCAACCGATACGCCGAGTTCACAGTTGTACCATAGACCATCCGGTAAACGGACTTTTCATCCACCAGAAGTTCGATGCTCTCGATGTAACAAATATCATCGCTGACGGTATTACCGATCGTCAACGACTCCAGATCGCTCAACTGATTGATGCCGCTAAAGCCGAGGTCGTATGTGAACGAAGAGCCCCGTTGAAAATCATCGAAGCTGTAGTCAAGGTAGGTGGATACGTTTTGGACCGGTATCGGACTGCCAAGGGTCACATAAATGGGTTTGTCGAGATCCGCATTCGGCAGGTTGGCCACAGTGATGTTCAATTGCACCCGCCAGACGCCGACCCGGTCATTCGCGCGTGTATATGCGAGAACCGGACCCGTCTCGTTGGCCCCATAAATATTGTACGTGGCCACCTTGTACAAGTATCGGCTGTCAGGAACGACAGTCTTATCGGTGAAAAAAAACTGTTTAGATTTGTCCACCTTTCCAACACTAGCCACCAAGTGCCAGGTGACCTGGTCATCACTCCTCCATACCTGGTTGTCATCCTCATTGTCGGAGCGGTCATAGAAGTAAATTCGGATCGAGTCCGTGAAAGACTTGTCTATGAAAATCGCTGAAGGCGCATCGGGACCGGTTGGATGCTGCGGAGGAGGAGGGCCGTTGCTTCCGTTCCCCTGCATCTTGAGAGCGGTTACGGGGTTTTCAAAGATTTCCTGCGGTAACATGACACGCCCCATGACTCCCGCTTTTTTTTGCACGTCTGCGCCATTCAATAAGTTTAGATTCTCCCGTATCGTTTTTTGCTGATTATTTAGCCGGGACCTGGCAGAGGCAAGCCTGCTGGTAGAAAACGCAGAACGGAATATCTGGTCATATAATTGCGCCGCCCGATTGCGGAAAATCTTAAAACTGTCGGTCACGTTTCTTTCTGCTGCCCCGATCGCTCTCCAGTAATATTCTTCAGCTCGGGCGAAAAGCGAGGGCTCACAGACCTGGAGATAGCCTGAATGTAAAATGGTATTTCGCTGACCATACATTTTGTTCATGATCTTTTTTGTGACCGAAGCGCCTTTCCAATACTCTTTCAGGCGTGCGGCCGCATCCTGATCACCTTTGCGAGCGTTTGCCAGGTCAGGTGAAAGCTTTTTAAAAAGGTCGGGCGCAAAATCCCTGATGTTCGATTTTTCCAATGAATCGAGGAAGGTCTGTGCAGAAACCCGGTTACAGGCCAGGACGAGGAGCGCTCCAATAATTATCTTCATTATGATGGATTGATGTGAATACTCGGTTCTAACAGATTCCAATAGTGTCCGGAAGTTTCGTGCAGGTAGGAATTGTTTTCCCGCGGGGCCTTCAATACGTAGGAGAGCGGGCGCGGTCTGGTCAAGTCGGGAAACCCGGCGCGGATCATCGCTAACATTTAAGGATGACGGCTGCCAATTAATCAGAGAAGTAACTGTTGTTTTACCAAGGTGGACTGCAGGGTGAGAGATCCTATTGCTAGTTAAGACAATTTTCTCACTTGGCAAAAATTGGTTGTCTGCTGGGGTCGTTGATATGTACAAAGAGGTGCGGAAGGGGAGTAAGCTCTATTTTAAGAATTTTTTGCAGCCGAGCTAAGCATAATGAACCACTTCATTCAACATCCCGTTTTTCTGCTATGCTGGCTGAAGAATATATCCTTATCGACTTATCGCTATCGGCTGCATCATGGTGCGACTTTTCTTCGCAACATCAATGTAGTTATTCAGTATTAGCATTTTTTTTACCTTTAGCTACCGGGCTGAACTGACACGGAATATCAGCACAGCAGAAAGCCCTGACCGTTAGCGGCTATTTTATGAGACTTTCTCTTTCAATAATATCTTTACTAATTGTTTCTTGGTCATGGGGCCAGGAAATCGATTCGGCATGGGTCGTAACATATGCCAAACGACTCACACGAGACACAGGCTTAACATTGCAAGAACCGTATTTTACTGACAACAACGGGCAAAAACGGACATTATCTGAATTTAAAGGAAAGATTTTATACATAGACATATGGACAACCTGGTGTGGGAATTGTTTGATAAGGTTCCCGCATTCAAAAAAGCTTTTTGAAAGACTTCAATCAATTCATTTAGATACTGCTATACAGTTCGTTACTATTTGTACTGAGGGGTCAAAATCACAATGGAAGAAATTATTAAAAAAATATAGTCCTGAAGGAATTACCTTTTATACAACAGATACATCGATTTATGAAAGCTGGCACATTGACGGCTTTCCCACATATATTCTTTCAGATCGCAATGGCAAAGTCATAGCCTCTTACGCCCCAGGCCCAGACGAAGGCTCTATAGATTACGTTTTATATGCAGCAGTTCAAAACATAAAGCCTACGGATGCAATTTGGATTTACTTTAACGAATCCCAGTACTTTAGAAAGAACAACTCATATACCAATGACATGCAAGGCATCGCATATGCGAAATGGTTTTATTCGACTAATCAGATTCGGTATAAGCATTGGCAAGAACAACAAAAAAAGAAAAACAGCCGCTAACATGGGGTTTTCTGCTATGCTGGCTGAAGAATATCCTGGTCGACATATCGCTCATCGGCTACGGTTCGGTCTGAACGAACATAACTGAGCTTTGGAATATACCCTCAGCTTTCTATCTTTACTCAGCGACAGTACTGGGCGAAGTAACACAGAATATCAGCACAGCAGAAAGCCCTGGCCGTTAGCTGCTATTGTCGTGGAAGTTCTCGAGTTGAAATGAGTTCTACTCATTCAAGGTTAGGAAGACTAAGAAAGGGCCGACATACGCGTTTTCAGCCATCAGACTTTGGCCTATTAAAATTTTATAGGTTCCCTTTTGTGTCAGTGTGTATTCAATCTCTTGGCCAAAAGGCCCGGCCGATTGCCCGTTAGGAGTGACTATTTGGTTAAAGCGAATATTGGCAGCCTTGGTGTCCACTTTTATTTTTCCTTTAAGCTTCGTTGTCACATTCGAAATTTTGAAGGAGTATGTAACAACGTCTCCAGGCTTAGACAAAAATCCAGAAATAATTAAAGGCTTGCCGGTTGCTGAGAGTATTAATAAGCTATCTTTTTGAGTTTTCTCTTTAATGCCAACCGTTCCTCGCCCCAGCGTATCGGGAGCATGCATTGACTGCTTCGGAAGGCTATCTGCAACAACTCCTTTTGGCTTAACGCTGGGACCGCTGTTACCACAAGAATTTATCAAGGCGGCTGGAAAGATTAGGCAAATGATTTTAAGTAACACAATTACTTGTTTTATCTCTGAGTACAGACAAAATCAAGCCAAATTACGGTAAACAACAGCAGCTAACATGAGTATTTGCAATAGCAGGGCTGACGGCAGAGCGTTCGGCGGCAACTCTTTACTCAGCTTCGGCTCGGGCCTGACGTTAATAATTAAACTGCAAATGTTATCTTCAGCAAAATATTTTTAAATCAGCATTTGTTCGGGCTGGACGATCAATGAATATCCTGCCATCGCAAATACTTTTTCGTTATACGTTATTGATGCTGGGAAGAGTTCCTAAGATAACCGCAGACCCTTTCGGGTATAAAAATACGAAAAAACATGATACTATACCCGATCGGGTATAAAACCTTAGAAAATGTGCATATTATACCCGTTCGGGTATAGTCAAGGCGCTTCGCGTCCTTCAGCGGTTGTGATCCAAAGGAAAAATTCCTAAAATGTACGGTCGTACTCATAAGATAGGGAATTTGTTTTTAACTAATCCACGGTGCTAAAATAAAGGAGCTACCGCATCAGCATTTGTCATCTTGTTTTGCCTATCGCAAGAACCTAATTTTATCACTACTCAAAGGTGGGACGTGAGCATAACTGTATCATCTTTTTTTATGCGAAGGGGAAAAAACCACAAGGGATGTGCCTGTCCCAGTTTATTTACGCTTTGCTATCAACAGTCAGCAGTTTGCGGTATCAGTAAAAGGATACTTTTTTTCTTGCTTGGAAACGGAAATACCTGAATTGAAAATATTGCTGTTTTCATCGACGACGCAAGGGCTTGAACTAAGTTCGGCAGAGCTGGAAAGGTCGACAGGCTTAATAAGCAAACTGTGACGATCAATAAAAATTTAGAATTAATCAATTACGAGGCGATACAGGTATTTGATCAACTAAAATTCTCACGAACTCCTTTCACCATTGATGAACTTGTAGCAAAACTTAAAGGAAAAGAGGATCGACCGGTACTTCTTGTTGACTATTTGAAAACACGCGGTCAAGAATTAAGCAAAAAAGCAGGGATAGATATTACCCAAACCAGCTACGAGAAGTACTAACGTTGCTGTCGGTTCGTAATTGTTTTTCTGGAGACAGACTCAGGACAACCGGGGGAAGGAAAATTAATTATTAAGATTATCGAATTAATATTACCGTGCCTTTCTGAACTTTCTCTTGTTCGCCTTCCAATTGATACGTGCATATCCATGCAAATACGGCATTGTCTTGTTTAGTTCCTTGTAACATTCCATCCCAGCCTTTGCGGACGTCGGTTGATTCGAATACTTTGTGGCCCCACCGGTTATAAATTATAAACCGGTATTTTTTTACAACACCAAAAAGCATTGGCATGAAAAGATCATTGTTACCATCGTTGTTAGGTGTAAAAGCGGTTGGAACAAAAAAACCTTTGAGACATTGTTTAAGCTCTACGATAATCGTATCTCTTCCTTTGCAATCATTGTTACCCGTTGCCTGCAACCAATATTCCCCGGGGGCAGTGACGGTAATACTCTGACTGGTGGAATTAGTGTTCCATAAATAATTTTTATATCCCGGCAACGGATTTATTGTTAGTGATCCATAATCACAGATGGCCGTATCGGGAGGCAAAAAATCTTTGGGAACAGGAAGCACCGATATGATCGTGCTGGTATCACTTCCTGTACATCCATTATTATCTTTTACAGTGACGTAATACTTCCCGGTATTGTTAACTGAAAGAGTCCGCCCCGAACTTCCATCATTCCATAGATAAGATGAAAAGTTTCCGGCATCCAATTGCCGGCTACTGCCGGAACATAAAGTGGCGCTGTGATCAAGCGTGACTACAGGATCACTGAAAACGGTGACATTTATTGAATTGCTTGTCGCCGAAGGAATGGCCAGGCAAGTGCTGTTGGAGGTAATGATACAATTGACGATGTCTCCGTTAGCGGGATTGTTATCTGCGTAGCTATTCGAATTACTTCCCACACTCATTCCATTCTTTTTCCACAGATAAACAGGCGATGCCCCTCCGTTTACCGGTACTGCAGTAAATACTACGGAAGTATGGGAACAAATATGGGTTGCAGAAGCATTGATCAGTACTGATGGTGTCAGTAATGCCGATACATTCATAGTTACAATATTGCTTTGTGCGGCTGGCGACGTAACACAAGAATTGCTGCTTGTCATGATCAATGAAATCGCATCGCCGTTATTAAGCAAATTATCGGTATAAATCGTGGAATTGGTTCCCACGTTAATACCATTCTTTTTCCATTGATAAGAAGGCGACGATCCTCCGTTGGTTCCTGAAGCCGTAAAGGTGACGGCGGTGGTTGCACAAATATTGTTTGATGAAGGAGCGATTGAAACAACAGGTGTCAATGGAGTATTGACTGTTATAATAACCTGGTTGCTCGTAGCGGTGTTAGATGATGCGCAAAGATTATTTGATGTGATGTTACAGGTAACAATATCTGCGTTTGCAAACGTGTTATCAGTATACACAGCATTGTTGGTTCCAACCGGCAGCCCATTCTTATACCACTGAAATGCCGGGACAGTTCCACCATTAATGGAAATCGCATTAAACGTTATTGGTGTTCCGGCGCAAATATTTACCGAAGTTGCGTTAATGGTAATCGATGGAGCTATTGGCGTGGAAACAATCAAGCTGCCAACCACAGAATAAACAGGACCACATGAATTTGTCGCCTTGCACCGGTACTGATAATTATTCATGGAAGTATTGACGCCAGTAATACTTAGCGAAGAAGTGTTGACTCCGGCATAAGTAGCATCATCTGCAAGGTCATTCCAGCCTGCACCTGTATTAAGTTGCCATTGTAGGGATGTCGCATTGGTGGCCGTAACGGAAAAAACTGCATTGCCGGTATTACATAAGTTTACATCAACCGGTTGTTGTGTAATAACAGCAGACAGGCAATTAGAAACTTTTCTTACGACGTTGGGCCACGTCCTGTTAACGATATACAGGTTTCCCACATTATCGACAGCAACACCGCAAACATCGATCATTTGCGCATTGATAGCCGGTCCTCCATCTCCGCTATAGCCCGAAGTCCCATTGCCTGCATAAGTACTAATGATACCGCTGCTTGTTATCTTCCTTACTACCTCAGCACAACCGTCAGCTACATAAATGTTACCTGCGTTATCAATATCACAGTGCCAGGGACAAGCTAATTGAGCCGCGGCAGCGGGCCCGCCATCTCCGGAATATCCGGCAACGCCCGTACCTGCATAGGTACTGATGATCCCGGCAGTATTGATCTTGCGGATGCGGCGATTTAAATGATCGGGAATATAGACGTTACCGGCAGCATCGACCACTACATTGTATGGATGATTCAACTGTGCGGCAATAGCAGGACCTCCATCACCTCCAAATCCAAGCGTTCCCGTGCCTGCAATAGTGCTTACTACATCTGCTGTGTTAACCTTTCTTATTGTTCCATTGCCGTAATCAGAGAGGTACATATTTCCTGCTGCATCAAAATATATTCCGGCAATATTGGTAAACTGTGCGAGTGCCAGCGGACCACCATCGCCCGAATAACCCGCAGGAGTATTATTAATAGTCGAAATAATTCCGGCCGTATTAATTTTTCTTAAAACGTCTGAATTCTGATCAGTAAAAAAAAGATTTCCTGCATTGTCTACGGCCAGAAACAGGGGATGATAAAGAAGAGCCGAAGTAGCCGGGCCGCCATCACCTGAATATCCCAGCGCACCGGTACCTGCGAAAATGGATATTATTCCCGCACTATTGACTTTGCGGATAACATTATTCATCATATCCGCGATGTATAAATTTCCAGTGTTATCCGAAGCGAGGCCAAAGGGCTCTGCTAATTGCGCGGAAGTTGCAGGGCCGCCATTGCCACTGTTTCCATACGTGCCATTACCGGCATAGGTCGTGATAATCTGCGCATGGGCTGTAGATAATACAATAAGGAGGAAATATACAAGGATGTGCAGCTTTGATCGCATAAGATAAGATAGCAAAAATAGAGGTATTTAATCAGAGCTCAAATGAGTAGTAAGTAAGTTTTTTGTCTTGAAAGATCGCCTGGATCGGACATCGGATCATTTGGACTGATGCTGAAAACAATAGCCATTTGCGATATTGGTTTTATACTTGCATCAGGTCCCGGCCTTGGTCATTCCTTTGCATAGAACTGTTTCAGACTGACCTTGTGCTTTATTGGTTGAAGAAGATAAAGACGAGCCATAAATGTTTTAGGGCTTACAAACTTTGCACGGCTGTAATCCCAAATCCTTTGCCTTATCTACAGAGCATCTGATAAACATTTTCCGAAATCTGATTTTAAATAAATAATTTTACTTACATCAAGTGATTTTTTTGATAAGTTCGTTTAAGAATTGATGGGAATTTTCAGGATAAAATTCTCTTAGGTCCGGAGGTTCGGGAGGAAACAGCTCCGGGTGAGCAGCATGGTGAGTACCGGAGTCAAATCCTTCTGGTGAATTGATGTTTAATTGATTATTTCGGTGAGTCCCGTAACCTCTCTCTCCGCTGAATCAATCTTAGTTTCATATAAAAGCCCGCAAATAAACAGTTTGTGGGTTTTTTATTTGGTGAGTAATCATCAAAAATCATTGATTATTCAATACAAAAGTGAGTCATTCGGTGAGTAAAATTTGTGTCGGATTTACTCACCAGGAATCCACCAAACCATTGCCCAGCAAGCATTTACAGCAACTTATATTTGGAATCGCCTCTTTCAAATCGTATCTTATAGAGGCTCATTTGTGCTACTCACCGCAAATCTCCGGGTATGGTCAAAACCTTCCACAATCTCTTCTACGTGAAGAAGCCAAAAAACTATGGAAAAGGGCTCGCCCCGATCTATTTGCGCATCTCTGTTGATGGTAAAAGAACTGAAGTATCTACAGGTCGTGAAACTGATCCCGATAACGATTGGATAAGTGATGCCGGTAGGGTTAAAAATCATGGTGAAAAGAACAAGCAATTGAATAAGTATTTGGATTCATTGCAATCGAAGTTATATGATGCTTACCAGGCATTGATAAGAGAAGATAGAATCATTACTGTTGAAACTTTGAAAAACAAATACACCGGCGTATACCGGGATAATCATTATAAATTCCTCTGACTTTTTGCAATCAATTCTTTAAATTTATAAGTCACCTGTTGCGCATACCACTCAATAAACCTCCTATAGCAAATGAAGTTCATTGGCAGACTTTTATTATTCATCTTGCTGATTATTTCCGGTGTTTGGATCTACAGGTGGTATCAAGCAAACCAACAAAGGAAAAAGGAACTTGAGGAAGAGTGGGTAAGGCAAAGGGAGCTGGAGAGACAACAACTATTTGATCTTTTCAAAGCCAGGCTTGATAGTGTGAACACGGCAAACAACAATTTCAAAAGACATCTTGATTTAAAGACGGGGTATTTTACACACTATCAGATGATCTCTTGGAAGAATCAAAACGCAAATCTGTTTGATGAGGTCAAGGGAAAACCTTTTGAAACCATCCGGCTTTTAGAGGAAGAAGTAAGATCAATAGCGTCGTTTATTAACAACTTCAATAACTCAGAGAGATCACGTGATGAGTTTAATAAGTCTTTTGTAAATGAGGAGCTAAAAACGTACAGTGATTTCTTCGATCGCATTGAAGGGAGAAAACTTGATGGGCAACAAAGAACTGCAGTTGTAATTGATGATGACAACAGTATTGTAATCGCAGGCGCAGGTTCCGGCAAGACCACAACTATAGTTGGTAAAGTAAACTATGTTATTGATCGCTATAACGTTGATCCAAAGGAAATTTTACTTATCTCATTTACAAATAAATCAGCATCAACACTCGCAGAAAGGATAAACATACCGGGAGTTGAAGCTAAGACATTCCATAAATTTGGTAAAGACATAATCGTTGAAACTGAAGAAAGACAACCGAGTATTTTTGATGAAAAACAATTCAACCCGCTACTTAAAAGCTTCTTTACTCAATTAATAACCACCGAGAACTATCTGCATAAGGTCATAAACTACTTCACGGATTTCTTAAAACCACGCAAAAGCCAGTCTGATTTTGATAACCAAGGCGATTACATCCAATACATAAAGGACAAAAACTTCCGGACTTACAACGTAATAGAGGTTCAGGGAAGGGGCGGCCTAACTTATAATATGGAAGTGGTAAAAAGTATTGAGGAATGTAAAATTGCAAACTTTCTTTTATTCAATGGACTAAACTATAAGTATGAATATCCTTATGAGCATAAGACCGCTGATGAGAGATACAGACAGTATAAGCCCGACTTTACAATAATTCAAGGGGACAAGAAGATTTGTATAGAACATTTTGGCATTTCGAGAAGTGGCAACGTTCCGGCATGGTTTAAGGGTGATGATACCCGTTCAGCTTCAGAAAAATACCGTGACGATATGAACTGGAAGAGAGAAACGCATAAAACTAACGGCACGATATTAATTGAAACGTATAGCTATGAAATGAATGAAGACATTCTTTTCACAAATCTCAAAGAAAATCTAACATTGGCTGGAATATCCCTCAAGCCAAAATCACCTGAAGAGATATGGGACATAATCAAAAATGCTGCAAAAGAAGAAGTAGACAGTTTCGTCCTGTTATTTGGAACATTCATAAACCTGATGAAGTCAAATAACTACTCTCTTGGCGATGTAATAAATAAAAACAACAAAACACCAGACAAATTTCTCAAAAAAAGAAACACCTTGTTTGTTGAAATCATTAAACCGATTGTTGAACGATATGAGAATTATTTAAAAGAAAGAAATGAGATTGACTTCAGCGATATGATCAATAAAGCCTCGGAATACATCGCTAGTGGAAAACATAAGCGAAAGTTTAGCTATGTCATTATTGATGAGTTCCAGGATATTTCAATTGGCAGATACCAGCTTGTGAAGGCAATTAAACAGAGTAATCCGTCTTGTAAACTCTTTTGTGTTGGTGATGATTGGCAATCAATCTACCGTTTTAGTGGCAGCGATATTGCGCTTTTTAAAGAATTCGAAAAATATTTTGGTTTTACTGTTAAATCCAAAATTGAAACTACATATCGTTTTCATGATCCACTTATCAAGCTTTCTAGCGATTTCATTCAAAAAAATCCTGACCAGGCAAAAAAAGAATTGAAAAGTATATCTGCTACCAAAAACACTCAGTATAAAATTCACTATTCAATTACTGACAGTCAGGATGATTCAAACGCCGTGCGAGTCATCTTTGATCAACTAATAAATATTTACAAAGACATTGAAGGCAAAGAGATATTTATTTTAGGCAGATACGGTTTTGACATCAAACGGATAAAAAATGAAGAGTCGTTATTCAGAATTGATAAACCAAATGAGACCATATATTATAGTATTAGGACAAGAGAAGGGCAAACCAGGCAGCTCAAAGCTCAATTTATGACGGTCCATAAGGCAAAGGGCCTCGAAGCCGATATTATCGTTATACTCAATTGCAACTCCGGAAAATATGGGTTTCCTTCTGAGATGTCGGACGACCAGGTGCTGAACCTATTATTAAGTGAGTCGGATCAATTTGAAAATGGCGAGGAAAGACGTTTATTCTATGTAGCCATGACGAGGGCAAAGGAAATTGTCTACTTTATTGCTGATAGTTCTTTCAAATCAAAATTCATTTTGGAATTAGAACTGGAAAGCGGCCAATCCCCAAATAAAAAATGCCCTTCTTGTAAAACCGCGGACATTGTTTTGAGAAGATCCGGGACTGCAAAGAATGGCAATGCATATAAATTCTATGGATGTTCAAACTATTTATACGGCTGTGAATACACCGCAACAGAATGGATAAATAATTAACGACAAATACGGCTGCAACAGGGCCTTGAAGATTTCCGACTGCATCGAAATTCAATGCAGCATGATTCTCCTCGGCCAGGCAAAACCATTGCAAATGTTCTTACCATTTATGTATGACATAAAATCCGATGAAACATTTTTTTACAAAGTAATAATTACAAAAGGCAAATTACTCCAAGGTTAATCCTTAGGGTATTGGTGTCAAGACCACACCTCGATACACGTTGATGTGAAAAGCCATATTTTTGTCTGAAGCTCTCAGCGAATCATTAGATTTCTTCGATCGCTATATGTAATAGAGCGGATGGCGTTCCGTAATACCTTGAGTTGAGTGAAAGTCTACAAAAGCAAGTCTTCTTAAATGATACTCGGAAAGATGAAACCACTATATCAAAAAATCATCGAAATTATTATTGCAGCGGCAGCCGTCTTTACGGGAGGGCTGGCATTATATGATTCAGTAACTAAAGCCTTCGGTCTTATCACCTTTAGAATTGCCATTGGAATAACCCTAACAACTGCTATGTTATATTTGGGTTTAATGTTTTTATTTTCAAAGCATAAAGTTAGGTGGGTCACTAAATCTGGGGTTGGATTGAAATTAAAATCAGTTGGGAAAAAGACTAGTTATTCTTTTATGACGGCAGTTATTATCGTTTGGATAGCTGCCAGTATCAACTATTTCAAACAAAAGGCAAATGCACAGATAGTACCTTCCGTATCGACAAAAGTGACCCGCCCAATATTTTCTGCCCGTGATCGCAGATTTAAAGTATTAATCATGCCCTTTGAAAAATTTTGCGAATATGATGGTGGGAGCTATGATATTGGAAGGGTTATACATAAAAGACTAATCTCGTTGTGCAATGAAGATTCATTAGATATGCAGGTAGAGTATTTGAATGACTCAAGTTTTTTGTCAAAGCTGGATGCGGAATTAGCGGACTCGGTAATGAAGCATTACGGAGCGGATCAAATCATTTATGGATTCTATTCTCTCAAGCAATGTGAAGCGGGAGATAGTGCTAAGATTTGCTTCAATTATCGTATGGATCCGAAGAAATGGAGCGTCGATCTTAATGACTCTAAAAGTAATTATAAAATTGCCAGCTTTGGAGGCATCGAGTCATTATATAAGGGCACCGGACAGGAAGACATTGATTTTATTATTTATAGCATAGCTGGCATTTCAGAGTTATATAAGCATAACTATCTAACTGCTATAAAAAGATTTAAGAAAATTCCTCACTTTCAGGAAAATGAATCCATCACCCTTAACATAGCTGTTTGTTATAATGCCTTACATGATTATAAAAACTCATCGATTTTTATTGAGCAGACCCTGAAATTGCAACCTTGCAATACCGAGGCGCTCTGGGGGAAATCATACATACTTTTTCGCCAAAGAAAATATTCGGCTATCGAAAAGGTATGTAGTGAGTCACTAAAATGTTCGCCATTGAATTCTAAAACATGGGCCGGATTAGCTGCTTGCCATTTCGCACAAAATAAATACCAGGAGGGTTTTAGGGAAATTGCTAAATCTATATCAATCGATTCTAATACTGGGCAGGCATGGTATACTTTGGGCAATTATTATTATCAAAGAAAAAGCTTCGATAGCGCAAAGATGATGTTTAAAAGAGCGACGATTATTGAATCAAACGCTGCGATATATTGGCATGAATTGGGCGTAGCTTTTTCGCAATTAGATAGCCTTACTGATGCAATCCAATGTGCTCTGAAAGCTCACGATTTAGAGCCCAATTATGAACTTAGCCTTTTTTTGTTGGGAAAACTTTGTTTCCAATCAGGAGACTATCAATCTTCGAAACAATATTATGAACAAGGGCTTGCAATTGATTCACTTGAAGACGAGGCTTGGATAGCTTTAGGGACGACCAACGCCTTTGGCCTTCAAAATAGTAATGACGCAATAATTAATTACGAAAAGGCGATTAAATTAAACCCGCGATATTATTTGCCCTATATGAATTTAGGCGTGGTATATTTGAATCTTAGGAATAATGTGCCCTTAGCAACAAATTATTTTAAGAAGGCTTTATCCCTCAATCCCGGTGATCCCCAGGCTAATTTTAATATGGCCTGCGTCTATAGTATTTCGAAGAATAAAAATAAGGCTCTTTTTCACTTATCTAAGGCAATTGCCACTGACGAAAATCTTAAGGCTCGAGCATATTCCGGCAATGATTTTGTTTGGCTACGGTCCGATGCTGATTTTATGAAACTCACTCAGAAATAATTCCTCTGAATCAAAATTCAATGCAGCATGGTAGCGGAAAAATGAAATTGATAGCCATTTGCCAAATCCGGCATTACCGTATATTAGTGTTAAACCACAATATGAATTTGCAGGATTATCAGTCGTTAATCAAAGAGATAAACTTCAATGAATATCAGCATACTTATTATTAAAAATGCATTAATGAATAAAATTTAACCATATGATTTGTGGAGTAATGAAGAATATGAAAAATCTGATCGCTATAGCCCTGGTCATTGCCAGTAATGCGGTGAAAAGTCAGAATAGTCAACCAGTAATCTATAGCGAGCCGCATCGTCCCCAAATTCATTTTTCCCCTTTACAAAAATGGATGAATGATCCAAACGGAATGGTTTTTTACAATCATCAATATCATTTGTTTTACCAGTATTATCCTGACAGTACAATATGGGGTCCGATGCATTGGGGACACGCTACCAGTAAAGACCTCGTGCATTGGAAACATCATCC
>Ga0066652_100000382_pt1 | contig 21647 bp, 19 predicted proteins | sample GraSoiAngelo_101_FD_71413 | JGI IMG/M metagenome (GOLD analysis project Ga0066652, IMG submission 71413) | Grasslands soil microbial communities from the Angelo Coastal Reserve, California, USA - 14_0903_02_30cm | ecosystem: Environmental > Terrestrial > Soil > Grasslands | place: USA... | reverse complement strand
CCCGGCGCTTCGCGCCACCCTCTCCCCGCATGCGGGGCGAGGGGCAACATGTACGAGCATCGAGATTTGTTGCCCTTCTCCCCGCATGCGGGGAGAAGGTGCCCGAAGGGCGGATGAGGGCCTGTCATTAGAAGCCGCGAAGACGGCGAAGGATCCCCCGCCGACGGAGCGGCATGCGTTCTTGCGCCGGGGATCCCTCGCTACGCTCGGGATGACACAGCTGGTTCCGCTTCACCGAACACCTGCAGCGCCATGTCGACGCGGCCTAACGGCGCGGACACCTGCACGCCCGCGACGCGGTCGCGCACGCGCGAGAGCGTCTCGCGCGCGATGGTCACGCCTTCGTGCAGCGCGAACTCTTTTCCCTTGTCGCTGGCGATGCGCATCCGCTCGATCACGTCGTCCGGCACGGAGACGCCCGGCACCTCGTTGTTCATGAACTGCGCGTTGCGATACGAGAGCAGCGGCCAGATCCCCGCGACGATCGGAAGATTCATGTGCTCGATGCGCCGCAGGAAATTCTCGAGCAAGCGCACGTCGAACACCGGCTGCGTGATCGCGTACTCCGCGCCCGCCTTCACTTTCCATTCGAGGCGGCGCAATTCGTATTCGAGATCGAGATGACCGGGATTCACGCCGACGCCGATCGTGAACTTCGTCGGCTCGCCGAACGGGTTGCCGCCGAGGTCGAGACCGCGGTTCATCAGGCTGGCCATGTTCGTAAGGCCGATTGAGTCGATGTCGAACACCGCCGTCGCCTCGGGGTACGGCCCCATCTTCGGCGGATCGCCGGTGATCAGAAGAAGATTGCGCAGGCCGAGCGCGCCGCAGCCGAGGAGATCGGAGTGCATGCCGAGGAGATTGCGGTCGCGGCAACAGTAGTGCAGCACCGTCTCGATGCCGACGCGCTGCTGCAGCAGCACCGCGACGGCGATCGCGCCCATGCGATTCTGCGCGCGGGGACCGTCCGGAACATTGACCGCGTCGACACCCGCGGCTTTGATCGATCTCACCGACTCGATCATCGCGTCGGGGTTCGGTCCCTTCGGCGGCACGATCTCGATCGTCGTCACGAACTCGCCGGCGGCGAGCTTGCGCCCCCAATTCGAGCGCGTCTCCATCGGCACGGGCTCGCTGCCCGGCGCTTTCTCGCCGTTCTTTCCGTTGCGCTCCACGATGACGAACGTGCGGCGCGGCGAGAGCGGGCGCACCGCGTCGCCCATCATCTTCACGTGCTCCGGCGTCGTACCGCAGCAGCCGCCGATGAACTTCACGCCCTTGTGAATCAGCCGCTTCGCGTACTTGCTGAAGTACTCGGGCGAAGCCATGTACATCTGGCGCCCGTTCACGTCGCGCGGCAGACCGGCGTTCGGCTGACACGAGATCTTTTTCGCCGTGACCGACGCGAGCTCTTCGACGGCGTCGAGCAGCAGGTCGGGACCGACGGAGCAATTGAGTCCGATCACGTCCGCGCGCGCGCGGTCGAGCCGCTGCGCGATCACTTTCGGCGCGTCGCCGTACACCGTGCGTCCGTCCGTGCCGATCGTCATCTGTGCGACCACCGGCAGGTTGCAGACTTCGTGGATCGCGGCGATGCATTGCTCGATCTCGCTGATGTTCGAGAACGTCTCCGCGATGATCAGATCCACTCCGCCGTCGCGCAGCGCCTCGGCCTGCTCACGGAAAAACTCGCGCGCTTCATCGAGCGACGTCGGACCGTACGGCTCGATGCGGATGCCGAGCGGACCGATCGCGCCGGCGACGTAGACGGAGTCGCCCGCGGCTTTGCGCGCGAGCTCGGCCGCGCGGATGTTGATCTCGCGCAGCTCTTCCTCGATGCCGAAGCCGCGCAGCTTCACGCGATTCGCGCCGTAGGTGTTCGTCTCGATGATCTCCGCGCCGCAGCGCACGTACTGCCGGTGCACCTCGAGCACGATCTCCGGGTTGCGGACGTTCAGCTCGTCGTAGCACTTGTTGATGAAGACGCCCTTCGCATAGAGCATCGTCCCCATCGCGCCATCGAAGAGATAGACGTGTTCGTCGGCGATTGCCTGAATGAAGTCCTGCATAACCTCGGTTCCGCGGTTGCTCGGTCACGCGGTTGCGCGGCGCCGAGCAACCGCGCGACCGCGCAACCAAAAAACAAAGCCCCACGCCGGATGCGACGTGGGGCCAATTCGAAACGAATTTCGATTGCCGGCGGTTTAGCTTTTTTTAAGCTGGTTGCAAGCGGCCCCAAATCAATCCAGCGAACGGGAGATTAGGCCGTTTTCGGCGATAATGCAACGCCAACCGGTCCAAGGCCCATTCATGCTCAGGAAATTCGCACTCGCGCTCCCTCTCTGTCTCCTTTTTGTCCCGCTCTGCCTCGCGCAACAAACGATCGAGGCGACGTCGCTCGGCACGGTCACGCTGAGCGAGCTCGCCAAACAGAAATACCCCGAGCCGCTTTCGCGCGACATCGAGCACGAGTCGCAAAGGCGTCGTCCGGAACGCCTGCAAAGCCTGGCCGCCGCGTGGGACGTCCAGCCGGCCGCGCCGACGATCGCGGTGCCGCCGGTCTCTACGCGTTTCTCTTCCATCGGATCGGGCTCGCTCTCACCCGGTGACGCCGCCGGCGCGGTCGGAAAAAACCATGTCGTCACCGCGACGAACGCCGGTATCGTCGTGCACTCGCGCAGCGGCGCGCAGCTCGCCTCCACTCCGCTCAACGCCTTCCTCGCGATCGCCGCCGGCGACAACGGCATCTACACCGACCCGCGCATCGTGTACGACGCCGGCAATGACCGCTGGATCGTCTTCGGCCTCCGCCTGCCGAGGTATCTGGTCCTCGCCGTCTCCAACACCGGCGACCCGCTCGGCGCTTGGACGCGCTACGTCATCGACAGCTCGAAGTTCGCGAACTCGATCGATTACAGCAGGCTGGCGCTCACCCGCGACACGATCGTCGCCGTCACCTATGAGGGTGATGCCAACAACGGCTATCCGCTGTCGATCCACAAGTCGGATCTCTATTCGCTGCCTTCATCGCTTCCGGTCAAGCAGTACCTCGCCGGCATTGTGAATGTTCCGGTCTCCGGTGAGGAATCGGAGTACGAGTACATCCTCGGCGAAGATGAAACCGACAGGAACAGCCTGATCCTCAGCCGGCTCGATCAACTGAACGTGCGGAAAAAAGTCGCCGGCGCGATTCCCTGGAGTCGTGCGGAGACAGCGGCGCCGCAACTCGGCTCCTCGCGCAAGCTCGACACTGGATTCATGGACGTCGAAGCCGCGGTCATTCGCTCCGGCATCATCTACGCCGTCAATCTCACAGCGATGTCGGCCCCGACGCGCACGTCGATCATCTGGCGGAAATTCGACGCCGAAACGGGCAAGTATCTCGGCGGCGGCCTGATCGATGATCCGACCGGCGTGAAGTACTACGCGTACTCTTCGATCGCGGTGAACCGCGCCGGCGGGATCGTGATCGGCTTCAACACGTTCACCGCGGCGCAGTATCCATCGGCGGGCTACGTGTACATCGATGCGCACGGCGCGATCAGCAATGAAGGTGTGTTGAAAGCCGGCGAGACTCCGAGCAGTACGACGCGCTGGGGCGACTACTCGACCACGGTCGTCGACCCGACGGACGACGCCACGTTCTGGACGATCCAGGAAGCGACTGCCGAGAATCACTGGGTGGCGTGGTGGGGAAAGATCGCGATCAAAGGGAAGACGCGCTCGACTAGGCACTAAGCGGCATCTGTGGTGACCGCTGCCTCAGCGGTCACGGCGCCGCCCATGGCGGCGCTAAGCGGCTCACTTTGCGCTGCGCGACCGCTGAGGGCAGCGGTCGCCACATAGGGCTAATCGAAAATCCGCTTCAACTTCTCCCATGCGCTCTCCACTTCTCGGCGATTGCGCTCGACGTCGTTCGTCCATCTTCGGAATTTCTCGAACGTGATCGCCGGCGGTTCGTCGAAGTGGTCTTCGTCAAAGAGTACGCGGCGGACGATGCGGCCGAAGATTCCGGCGGGACAGTGATGCGTCGGCTGGGTGCCGTCGAGGAACACTTCGCGGATCGGGCCGGGGCAGCCTTCCTGCCAGAGCATTCCGGTCTCGGGATCGATGTCGCGGAACGTGACGCCTTGCGGCGGCGCGGGGTTCGCGGGCGTGTGCGGGATCTGGCGCATGTATGCGCCCCATACGGGAATTGCAGCTTCCGATGACGACAGGCGCAGCGGCGCGCCGCGGTCGAAGCCGACCCACACCGACGTCACCATGTCGGCGGTGTAGCCGACGAACCACGCGTCGCGATAGTCGTTCGTCGTTCCGGTTTTTCCGGCGACGTATCCGAGTCCGTAGTTTTTGAGGCGCGTCGCCGTGCCCCGGCGGACGACGCCGCGGAGGAGGGTGTGCATCACGTACGTCGCGTCCGCACCGGCGACGCGCTTCTGTTTTGCTTCGTGGCGATAGAGCGACTTTCCGTTGCGTGCGCGCACTTCGCGCAGCAGATACGGATCGGCGCGCATGCCGAGGTTCGGGAACGCGGTGTATGCAGACGTGAGCTCGCGCATCGACACTTCGGTGACGCCGAGGGGCAGTGCGGGAATCGCGGCGAGATGATCGAACCCAAAATGTTCGGCGGTGCTTTTCACTCGGCTGACGCCGATGCGCTGCGTCATGCGCACCGTCGGCACGTTGAGCGAGCGCTCGAACGACTCGCGCAGCGTCACGCGTCCGCGAAACTGCTCGTCGTAATTCTGCGGCTGCCACGTGTGGTTGTCGTCGAGCTCGATCGACACCGGCGCATCGAGGAGCAGCGACGCCGTGGTCTCGCGCTTCGACGCGATCGCGGCGAGATACGCGAACGGCTTGAAGGCGGAGCCGGGCTGGCGTCGCATCGCGGTCGTGCGATCGAACGGCGACTGATGAAATTCGGTGCCGCCGACGAGCGTACGAATGCCGCCGGTGCGCGGATCGATCGAGAGGATCGCGACCTGCAGCGGATCGACGCGCGATTGATTGCGAATCCACCAGAAGCGCGACTGCAGACTCGCGGGTGCACGCCGCGCGACGATCTCCGCTGCGCGCTGCGCGGCCGGATCCATTTCGCAAACGATCGTCAGTCCGCCGGCGGCGACTCTGCGCGTGCCGACTTCGTGAATCGCGTCATTGCGCAGCGCGTGCAGGTAGTACGGAAACGGCGTGTCGGGAAGCGCGCCGCGCGTGACGTCGACGTCGCGCGCGATCGCGTCGTGGTACGCCGCGTCGTCGAGCCAGCGATGCGCGTGCATCACGCCGAGGATCGCGTTGCGGCGCGCGCGGACGATGTCGGGGCGCTTCTCGGGATTGTCGCGGTTCGGCGCGTGGATCATCGCCGCGAGGACCGCCGCTTCATCGGGACGCAGCGCGCGCGGCGACTTGTCGAAGTACAAACGCGCGGCCTCGTCGATGCCGAGAATCGGAACGCCCTGGTAGTGGCCGAGGTAGACGTCGTTCAGATAGAGCTCGAGCAAATCGTCTTTCGACAACCGGAAGTCGAGGACGACCGCGAGCACGGCTTCGACGACTTTGCGGCGCCAGGTACGCTCCTGCGTGAGGAAGTGCTGCTTGATGATCTGCTGCGGAATCGTGCTGCCGCCCTGCGCGATCTCGCCGGCGCGCAGGTTCTTGAAGACGGCGCGCGCGATTCCGATCGGATCGATGCCGGGATGCGAGCGGAAGCGGACGTCTTCCGCGGCGAGAAACGCGTTCGGAACCTGCGGCGGCAGCTCGCCGATCACGACCGGCGGCGAGACGCGCCAGTCCGCGCCGTACACGCGCGCGATCTCGCGTTCACGGTTGCCAGCAGCAGAGACGATGATCGTCGGAACGCGCCAGCTGCGGTTCACCAGCTCGTTCACCACGCGGCGATTGAGGATGAAGACGTAGACGCTGAGCGCTTCCATCGCGATGAACAACGCGAACGTGAGCGGCAGTGTCCATCGTGCGATGCGTGCTGCGCGTGACAATCGAGGCATGTTCGTCTACATTGGTTTTTGTGCAACTCGTGCACCGAGTTGCCTCCACAAAAGAAATTTTTTCGATAGGAGAAAACGGTATGGCATCGCGTAAGAGCTCCTCCCGTAAACCCGCGAAGAAGGGTGGAGGCAGCAAGGGCAAGACGGCGAAACCCGCGAAGAAAGCTTCATCCGCAAAGAGAGCAGCAGCAAAGAAGCCGGCGAAAAAGCCAGCCAAGAAACCGGCGAAAAAAGCTCCGGCGAAACCGGTGAAGCCGGCGAAAAAGCCTGCGAAGAAGCCTGCACCGAAAGTCGCAGCGAAGAAAGTCGCGGCGAAGCCAGCCAAGAAGGCTCCGGCCAAGAAGGCACCTGCGAAGAAGGCCGCAGCGAAGAAGCCCGCGCAGAAGAAGAGCGTGATCAGCCGCGTGGTCGACACCGTGAGGTCGGCGGCAGCGGCCGTGATCCCGGCGGCCGCTCCGTCCGGTACAGGAAGCGCGGACAGCGGCGAGACCTACGCAGCCGGCACGGGCACCTCGAGCTCCGGCGGCGGCGAAGTCGGAAACGGTTAGTTTTTTACGCGTGACGCGCGCGCGAATGCGCGCGCGTCATCCTTCCGTTTCGCTGAACGCGCGGCGAATCCGTTTCGAGAAGTACTGCGACGGCAGTCCGTCCTTCCACTTGCGGTGCTGCTTCGCCTTCTGGAATGACTTGAGCGCGGCCTTGCGATAGCTCGGGTCCGCCTCGAACGCGTACTGCGAATATTGCGACGCGCCGAGAAACGCCCAGATCCACGCATTCTTCGGCATCGTCGTCGCCAGCTGCTGGAATTGCTGCGTCGCGCGCTCGAACTCACCGGCGAAGTAATTCTCGAGTGCGCGCCTCACCTGTGTCTGCGCGTCGCCGAGGATGACTTGCGTCGCCGCGGTCGGCTTCGAAATCGGAGCAATCGGCGTCGGTGTCGTCGTCGCGACTGCAGTCGACGCGGTTGCGAGATCGGCGAGATCGCCGGCGTTGTCGGCGATCGAGATGATGGCGTTCAAGTCGTCGTTCGATTTCGCGCCCGCATTTTTCGCGGTCGCATCGCTGAACATCGACATCGCCTGCGCGTACTGCGGCGACGTCGTCGCTTTGCGTTGCTGCGCGGCCTGCAGTTTCCCTTTCGTCGCATTGAGCGCGGAGTTTGCGCGCTGACGCAGCGCGGGATCGATCGCCGGCGCAGCCGGTGTCGCGGGAACCGGCGTTGGAGTCGGTTTGACCGGCTCGGGTTGCGGCGCCGGCGTCGATGCCTCGGCGAGACGGAGCTTCGTCTTCGCGCTGTCCATCAGCATCTCGATCGAGCCGAGGTTTTCCGGACCGGGACCGCTGGCCTGTTCGAAGTCGGCGACGGCCTGCTCGTATTTTCCGAGCTGCAGGTACGCGACGCCGCGGTAGTAGAAGGGGTGATAGTTGATGAAGATCGTGCCGTACGTCTTCGCTTTGTTTTGTTCTTTCGGATTGCCTTTGATCGCCGCCGACATTCTCTGCACGACGACGCTCCAGTTGCCGGCGCGCGCGGCGTTGAGGCCGGCGTCGTAATCGTCGTACCACGAGGCCTGCGCGACGCCTGCGACTGCGAGCAGGATCAGCGAGAGAGCGAATGTGCGCGCGCGACTCATTGCTTGCTCACTTCCTCGGTGAGTTTGTCGTAGTCGACACCGCCCATGTTCAGCACCTGCTTCGTCGATTTGCCGGCTTCGATCTGCACGTCGATCGTCTGCGTGCCGCTCGGTCCGCGCGCCGTCAGGGTGTACGTTCCGGGATCGAGCTTGATCGCAGCGGGCGTCGAGTCATCGGTCAGCGGCACTTCTTTCTGATCGCTCTTGCTCACGATTTTCTCGAGGTCGGCCCACGGCGACGCGGAGAGCAGCAGCACGCCTTGTCCGGCAGGAATCGGTGTTGGCGGTGCGGTTGCCATCACTTGCGTTCCAGACGTCGCGGTCGTCGTGACGACTTCGGTCGTCTTCGGCTTCATCACGAAATAGCCGCCGATCACGAGCGCGATCACGACGACGGCCGCGATCGCGGCGATCATCGCGGTGTTTTTCTTCGCCGGCGGCGGCGTCCATTTTTCTTCGAGCTCGGTCTTCGCTGCTGCGCCGCCGAGGCGCTCCATCACCGTCGCTTCATCCTGCGCGGATGAGCTGACCGGCTTCATTCCCGGCGCGGTGAAGTTGCGCTCGATCAGCGTCTCGGCATCGCTGCCGGCGCGCGTGCCGGTCGGGCCGATGCGCGAGGGTGCCATCGTCTGCTGCGTTTGTTGCGTGCGCTCGGCGCCCGCCATCGTTTGCTGGGTGCGCTGCGCGCCCCCTAGCGTCGACGACGCGCCGGTGCCGGTCCCCGTCACCTTCGGCAGATCGGCGAGCGTCTGCGCGCCGGAGAGCGTGATCATCTTTTCGCCGAGGCCGTACTTTTGATCGGGTGCGATCGAGCCGCGAATCGACTCGAGCGCGGACTCGAAGTCGGCGGCGCTCGCGTAACGCGCGTCGCGATTCTTCTCGAGCGACTTCATGACCACGGCTTCGAGATTCGGCGGCACGCGCACGGCGGGATTGATCTCCGCGATCGGCGCCGGTTTCTCGGTGACGTGTTTGAGGATGTAGCCGTGCGGGTTCGTCGCCTGGAACGGCGCGCGGCCGGCGAGCATCTCGTACATCACGATGCCGAACGAATAGAGGTCGCTGCGCGCATCGAGGTGCTCGTCTTCTTTGAGGAAGCCGGCCTGCTCCGGCGACGCGTATTTCAGTTTGCCGAGGAACATGCCGGTTTGCGTGAGGCCCTGCCCCCCTTCGCCCTCGGCGAGCTGTTTGGCGATGCCGAAGTCGATGACCTTCACGAGCAGTTTCCCGTGATGGTCCTGCGACAGCATGATGTTCTCGGGCGAGATGTCGCGGTGGATGAGACCCATGGAGTGCAGGTGCTCGAGTCCGTTCAGCGCCTGCATCGAGATCTCGACGGTGAGCCGCGCCGGCATCGGCCCGTGCTCGTTGATCCACTTCTGGATGTTCGTGCCGTCGATGAACTCCCAGACCATGTAGTACGAGCCGTCTTCGAGCTGCGCGAAGTCGTACAGCATGGCCAGGTTCTTGTGCTTGATCATCGTGGACGTCCGCGCTTCCTGGAGGAAGCGCTGCAGTCCCTGATCGTCGGCGGCGACGTTCGGCCGCATGATCTTGATCACGCGCAACTCGTTCAGATGGATGTGGCGGACCTTGAAGATCTCGCCCATTCCGCCGACGCCGAGGCGGTCGATGATCTGGTACTTGCCGTCGAGCAAACGCGTCGCATACGTGCGCTGAAAATTCGTGACGCGCTCACTGCAGTGAGGACACAGATCGTACGCGGCGTCGATTTGCTGTTTACATCGGAGGCAGGTGATTTGGCTCATGGGTCTCTCCGCAGGCTCATAGGCCCATAGGCTCATAGGCTCAAAGGAGACCGCCGCCCTCCCACGGCCGTGGTGGTGCGGGCGCCTCCCCTGAGCCTATGAGCCTGTGCGCCTATGAGCCTCTCCTAATGATCACGTAAAACGTAAGTACACGCCGGGTCTGCACCAAACCGCACGATGTCCCCCGGCTTCAATACGACTCTCTCCACTCTCGTGTTGTTGACGTACGTTCCATTGGCCGACTGCAGGTCTTCGAGCAGCGGCGCGGTTCCGCTCAAGGTGATGCGCGCGTGGCGGCGCGACACGGCCGGATGACTGAGCACGATCGCGCAAGTGCGGTCGCGGCCGACCATCACGCTGTCGCCGGTGATCGCGTGTTTCTCGTTCGTCTCCGGCTTCACGTTGACGAGCGCCCATTGCCGCGCGGCGTCGGTCTGCGGCGGCGTCTTCAACGTCTCGACGGACGCGAACGGTCCGCTGCCGGCGACCGGCTGTCGCGCGGTCCATTCTTCGAGCGCCTCGAAAAATTCGCGCGCTGTTTCGAAGCGCTGATCCATCCTCGGATGCATCGCCTTGAGCACGATCTCTTCGAGATCTTTCTTCACTTCGGGACGCAGTGCGCTCGGCGCCTGTTTTTCTCCGCGATAGATCGCGTCGATGAGCTTCGGTAAGGATCGACTATTGAACGGCAGCGAGCCGGTCAGCATCTCGTACAGCACGACACCGGATGAATAGACGTCGCTCTTCGCGCCGGCGTCTTTCGGCTCGCGGATCTGCTCGGGCGACATGTAGTGCGGCGTGCCGAGGAGGAAGCCGGATTTCGTGAGGACCGTCTGTCCGCTTCCGCCGCCGCCTTCTTTGATCTTCGCGATGCCGAAGTCCGTGACCTTCACGACGCCGTCCATATCGCAAATGAGATTGGCCGGTTTGATGTCGCGGTGCACGATGCCTTTGCCGTGCGCGTAGACGAGCGCCTCGAGGAGGCACTGGCAGATGTTGATCGCGTCCTTGATCGGCAGCGCGCCTTTTTCGTTGAGCAGGAGATCGACGGGAGTTCCTTCGACGTACTCCATTACCAGCACAGCGCCGTTCTCGTTGTTGATGAACTCGAAGAATCGCGTGATGTAGCGGTGGCGCAGCTTCGACAGGATCTGCGCTTCCTTGATGAAGCGCTTGCGCGCGGTGATGTCGCCGGCCAGCTCTTCGGTCATCACCTTCAGCACGACCGAGTACGCGCCCGGCAGCACGTCGGTCGCGGTGACGGTGCGTCCCACGTAGACGTGGCTCATTCCGCCTTCGCCGATCTCGCGATCGATGCGGTAGTTGCCGATTTGCGTCCCGATCATTTCAGCAGACCTTCGTCATCCCAGAAAAAACCATCGTGGCAGAGAGGCATGAAGAGAAATCGATGAGAGCCGATGCGAATCACGTCCTTGCCGATGAGATCGCGCCGCGGCTCGATTTCCGTTTCGTTGACGTACGTCCCGTTCGTCGAGTTGTGGTCCATCAAAATGAAGCGCCGCTCTTCGGGACGGAAGACGAGATCGGCGTGATGCGACGACGCCTGATCGTCAACAATCACGACGTCGGATCGCCGATCGCGTCCGATCACGTTGCGTCCCATACGCACGGGAAACGACTCGCCGCGCGACGCGCCATTGAGTCCGATCAGCCAGCCGACGACATAGCGTTTCGTCGATCCCGCCGTTTCGAGTCGCGACGCGGCGACGGTGCGCTCCTGCGGCGGAGGCGACTGCAGCGCCAGCGCCGGGGCTGCGGCTGCGGCTGCACTTGCTGCTGCACGTGTCGGCTGGCGCATCGGCATTGGCACGGGCGCGGCAGCGGGGGATTCCGGCACGCGCGTCGGGCGCACGACCGCGATCTCGGGCTCGCTCGTCTCCTGCGGACAGTACGGACAGATATCCCACGACTCGTCGATGAAATGCCCGTTCTCACACCGCTTGTCAGCCACGCTTCCCTCACGCATGAAATGCTACGGCGACGGCGTTTCTGCCGCCGAAGTAGATGATGTCTCCATCCTGCAGGAACCGCTTGTCGATCTTCTGGTCGTTGACATACGTCCCATTCGACGAATTCCGATCAATCAACAGAACCTTGCCGTCGATCGAGACGACCTCGGCATGGAGACGCGACACCTTCGGATTCTCCAATACGATCTCACAAATCGTCGACTCGCGCCCGATCCGGATGCCCGAGCCGCCGAGGCCGAGCTTCTCGCCGGCACGCGTCCCGTTGAGGATCGTGAACTTGCCGAGCATGCTCTGCGGCGAGAGCGTGCCGCCGCTAGGCGCGACGACCGTTTCGACCGTCGGCGACTTGAGCACGTCTTGCGGAACGCGTGGAGTGCGTGTGCGCACGAGCGCGACCGCGGCAGCGACGATTCCCGCGACGAGCGCGGCCGCGATCAGCCACGTCGCAACCGGATAGAGCTTCCAGATCGGCGTCCCCGCGATCGCGCGCTCGGCATCGCGTCCGAAGCGAATGAGATCGGGTGAGCTCGGAAAAAGCGCGGACGCGCGAGAGAGATTTTTTCTCGCATCGATCCAGCGTCCGTCGTACGCGGCGTCGAGTGCAGCGCGATAGTTTTGATTGAACTCGCCGCCGCTGCTCGCCGGAATCTTCGCGTCGGCGAGAAATTGCTTCGCGACGTTGATCGGCACGAGGAACTTGATCGACTCCGCGTCTTTGTGTCCCCACGTCGAGATGCCGATCACTTCTCCGTCTTTGTTGACCGCCGGTCCGCCGGAGTTGCCCTCGTAGATCGCGACGTTTGACTGAAACACCGGCGTGTTCGCGACGTTGCGCTTGATCGCGGAGATCAGGCCGGGATTGATCGTCGCCTCGAGATCGCTCTCGCGCGAGAGCCAGCCGCCGATCACTTCGTCGCTGCTGCTCGCGACGGCCGGATATCCGACCGACCAGATCGACTCGCCGACACGTGCCGCTTCCGAGTCGCCGAGCGCGAGGGACGGAAGATTTTTTCGCTCGATTTTGAGCACCGCGAGATCGGCGCCGCCGAGTCCGAGCTCGGGCGAGAAACGCTGGATCGTGAACGGCAGCGTCTCGCCGTTCGAAAGCTCGACGCGATTCACGACCTGCACGTTCTCGAGCTGTCCCGCGTTCGCGAGCGCGTCGATGGAGCGTCCCAACTCTTCGCCGCGGTAGAGCGCGCGCAGCTCGGCGTTCGGAAAGTGCTTCACCAGCGCGACGATCGCGCCGTTGTGCCGCAGCTCCTGCTCGAGCGGCTCACGCTCGCGCGTCGGCGCGACGACGTGCCCGCTCGTGAGAATGAATCCGTCTGGATGAATCAGAAACCCGCTGCCCGATCCGCCCGCGCCGGTGTCGACGACATTCGTCTCGCCGACGTCGCGCACGCGCAACTGGATCTGCTGCTGGATCTCTTCGATCGCGACCGCGGGATAACGAAAGTCGGCGGTCGCGTACGCGCTGATGCGCACGACGGCCGGCTTCACCCCGTACGCCATCTTCTGCACGTCGTCCATCGCATCGGACTTGGTGACGGTGCGCTTGCAGAACGTCAGGAGGATGAAGAACAGCGCAATGAGCCACCGGCCTCTTACACCGTGTTTCCAGCCGCCGTCATCCTGAGGCGCGAAGACGCCGAAGGATCTCAGAATACGCAGACCTTTCGCATTTTGAGATCCTTCGCCGTCTATGCGGCTCAGGATGACGGAGGGGCCGATGGGGGACATGGGTCAACGTGAGGAAGGGGACGACGTCGGGAACGAAACCTGATGGTTCCAGTAGAACCACGCGCCGGCCGCGCCGAGGAGGAGGACCACGACGACGGTCCACTTGAGAATGCCGTTCTTTTTCGGAGGCGCGGCATTCTGCACCTCGTCGTCGCGCACCGCATCGAGCGGCTGCGTGTCGCGGACGGTCTCGTCAAACAAATCGACTGCTTCGAGCTTCTGCGTTTCTTCCAATTTCTCAGGCTCCGGACCCGCGCCGTCATCGATCTCGACGCGCGCGACGATCACCGTCACGTTATCGGGCGCGCCGCGCGAGAGCGCGCGCCGTAGAAATTCGTCGGCCGCCGCATCGATCGGCATCTTCTCGACGACTTGCTTGATCTCGTCTTCTTTGACGACGCCGTGCAGTCCGTCGCTGCAGAGGATGAACGTGTCGCCTTCCTTCAGCTCGATCGGTCCCTTGACGTCGATCTCGACGTCTTCGGCGACGCCCATCGATCGCTGCAGCACGTTGCGACGCGGATGCGTCTCCGCTTCCTGCGCCGTGAGCAATCCCTCGCGCACCATCGTCGCGACGAGCGAATGGTCGTCGGTCAGCTGTTTGATCTCGTCGCCGCGCACCATGTAGATGCGCGAGTCGCCGACGTGCGCGAGCCATCCTTCGCCTTCGCGCACCGCGAGGACCGACGTCGTCGTTCCCATTCCGCGCAGTTCCGGCGTCAACTGCGCCTCGGAGTAGATGCGCGCGTTGGCCCGCGACAACGAAGCGCGCAGCGCGGTCGGAATGTCAGTGGTCTCGCTGCCGAGATACTGCGCCTTGACCGTTTCGGCAGCGAGACGCGACGCCGTCGCTCCGCCGCGATGTCCGCCCATGCCGTCGGCGACGATCATCAATCGTCCGCCGGGATGGCTGACCGTTTCTTCCGCTGGAGTCGTGAGCGCGCCGAAGTCCTGGTTCTCCGAGCGCACGAGCCCCGTGTCCGTTCGAAGAACGGCGCGAACGATGAGACGGCGCGGTTGAGAGTCGTTGGACGATGCTTGCTCGCTCATGGCGAAGCTACCCGATGTTTCGCGAGAGGGTCATTATAGCGGGCAGCGGGTAGCGGGCGGCGGGCAGGAGCCCAAGATGGTGTTTTGCTACCCGCTGCCCGCTACCCGCTGCCCGCTATAATCAAGGCTCCGATGGAACAGCTCCAGATCCACTACGTCGATCTCGGCGTGCCTCGAGTGACCGACCTGAAGGCGGAGATGTCGATCGGGCGCACCGAGGGGAACGATCTGGTGCTCAATCATCCCTCGGTCTCGCGCAAGCACGCGCGCATCGAGATCCGCAACGGCCACTGGTGGATGGTCGATCTCAAGTCCACCAACGGCGTGAAGGTCAACGGCAATCTCATCACCGAGTCGCAGCTGAACGCCGGCGACAAGATTCTTGTCGGCTCGGTGCAACTCGACATCAAGTCGATGCCGTCGGTCGAGTTCACCGGCGACTCGATGTTCGACAATCCGTCGGGCACCGTCATCCGCCGCATCTCCGATTTCAATTCCGAGTTCGGCCTCGACCTCGGCGAGATGGCCGAGGCGTCGATCTCGGCGGTGCGTCCGCCGTCGGAGCCGGGCGTCAAGCCGGAGCCGTCGGTCACACGCGAGAAGATTTTCCAGGTGCTCGTGCAGGTCGCGCGCTCGCTGCTGCAGACCGAAGAGCTGCAGGACCTGCTCAACACCGTGATGGACATGATCTTCAAGTACCTGCCGGTCGAGCGCGGCTTGATCATCCTATTCGACGAAGAGGGCAATCCCGTTCCGCGACTCACGAAATTCATCGAAGGCGCGGACGCGGCCGACATTCCGATCTCGCGCACGATCCTGAAGATGGTCGCGGAGCAGCAGGTCGCGTTGATGACGTCGAACGCACTCGAGGACGCGCGCCTTCTCGGCGGAAAGTCGATCGCCATTCACGGCATCCGATCGGCGATGTGCGTGCCGCTGTGGAACCGCCAGCGCGTCATCGGCGCGGTGCAGGTCGACTCGCCGATTCACATCGGACGCTTCACCGAAGAAGACCTCGACCTGATCACCGCGCTCGCGAACTTCGCGGCCGTCGCGATCGAGCGCGCACAGCTCGCGGAGAAAATCGAGCAGGAGCGCAAGATCCGCTCGAAGATGGAGCGCTATCACTCGCCCGCGGTCATCGACGAGATCGTGAAGGGCGTCGTCGCCGCCGCGGACGAGACGGAGATTCGCACCGCCGACGTCTCGATTCTCTTCGCCGACATCTCCGGATTCACGACCGTGTCGGAGACGAAGAAACCGGAAGAAGTCGCGGAGTTCCTCTCGAACTTTTTCACCGCCGCGGTGGACGCGATCTTCGCCTACGGCGGCACGCTCGACAAATTCATCGGCGACGCCGTGATGGCGTTCTTCGGCGCGCCGATCCCGCAGGACGATCACGCCGACCGCGCGATCATGGCCGGATTGATGATGCAGGAGCGCATCGACGATTGGAACGCCGAGCGCGCGAAGAGCGACCTGCCGCCCGTGCGCATCCGCGTCGGCATCAACAGCGGGCCGGCATTCGTGGGCAACGTCGGCACCGAGAAGCGCGTCGACTACACCGTCCTCGGCAGTTCCGTGAACATCGCCTCGCGTCTCGAGAGCGGCGTCGCAAAGCCGGGCCAGGTGGTGATCTCGCAGAACACGCTCGACCGCGTCATCGGCAGCTTCGACACCGAGCCGCTCGGCGAATTCGTGCTCAAAGGCCTGCAACAGAAGATGCCGGTCTTTGCCGTGCACAAGGTCGTGCGCGTGCCGAGGAAGACCACCGCGAGCGACACGTTCCACGCCGTCACGCCAGGACGGTAAAGCAAGCAGGCTCAGAGGCGCACAGGCGCATGGGCGCCTAGGGACTCTATGCGCCCGCGAGCCTATGCGGCGTGAGCCCAGGAACTTTCCGCCTCGTTCATTCGTTTAATGTTCGGATGCGCCAGAAGTCTCTCGCCCGCACGATTCTCCAGCCCCTCGGCATCGCGGTCGCGATGGCCGCGGTGGTGCGCGGCGCGGTGCACATCTATTCGATTCCTTCCGCGTCGATGGTTCCGACGCTGGAAGTCGGCGATCGCATCGTCGTCACGCGTTACTTCGGCACGGATCCGGAGCGCGGACACGTCATCGTGTTCCAGTCGCCGCGCGACGGCGAGTTGCTGGTGAAGCGCGTGATCGCGACGCCGGGCGACTTGATCGACGCGCGCCTCGGGCGCGTGCGCATCGGCGGACACACGCTGGCCGAGCCGTACGTGTTGCGACAGGCAGCAACCGGCGCGATCGAGACGCAGCTCGTGGCCGGCAACTGCTACTTCGTCATGGGCGACAACCGCGACGAGTCGCTCGACAGCAGAAGCTGGGGCGTCGTTCCGCGCGATCACATCGTCGGGCGTGCGCGCCTCGTGCTGTGGTCTTCGCCGTTGGATGACGGAGTGGTGCGCGCCTCCGGCGCGCCTTCCGAACGCGCGCCGGAGGCGCGCACCACTCGCCGCGGAACCCGCGTCTTCAAATGGATTGACTGACCTGTTACTGTTCTAGGAGTTGGAGGTCATCATGCGCAATCGCCGCGAGCTCGGGGAAGGCCGCCTTGGATGTCTGTTCGGACTGATCCTGCTGCTGATCGCCGGGATGGTCGCGTACAAGATGATGCCCGTCAAAGTGAAGACCGCCGACATGCGCGACTCCGTGCAGAACGAAGCGCGTTCCGCGGGACAGCACAATGACGCGTCGATCCTCAAAGCGCTGCTGCTGAAGGCGGAGTCGCTCCAGCTGCCGATCGCCGAGAAAGACATCACGATCGTCCGCGCCGGCGGCGAGATTCGCGTCGACGTCGACTACACCGTCCCGGTGAAGTTCCCCGGCTTCGTCTACCAATGGCATTTCCATCACCACGCCGAAAATCCGATCTTCTGAGGAACGCACCATGACGGTCACGATCAAAGTCCGCGACAACGGACCCTACGTAGTCGACGGCGACTTCGTTCTCACCGACGCGCAGGGAAACGAGATCCCGATCGTCAAACGCGCGCTTTGCCGCTGCGGCGGCTCGATGATCAAGCCGTTCTGCGACGGTACGCACTCGAAGATCGGATTTCAGGGCGCGATGGCCGCGGTCGAAAAATCCGACGAGCAGCCCTGATCGTCGTCCGGCTCGACGACGACCGTCTCCCGACCCGTCAGGTTGGTCACTCCGAAGATTTCATCCAGGCGCTCTTCGACTTCCTTCACGAACTCAGGCCAGTTGTCCATCCGTGATCCCTCCGGATGGCAGCCTGATTCATGGCGCGTTCCGCGCCGGCGCAGAGAGGGACGAGCGCGAAGCGCGTCAAAAAAGTTGGCGGTGTGGGGCAGGCTTTCCAGCCTGCCTCCCGGGGCGCAGGCTACAAAGCCTGCGCCACACGGCACACGTCCGCATTCGCGTCTTCCCACTCCTCGGCGTCGTGCGCGAAGAAGCTGACGCGCGATTTCTTGTACTCCTTCGTCGGGAAGAGCGCCTGCTTCTGCGTGAGGCCGGTGTCGATGGCGAGATCGTTGATGATCGACTCGCATTCGTCCACCGAGCGCGCGTGCACGGTCGTGTAGAGGTTGTACGGCCAGTCGTCGTACACGGGACGGAGGTAGCAGTGCGAGACCGCGCGATGCTGCGCGAGCTTCGCCGCGCATGCGTCGACGTCGTCCGGCGGCACGACCCAGATTCCCATCGCGCTCGCGACGAAGCCGGCCTTGCGCGCCTGGACCTGCGCGCAGAAACGGCGGATCTGTCCGCGTTTGTGCATCGCCTTCGCGGCGGTCAACAGATCGTCCGCGCCGATCGTGCCGCCGCGCGCAAGCACGTCGAACGGCCGCGGCTGCAGCGGCAATTCGCGCTGCAACACGCGCACGGCTTCGATCTCCAGCGGCGTGAGCGGCGTCGGTTCATTCTGCAAATCGGAATGCGACTCGCTGTCGGAGGCGCTGCTCTTGTAGAGACGCAGCGTCGGCAGCGGACGAACGACGTCGCAGTCGCCCTGCTGGCCGAGGATGTCGATCGTCCGGTCGAGACCGATCTTCGAGAGCGGCGAGACGAAGACGGTGAACCAGAGGTTGTAGCTGTTGTTGCGGCGATAGTTCTGCGTGACGCCGGGGTGCGCGTTGATCGCCGCGGCCGCATCGTCGATGCGATCGGGATTCACGCGCGCGGCGACGAGACACGAGCGATAGCCGAGCGCGCGCGTGTCGAAATGCGGCGTCAGCGGCTTGACGAAACCATCGCGGCGCAGGCGCTCGGTGCGCTTGATGACTTCCTTTTCGGACATGTCGATCGCCTGTCCGATGAAGGCGTACGGCGTGGAAACGAACGGAATCTCACCCTGCAGAGCACCCAACAGCTCCCGGTCCCGCTGATCCATTTCCTGCATTTGAACCCCTCGGCATCATCGTTCCGTGGGTCGGAGAGTAGACGTGAATTGTAGCGTGAAATCATCCGCCGTCGAGCGTCAGCTTCGCGTATTCGCGAGCGTCAATTTTTTCGCCTGCGCTGATGCGTGTTCGATGCCCGCGCGCAACCTCGATCACGTTCGCGCGATCGACGCCCGCATAGCCCGGCGGAAACGGATCGAGCTTCGCGAACGCCGCGTCGAAAAGACGGATCGCGCCGCGAAACGTGCCGCGCTGGACGTGGTGATACGCGGCCGCAAGTTGAATCAGGCCCTGGAGAAATGTCTTCTCCCCACCGGAAGACGTCAGCCAGATTTCTTCCCACGCCTCGTGCGCGTGCCAGAAGTGGTGAGCGTTGAAGAGCTCGACGCCTTTCGCTAAAGGTGTCATTCCGAGCCGCGAAGACGGCGAGGAATCCCCTTCATCGCAAGTCGGCGGGGGATCCTTCGGCGTCTTCGCGCCTCAGGATGACACTCTGTCAATCCGTCGCTCGTGTTCCTCTCCTCAGCACGTCACAAATCGCAACCGTGAAGTCCATCGTCGATCCGGTTCCTCCGATGTCACCGGTACGAACCTCAGGACCCATGCCGAGGACTTTGACGATCGCATCGCGGATGCGCTGCGCCGGCTGAATCTCGCCGATGTGCTCGAGCATCAGCACCGCCGACTGCAACAGCGCGAGCGGATTCGCTTTGTTCTGTCCCGCGATGTCCGGCGCGCTGCCGTGGACGGCTTCGAACACCGCGCCGTTCTCGCCGATGTTCGCGCCGGCGACGACGCCGAGTCCGCCGACGAGACCGGCGGTGAGATCGGAGACGATGTCACCGTACAAATTCTCGAGCAGCAGCATGTCGAACTGATTCGGGTTCGTCACCAGCTGCATGCAGAGGTTGTCGACGATCTTGTCGTCGGCCACGATATTCGGATACTCCTTCGAGACGTTGCGGAAGCACTGCAGGAACAGGCCGTCCGACAGCTTCATGATGTTGGCCTTGTGCACGGCCGTCACTCTCTTGCGGCCGTTCCTGCGCGCGTACTCGAACGCGAAGCGCGCGATGCGCGTCGACGCCTTCTCGGTGATGATCTTCAGCGACTCGACGACGCCCGGCACGACTTCGTGCTCGAGTCCCGCGTAGAGGCTCTCCGTGTTTTCGCGCACCACGACGAGATCGATGTCTTCGTAGCGCGTGATGATGTTCGGCATCGATCGCACCGGCCGCAGGTTCACGTAGAGATCGAGCGTCTTGCGGAGGCGGACGTTGATCGACGCGAAGCCGGTGCCGACCGGCGTCGTGACCGGCCCCTTCAGCGCCACTTTGTTGCGCAGAATCGACTCGAGCACTTCCGCCGGCAGAGGATCGCCGAAGCGCGAGATCGCCTCCGCGCCGACGAAGTACTTCTCCCACTCCACGTCGACGCCGGAGCACTCGATGATCTGCACCACCGCGGCCGTGACCTCGGGGCCGATGCCGTCGCCGGGAAGGAGGGTGATCTTATGTTTGGCCATTGAGACTCCTAGCGCGTTCTCTGGCCTGTTGCACAGAGAAGTCCAGCGGAAAGATATCGCGGAGACGCGCGTACCGCGGCAGTTCGTCGAGACAGCGGCGGATGCTCTCCAGCGTGGCGGGGATGAAGTCGAGGTAATGCATCCGCCCGCGCGTGATCGGCTGCTTCGAGAATGTGCCGAGGATCTTGATCGAGCGCTGCAGCAACGTCTCGAAATAGCGGCGGCGGATGTCGGCGTCCGCGCCGACCGCGGCGCGATAGTGCTCGAGCAGTTCGAGCTCGACGTCGTCGCCGAGGAGGATCGCGACTCCACGATCGCGCAGCAGCGACGCGACGTCGTACGTATCAGGGCCCATTCTCAGATCCTGATAATCGATTACATATAAAGTGTCATTTGCAACGTGAATATTTTGGCCGTGGTAATCACGATGACATAGAAGATACGGATGATGCGCAATGTCATCGCACATCGATTTCATCAGCGGTTCCAGCTCCGTCGCATCCGCCGACATCAGCTTCTCGACATAGAACTCGCGCGCCATCTCCAGTTCCTGAAAGAAGAACTCGGCGGTGAACGGCGGGTTCACTTCGCCCGGCTGCGCTTCCTGAAACGCGACGAGAACGTCGATCGCTTCGCGATACAGCGCGATCCCTTTCTCGCGATCGTCATGCAGGACATCGAACAGCGTGCGGTCTCCGACGTCGCGCTGCAGCACCGCGAGCTCGGATGACTCCAGCACTTCCGGCACGATCGACTCCTCCGGTGTGGGGCAGGCTTTCCAGCCTGCCTCCCGGGGGGCAGGTTGGAAAACCTGCCCTACACGAGGGGAGACGCGTACTCGATTCACCGCCTCGTACGCCGCAAGAAACCGCCGCAACTGCGCGCGCACTTCCTCGGGGTAGTACGCGAGCATGTACGTCGTCCCGTCCGGCAGCGCGACGCGGTAGTACGCGCGCACCGAGGCATCGCCGGCGAGAGGATGGGCGGTCCACTCGTCACCCAGCCAGCGGGTGAGGTGTGTTGCCGCTTCGTGGGGGAGGCTCATAGGCTCACGGGCTCAGGGGCGCAGAGGCAGAGGCTCATGGGCTCAGAGGCGCATGGGCTCACAGCGGCAGGTCGGCCACAGCGTTCCTATGAGCCTGTGAGCCTGTGAGCCTGTGAGCCTACTATTGCGGCGCGGGTCCCTGCTCGTCGGGGCGAGCGTCGCGGATGGTGATGCTGGTGATCGTCGTCGGCTCGTCCGGGCGGTCGTTGCGATCGCGCTTGGCGCCGACGATCTTGTCGGCGACGTCCATGCCCTTCGTCACCTGGCCGAACACCGTGTACTGCTTGTCGAGGAACTTCGAGTCGGCGACGACGATGAAGAACTGCGACGACGCGCTGTGCGGATCGTTCGAGCGCGCCATCGACACGATGCCGCGCTTGTGCGAGACGGAGTTGAACTCCGCGCGCAGATTCTTTTCCGCGCCGCCGGTGCCCCAGGTGTGCGGACCGCCGCTGATCGTGTTCGGGTCGCCGCCCTGGATCATGAAGCCGGGGAT
>Ga0066652_100000380_pt1 | contig 21685 bp, 15 predicted proteins | sample GraSoiAngelo_101_FD_71413 | JGI IMG/M metagenome (GOLD analysis project Ga0066652, IMG submission 71413) | Grasslands soil microbial communities from the Angelo Coastal Reserve, California, USA - 14_0903_02_30cm | ecosystem: Environmental > Terrestrial > Soil > Grasslands | place: USA... | reverse complement strand
CAGTTCGCGTTCATCTCCATCGGCGCCATCGGGTTCATCTGGCTCGTCTTCTGGCAGATCGGGTTCCAGTCGCCGGAGGACCATCCGAATCTGTCGCCCGAGGAGCTGGCGCACATCAAGTCGGATCAGGCGCAGAACCAGGAGCGGCTGAAGCTGCACTGGACCACGCTGCTGCGGTTCAAGCAGATCTGGCCCTTCCTGCTCGCCAAGCTGCTGACCGACCCGGTGTGGTGGTTCTACTTGTACTGGCTGCCGTCGTATCTGGCGAAGGAGCGCGGTCAGAACATCCTCGGCAGCGCGTACCTGCTGACGGGCATCTACACGGCGGCGAGCCTTGGCTCGATCGCGGGTGGATGGCTCTCCGGCTTCCTGATCAAGCGCGGCTGGCGCATCGCGACGGCGCGCTACGCGGCGATGGGGATCGCGGCGGTGTGCGCGCCATTCGCGATCCTCGCGTACTACACGGACAGCTTCGCGCTCTGCCTCGTGCTGCTGAGCGTCGTGACCGCGGCGCACCAGGCGTGGTCGGCGAACCTGTTCACCTCGGCGACGGATCTCTTCCCGTCGAAGGTGACCGGCTCGGTGGTGGGGCTCGGCGCGACGACGGGGGGCCTCGGTGGGATGTTCCTCACTTTGTTGGCCGCGATGTCGATCCAGTGGATCGGGAACCAGAGCGCGGTGTTCGTGTGGGCGGGGCTGATGCATCCGCTCAGCCTTCTGATCTTCTGGCTCGTGCTCGGCCGCGACTTCAAGATGGCGGACGTGGACACGGTGCTCGACACGAGCAAGGTCTCGCGGCCGCTCGTGATGGCGGGGGTCGGACTGGTCGTCCTCGGGCTCGCGCTCGTGGCGCTGATCTGGGCCAACTGGGCGACAGCGGTGGCGGCGGCGAAGCTGGCTGGCGCAGCTCAGGCGGCGACGGCGGCCGTCGGCGTGGCGCTGGTGGGGCTGACGCTGCTGTACGCTGGGATGCGGCGGAGGGCGTTCGTGGCGTAAGCTCGGGGGTCCCGATGTCCAGCGGGACCCATTCGCGCGCCGCGAGACCGACCCCCCGAGCCCTTTCGACCCCGGCTACTTCACGGCCGTCGAAACAACCCGCCGAGTCCTTTCTTCACCTTCTGCGACATCTCGTCCTTGGCGGCTTGCTCCGCCGTCTTCTTCGCCGCCTCCTTGACCGATGGGCCGCTGTCGGCCGCAGCGGTGGGCGGCTGGCTGGCCTGCGCCGCCTGGGCCGCCTTGGCCTGCTCCATCTGGGCGGCCATCGCCTTCGTCTGCTCGCCCATGTCCATCACCTGGTAGTCGGCGGGCGGGACGAGGAGCGCGTCGTCGACGTTGCCGGCCTTGAGCTCCGTCACCTCCATCGTCGCGACGTTCGTCGTCTTCTCGTCCTTGTCGTTCGTCGACGTCGTGGTGGTGACCGTCTTCACCGGGATTCCCTTGCCCATCCTGGCGGTGGCTTCGGCGGTCTTCGTCATCAGCTCGGCGAATGCGCTGCCGCCGACGGGGCGCATGTTGCCCATGCGCGCGAACGGGTTGGCGAAGCCGCTCTTCTGGTCGGCCATCCAGTAGTCCTGGACGATGTGCTCCGTGCTGTTGCGATTCACGAACGCGACCTTCATCGCGAGCTTGTAGTCCTGCGTGACGCGATACCTGGTCGTCGCCATGCCGAGCATCGGCTCGCCGGGACCGAGCTTCTCGAGATTCACGACGACGTCGGTGATGGCGATGCGCATGCCGGGCACGCTGGCGGCGAGCGCCGACATCCCCTTCTCGAGGTCGTCGAAGGTGAACTTGAGAATCTGCTTGTCCTTGGGCGACACGATCATCATCGACGTCGGATCGTAAAGGATGTAGCCCCCCTGCTCGGCCATCGCGCCGCGCTCTCTCGAGGCCGAGTCGATGTCGAGCCGGCCCGCCTTCGACGTCACCATCGCATGTCCGGACAGGACCACGTACTCCCTGGTCTTGCCACTCGCCTCGGTGGCCTGGCCGGAGATGCGCATCCGATACGTGTAGCCGGGCGAGAAGGCGCGCGTCGCGGCGGCCAGGGTGAGCGCCGATCCGGCGACTGCCAGCGCGATGCCGGCGCGACGAGCGAATGACATGGGTCCTCCGATGGTGGTGAGCGCCTCGAGGGATCGAAAGTAGAGGACCTGTTGGGATTCGTACAGAGCGGGCAGATTGCGACCCCAACTCGTGAGTTGGTGAGTTGGATCGTTGGTTGGCTGGTCGGTTGATTGGTGAGTTGACTGCCCCGGCCACTCAGCCAGCGTCCGACTCCACGAGTGGTCTCCACGCTGGTTGTGGCCAGGGCCGTTCCGTTCACTAGTGCACCGACCAACGAGCCAGCTACCCAACTCACCAACTCACCAAAATGCCGCTGCTCTGGGTCGTCGTCGGCGTCGCGCTGATGCTCGTGCTGATGCTCGTCGTGAAGCTCGACGCGTTCTTCGCGCTGATCCTCACGTCGCTCGTCGTCGCGCTGCTCAATGGCATGGACCTGCTGGGCGCGCTGCAGTCGATCCTCAAGGGGATCGGCAACACGATGGGGGGCGTCGCGCTGATGCTGGTTTTCGGGGCGATGCTCGGCCGGCTGCTGGACGAGAGCGGCGCCGCGCAGGCGATCGCGACACGATTCATCGACATCACGGGGCGGAAGCACATCCAGTTCGCGATGTCGGCGACCGGACTCCTCGTCGGGATCGCAATGCACTACAACGCCGGCTTCCTCGTCCTCATCCCGCTGGTCTACACGGTCTCGCTGACGACGGGGTTGCCGCTCGTGTACGTCGGGCTGCCGCTCGCGTCCGCGCTGTCGGTGACGCACGGCTTCACCCCGCCGCACCCGGCGCCGACGTTTCTCACCCTGCTGTACCACGCCGACGTCAATCGGACGCTGCTCGTCGGGCTCGTCGCGGCGATTCCCGCCGCGTTCCTGGGTGGCATCGTGTTCAGCCGAGTGCTGCGCATACGAGATCTCACGCCGCCCGAGGGACTCGTGCGCGCCGCGCCGCTCGAGCGTTCCGCGCTGCCGGGATTCGGCGTCAGCCTGACCACGGCGCTCGTGCCGGTGATCCTCATGCTCACCAACGCGATCGTCGACATCAGCCTTCACACGGCAGCACTCGATCCGGCGAAGCCGGAGTACGGCGCGCAGCTCGCCGCGGCCGTGCCACAGCCCGGACTCCGATTGCTCGTCACGGGACTCAAGTTCTTCGGCAACCCGAACATCGCGCTGATGATCGCCGTGCTCGTCGCCGTATACGTGCTCGGCGTGCGGCGAGGTCGCTCGATGGACTCGCTGATGCGGAGCGTGCAGGGTGGCGTCGCGAGCATCGCGGGGATCCTGCTCATCATCGCCGCGGGGGGCGCGTTCTCGCAGGTGCTGCGCGACGGCGGCGTGTCGGACTACATCACGCGGCAGGCGGCGCAGATCCACGTCAATCCGCTCATCCTCGCATTCGGCGTCGCCGCACTCCTGCGCGCCTCGATCGGATCGGCGACCGTGGCGGGGATGACGGCCGCCGGCGTGCTCGCCCCGACGGCAGCGGGCAGTGGCGTGCACCCCGAGCTGATGGTGCTGGCCACCGGCGCCGGCAGCCTGATGTTCTCGCACTTCAACGACAGCGGCTTCTGGATGTTCAAGGAGTACTTCAACGCGACGATCCGCGAGACGCTGCTCACGTGGAGCATGATGGAGCTGATCGTCGGGCTGACGGGACTCGCCGCGGCGCTGCTGATGAACCTCGTGTGGTGACGGCTCGCTCGACGGCTAGAACCTGAGCGCCGAGATGTAGGCGAAGTCGCGCTTCACGCTGGCCAGCGGCGTGTCGGGGTAGGTCTCCTGCTCGACGTAGAAGTACCGGTCGTCGAACGTCTTCACACGCGAAAGGATGCCGCGCAGATCGACGATCCCCTTTCCGAGCTCGACGTCGTGCGGCGAGGGAATGCCCGGCGCGTCCTTGATGTGGAAGGAGTAGTAGCGATCGCCGTAGCGCTTCATGAGATCGAGTGGATCGCGCCCACCGACCGCTGCGTTGCCCGTGTCGAGCTGGAGGCGCACGAGGCTGGGGTCGAGCCTGGCGACGAGCGCGTCGTAGCCCTGCTGCCCGTCGAAGGTCTTGAAGTCGTCGGCCTCGTCGTGCCAGGCGATCCAGAGGTCGTGCTTGCGCGCGGCCTCGCCGGCTCGGTTGAGCGTGTCGGCGTACGCGCCGAAGTCCGCGAGCGACCGGCGCGCGGAGGCGGGAAGGTCGGCGAGGATGAGGTATCGGTGCCCGAGGGTGCGGGCCTCGTCCACGGCACCGTCGACGTTGGCGAGGGTCGCGGTGCCGATGTGTGTCGACGGCGCACGGAGCCCGTGCGAGTCGAGCATCCGCCGCACGTCGGCGGGCGAGTGATTGAAGTTGCGCAGCGACATCAGCATCTCGACGTCGGTGTAGCCCGCGGCGGCGATGTCGGCGAGCGTGCGGTCGAGATCGGCGCGCGCGGCGTCGCGCAGGGTGTAGAGCTGGATGCCGATACGCGTCAGACGACGCTCGCCAGTGGGCACTGGGGCAGCGGCGCGGGCGGTGGTGCAGGCGACGGCGGGAGCGAGCAGCGTCGCGCCCAGCGTCTGAACGAATGTGCGTCGGTGCATGAACGGGGCTCCGTCGGGTCGAAGCTCGAAGGTACGAGCGGGGGCGGGTGGGCGGGAGGACGAATCGACGACGCCAGCCTTGGCTGTGGCCGTGCTTCATGTTCTCTCAGCGCTCTCCGCGCCCTCCGCGTGAAACCCTTGCCGTGCCGAGAGCGTCGTCCGATCTTGCCCGCCGACCATCAACTCACTGGATGAATCGTATGTCGACCTCCCGCCGCGACTTCGTGCGCATGTCGGCGCTCGCCGCCGTCGGTGCGCCCCTGATTCGGCCCCTCGGCTCCGTCCCTTCGATCGCGCACCGCGCCACACCGACGACGAGCCGGCAGGAGAAGAAGCTCGGCTTCGCGCTCGTCGGACTCGGCAGTCTGAGCACCAACCAGATCGCACCGGCGCTGCAGAAGACGAAGCACTGCCGGCTCGCCGGGATCGTCACCGGGACGCCGGCGAAGGCTCAGAAGTGGAAGGCGCAGTACGGGATCCCGGACAGGAGCATCTACAACTACGACACGATGGGCCGGATGGCGGACAATGCGGACATCGACGTCGTGTACGTCGTCACGCCGAACGCACTCCATGCCCGCGACACGATCAAGGCGGCGAAGGCGGGGAAGCACGTGCTGTGCGAGAAGCCGATGGAGGTCTCGACGGCGCGGTGCCAGGAGATGGTCGCCGCGGTGAAGGGGGCCGGCCGTCAGCTCGCGATCGGATACCGCTGCCGCTTCGAGCCGCATCACCTCGAGATGCTGCGCGTCGCCAAGGCGAAGGAGTTCGGCGACGTGCGGCTGATCGAGTCGAGCTTCGGGTTCTCGATCGGCGATCCGACCCAGTGGCGCCTCAACCGTGCCCTCGCGGGGGGCGGACCGCTCATGGACGTCGGCATCTACTCCCTCCAGTCGGCGGAGATGATCGCGGGCCAGTATCCGATCGCCGTGAGCGCGATGACGACGAAGACGGATCCGGTGAAGTTCAAGGACGTCGAGGAGTCGATGACGTTCGAGCTCAAGTTCGCCAACGGCATCTCCGCGTCGTGCACGACGACGTACAAGGTGAACGGCTTCAACCGCACCACGGCCTACGCCGACCGCGGCACGTTCGGGCTCACGCCGGCGTTCAACTACGACGGCATCAAGGGCTGGCGCAGCGACCAGACAGCGCTCGAGGCCCCCGAGGTCGATCAGTTCGCGACGGAGATGGACGACTTCGCCGACTGCATCATCAACAACCGCCCCACGAGCGTGCCGGGCGAGATGGGGCTGCGCGACGTGCGCACGCTGATGGCGCTGTACGAGGCGGCGAGGACGGGGAGAACGGTCGAGCTGGTGTGAGTCGTGAGTGACGGGTGGGGAGTGGGGAGTTCGGGGTGACGACAAACGCCGCTCGGGACGCTTCCACGCCCCATTTCCCACTCCCCACCCACTGAGAGCATGCCCAAGCGTGCCGCCCGCGCCTACATCGGCATCAGCGGCTACGACTACAAGCCGTGGCGCGGGGCGTTCTATCCCGATGGGCTGCCAGCGCGACGCTGGCTCGAGTACGCGAGCGCTCGGTTCAACAGCATCGAGCTCAACGGCACCTTCTACAGCCTCAAGTCGCCCGCCGTGTTCGCGCGGTGGGTCGACGAGACACCGGCGCGGGACTTCGTGTTCGCGGTGAAGGGCGGGCGGTTCATCACGCACAACCTGAAGCTCAGGAACGCCGAGCGTTCGCTGGGCAACTTCTTCGCGAGTGGGGTGCTCGCGCTCGGAGGGAAGACGGGTCCATTCCTCTGGCAGCTTCCGGCCACGTACCGGTTCGACGCGGAGCGTCTGGACGGCTTCATGCGCCAACTGCCGCGCAGCGCTCGCGCAGCGGAAGCGGTGGCGCTGCGCCACGACGATCGGCTGCGGCGCGGTGCGCTGGTCGATGCGGCGGCGAACGTGCGCTACCGCCACGCGTTCGAGGTCCGGCATCCGAGCTATTTCCACGACGAGTTCTACGCGCTCCTCCGAGCGCACGGGTGCGGCTTCGTCGTCGCCGATACCGCGGGCAGGTTCCCGTATGCCGAGGAGGTCACCGCGGACTTCGTCTACGTGCGCCTGCACGGGTCGCAGGAGCTCTATGCGAGCGGCTACACGGACACGGAGCTGGACGAGTGGGCCGCGAAGGTCCGCGCCTGGCGCGGCTCAGGACGCGACGTCTACGTGTACTTCGACAACGACATCAAAGTGCACGCACCCTACGACGCGATGCGGCTGGCGGAGCGAGTCGCATCGTGACTCCGAATCGATCCGCTCGAGCGCATCACGAGGAAGGATCGCGAGGCGCTGAAGCGGGAGGGTGAGCGGCTGCTCGCGTTTGCCCATCCGGAATCGACGTCGCGCGCGGTGCGATTCGCCCCACGAGCTTGACGAGCTCGCGCTCCCACACCACCGCGCTGCCCATGGCCAGACAGCGAATCCAGTCCGCGCCGCTCAGCGCCGTCGCGCCGAACGCGCGCTGGAGGGGTGGCACGTAGAGCACGGCCGCCTGGAGCGCGAGCGACAGCGTGGTGGCCGCGGCAGTCCACCGTGCGCTCCCCAGATCGGAGAACGCACTGCGTGACACCGAGCGTGCGTTGAACGTGTTGAACAGCTGCGCCAGCACGAGCGTCGTGAACGCCATCGAGCGGGCATGCTCGATCGTGCCGGCCCCCGCGACGAACCCGCCCGGGAGCGACGCGTCGACGACCCACAGCGTGCCGAGCGCCATGACGAGCCCCGACGTCGCGATCTCGCGCCACATGCGCGGCGTGAGCACTCCCTCGTCGCGCCGGCGCGGCCCGCGGCGCATGAGCCCGCGCTCCGCCGGGTCGAGCCCCAGTGCCAGCGCCGGCGCGCCGTCGGTCACGAGATTGATCCAGAGGATCTGCGTAGCGAGCAGCGGGAGCAGCAGCGTGCCGTCGGCGGCGCGCATACCGAGCCGCGCGGCGAGCAGCACGCCGAGGAACATCGTGATCACCTCGCCGAGGTTGCCGGCGAGCAGGAAGCGGAGGAACCGGCGGATGTTCGCGTAGACGCCGCGACCTTCCTCGACGGCCGCGACGATCGTGGCGAAGTCGTCGTCGGCGAGCACCATGTCGGCCGCTTCCCGAGAGACGTCGGTGCCCGTGATGCCCATCGCGACACCGATGTCGGCCGCGCGCAGCGCCGGCGCGTCGTTCACTCCGTCGCCCGTCATGGCCACGACGTCGCCGTTCCGCTGGAGCGCGCCGACGATGCGCAGCTTGTGCGCCGGATCGACGCGCGCGTAGACGGACACCTCCTTCACGGTTCTCGCCAGCGCCTCGTCGGAAAGCTGACCGAGCTCCTGGCCGGTCATCACACGGCGGTCGGCGCTGATCCCGAGCTCGGCGGCGATCACCGCGGCGGTGCGCGGGTGATCGCCCGTGATGAGGATGGGGCGGATACCGGCGTCGCGGGCGCGCTGCACCGCGTCGCGCGCTTCGGCGCGCGGCGGATCGATCATGCCGATGAGGCCGAGAAAAACGAGATCACGCTCGGCGGAGTCGTCGAGGCGGCCGTGCGTATCATCGACGCGCCCGACATCGTCGACGTGCCGGAACGCGGTGGCGAGTGTGCGCAGCGCCTCGTCGGCGAGCGCCTCGTTCTCGCGCGCGAGCGCTTCCCGACGTGCAGGCACGAGCTCCACCGGCTCGCCGTGAACGAGCTCGTGCGAGCAGCGTGGCAGGAGAACGTCGGGCGCGCCCTTGGCGAACAGCACGCACTGCGACTCGCGCTCGACGTTCTCGTGCACGGTGCTCATGAGCTTGCGCTCGGACGAGAACGGAAGCTCCCCGACGCGCGGCCAGCGCGCGTGAAGCGCTCGGCCGTCGAGTCCGGCCTTGCGTGCCGCGACGAGCAGCGCGCCCTCGGTGGGATCGCCCTGCACGCTCCAGCGGCCGTCGCTCTGCTGGAGCGTCGCGTTGTTGGCGAGCGACGCCGCGGTGAGCGCACGCTCGAGCTCCGTCGCGAGCGCTCCTTTCAGGGGCGCGCCGTCCGCGACCACCTCCCCCTGCGGCTCGTAGCCCGAGCCGGCGAAACGCACGCGGCCGCTCGCCGTCACGACGGCACGCACCGTCATCTCGTTGCGCGTCAGCGTGCCGGTCTTGTCGGAGGCGATCACGGTGGCGGCGCCCAGCGTCTCGACCGCCGAGAGGCGGCGCACGATCGCGTTGCGCCGCGCCATGCGCCGCACGCCCACCGCGAGCACCGCGGTGACGATCGCCGGCAGACCCTCCGGTACGGCGGCGACGGCGAGCGCGACGCCGAGCAGCAGCACGTCGACGAGCGCGGACATGCCGCGTACGTGATGCATCATCACGATCACGCCGACGATCACGACGGCGATGGCGACGACGGCCACGCCGAGCACCTTGCCGACGTGATCGAGCTCGCGCTGGAGCGGCGTGGTCTCCGTGGTCGTCGAGCCCAGCATGCCCGCGACGCGTCCCATCTCGGAGCGCATCCCCGTGGCGACGACGACGGCGCGCCCGCGACCATAGGTGATCGTCGTGCCGCTGAACAGCATGTTCGTGCGATCGCCAAGCGCGGTGTCAGCGTCCAGCGCGTCGGTGTCCTTGTCGACCGGGAGACTCTCCCCCGTGAGCGTGGCCTCCGCCGTCTGGAGTGCGGTCGACTCGAGGACGCGTGCGTCGGCGGGGATCGTATCGCCCTCCTCGACGAGCACGAGATCGCCCGCCACGAGCTCGCGGGCCAGGATGCGCCGGCGCTCGCCATCCCGGATCACGGTCGCCTCGGCGGCGGACATCGAGCGCAGCGCCGCGACCGCCTGCTCGGCGCGCGACTCCTGCACGAAGCCGAGCGTCGAGTTGAGCAGCACGATGGCCAGGATGGCGAGCGCGTCGTACGGAAGGGCGGCACCACGCTCGACGAACCAGAGCGCGAGGGAGATCGCCGTCGCCGCGAGGAGCAGCAGGACGAGGACGCTCCGGAACTGCGCGAGGAATCGTCGCCAGGCGGGGACCGGCGGTTCGGTGGCGAGCTCGTTGGGGCCGTCGCGCGCGAAGCGCCGCCGCGCTTCGACGTCCGCGAGTCCGCGCGCGTCGTCGGTGCCGAGCGATGCGATCACTGCGCCAGCGGGGCGCGCGTGCCAGGGCTCGTGCGCTACCCCAGCGGCGGGCTCTGATTCCGGGACGGGCGCTGACGACATCGGTCTGATTCGTGCGAGTCGCTCGACGGACGAAGTGTGAATGTACGTCGGCACGACCGACGCCGTCGTGGCGGCCGTGTCCGCCGAGTCGTGCCACTCGAACGCAGCGGGCAACTCCCGACGCCGCGTCACGATGTTCCCCGACGCCCGACCCTGCGCGATCGTCCGACATTGCTCGCACGGGACGCGGAGCGCGTCCCGGCGACCGTCACGGGCCGAGGAGCCGCCGATGCCAGCGCGCACGACGCACGACGAGCCGTCGAGCGGGCATTCACGGTCCGCGGGCCGGCTGCTGCCCCAGCTCGCACTCGCCTTCCTCGCCGTGGGCGCGATCGTCCGGTTCACGTCGGGGCCGTCGAATGCGGACGCGGTGTGGATGACCGGGCTCGTCGTGACCGGCGCACCGGTGGTGTGGCGTACGCTGCGGCGCTTCGCGTCCGGCCACTTCGCGACGGATCTCGTCGCCACGCTCGCCGTCACGACGTCCGTGATCCTTCTCGAACCGCTGGCGGGACTGGTGATCGTGCTGATGCAGACCGGCGGCGAGGCGCTCGAGCACTACGCCGAAGGCCGCGCATCGGCGGCGGTGCGCGCGCTCGAGGAGGAGGCGCCGCGCATCGCACACCGATTCCCGAACGGCGAGGCGCCCCTCGTCGGTGGTGCCACGGACGACGTCGGCGTGGCGGTCGTGGCGGTGGGCGACCATCTGCTCGTTCGGCCGGGAGAGATGGTGCCGTGCGACGCGGTCGTCGTGGCTGGCTCGTCGAGCGTCGACACCTCGCGGCTCACCGGCGAGCCGATGCCCGTTCGCGCACATGCCGGCGTGGCACTTTCGAGCGGCAGCGTCAACCTCGAGGGCGCCCTCGTCGCGCGCGCCACGGCGACGGCCGGCGCCAGCCAGTATGCGCGCATCGTCGAGCTGGTCCGCTCGGCGCAGAGCACGAAGGCGCCGCTGCAGCGTCTGGCCGATCGCTACGCCGCATGGTTCACGCCGGTGACGCTGCTCGCGTGCGCCGTGACCTACGTCGCGAGCGGCGATGTGGAGCGCGTGCTGGCCGTGCTCGTCGTCGCGACGCCCTGCCCGCTGATCCTCGCCACGCCGATCGCGATCATCGGCGGGGTGAACCGCGCCGCACGGCGCCTCATCGTCGTGAAGCATGGCGGTGCATTCGAGCAGCTCGCCGGCGTGACGGCGGTCGTGTTCGACAAGACCGGCACGCTCACCGTGGGCACGCCGATGGTGAGTGGAGTGATGCCCGTCGCGGGCTTCTCGCATGTCGACGTGCTTCGGCTCGCGGCCTCGGTCGAGCGCGCGAGCGGTCACCCGCTGGCGCGGTCCGTGGTGGACGCGGCGGAGCAACGCGGGCTCGAGCTCCAGACGGCGGCCGAGGTGCACGAGTCGCCCGGTCGCGGCGTGTCGGGGATGGTGAACGGCTGGCGCGTTTCCGTCGGCGCGCGCGACTTCGTCGCGGGCTGCGTCGACGCGCCGCAGGGGACGCCGCTCGCCGACGTGGCCGACCGCGAGGGACTGCGTGCGCACGTGGCGATCGACGGCAAGTTCGCCGGCGTGATCGAGTTCGCCGACGAGCTCCGCCCCGGACTGCCCCAGATGTTCGGTGCGTTGCGCGATGCCGGCGTGCGGCGCTGCGTGCTGCTCTCGGGCGACTCGGTGGCGCACACGTCCGCCATGGCGATGCGCGTCGGCGTCACGGAAGCGCGCGGCGGACTGCTGCCGTCGGACAAGCTGGACGTCGTGGCTGGTCTCGTGCGCGATGGCGAGCGCGTGCTGATGGTAGGCGACGGCACGAACGACGCGCCAGCGCTGAGCGCCGCGACGGTTGGAGTCGCGCTGGCGGGCCACGGCGGCGGGATCACGGCCGAGGCGGCCGACGTCGTCATCCTGAACGACGATCTCACGCGTGTCGTCGAGGCGATCCGCATCAGCCGCCGCACGGTGCGCATCGCGCGGCAGAGCATCTGGACCGGCCTCGGACTCAGCGCCGCGGCGATGCTCGTCGCCGCGGCGGGCTACATCCCGCCGCCCATCGGCGCGCTCCTCCAGGAGGCGATCGACGTCGCGGTCATCCTCAACGCACTGCGCACGAGCCGTCAGCCGCGCAAGACGCCGACGTCGTCCGTGCGCGAAGCGATCGAGCAGAGGAACCCGAACGCCGGCACCGCGCCGATCAGCGCGAGCACGACGAAGAGCGCCACGGTGCCGCTGGGGTGAGTCGGATCGGAGCGGTGGCCCATGTACTGGTCGACCGCGATGCTCACCGACTCGATGAGGAGGAGCACGAGCATGATCCCCGAGAGCAGGAACCCCCACGGCCGCCGGCGCCAGAGCCAGAGACCGGCGGCGAAGCTCACCGGCAGCGTGAACGCGAAGTCGACCACCTGCACGGGGTTCGTCGGCAGCGTCGTGCCGCGGAGTGACGGCGGACGCGCGCCGGCCAGCAGCGCGGGCAGCACATCGGCCAGCCACAGGCCGGCGAAGGCGAGAGCCGTCGCGATCAGGTAGCCGCCCACCAGACGCACGGGAAAGCGCGCCGGGAACTGTGTCGGCAGCGCCGCGACGTCGATCGTGCCGAGGACCGCGACGAGCGACCACACGGCGAGCGAGAGCGACGCCGCATAGAGCAGGAAGAGCGCATTGAATTGCAGTGAGAAGCTCGACAGGATCGCGTTGTACAACAGGTAGCCGATGCCGCCGAGCCACGCGAAGCGCGCGGCGAGGGAGCCGCGCGCCGCGCTGCGCATGGCGAGGGCGACGACGGGCAACGCGACGACAAGGACCACCGCGTAGGTGCCGAGCGCGTTGCCCGCGTAGCCAGGCGGGTCGCGAAGAACCGTCGGCGCGACGAGCGTGACGACGCTGCAGATCGCGACGATGGTGAGCAGCGCGAAGGTGAGTGCGAAGGGGACGAACGGCGCACGCGGCGCGGCGAGTACGGGAGCGCTCGCCGCGCGCGGCGTGGTCGCTGGCGTGCTGAAGCGGGAGATTGCGCGGATCATGGTGGCCGCCGGAAAGGGAACACGTCGAGCATGATGCGAAGGCTCGTTCGACACTGTCGGGCGACGGATGACATGGGTGCGCAAGGACGTTCTACTCTGCCGATCGGGATGAACTCCCGACATCGTTTTCGCCTCGTGGGCACTAAGATTCGGATGGTGGCCGAAGACCCACGACATGAACGAGCAGTGAGCACGATGACGTCGACGAACGAGCCGCCTCCCGAGGCGGAGATTCCGCACGGCACACTGGCCGAGGTCGGCCGCGACCTCGCGTCACGCCCGTATGCACGTCGAGGGGTACCGGCGCGCATCGAGCCGATTCGTGTGATGCTGGTGGACGACCACGCGCTCGTGCGTGCCGGCTTCAAGGCGGTGCTGCACGCATGCACGGACATCGTCGTCGTCGGCGAGGCGGGGGACGGGGAGATGGCCGTGAGCATCGCGGGCCGTGTCCATCCCGAGGTCATCGTGATGGATCTCGACATGCCCGGGGGCGACGGACTCACGGCGACGCGTCGGCTGCTCGACGCGAAGCGCGACGCGCGCGTGCTCGTCGTCACGATGTACGAAGAGCAGGAGAAGCTGCTCGCCGCCCTCCACGCCGGCGCGCGCGGCTACCTCTCGAAGGGGGCCGCCGAGCGCGAGCTGGCGGACGCGATCCGCGTCGTGGCGTCGGGTGACGTGTACGTGCGGCCGGCCGTGTCGCGTGCGCTGGCGGATGTCGTGCTCGCGCCGCCGCGCGCGCGCACGGACGCACGCGCGCGGCTCGAGCAGTTGAGCCACCGCGAGCGGACGGTGGTGATTCTCACGGCGAGGGGATTCAACGGTCCCGAGATCGGGCGGCAGCTCGGCATCACCGCCAAGACGGTGGATACCTACAAGCAGCGGATCGAGGACAAGCTCGGCCTGGCGCACCGCTCCGAATACGTGCGCTTCGTGCTCGATGCCGAGCTACTCGACGAAGTCGAGTAGCGATGGATTCAGACCCCAAAGAGCAAGTTTTCAAGGGGTTCAAAGGGGGGGGCAAAGGGGTCAGACTCCTTTCAAGGAGTCTGACCCCTTTCAAGGAATCTGACCCCTTTCAAGGAATCTGACCCCGTTCGGAACCGGGCCGGGTCTGTCCCGGGTCGAGCCCGGGGTCCGCCGTTGCCTGACGCCGCAAAGCAGCCGACGGTGCGAAGCTATGATCAGCCCCATTCGATCCAGCGAGGTGATCCATGTCGAGCAGAATGACGCTTGCGCCGCTCCAGCCGGTGAGCGGTCGGTCCGATGGCGAGACTGGCGCTGCGCCGCTCATCCGTCGGCCGCTCGAGCTGTCAGGCCGCGCCGTGCTGCTCGCGACGGACGGATCGCCCAGCGCCGTCGCGGCGGCACGCGTCGCGTACGAGCTGGCCGCGCAGCACCATGCGGTCGTCCACGTGGTGAGCGTCGTCGACACTCGCTCGGCGCCGCTGCCACTGCCGCTCGACATCGCGCTCGCGATGGGCGACGCCATCGGTAGCACCGAGCTGCACCGCGAGCGCGAGCGATCCGTGCGCGCCGAGCTCTCGGGCGCGCTCAGCGAGTCGATCGACTGGCCCGTGCGCATCATGCTCGGCACGCCGTCGGCCGCGATCGTCCAGGAGGCCAATCACATCGGAGCGGTGCTCATCATTCTCGGCTTACGACGACACGGACGACTGGACCGGGTAGTACACGACGAGACGACGCTCAACGTGATGCGCGTCGCCTCGTGTCCCGTGCTCGGTGTCGTGACCGAGATGAACAAGCTGCCGCGCCGCATCCTCGCCGCGGTCGATTTCAGCGAGGGAAGCCTCGTCGCGCTGCGCACCGGCGGTGCCGTCGCTGCCGAGGGCGCCGTGCTCGTGCTCGCGTACGTGAGCGCGATGAGCGGTTTCCTCACCGACGAGGGTGAGGCAACGATCCACGAGCTCGGCGTGCGGGCCGGCTTCGAGAAGCTCGCGCGCGAGCTCGGCGACGACGGACTGATGTTCGACCACGTGGTGCTGCACACCGCGCCACCGCAGAGCCCCGCACAGGCGCTGCTCGAGTATGCCGACGACGTCAAGAGCGATCTGATCACGGCCGGCAGCGTCCAGCACAGCCGACTGGATCAGTGGATGGTGGGCAGTGTCAGCGCCGAGATCGTGCGGAACGGACGGCGATCCGTGCTGATCGTGCCGCCCCGCCGCCGTGCATGACACTCAGACGGCGCGAGCCGGCAGGGCCGCCAGCGCGATGCAGAACGTCGCGCCCGCGCCCGGCTGTGGCGGCTCGAGCCACGCCCGTCCACCGTGCGCGCCGACGATCCCGCGCACGATCGCCAGCCCCATCCCGGTACCGCGCACCCTCGCCTCGCGCGGCTCCGTCCAGAAGCGCTCGAACACGTGGGCTGCCTGGTCTTCGGGAATGCCCGGTCCGGTGTCGCTGACGTAGAGGCGCACGCGGCCCTCCTCGTCCACCGCGCCGATCCGCACGCTTCCACCGTACGGCGTGAACTTGACGGCGTTGCCGATCAGGTTGCCCAGCGCCTGCACGATGCGGTCGGCGTCGACGTCGATCGTGGAAAGTGGCGAATCCAGCTCGGCGACGAGCTCGATCCGACGCTCGGCGGCCAGCTCGCCGTACAGCAGGATGGCGCGGGTGACGAGCATGCGTGGATCTTCCGGACGTCGGGTGAGCGAGAGCCCGCCCGCATCGATGGCGCTCACGTCGAGCAGGTCCTGGATGAGGCGCTGCGCCCAGCGCGTGGAGCGCTGGATCGTCTCCAGCGTTTCGCGGTCGCGCGCTTCGTCGGCGAACCCCTCGCCGAGCAGCGCCGCGGCGCACATGGCGACGACGCTGAGCGGCGTGCGCAGGTCGTGTGACACGATGCCGAGCAACTGGTCGCGCGCCTGCACGGCACGGCGCGCCTCGTCGTACAGCCGGGCGTTGTCGAGCGCCGAGGCGGCGCGCTGGGCGAGCGCCTGCGCGAGCGCGAGGTCGGCCTCGGTGTAGGGCCGGTCGCCGGGACCACGCGCGAGCAGGAGTGCGCCGAGCACACGGCCGTGCGCGCTGAGCGGCAGGATGATGAGCGACGAGAACCCGAGACGGCGAAGGAGCGCGAGATGCTCGTCATCCTCGGCGAACGAGCGGAGGAAATCGTCGCTCACGGAGCCAACGAGCGCTGCCTCCGTCGCGTCGACGCCCCGCCGAGCGAGGTAGCGCGTCTGCTGCCGCGGATACGCGCCGAGTCGTTCGACCAATGCCTGCATGGCATGATCGCGGTGCGCGACGTAGGCGCGCGGCGCGCGTCCCTGGGCCTCGAGAACCTCGACCAGGCAGCAGTCAGCGAGCTCGGGGACGATCAGCTCGAGCAGTGCATCGAACGTCGTCTCGACCGCGAGCGACGAGTGCAGCGTCTCCCCGACATTGGCGAGGAATGCCATGCGTCGCTCGGCCTCTTCCGCTGCAGTGCGTGTGGCGTGCGTACGCGCCAGCAACGCGGCGTGCTCCTTCTCGGCGCGACGTTCCCGCGAGACGTCGCGCAGCACCGCGGTGAAGTAGGTCGCCTCGCCGACGGTCAGCCTGGAGATGGACGCCTCGGCGGGAAACAGCTCCCCCGACTTGCGTCGGCCCCAGATGCGACCGCACCCGGAGGGCTCGCGGCGATCCTCGGCCGCACCGCTGAGTGCCTCGAGGTCAGCGTCGTGCGCGCCCTGCGCCGATCGTGGAAGCAGGCAGGCGAACGGGTGGCCGAGCACCTCATCGCGTCGATAGCCGAAGATGCGCTCGGCGGCCGGGTTGAAGATGATGATGCGTTGCGCATCGTCGGTCGATACGACTGCGTCCGCGGCAACCGCGATGACCTCCTCGAGGAGACGCTCCGTGTCGGTGCGCCCCGGCGAGATGTCGCCGAGCAGGTGGATGGGGACCGGCGGAGCGGAGCGACGGCTCATGACGAGCTCGTCGGCGTGCGAGAGGGCGCACGCCCGATGTCGCGCAGGATTGGAACGACGACCGCTCGACGCACCACCGCACCTCCTCGTGCAACGCTACTGGCGCGAGACCCGAATTTCATCAAGACTCGTCCCGCCGCGCCATCGGGAATTTTCCTCGATGTCGAAATGAAGTGCAGCGGCGATGCGCAGAGATGCACGCTGAAGAAAACGAACGGAGACGTAGCGCATTTCCTGACAGACCGCCGTATATCTGTGTCGTAGCGTGCGAGCGTAGGCCTATCGAGGTAGACGATGACGAGTTTTCTCACGGCGTCCGCGGCGAGCACGTTGGCCCCGCCAGCCATCGAACCGAAATCGAGCTTCTCGCTCGCGATCCACCGGTACACGAACTATCAGATCGTGGACTTTCGCCTCCCGGGAGTCGCCGTGCTCGGGCTCGACGATCGGCCGCCGATGGGGCGCGGATGGGGGCCGTCGCCCGAGCACCTGCTCGGCTCCGCACTAGGAGCATGCCTCGGCGCCGCGCTGCTTCGCGTCATGCGCGCCGCGGGGGCGGAGGTGCTCGAGATCCGCACCGACGTGAGCGGCGCGATCCAGGGCGATGCGTTGAGTCGTGAGCGCGTCACGGGCATCACCGTACGGCTGATCCCCGTCGTGGCGAGTCGGTCCGATCTCGACGTGGTGCCCTCGGCCGAGCGGCTCGCCGAGCTGAGTCTGGTCGCCGACGCGCTCCGTCCGGATCTCCACCTCTCGGTCGCCATCACACCGGAAGTGCGCGAGGCGCAGCACCGGCTGCGTCACTGACGCACGACCGAGCTCGACGACGATCCGAACGGAATAGCCGGCTCATCTGACGAGCGGGTCGTCGCGAGCTGGGGCGGAGCCTGAGCGCTTTCCGGACCCGCGGCGTAGTGTCATGATGAATCCCCCAGTGCTCCTCGTGGAGGCCCACATGCGCCCGTCGTCGATCACGCTCGCCCTCGCGCTGTCCGTTGCCATCGGCCAGGCTGCCGTCGCCCAGACGTCGCGCGCCGCGCCCGCGTCCGAGATGAAGCTGTGGAGCACGCCGTGGGACGGTACGCGTCCGCGCGACCCGTTCGCAGACCAGAAGGGGCACGTGTGGTTCGTCGGCCAGGTCGGGAACTACGTCGCGCGCCTCGACCCGAAGACCGGGGAGTTCAAGCGGTACGAGGTGGAGTCGGGGACGCACCCGCACGATCTCGTCGTCGACGCAAAGGGGCAGGTGTGGTTCACGGGCAACGCGAATGGACGCATCGTGCGGCTCGACCCCGCGACGGGGAAGCTGACGAATTACATGATGCCCGACCCGAGCGTGCGCGACCCGCACACGATGACCTTCGACGCCAACGGCGACGCGTGGTTCACCGCCCAGCAGTCCGACGTCGTCGGCAAGCTCACGACGGCGACGGGGAAGATCCGGCTCTGGAAGATGGAATCCGGTTCGCGACCGTACGGCATCGTCGTCGACTCGAAGAACCGTCCGTGGTTCGACCTGTTCGGCACGAACAAGATCGGCACGATCGATCCCGCGTCGGGTGAGTTCAAGGCGTACACGCTGCCGAACGATCGCGCCCGCCCGCGCCGTATCGCCGTCACGAGGGACGACGTGATCTGGTACGGCGACTACACGCGCGGCTTTCTCGGCCGGCTCGATCCCAGGAGCGGACGGATCGAGGAGTACGCGCTGCCGAGCGGGCCGGGCTCGATGCCGTACGCCGTGACCGCGGACGACCGCGGCCGCATCTGGCTCGCCGAGACGGGGCCGCAGCCGAATCGCCTCGTGGCGTTCGATCCGGCGCAGCGGAAGTTCACGGAGAACATCGCCATCGCCGCCGACAAGGCGAACACGATCCGCCACATGACGTTCGACAAGGCGTCCCGGCAGATCTGGTTCGGTGGCGATGCGAACATGATCGGGCGCGTCGCGGTCGCGCCGCAGCCACTCGTCCCGTAGCGATGGCCGACGACGCGTCGTCGAGCTGGCGAGCGCGCCTCGGCCGGATCGCCGACGAGCTGCGCGCCGAGGTCGAGCGTGCCGGCAAGTCGATCGGCATCGGCGACGACGATCGGCCGTACGAGATCACGCCGTATCGCGGCTACGGCAACCGGTCGCGCGTGCTCGTGCACGGACGTGTCATCGAGGCGCGCAACATCGCCGCGCCGACGGCGTCCGACTCGCTCTGGCGCAACCTCGTCAACACGTACAAGCGCATCGACAGCGACCCCCTGCCGCGCGCGCGCGTGCGGGTGCGGTTCGGGGATCACGAGCGCGAGGTCGTTGCGGACGACGAGGGATTCTTCCGCGAGTGGATGGACTTCGCGCCGCCGCTGGAGGGCGACGACCACTGGCGCGAGGCCGACGTGCGGTTGTTGGGACCCGGGCGCGACGGAGAGGGCGACATCACGGGCAAGGCGCCGATCCGCGTCGCCATCGGCTCCGAGACGTTCGGCGTCATCAGCGATCTCGACGACACGGTGATCCAGTCGCGCATCACGAGCTTCCTCCAGGCGGTGCGCACCGTGATGCTCGGCAACGCGCGCACGCGGCTCCCCTTTCCCGGTGTCGCCGCATTCTATCAGGCGCTCGAGCGGGGCGGTGACGGCGAGCGCCGCAACCCGATCTTCTACGTCTCGAGCAGCCCGTGGAACATCCATGACGTCATCGCCGACTTCATGGAGATCCAGCGCATCCCGGCGGGGCCGATCCACCTGCGCGATTGGGACGTCGACCTCGACGCGCTCACCTCACAGCGCCTGAAGCGGCACAAGGAGCCGATCATCCGGGAGATTCTCGAGCTGTATCCGACGCTGCCGTTCATCCTGATCGGCGACGACAGCCAGAAGGACCCCGAGATCTATCGCGCCATCATCGACGAGTTCCCGGGCCGCATCCTCGCGGTGTACATCCGGAACGTTCGCGCCGAGCCGCAGCGCTCGGCGGCCGTGCAGGCCCTGGCGAAGGAGGTGCTCGCCGCCGGCTCGACGCTCATCCTCGCGGACGACACCTTCGCCGCGGCGAAGCACGCCGCGGAGCAGGGGTGGATCCAGAAAGATGCCCTCGACGCCGTGCACGAGGAGAAGCGCGCCGACGAAGGCAAGACGGGCGAGAAGGCCGACGTGCCGGGCGTGCCCGACGATCCGAAGGCGCCGACGGTCGTCGTGGAGTAGATCCTCTCGCGCGCCGAGCGCCTTTCCAGATCCGCGTTCCGTCGTTGAAAAGCCATGGCGCACCGAGCATCGGCCCGGGTAACTTCCCGCGCCCGAATCTGCTCACCCCGTCCCGCGAAGATGCCCTTTCACGATCGCCCGATCTTCCCCCGTGGGTTTCGCTGCGCGAGCCGCAACTGCGGGCTCAAGCCCACCGCGAAGGACCTCGCGCTGTTCGTGAGCGACGTCGATGCCGCGGCGGCGGCGGTGTTCACCCGGAATCAGTTTCCGGGCGCGCCCGTGGTGCTCGGCCGCGAGACCATCCGCGGCGGCCGGCTCCGCGCGATCTTCGCCAACAGCAAGGTCAGCAACGTCGCCACCGGTGCGCAGGGACTCGAGTATGCGCGGCGCATGGCGGCCGCTGCGGCCGTCGAAGTGGGGTCCACCGCCGACAAGGTCCTCGTCAGCTCCACCGGCGTGATCGGCGTGCGGCTGCCGATCGAGATCATCGAGCGCGGCGTGCGCGGCATGTCGGCCGAGCTCTCCAGTGATCCCATCACCGGCGCCGAGGGGATCATGACCACCGACACGCATCCGAAGGCGCTGTCGCTGTCCGTCGGCGACGCGACGATCACCTGGGTCGCCAAGGGCTCCGGCATGATCGAGCCGAACATGGCGACGATGCTCGTCTACGTCTTCACCGACGCGATGCTCGACGCGGCGACGCTCGACCGTCTGCTGCGTCAGGCGGTGGACGTGTCGTTCAACATGCTCTCCGTCGACAGCGACACGAGCACGTCGGATACGTGCGCGATCCTCGCCAACGGCCTCGCGGGCCCGGTCGACGAACATGCGTTCCTCGACGCGCTGACGGCGGGATCCATTCGCATGACCGAGATCCTCGCCCGCGACGGCGAGGGCGCGACGCACCTGCTGCGCACCGTGGCGCGCGATGCCAGGGATCTCGGCGAGGCGCGACGGATCGCCAAGTCGCTCGTCAACTCACCGCTCGTGAAGACGATGGTCTACGGCGCCGACCCGAACGTCGGCCGCATCCTCATGGCCGTCGGCAAGTGCTTCGACTGCACGATCGACCGCGAGCGCACGAGCGCCTGGATCAACGGCCACGAGGTGCTCCGCGACGGCGTGCGCCTCGAATTCGACGACGGCGTGGTTCGCGCCGCACTCGGCTCCGAGGTGGTGGAGATCGTCGTGTCGCTCGGCGTCGGCACGGCAGAGGCGACGGCGTACGGCTGCGACCTCACCCAGGGCTACATCGACGAGAACGCGGCGTATTACTCGAGTTGATCGGCGGTCCGGCGAACCGGAACTCCGGCGGCCCGCGAAACGCGTGCGTGGCGCACGAGTGAGTCGTGCTGGTAGCATGGGATAGCGTGCAGTACCCCGTACCCGGTACGAGCTACGTGGTACGAGGCACGCCGAATTCGCCGCGGGTGGTCACCGACGCGGCCGCGACGTAGCTTCGGTCGCTCGCCCTCCCTCACTCGACCACCACCATGTCTCGCGCACCCCTCGCGCTCCTCGCTGCCGCGCTGCTCCAGGCTTGCGCAGCGACCGCCACGCCATCGTCGCGGAGCGCGACGCCATCCCTCGCGACGACCACTATCCTCGACGCCGCCGCCAAGGCGCGCATCGACTCGACGTTCCGCGCCTACGTGCAGTCGGGTCGCCTCATCGGCGTCTCGGCGGTGGTGTGGGAGAAGGGCCAGGAGCGCTA
>Ga0066652_100000379_pt1 | contig 21730 bp, 24 predicted proteins | sample GraSoiAngelo_101_FD_71413 | JGI IMG/M metagenome (GOLD analysis project Ga0066652, IMG submission 71413) | Grasslands soil microbial communities from the Angelo Coastal Reserve, California, USA - 14_0903_02_30cm | ecosystem: Environmental > Terrestrial > Soil > Grasslands | place: USA... | reverse complement strand
ACCTACGACGCGCGCGGCCGGCTGGTGAAGGTCGAGCGCAGCGGCACGGTCAACAACAACGTCTCGGCCAGCTACGCCTACGACAAGGCCGACAACCGCACCAACGTCAACGTCGTCTCGCCCAATGCGCCGCCGCCCTAGGCGCGAATCGCATCGGGTAGCGCGACTGGCGACCGTTCGGGGGCAAGAATGATCAGGTCCGCATTGCATATGGCAGCGTCAGGTCTCGCGCTCGCCTTTCTGTTCCTTGCCGCGCCCGCGCGCGCGCAATGCTGCGTCGAGCCGCAGCATGAAGTTCCGGAAGGCGGCGGCGAATCGACCGCGTTCACGGCCTCGCCCCCCGCCGAGCGGTTGCTCGTCAGCCCGACCGGCGTCGACCTGCGCACCGGCCGATACGATTTCTCGCAGACCGACCTGTCGATCGGCGAGGCCAGCGAGGGAGGCGGCCTCGCCTTGACCCGCAGCCTTGGCAACGACGCCATCGGCCATATCAATCCCTTCGGCAATTTCTCGCACAATCTGGACATCTTTCTGGACATGCGGCTGATCGAACATCTCAGCCAGGGCGGCGGGAGCGGCACGCAAATCCGGGTCCATTTCGGCGGCCGCTCCCAAACCTTCGAGGAGATCCACGGAACGACCGCCTTCGTCCAGACGTCGCGCAGCGGCTTCGCCACGCTGACGGCTTCGGGCAGCGTCTTTACCTTCACCTCGAACGACGGGACCATCGCCGTATTTCGAAGCACCTCCGGCGAATGCTCGACGATCTTGGGCTGCGCCTTCGTCTCCACGATCACTTATGCGGACGGCACCCGCCTCACCTTCGATTACGATGCCGCCACCACGGCCGGAACGGCGCATTTGCGCTCGGTCACCAGCAACCGCGGCTATGCGCTTAAGCTCAACTACGGCAGCGGCGCGGATTCGAACTTCGTGACCTCCGCCTGCCTCATCAATCTGGCGATCGCTCCGGCGCCCGCTCCCGGGACATGCCCGGCGGGTTCGCCGAGCGCCAGCTATGCCTATGCGACGTTCGGAACCGAGCGGCGCCTCGCCGCTGCGACGGACGCGGGCGGCGCGATATGGGGCTATGCCTATTCGGCCCTTACCAACGGCTTCACCATGGCCTTCACGCGGCCCGGCGAAGCCGCGCCATGGCTGACGAACACGGTGCTGGTCCGGCCATCGATGGACACGCCTCCGACCGAAGTGATCGTTCACCAGAGCTTCGCCGACAACTCGGCTTATGACTTCAGCTACGATCTCTCGCCGCTCGTCGACGGCGAGATCCAGCAGATCGCGGGCGGGCAATATGTCGACCCGGCCGGACATATGGTGAGTGCCGAATATGGCTTCTACCCGACGCCGGGACCCTATGCGCAAACTCCGGACGCGGTCGTCTGGCAGATCACCCCCGGGCCGACCAAGGTCACCGACGCTCTGGGGCGGGTCACGAACTACGATTATTGCGAACGGAGCGCGATGGCGAACCTGCCGTCCTATATCCACAACCGCTGCCTGGTGATGCCGGTGCCGGTGTCCTTCACGGAGCCGGACGGCCGGGAAACGATCCTCGAGTGGGATTTCGCCATGCGCCTGTTGGGACGAAGCACGCGGCATCCGCTGGCCGGCTCGGTGGGCCTTGCGCCGATCGTCACGTCCGCGACCTACAATTGCTCGCCGGCGACGATGGCGATCTGCGCGAGGCCGGTCACCGCCACCGACGCCCGCGGCAACACCACGGAATATGTCTACAGCGCGACTCATGGCGGCCTCCTCAGCGTGACGGGGCCGGAGCCGACCGCCGGCGCGCCGCGGCCGCAGACTCGCCACGAATATGCCCAGCGCTACGCCTGGATCGCGAACGGCACCGGCGGCTACGTGCAGGCCGCGACGCCGATCTGGGTCCGCACCGCCACCAGCGCCTGCCGGACGAGCGCCGCAACCGGCGCGCCCTGCGCCGCCGGCCCGCTCGACGAGGTGCGCACGGTCTACGATTACGGGCCAGACAGCGGCCCCAACAATCTGCTGCTGCGCGGCCAGGCGGTAACCGCGGAGGTCGAGGGCAGCCTCGTCACCCATCGCACCTGCTACGGCTACGACGCGCGCGGCCGGCGGATCAGCGAGACGCAGCCCAACGCCAATTCGGCGAGCTGCCCGTGAGCGCGCCCCGCCTGATCGCGGCGCTGGCCGCCATGCTCCTCCCCGCCGCCGCCTGGGGGCAGGCGGCGCCATCGCCCTTCACCAACGCCCAGCGCTACGACGCGATGGGCCGTGTCACCGGCACGATCGCCGCCGACCCGGACGGGGCCGGCACGCTCCACCATGCCGCCGTGCGCAACCTCTATGACGGCGCGGGCCGGCTGATCCGGGTCGAGACCGGCGAGCTCGCGAGCTGGCAGAGCGAGGCGGTGACGCCGGCGAGCTGGAGCGGCTTCACCGTCTTCCGCACGCTCGAGACCAGCTACGACGCGATGGGCCGCAAGACCCGCGAGCAGCTGCGCGAAGGCGCGGCCGGGGCGGTGCGGACGCTCACCCAGTACAGCTACGACGTCATGGGCCGGCTCGAATGCACGGCGGTGCGGATGAACCCGGCCGCGTTCGCCGCGCCGCCCGCCTCCGCCTGCACGCCCGGCCCGGCGGGCCCCGACGGCCCCGACCGGATCAGCCGCGCCGTCTACGACGCCGCCGGGCAGCGGCTGCAGTTGCGCGAAGGCGTCGGCACCGCCGACGAGGGCGCCGAAGCGACCTGGGACTATAACCTTAACGGCCAGGTCACGACGGTGATCGACGGCAACGGCAACCGGGCCGAGCTGCGCTACGACGGCTACGGGCGGCAGGACCGCTGGACCTTCCCCTCGGCGATCCGCGCGCCCGCGTTCGACGACGCCACGCCGGCCAGCGCGCTGGCGAGCGCCGGAAGCGTCAACGCCGCGGATTACGAGGCCTATGGCTACGACCCGAACGGCAACCGAACCAGCTTACGCAAGCGCGACGAATCGAGCCTCACCTACCATTATGATGCGCTCAATCGGATGACGCTGAAGGTCGCGCGCGCGGGGCTGACCGCAGCCCAGACCCGCGACGTCCATTATGCCTACGATCTCGCCGGCCATCAGATTGCGGCGCGGTTCGACAGCCTGGCGGGGCCGGGGATCGCCAACAGCTATGACGGCTTCGGCCGGCTGGCTTCGACCACCGACGACACGAACGGCACGGCGCGCACGCTCGCCTACCGCTACGACCCGAACGGCGGCCGCACCCGGATCACTCACCCGGACGGCGCCTGGTTCTCCTACGAGCGCGACGGGCTCGGCCGCCCGTTCTACCTCGCCTCGCCGGACGACAGCGCGCGCTATTACAGCTCGTACCGCCCCGACGGCCTGCCCGCGGGGCAGAGCCGCGGCGATGGCGCCTCGACCTGGACGTCGCGCGACGGCGTCGGGCGGCTGAACGGCCTCGGCCATTATTACGGCGCGGGCGGGGCCGCCGACGTGCTCTGGCTCTACGTCCACAATGCCGCCGGCCAGATCCGCTCGGCCAATCGCGACAACGACCTCTACGCCTGGACCGGCCATTATGCGGTGGCCCGGCCCTACGCCACCGACGGGCTCAACCGATATACGGCCGCGGGCGGCGCGAGCTTCGGCTACGACGCCAACGGCAATTTGAGCTCGGACGGGGGGGGGACCTACGTCTACGATGTCGAGAACCGGCTGGTCGGGGCCTCGAACGGCGCGACATTGAGCTACGACCCGCTTGGGCGCCTGTCGCAGGTGACGAGCGGCGCGGGGACCCGGCGGTTCCTCTACGACGGCGACGCCTTGGTCGCCGAATATGACGGCACGGGCGCGATGGCCGCCCGCTACGTCCACTGGGAGGGCGCCGACGTTCCGGTGTTCGGCTATGACGGCGCGACGCTCACCATCCCGCGCTACTTCCACCCCGACCACCAGGGCTCGATCGTCGCCATCTCGAACGCCGCGGGCGCGATCCAGATCAACCGCTACGACGAATACGGCATCCCCGCCGCCAGCAATGCCGGCCGGTTCCAGTATACCGGCCAGATCTGGCTCGCCGAGCTCGGCCTCTATTACTACAAGGCCAGGGTCTACTCGCCGACGCTCGGCCGCTTCCTGCAGACCGATCCGATCGGGTATGAGGGAGGCATCAATCTCTATGGATATGTGGAGAATGATCCGATCGACAGAGCAGACCCTTCCGGAAAAGACTGGCGGGATCGTCTGAATCAGGTGATGGGTGCCGGTGAAATTCTCTTGGGAATCGTCGTTGGCGGCGGCGGCGGCGGCGCTGCTGGAGCGGCGACCGTTGCCTCGGACGGGATAGCCGCTCCGCTGACAATTCCCGCGGCGGAGGCCGCGGTGAATCTCGGCGGAGTCCTTATCGTCGATGGAGCGCGCCGCCTTGTCGGCGAGCCGCCGCAAGGAACTGTATTGGAGAGTCGGGGGCGCAATCATCTAGGGCCGGACCCGAACGCTACCGGAGCCCACTCCACGTTTAGACGAGGACCGGATGGAAGAATCACCAATACCGCGACCTATCGGCCGAATCCCCGTAATCCGTCCGGCTTTCAGGAAACCCGGAGGGTTGACGTTCAAGGCAGGGCGCATCGCAATTCGGACGGTAGCACCGTGCCCACGCCGCATGTACACGAACCAAACGCGCCGGTTCGGCCCGCTCGACCGGACGAGCTCCCACGACAACCAAGGTAGGCATTATGGAGCAGACGCCCCCGCAGAGCGGTGGGAGCTTAGACGCCCCTCTTTCCAAGCTAAGGCAGTGGTATGAGGATCAGTGCAATGGCGACTGGGAGCACCAGTTCGGCATAAAGATCGATACTCTGGATAATCCGGGATGGCTTCTTGAGGTCGACCTCTCCGACACCAATCTCGAAGGAATCTGCCACTCAAGGGCCGAACGGACTTCATCTGAGTCCGACTGGATAGATATTAGGGTCGACGGAACGAAATTTATCGGCACGGGAGATGTAAAAAAATTGGAGCATATAATATTCCAATTCATCTTCTTTGCCGAGAACGGTCATATAGAAGGATTTTCTGATCCAGAGGAATAATCCTTATTATAGGAATTTGAAAAGAGCTGCGAAGCGTCGTGGCGCCTGTCGCAGGTGACGAGCGCCGCGGGGGCGATCCGGCGGTTCCTCTACGATGGCGACGCTTTGGTCGCCGAATATGACGGCACGGGCGCGATGACCGCGCGCTACGTCCACTGGGACGGCGCCGACGTTCCGGTGTTCGGCTATGACGGCGCGACGCTCGCCATCCCGCTCTACTTCCACCCCGACCACCAGGGCTCGATCGTCGCCATCCCCAACGCCGCGGGCGCGATCCAGATCAACCGCTACGACGAATACGGCATCCCGGCCGCGAGCAACGACGGCCGGCGGCTGATATGAGAATCCTCCGATATGCGTTCATCCTCGCCGTCGCGGCCATTATGATCGCGATCACGCTTGGGTTTTCAGTCTTTAGGCCCGCCTTCGATGAGTCGAGGCGTGGGGATGCGTTGGGCTGTTATTACATCGACAATACCATCGTGATGGAGTTGACGCCCGATAACTTGCGATTGCCTGGCGGCGACAGCATGACCTATCATATTTGGACCGACAAGACCGGTTTCGCGGTCGCACCCCACGAGCGTCTCAGGCTGAATCGTGCGCGACATGGAGGCTGGCAGCTGACTCGCGTCCCCGGCCTTGCCGACCTGCTCCGGTTTCAGGGGCGGGCTTGGGATAGGCTCGAGATCGACACGATCGACAGGCAGATTCTAATCGCGCGCAAGCGGGCGTGCACGTAAAGAATGGCGCGACCTCCGGCGGAGCGCATCTGGCCGGCCATTACGCGTTCAACCGAAGCTACATTACCGACGGGCTCAACCGGTACAGCGACAGCGGGCCGGCCGAGCTTTCCTACGATGGCCGCGGCAATCTTTCGCAGTCGTCCGTGACGGGCCTGCCGACGTTGAATTTTACCTATACGTCGCAAAAATCGCCTGTCGGAGGGCCGTCCTCTTCCCTGATCGTCTACGATCCGTTCGGGCGCTTCCTCCAGGTCTATCATGCCGATTCGGGCGGCGCGCATTACCAGCGCTTCGATTCCCGGGGGGCGTCAAGGCGAACGGGGATTGCCTTCGCAACGACCGCGATGGCCGCTAGGGCCGTTTCCATGCGCGTCCTTCGGCAAGCCCAGGATGATCGGACACCACGCCATGCGCGTTGATCTGTTCGACTTCGACCTTCCCGCAGAGCGGATCGCGCTGAGGCCCGCCAGCCCGCGCGATTCGGCGCGGCTGCTCGCGGTGACCGGCGAAGACGTCTCCGATCGTGCCGTGACCGACCTGCCGCGGCTGCTGCGGCGCGGCGACGTGCTGGTGTTCAACGACACGCGGGTCGTTCCCGCCCAGCTCGAAGGGCGGCGGGGAGAGGCGCGGATCGGCGCCACATTGCACAAGCGCGAGGGGCCGCGAGCCTGGCGCGCCTTCGTCCGCAACGCCAAAAGGCTCCGCGACGGCGACCGGATCGATTTCGGCGCGGGGGTGGCGGCGGTTGCGGGCGAGCGGGGGGAGGACGGATCCTTCCTTCTCACCTTCGCCGGCGAAGAGCCGGTCGAGCTGCTGCTCGAGCGCGCGGGAAGGATGCCGCTGCCGCCTTACATCGCCGGCAAGCGCGAAGCGGACGAGCGGGACCGCGAGGATTACCAGACGATGTTCGCCAGGGCGGAGGGGGCAGTGGCGGCGCCGACCGCGGCGCTGCACTTCACGCCCGCGCTGATGGCCGCGCTGGCCGAGGCGGGAATCGCGCACGAGACCCTGACGCTCCACGTCGGCGCCGGCACCTTCCTCCCGGTCAAGGCCGAGGATACGGCGGACCACCGGATGCACGCCGAATGGGGCCGGATCGACGCCGCCACCGCCGAGCGGCTCAACGCCGCGCGCGCCGCGGGCGGGCGGATCGCCGCCGTCGGCACCACCTCGCTTCGGCTGCTGGAAAGCGCGGCTGACGAGGCCGGGCGGGTGCGGCCGTTCGAGGGCGACACGGCGATCTTCATCACCCCCGGCTACCGCTTCCGGGCGATCGACGGCCTGGTCACCAATTTCCATTTGCCGCGATCGACGCTGTTCATGCTCGTCTCGGCGCTGATGGGGCTGGAGACGATGCAGGCCGCCTACGCCCATGCGATTCGGGCGGGGTATCGCTTCTATTCCTACGGTGATGCGAGCCTGCTGCTGCCTACATGACAGGTCGTCCATTTGCTACAGAATTTCAGAAGTTGTATGGTATCGCGGTCTGTAGCGGGGAGCTTCGCAATGAGTGCGGAACGCGGACGACTGGTGAGCGGCGGGCGGCTTCAGATCCCGGCGCGGGTGCGGCGCGAGCTGGGCCTCAAGGACGGCGACGCGGTCATCATGGAAACGGTGAGGGGCGAGCTCAGGGTGCGCCCCTATCGCGACGTGCTGGCCGAGATAACGGCGAGCTTGCGTCAATATATTCCGGAGGGCGTATCGCTTTCCGAGGAACTGATCGCCGACCGCCGCGCGGAGGCGAAGCGTGAGTGAGCATGTGCTCGACGCGTCGGCGCTGCTGGCGGTCATGCTCGATGAACGCGGAGCGGAGAAAGTTCGGGAATTCCTGCCGAGCGCGATGATCGGGACGGTCAATCTGGCCGAAGTCGTGGCGAAGCTGCAGGAGCGCGGCGCGCCCGACGAAGATATCGACCGGAACGTCGCGAGGCTCGGTCTGCCCGTCATCCCGCTCGATGAGGCGCAGGCGATGGCGGCGGGCAAGCTGCGTGGAGCGACGAAGAGCCTCGGCCTGTCGCTTGGCGACCGGGCTTGCTTGGCGCTGGCGATGGCGCGCGGACTGCCGGCGGTGACTGCCGACCGAGGATGGTCGTCACTCGACATCGGCGCGGAGGTAATCGTCGCCGGGGACTGAAGGCAGGCGATTCCGGCGGGGTATCGCTTCCATTCCTATGGGGATGCGAGCCTGTTGCTAGCCGATTAGGCCCCCGAGCCTGTCGTGGGCCACGTCCCACTCGAACACGCCACCGGTGCGTTTCCGGACAGCATACCAGCCGATCAGGGTGCTGCCGCAGATTTCCTCCCTGCACCGACCGCGCAGCGCGAGAATGTAGTAGCCGCGCGGGCTGGCGGCTGCCCTGAGAGGCTCGCAAAACGGGATGCTGGATACAGGGCGGTGAAGACGTGCGGCCACGCGCGCCTTCGCCACCGCGCAAGCCGCTCCGCCGGTCCTGACCGGCGAGGCGTGGACCGATGGAGCGAGGGCCAGGGCCGCTCCCGCCACCAGCATTTTCGCCGCCGCTTTGAAGCCGCTCATCCTGCGATCCTAACCCACCAGCGAATGTCCGCAATGGGTGGAAACCTGACCTTGCCGCAATGCATATCACGCAATACCCTCCGCGAAATGAAAGCACATCGCCTCTCGACAATGGCTATTGCGGGGTGCTTGGTTATGGCCTGTAGTTATCATTCCGAAACTCTCCCGCGCTGCTTCTCGGACAATATCGAGCCAAGTTTGCGCGCTGTGAAACAGGTTACAGACAGCGGAGCCTATCGGAGCGGGATGGTCGAGCTAAAGCACACGTTTTGCAGCACCCATGATGACCGGCTTGCCATAGCCGAAAGACTTCTGACAGCGCGCGGCTTCTCATTCGAGCGCCACATCGCAGAGTTGGGGAACTGCACCGACGTAACGGTGACGTCGGCCCTGACGGCGCAGGCCCTTCGAACACAGGTGACTACCTTCTGTGGAGTAGCGGCTGCTGCGGGCGTCGCTTACTCGCATTGGAGCGGCGGCATCGGAGACCGCTTCCTTTTCGTGTCGGGCAACTACGTCTCGTTCTCGGGGTGAGGCCAACTGCCCAGCCCGAGATAGATGCGGCTGGCGAACGTCCGCGATGGGTCGAAAGCGGAAATGGCGGCTGACGGGCGAGCGGCCTCGCGATATCATGCCCTTATGCTCGATCTCTCCTGCCACTGCGGCCTCGTTCGCCTGACCATCGAACGGCGGCCCGATTATATCCACGAATGCAACTGCACCCTGTGCCGCAAGACGGGCGCGCTGTGGGGCTATTTCCCGTCGGCGATGGTCGGCGTCCAGGGGGCGACCAGCACCTATCGCCGGGCCGACAAGGCCGATCCCGGCGCGGAAATCCATTTTTGCGGGAGATGCGGGGTGACGACGCACTTCACCTTGACCGCGGAGATCGTCGCGCGGTTCGGGCAGGACCTGACCGGCGTGAACATGCGGCTGGCGGACGAGCGCGACCTCGCGGGCATCGAGCTTCGCTATCCCGACGGATCTGCGTGGTCGGGCGCGGGCGCGTTCGGCTATGTGCGCGAGGCGCGGATCATTGGCGAAGGAACGACTTCGGGCTGACGGCTGGGAACCTCCGCAAGGTGACGCTTTGGAGCTGGGACCCGCTTTGCGCGGACGAGGATCTATAAATATCCAATCCTATTTGGTTCACCCTCTTGACTTGCAGGAAATGATCTGGCTTTGTTCCCCATGGGCGAATCGGGGAACGGGTGCGGAACGTGGGCGGAAAGAAGGAAGGCGGGCGGGAGCGGCACGGGAAGCTGAGCGCGGAGGAGCGGGCGCTGTTCCTCAAGGTGCTGCGCGAAACGGGGAATCGGCGCGCGGCGGCCGAGGCGATCGGGGTGGAGGCGCGGCTGATGGACCAAAGACGCCGGCACGATCCCGCTCTGGACCGCGACTGGGAGGATGCGGCGCTGGCGGCGCATTTGCGGCTTTCGAAGGCAAAGGGTCCGTTCGCGGGCGGATCGGGGACGATCCGGCGCGGCAAGAGGGGGCGGCTGCAGCTGGTCGACGCCGGCGAGAAAAGATGGAGCGCCGAGGTGGAGGAGCGCTTCTTCGAGGCGCTTCGGGCGTGCGGCAATGTGCGCTCGGCTGCGCGCTCGGTCGGGTTCACCGAGAGCGCGGTCTGGACCCGGCGGCGGCAATGGCCGGCCTTCGCGGCGGCGATGGAGGCGATGCTGGAGGAGGCCGAGCTGGCGCTGGAGTTTCGCATTGCGAGCATGGGCAATGTCGTCGATTCCGCGTCCGTCATTGCGAGTGGAGCGAAGCGATCCAGTTCCGAGCCAGTGGATTGCCGCGTCGCCGGCGCTCCTCGCAATGACGGGGAGGTAGAGGAGGGCGCCTTCGGCGCACCCACCCCCAACCCCTCCCTTGAAAGGGAGGGGGGAGAAGGGCCGCTGCCGTTCGACATGGATGGGGCGATGCGGTTCCTGAAGTGGCGCGAGGAAAAGAGGCGGGGGCGCGGAAGGCGGGCGCCGGCGGCGGCGCCGCCTTCGATCGAGGCGGTGACCGAGATGATCGTTCGGCGGGTCGAGGCGATCAAGCGGCATCGGGCGCGGGAGTCGGAGCAAATCCCTCCCCCCGAGGGGGAGGGTAGGGTGGGGGTTTACGGAGTTTGTGACTCCACCTCGGACGCCGGAACCCCTCACCCCAACCCTCTCCCCAGGGGAGAGGGGGCATAAGTGGAGGCTCCCGTCGGCAAGCACGCCGTGTCCGCGCTGGAGGGATTGCCGGCCCCGGACAGGCGCATCGCGCTGGAGTCGCTGCCGGAGGCGGCGCGGCGGGTGCTGGCGGCGGACTGGCCGAGCTGGGCCCATCCGGGGCAGGCGCCCCCCGACGACGAGTGGCGCGTGTGGGTGATGCTCGCCGGGCGAGGGTTCGGCAAGACGCGGGCCGGGGCGGAGTGGGTTTCCGCGTTCGCGCGGGCCCATCCGGAGGCGGCGATCGCCCTCGTCGGCGCGACTCCGGACGAGGCGCGCGCGGTGATGGTCGAGGGGCGATCGGGGCTGCTGGCGCTGGCCCGGGCCGAGGAGCGCGGCGCGATGCGCTGGGAGCCGAGCCGGCGGCGGCTCACTTTCGCGAGCGGGGCCGTGGCCTTCCTCTATTCGGCGGCCAATCCGGAGAGCCTGCGGGGCCCCGAGCACCATCTCGCCTGGTGCGACGAGCTCGCCAAATGGCGGCGCGGGCAGGCGGCGTGGGACAATTTGCGGCTCGGCCTGAGGCTCGGGGAGAGGCCGCGGGCGCTGGTGACGACAACGCCGCGGGTGGTGCCGGTGCTCAAACGCATCCTCGCCCTCGACGGGACGGTGCTGACCGGCGGGGGGACCCGGGCCAACCCCCATCTGCCGGAGGATTTCATCCACGCAGTCGAGGCGGCGCACGGGGGGACGCGGTTCGGGCGGCAGGAGCTGGAGGGGGCGCTGCTCGAGGATGTCGAGGGGGCGCTGTGGCCGCGGGAAATGATGGAGAGGTGCAAGGTTCAGGTGGGGACAGTTGCCGGCAACTGTCCCCGGGTGATGGTCGGCGTCGATCCGCCGGCTTCCGAATCCGGCACCTGCGGGATCGTAGTCTGCGGGATGGACCGGGACGGGATCGCTTACGTGCTGGCGGATTGTTCGGCGGGTGGGCTTTCGCCGGAGGGGTGGGCGCGCAAGGTCGCCCAGGCGGCCGAGGCGTGGGGCGCACACCGCGTGGTGGCGGAGCGCAACAATGGCGGGGAGATGGTGGCGTCCGTCCTGCGCGGGGCCGATGCGGGGCTGCCGGTGATCCTGGTCCATGCCGCCGACGGCAAGGCGGCGCGGGCGGAGCCGGTCGCGGTGCTGTTCGAGGCGGGGAAGGCGAAGTTCGCGGGGGCCTTTCCGGCGCTGGAGGACGAGCTGGCCGGATTTACGCCGGCGGGATGGCGGGGCGCGGGTGCGAGCCCGGACCGGGCCGACGCGATGATCTGGGCGATGACGGAGCTCGCGGTGAAGCCGCGCCGGGAGCCGCGGATCCGGGTGCTTTAAGGGCGGCTTTCCGGGGTCCGCCCCGATGCACAGGCGCGATCGACCCGGCGCATTTGGGCGGCGATGGACGTGCTGGTCATCGGCGCCGGGCCGGCCGGCGTGTTCGCGGCGCTTCGGGCGGCGGACCTCGGCGCGCGCACGACTTTGGTCACCAGCGGCGCGTTCGGGGGCATGGCGGCGAACGACGGGCCGGTGCCGGTGCGCACCCTGGCCCACGCCGCGCGGCTGATGCGCGAGGCGGGGCAGCTGGCCGATTACGGGATCAGGGTGGGCGAGCCGCGGCTCGACTATCCGGCGCTGCTGGCGCGGGTTCGCGAGGTGGTCGGCGCAGTGCGCGAGAGCTCGGCGATGCGGCGTCAGCTCGAGGCGGCCGGGGTGCGGATCGTCGAGCAGGCCGGGGCGGCGCGCTTCCTCGACGATTCCACGGTCGAAACGGCCGAGGGGATGCGCTTCGCGGGCGAACGGATCATCCTGTGCACGGGGGGAACCAGCCGGCAGCTGCCGATCCCGGGCTTCCAATATCTCGCGACTCACAGCGATGCGTGGGGGCTCCAGGCGGTGCCGGAGACGATGATCGTCCTCGGCGCCGGGGCGACGGGGCTTCAGGTCGCCTCGATCTTCGCCGCGTTCGGGACGAAGGTGAGCCTCTTCGAGACGGGGCCGCGGATCATTCCGGGCGAGGACGAGGACGTTTCGTCCGCGGTGGCGGAGGGGTTCCGCGCGCGGGGGATCGAGGTGCGCGAGGGGATCGGAGCGGTCGACGCGTTCGAGCCCACCTATGACGGCATTCGCATGATCCATGGCGGCGAAAGCGTAGAGGCGGCGCTGGCGGTCTCGGCGGTCGGCTGGGCGGCGGACGCCGAGGCGCTGAATCTGGGCGCGGCGGGCGTCACGACCAACGCGCGCGGCTTCATCGCCGTCGACGGCGAAGGGCGCACCGCGGCGCGCAACGTCTTCGCCGCCGGCGACGTGACCGGCGGCTTCATGCTCGCGCCGCAGGCGATGCAGGACGGCTTCGTCGCCGCCACCGCGGCGATGGGCGGCGAGACTCGGGTCACCGCCTGCCGGCTGGTTCCGGTCGGCAGCTTCACCGACCCCGAATATGCCCGTGTCGGGATGACCGAGAAGGAAGCGGGGAGCGGGGCGCTCGTCACGCGCGCGGTCTTCGCCGAAGCGACCAGGCCGATCATCGACGGCCGCACCGCCGGCTTCGCCAAGCTGATCGTCGATCCCGGGACTCGCGCGATGCTGGGCTGCGCGGTCGTCGGCGAGCGGGCGGTGGACATCGTCCAGGTCGCTGCGGTGGCGATGGCCGCCGAGATGCGAGTAGACGCTCTGGCGCACTTCCCCTTGTCCTTCCCGACCTATGCCGGGGTGCTGTCGCAGCTCGCCGCGAAGTCCGCCTACGCCTTGCGCTGAACGGCGGAGCGGCCCTGGCCCAAAATCCGCCCGCCGCTTCGGGGCACCCCACAAAGTAATACTTTGTGGGGACCCCTTCGCGGTCGCCCGGAGAAGGCCGCCGGCGGCGTCGGACGGCTGGTCCGGGCAACCAGCCCGGCCTGCACCGCCCTCCTTGCCGGCGGCCTTCTCCGGGCGATCACGACCATTGCGGGGGCCGAGTTCGGACCCTAAGCCGCCGGGCGTGAGCCGCTTCTCGTTCTCCATCGCCGCCACCGACGGCAAGGCGCGCACCGGCACCATCATTATGCGCCGCGGCGAGATCAGAACGCCGGCATTCATGCCGGTGGGCACGGCGGCGACGGTCAAGGCGATGAAGCCGGCGGAGGTGCGCGCCTCGGGCGCCGACATCATCCTCGGCAACACCTATCACCTGATGCTTCGCCCCGGCGCGGAGCGGATCGCCCGGCTCGGCGGCTTGCACCGATTCATGGGCTGGGACCGGCCGATCCTGACCGATTCGGGCGGCTATCAGGTGATGAGCCTGTCGGAGCTGACGAAGGTGAGCGAGGAGGGGGTGGCGTTCGCCAGCCATCTCGACGGCTCGCGGCACATGCTGAGCCCCGAGCGCTCGATGGAGATCCAGACCCTGCTCGGCTCGGACATCGTCATGGCCTTCGACCAGCTGGTGAAGACGACCGACACGGCTGAGGCGCAGGCCGCGGCGATGGAGCGCTCGATGCGCTGGGCGCGGCGCTCGCGCGAGGCCTTCGACGGGCTCGGCAACGAGGGCGCGCTGTTCGGAATCCAGCAGGGCGGGCTCGACGAGGGGCTGCGCGCCGCCTCCGCGGACGCGCTGCGGGAGATCGGGTTCGACGGCTATGCGGTCGGCGGGCTGGCGGTGGGCGAGGGGCAGGAGGCGATGTTCGCCTGCCTCGATTTCGCGCCCGGGCAGCTTCCGCAAGACTCGCCGCGCTACCTGATGGGCGTGGGCAAGCCGGACGACATCGTCGGCGCCGTGGAGCGCGGGATCGACATGTTCGATTGCGTGCTCCCCACGCGCTCGGGGCGGACGGGGCAGGCCTTCACCCGGGACGGCCCGATCAACATCCGCAACGCGAAGTTCGCCGACGATTCGGAGCCGCTCGACCCCGAGTCGCCGACGGCGCAGTGGTCGAAGGCCTATCTCCACCACCTCGTCCGATCGGGCGAGATATTGGGGGCGATGCTGATGACCGAGCACAATCTGTGGTTCTACCAGCGGCTGATGCGGGAGTTGCGCGAAGCGATCGCCGAGGGGCGGCTGGCGGTTTGCGCCGATGCCTTCCGCGCGCGCTATTGCCGCTCGGCCGTTCAAATCGAGGGTCGATAAATTTCCTGCCGCTCGACCGGACCGGCTTGTTCGAATCGACGCTGGACCGACCTTCAATAGTATGAAAGGTTCGCTGATCTTTTTCTGATCGGGGGGCGCGGCAATGCGGATCGGAAGCAGGCGGAAAATGCTCCTGGTTCTGGCGACGGCGGGACTGACGACCGCCGCCTGCACCACGCTTCCCGACACGAGCGGTTACACCGCCGCCAGCCTCGCGCTGAGGCCCGCCGCCGCGGCGGCCGGCACCGCGCTCGGCTCCGAGCTCGTCCGGATGACGGAGCTGCTCCCGGCCGACAGCCGCGCGGAGGCCACCGGAATCGGCAATAGTTTCAACGATGCCTGGGCGACCACCGTCGTCTCGCTCGGCGCGCTCGGGCGCTACGCCGAATCGATCGAGGCGGTGACCAAGGCCGGCAACAGCGGCGCCGCGGCGGCCAACGGCGTGGCGGAAAGCGTCGGGGGGCTCGCCAGCGCGCTCGGAATCGTGCCCGGCGCGGCCCTTCTCGGGGTCGCCACCGACACATTCGCCCTCCTCAACACCCAGATCGCCAACATCCGCGCGACGCGCTCTTTGGAGCGCTCGCTCGAGGCTTCCGAGCCGCTCATCCGGGACATGTCGAACGTCATCGGCGGCCAGGTCACCCGTGCCAGGACGCTGTTCCAGCAGGCGATCGAGATGGAAGGACGCGCGCTCGATCACGACATCGACGACACGGCCCAGCTCGACGCCAGGCTCGAAGCCATGGAACGCGAGGAGGGGTTTCACCTCGCGGCCCTCGCCGAGCAGCCCGCCCGCGATGCCGAGCGGAGCGTTTCGGAGGCCAATTTGAAGCGCATCCGCGACGGCCGCGCGGCGATCGCCCCGCGCGTAACCGCCTACCGCAGCGCCCGAGCGGCGCTCGCCGCGAGGGCCCAGACCGGCAACGACCTGTTCGCCGCGACCGAACATGCGCTCGAAACCTGGCGTGAAAGCCATGCGAAGATGGTGCGGGCGATCCGCGAGCGCCGCCCGGTGAGCTTTGAATCGCTGACCGCGGCGGCGGAGGAAATCCGCGAACTGAGCAGGAGGTGGCGCGCACTATGACCGCAATCATCGGACCGGCCGCGGCCAAATCGGCGTTGACGGCCTTGCTGGCGCAAATCGAGGCGGCACTGAACGCGGCGGGCCCGGCCGCCTACGGCGCCGCGGTCGACAAGGCGCAGCAGGATCTCGAGACATTCTTCAAAAGCACGAGCGCGGCGGATATTACCGATCAGACCGAGGTCGCCGCAGTGCGCGCGATCGACGATCTGGCCTACAACATGCTCGTCAAGCTCAGCCTCGGCGAGATGCAGGCCAATATCCAGATTCTCCTGGCGGGCGCCGACAAGCTCAAGACGCTTGCGGGCCAGCTCGACGCGCAGACGAACACCAACGTCGCTTCGGCCGGGTCGATCGGCCTCAAGGGGGTCAAGGACGCGGTCGACCAAATGACCGCGATCGTCGATCAGGTGAAGGCGCTGAGGGCCGGTCTCAAGGCCGACAATCCGGACGAAAAGGCGATCGCGGACGAGATCGGGAAGCTGGCCGATCAGTTCAAGACGCTGAAGGACAAGGTCGACAAGATCCCCTAGGGTCCGTACTCAATTGGCTTGCCTGGATTGGCGAGCAATTTCAGAGTCATCCCGGCGAAGGCCGGGACCCATGAACGCGGCGTTCGGTGGAAAGACGTAGGTCTGCGCTTCTTCTGGGCCCAAAGTGTCCATAGGTCCCGGCCTTCGCCGGGATGACTCCTTTGAATTCCCATTCAAGGGTGAACCTCCAATTGAGTCCGACCCTAGCGCGCCGCCTTCCGAGGAGGATCTTCAGCCGCCGAAGCCCTTGCCGAGGAAGCTCGGGACCGGACCGTTCCAGCCGTCGTCGGCCGGCTCGAGGTCCGGCGCGCGCTCCTGGCGGGGGCGCGGCGCGCGTTCGCGGCGCTCCGGCTTTTCCGCACGCGGTCCGGGCTTCTCCGCACGCGCTTCGGGCTTTTCGGCCCTGGGCTCGGCCGCCGGCTTCGCGTCCGGCTTGTCCGAGCGGCGCGGGCGGCGCTCGCGGGGCTTTTCCTCGCGCGCTTCGGGCGCTTCCTCGCGCTCCGGCGCCTTCTTGCCGCCCTCCATCTCCGCGATCTTCGTGCCGGTCAGCTTCTGGATGTTGTCGATCGATTCCGCGTCCTCCTTCGTGACGAGGCTGATCGCGGTGCCGGTCTTGCCGGCGCGGCCGGTGCGGCCGATGCGGTGGACGTAATCGTCCGGATGCCAGGGCACGTCGTAGTTGAAGACGTGGCTGACGCCCTTGATGTCGAGGCCGCGGGCGGCGACGTCGGAGGCGACCAGGATGTTGATCTCGTCGGCCTTGAACCGGTCGAGCTCGCGGATGCGGTCCGACTGGTCCATGTCGCCCTGGATCTGGCCGACGTTGAGGCCCGAGCGCTTCAGCGACTGGGCGAGCTCGCGCACCGTCGTCTTGCGGTTGCAGAAGACGATCGCGTTGCGCACCTGCCCGCTGAGCAGGAGGTCGGTCAGCGCCTGCTTCTTGCCGCGCGATTCGACGCGCAGGATGCGCTGGTCGATCAGCAGGTTGGTCTGCGCGGGCCGCGCGACCTCGATCGACTTGGGATCGGTGAGGAAGCGATCGGCCAGCTTCTTGATCGGCGGCGGCATCGTCGCGCTGAACAGCAAGGTCTGCCGGGTCTTGGGCAGCTTGGTGCAGATTTCCTCGATGTCGGGGATGAAGCCCATGTCGAGCATGCGGTCCGCCTCGTCGATGACCAGCAGGCTGCAGCCGTTGAGCATGATCTTGCCGCGGCCGAACAGATCCATGAGGCGGCCCGGCGTGGCGATCAGCACGTCGACGCCCTTTTCGAGCGCCTTCACCTGGTCGCCCATCTGCACGCCGCCGATGAGCAGGGCCATGGAGAGCTTGTGGTGACGCCCATATTTCTCGAAATTCTCGGCGACCTGGGCGGCGAGCTCGCGGGTCGGCTCGAGGATCAGCGAGCGCGGCATCCGGGCGCGGGCGCGACCTTGCGCCAGGATGTCGATCATCGGCAGGACGAAGCCGGCGGTCTTGCCGGTGCCGGTTTGGGCGATGCCGATAATGTCCCGCCCCATGAGGACCGGGGGGATCGCCTGGCGCTGGATCGGAGTCGGGTCGTCGTAACCCGCCTCGTTCACCGCGCGGAGCAATTCGTCTGACAGGCCGAGATCGGCAAAGCTCATCTAAAATCCGGGATTTGGGGCGCTCCTGTTCGAGGCGGCGCTTGCGTCCGCCCGATTGTGCGAAGCGGCCTTCATTGTCAAGCGAAGGTGGGCCCGCGGTCTTGTCGCCACGCTCGCCGAGGCGTATCTTTCCGCAAATGAACGCACGCGCCAAGGTCCTGCCGAGCGGGGATGTCGCCATCCCCAAGGATGTGCGCGACCGGCTGGCGTGGGAACCTGGGACACCGTTGGAGCTGGTGGAGATGGTGGACGGCATCAGCCTCAGACGCCCGACCGGAACCTCGCCGTTCCCACCGATGACGCTGGCTGATCTCGACGCGCTGCCCCGCTACAAAGGCGAACGGCAGCCGATCGAAGCGATCAGTCGGCTGTCCGATCAGGACATCCTGCGCCTCCTCAAATGAAGGCGCTCGACACCAACTTGCTAGTCCGCGTGGTGGCCGGCGACGATGAGGCGCAACGCGTTGCCGCGAGGGCGATCATGGCCGCCGGGGACGTACTCCTCCTCCCAACCGTGCTGATGGAGGCGGAATGGGTGCTGCGCTCCCGTTACGGACTGGGCCGCGTGGACATTGCAAAGGGTTTGCACACCTTGTGCGCGCTCGAGGGGGTTACCGTTGCGTCAGCCGAGGCGGTGGCAAAAGCACTCGGGTCCTATGTGGTGCAGGGAGATTTCGCAGATCTGCTCCACTTTGCTCTCGCCGCGGAACAGGGCGCCACCGCTTTTGCCACCTTCGACCGCAATTTCACCCGGCCGGCGGGCGAGAGCCTCAAGGTGGAAATCATCAAATAGGGAGCTCAGCGCGGCGCGGCGGCCGTAAGCGTGCGGAACCGTTCGATCTGGCATTCGCCGCCGGCGCGCGAGCGGATCGAATCGCGGTCGGCGCAGATCTGGCCGTCGGCGGACATCGGCACGTAGAAGCCGCTGTAGAAATCGAGCGCCGGGCAGCGCCCCTCCAGGCGAGCGCGGATTCGGGTTCGGTCGCGGAAGACGAGGTCGACGCTGTTCTGGCTGAGCCGGGCGGCGCCGAGGATCTGGCGGGCGGAAATGCAGCGCGGGCCGCGATGCTCCTCCCAGCGGACCGTCGGCGACACCCCGGCGCCGACCGGCGCGGCGCCGGGCGCGACGCGGATGATGATCTGCTGGTGGTAGGTGATCGTGCCCCGCCCGCCTGCCGGTTGTCCCTGCTGTTCGGCGCCGTCGCCGAAGGCAAACAGCAGCAGCGCCGCGAAGCCGGCGAGGATCACGTCCAAATCTCCATAGCCGCCCGGAATTCACGGGCGCGCTTGAACATGCGATTAATTTGCCCCTCCCCCCGGCTCGCTTTATCGTTTCGGCGATGGCTTATCCTTCCGAAGACCTGCTGGGCAAGCTGGGCGAGCGTCTCGGCCCCAAGGGCTTCACTCGCGACCCCGAGGCGATGGCCCCTTCGCTCCGCGACTGGCGGGGGCGCTATCACGGCGCGGCGGCGGCGATGCTGAGCCCGGCGACTCGCGAGGAGGTGGCGGCGATCGTCGCCTTGTGCGCCGCCGCCGGCGTGCCGCTCGTGCCGCAGGGCGGCAACACATCGATGGTCGGCGGAGCGACTCCCGATTCGAGCGGCGAGGCATTGCTGCTTTCGCTGAGGCGGATGGACTCGATCCGCGGCATAGATCCACAAGCCGGGATCGCCGTCTGCGAGGCCGGCGTGATCCTCGCCAATCTGCACGAAGCGGCGAACCAAGCGGGCCTGCGCTTTCCGCTCAGCCTCGGCGCCAAGGGCTCGGCGACGGTCGGCGGGCTGGTCTCGACCAATGCGGGCGGCACGCAGGTGCTTCGCTTCGGCACGATGCGCTCGCTGGTGCTGGGGATCGAGGCGGTGCTGCCCGACGGAAGCCTCTACGAAGGCCTGACAGCGCTCAAGAAGGACAATCGCGGCTACGACCTCAAGCAGCTGCTGATCGGCGCGGAAGGCACGCTAGGCGTGGTGACCGCCGCTACCCTGAAGCTGGTGCCGGCGGCCGGGGCGAGGGCGGTGGCCTGGGTGGGGGTCGCTTCGCCGGCGGAGGCCCAGGCGCTGCTGCGCAAGCTCGAAGGCACGCCGGGCGACGCGGTCGAGAGCTTCGAGATCGTGCCGGCGAACGTTCTGGAGCTCGTCCTCGCCCACATTCCGGGGACCAGAGCGCCGCTCGCCCGTCCGGCGCCGTGGAACGTGCTGGTCGAAGCCGTCTCGCCCGTCGGGGCGCCCGAACCCGACTTGGCCGAGGCGCTGACTGGAGCCTCGGTCCTCGACGCCGCAATCGCCGCGAGCGAGGCGCAGGCGGAGGCCTTCTGGCGGCTGCGCGACAGCATCGCCGAGGCGGAAAGGCAGGCCGGGCCGGCGGCGAAGCACGACATTTCCGTGCCGGTGGGGACGATGGGCGCGTTCATGACCGAGGCCGCGGCAGCGGTCGAGGAGCGCTTTCCCGGCACGCGGGTGATCGCCTTCGGCCATCTCGGCGACGGCAACGTCCATTTCAACGTCCAGGCTCCCCCCGGCGCCCCCGGGGCGTGGCTGGAAACGACGGGGGCCGAGGTCACGCGCCTGGTCCACGACCTCGTCACCGCCGCGGGCGGCTCGATCTCCGCGGAGCACGGCATCGGCCAGGCCAGGGTAAGCGAGCTCCAGCGCCTCGCCGACCCCGCCCGGCTGGGCGCGCTTCGGGCGATCAAGCGCGCGCTCGATCCCAGGGGCATCATGAACCCGGGCAAGCTGGTGCCGATTCAGGATATTCTTGCGCCGGAGCCGCTTCCCTCATAGAGGGTGGCGCAGAATTTCCGCGGCCCTGTGCGGCCGCTTTCCGAAACCCATGGAGACTGAAATCATGGCGACCCAGCCGCCTTCCGGCCTGCCGCTCTTCTACAACAACCTTCAGCCGATCTCGCCGAGCATGCACGGCAAGCTCCACACCAAGCCGAGCGACCGCGCGCCCTATTTCGCCGAAGCCAACGCGATCCCGCTGACGATCGACGAGTTCATCACCGCCCAGCGCCACTTCCCGATCGTCTTCTCGAGCGGGGACGTGCCGGTGCCGCTGGGCCTGATGGGGCTGAACGACGGCGTCAACGTGTTCGTCGACGGGGAGGGCAAGGCCTATAATCCGTTCTACGTGCCCGCTTATGTCCGCCGCTATCCCTATCTCCTCGCCAAGCTCAACCAGGAGAGCGAGGAATTGTCGCTCTGCTTCGATCCCGACAGCGGCCTGACCGCGGAGGACGGCGAGGGCCCGGCCCTGTTCGACGGCGACAAGCCGAGCGAGACGCTGACCCAGATCCTGAAGTTCTGCGAGGATTTCGAGATCGCCGCCCAGCGCACCCAGGCGTTCGTCAAGGAGCTCGAGGAGATGGACCTGCTGATCGACGGCGAGGTCACCATCCAGCCCGAGGGCGCCGCCCAGCCCTTCCTCTACCGCGGCTTCCGCATGGTCGACGAGAACAAGCTTCGCGAGATGAACGGCGACCAGCTGAGGAAGATCAACCAGAACGGGATCCTCGCCCTGATCATGGCCCATTTGTTCAGCCTCGCCGCGATCCGCGAGCTCTTCGCCCGCCAGGCGCAGCAGGGCAAGGTGCCCGAGCAGCTCCAGGGAATGGTGCCGGAGACGGCGGCCTAAAGGCGCTTACGAGGCCTCTCGAATAAGGGAAGGGCCGGGGCGGGAACGCTCCGGCCTTTTTCTTCGCTGGCTTGTCCGTTAGCCTCCTTCGGGAGGACGCATGAAGACGACGCGCTATTTCGAGGAGCAGGTGCTGCGCAAGCGGCCCTATGTCGAGCGGGCGTGGTGCGCGGCGGCGATCGCCGATCCGATCCGGAGAGAGAC
>Ga0066652_100000378_pt1 | contig 21852 bp, 19 predicted proteins | sample GraSoiAngelo_101_FD_71413 | JGI IMG/M metagenome (GOLD analysis project Ga0066652, IMG submission 71413) | Grasslands soil microbial communities from the Angelo Coastal Reserve, California, USA - 14_0903_02_30cm | ecosystem: Environmental > Terrestrial > Soil > Grasslands | place: USA... | reverse complement strand
CCTTCGCCTCCCCGTCGAAGAACTCCTCGTTGAAGGACCGCAGGACCAGCGGCGCGACGAGCGACCCGAGCATGTCGACCAGCGCGGCATTCTTGCCGCCGCCGCCCGACACCAGCACTTCCTCGATCGGTTCGGGGAGGAATCGCCGATACGCATCCGCGATGCTGCGCGCCGTCAGTGATGTCGCCGTCGCGATCGCGTCCTCGTCGCTGCATCCCGCTCGCAGTTCCCGGCAGCGTTTCACGAGCTGCGCCGCGTAGGCGGGGGTAAACAGCTCGCGACCGGTGGACTTCGGCGGCTCCGCCGCGAAGTACGGGTGCGCGAGCAATTCGTCCACGACCTCCTCGACCGGATTTCCCGCGCGCGCCAGCGCGCCGTCGCGATCGAAGCGCAGCTCCGGACGCAGCAGCCGTACGACCGCATCGATGACGTTGACGCCCGGACCGGTGTCGAACGCGCGCACGCCCTCGAGGGCACCGCCTGGCGGAACGACGGTGACGTTGCCGATCCCGCCGATGTTCTGCAGGGCGCGCCAGTGCGCGGCCGAGAAGAGCATCGCGTCCGCGATGGGGACGAGCGGTGCGCCGTGTCCTCCGGCGGCCACGTCACGCACGCGGAAATCGCTGACGACGTCGATGCCGAGCCGCTCCGCGATCACGGCCGACTCCCCGATCTGCCACGTGGAATGCACCGGCTCGTGCCAGAGCGTCTGCCCGTGCGTTCCGATCGCGCGGACGTCGTCGCGCGGCACGCCGGCATCGGTGAGCACCGCGCCCGCCGCATCCGCGAGCCAGGCGCCGAGGTCGAACGCGAGGCGGCAGTACTCCTGCGCCGTGCCGCTGTGCATCGCGCGGAGGAGCGACTCGCGCTGCTGGGGCTTGTACGAGAACGTGTCGAATGCCAGCAGGGTGTACGACAAACCGTTCTCGGCGGCCGCGCTGCGCGCGTCCGGTCGGTTCTCGGCTCTCGGCGAGCGGGAAAAGCGAACCACGGCCGCGGTGATGCCGTCGAGCGAGGTGCCCGACATGAGCCCGACGAAGACGTCGCGGCTCATCGCACGGGCGGCGGCTTGCGGCCGATCGCGCGGCGGATCACGCCGCCGGCAGCCTCCAGCTTTTTCTCCGATTCGGCGCGCGACGCGCCAAGGAAATGCATCACGATGGCGGTCTTCACGGTTCCTCCGGCGTTCTCGAGCAGCGCGCGCGCCGCGCCGCGGTCCACCTCGCAGACCTCCATCACGATGCGTTCGCTGCGATCTCGCAGCTTGTCATTGGTGGCGCGGAGGTCCACCATGAGGTTGCCGAACGTCTTGCCGAGCCGGATCATCGCGCCCGATGTGATCATGTTGAGCACGAGCTTCGTCGCGGTGCCCGCCTTCATGCGGGTGGAACCTGTCACGACCTCAGGACCAGTGACCGGTTGAATCAGGATGTCCGCGGCAGCGATGCTCTCCGGTGGAGGTGGCGAACATGCGACGAGCGCCGTCCGCGCGCCGACCGACCGCGCATGCTCGAGCGCGCGACGCACGTAGGGCGTGGTCCCGGATGCGGCGATGCCGATGACGAAGTCACCCGCTCGCACGCCTCGCTCGGTGAGATCCTCCACCGCGCTCTCGATGCGGTCCTCCGCGCCTTCCTGCGATCGCGTGAGCGCGGCATAGCCTCCGGCGATGATCCCCTGCACCATGGCGGGATCGGTACCGTACGTCGGTGGCATCTCGGACGCGTCGAGGACCCCGAGTCGCCCGGACGTCCCCGCGCCGACGTAGAACAGTCGTCCGCCGCGCCGGAATGTGGCCTCGGCCTCCTGGATGGCCCGGCCGATCGCTTCGCGCTGCGTGTAGACGACGTCGGCAATGCCGCGGTCTTCGGCAGAGATGAGATCGACAATCTCGACTGGCGAGGCCAGGTCGATGTCCGCGGTGCGCGGATTGCGCTGCTCCGTGACCCTTGGATCCCGGTGAGCGAGCCCAGGAGCGGGGGTACCTTGCGGCTGTGGGTGTCTCTCGTCGGGCTTCGCTTCTGGAGTCAGCGACCAGTCCCTCGGCGCGGGGAAACACTCGAAGTGCTGCCGGGTTCTACCGTTCGACCCCGACGCTCGCGCAAGTTACCCGGCGCCGAACGACGATAGCAAGACGGAGGAGATCGTGAGACGAATCACGTGTTATGTGCTGGCGATGTTCACGGTGAGCGCGGGAGTGGCGCGCGCCCAGATCATCCGCCCGCAGTTCAACCGCTCGCCGGCCGCGTATGTCTCCCTCGGCCTGGGTTGGCTGAATCAGCAGGGTTTCTGCGACAAGAACGCCGGCGGCGACTGCTACGATTTCGGACAGGCTCCGCAGTGGCGCGCATCGTTCGAGATGCCGCTCGGAGGTGGCTCCGCGTGGGGCGTGGTTGGTACACTCTCGCGCGTGTCGCTGACGTACTACGGGACGGGCCTGCTGAACAGCTGCGGCCAATGCGATGCGAACGCGAACATCTCGCAGATCCTGGGGCTGTTCAAGATGAGCGGCGGCCAGGGCTTCCATCAGGTGATCGACATCGCCGCGGGCGCCGCGATGTTCAACAATTTCCGCGCGTCCACCGGCGGCACCAGGCTCGGCTCGGGCAAGGCGACGACGCGCCTGATGGGATCGATCGCGTACGGATTCGGGTACGGCTTCTCGCCGCGCAGCGAGGCGTTCGTGGAGGAGGAGTACGGGATGGTGTTCCTGCCGCGCACGACAGGCAACAACAACAACACCGCGAACATTCAGACGTTGCGAATCGGCGCGCGATTCGGCCTCGGCGACAAGAGATAGAACACTTCCCAAGGCTGTTTGACCGCTTGACCGAGGTGAAGTCTCTTTCGCGGATGCGAAAGTCTCTGCTGCTATTCGGCGCGCTCGTGGCGTGCCGGCCGAGCACATCGGCGGTTCCCACCACGCGTGCAATTCAGGAGACGCGATACGGGGTCGAGGCGCCACACGGCGCCGTCGCCTCCGACGCGCCGATCGCGAGCCGCGTGGGCGTCGAGATCATGCGGGCGGGCGGCAACGCCGTGGACGCAGCCGTCGCCGTGGGATTTGCGCTCGCCGTCGTGTACCCCGAGGCGGGAAACATCGGCGGCGGCGGATTCACGCTGATCCGCATGGCGGATGGTCGCAGCGCGGCGCTCGACTATCGCGAGGTGGCGCCGCTCGCGGCGACCCGCAACATGTTCCTCGACGACAGCGGACGCGCGACCAACAAGAGCGTCGTCGGACCGCTCGCCGTGGGGGTGCCCGGCAGCGTGGCCGGCCTGGTCGGCCAGCACCAGCGCTTCGGCGTGCTGCCGCTGTCGCGCGTCATGGCGCCGGCGATCCGCCTGGCCGAGGAAGGGTTTGTCGTCGATTCCCAGTTCGCCGATCGGCTGGTTGGGTATCGTCGCCTCGTCGAGCCGTTCGCGGGCGCGGCGCTGCTCTATCCCGGAGGCCAGTCTCTCGCGCAGGGTACGACGCTCAGGCAGCCGGCGCTGGCGCGCACGCTGCGCGCGATCGCCGACAGCGGTGCCGCCGCGTTCTACGCGGGGGCGCTCTCGCACGACATCGCCAGCGACCTTCGTGGCGCGGGATCCATCGTCACCGGCGAGGACCTGGCGAAGTACAAGGCCGAGTGGCGCGAGCCGCTGCGCGCCGTGTACCGCGGCCACGCGCTGCTCACGATGCCGCCGCCATCATCCGGCGTGACGCTGGTGGAGGCGCTCAACATTCTCGAGGGATTCGCGCCGCTCGGCGAATATGGCACCACGCGCGCGACGCACCTCGTCGCGTCGTCGCTGCAGCGCGCATTCATCGATCGCAACGACCTGCTCGGCGACCCGGCGTTCGTGCGGATTCCCGTGGAGCGGCTGACTGACAAGTCATACGCGGCGAGGCTGCGGAACTCGGTCGGCACGCACGCGGTGGCAACGCCCGCGGTCACCGCGACGATGCGCGAAGGTACGCAGACCACGCACTACTCGGTCGTGGACGCGGCCGGCAACGCGGTCGCGACGACCACGACGCTCAATGACCTGTATGGGTCCGGCGTCTACCTCCCGACAGTCGGCTTCTTCCTCAATGACGAGATGGACGACTTCGCCGCGAATCCCGGCAAGCCGAACATGTTCGGCCTCGTCCAGGGCGAACAGAACGCGGTGCAACCCGGGAAGCGGATGCTCAGCTCGATGGTGCCGACGATCGTGCTGGACGACGCGGGACGCACAATGCTCGTCGTGGGCGCGCGCGGCGGTCCGCGCATCATCTCCGCAGTGCTTCAGACGATCGTGAACGTGATCGACCATCGGATGACGGTCGCGGACGCCGTGACCTTCGGACGCGTGCACCACCAGGCGCTGCCCGACACGCTGCGATTCGAGCCCGGGACGCTGGCGCCGGCAGTCATCGACTCGCTGACGTCCATGGGATACGCGCTCAAGGAGATCAGCAGCGTTGCCAGCCTGAATGTCATTCTGAGGACGGCGCGGGGCTGGGCCGCGTACTCGGATCCGCGGTCCGGCGGAAAGCCCGCAGGCTTCTAGTCTCGTCGCCCTGTCCGCTTCGAACGGAGCGGCTCGTGGTCACGGTCGCCCTATTCGACGGGACAGGCAGCGAGTCTGTCTTCCGGGCCCGTTCACTGTCGCGATAGTCGGCGCGCGTGAGAGGTGTGTGCGTCAAGGGAGGGCAGGCCGTGGCAATCCTGTCCACGTGCTCTCCGTGGCAGTATTGACCACGGCTCCCAACCGTGACGCACACTCCTCTCACGCGCGGCGCGACAGCCGCAAAAGAAAAAGGGCCCCGCGAAACGCGGAGCCCTTTCCCCGCCTGATGAAAGTCAGACCGTGACAGTGACCGGCGAAGTGAGCGTCACGACGATGTTGCCGCCAGAGCGCACGCATCCCTCGTAGTTCGCGGTCGCAGCGGCCGTGGCCGCACCCGCGGCAGCACCCGCCGCGGCGCCGATGACCGTGGACTTCGTGTTCTTGCCGAGCACCTGACCGGCGATCGCGCCGATCGCGGCGCCGCCGATCACCTTCTTGGCGTCGGCGCTCTTCGGCTGGTTGCGAACCCGATCCACCGCGGCCGACGTCACGTTACCGGCCAGCGCGTACGACTTGCCGTTCACTTCCACGGCGTCGACGCTGAATTCCATCACGATCTTGTCGTTGACGTTCTCGGAGCGCTTCAGCGCCGTGACCGTCAGCGTCACCTTGGAGCCGGCCGGAATCACGGCGCCGTTCGAGCCGGACACTGATTCATTCAGGGTGGCGGTGAACTTGTCGCCGACCTTGTTGGTGTTCGTGCAGATCTGCGAGTTCGACGCGAGGCTGAGCGTGGTGCCGGAGGCGATGACGCCCGTCGACGTCCGCGTGCCCGTGCCCTTCGTCACCGTATTGCCGCTCGCCGTCTTGGTCGGCGTCGACGTCCGGGTACTCGTGCTCTTCGTCGACGTCCGGGTCGACGTGGGCGACTTCGTGCCCGACGCGCCTGGTGTCGCCGCGCCGCCGGCCGGCACGTCAGTCAACTGCGGCTGCGCCGCCGTGTCGCGTCCCGCGAGCGCGAGATCGCGATTGAGCGACGTATCCGCTGCCAGCGCGGTATCGCTCTTGTTACGATCGCCACCGCACGCAACCAGTAGCACTGAAGCTGCGACGGCCATGCTAAACCGACCCGTATATTTCGACATGCGAGTCCTCGTAAGGAAATTGTAAGCTGTGGACCAGTGGCGATTTAACTGCCGTGAAGAGCGGCCAGATCGAGCAAGATCGTACATATCCCCTATGCAATACAAGTCCCACTGATGCGTTCGCTCTGGAAGCTCCTACCCTACTATCGGCCGTATCGCCGCCACGTGTGGCTGGGGCTGCTGCTGGTCGTTCTATCCTCGGCGATCGGGAGTGTTCCACCGTGGTTCCTCCGCAGCGCCGTGGACGGCATGAGGACGAACGCGCCCATGTCCCGGATACTCTGGCTGACCGCTGGCATCGTGGGGCTGGCCGTCGTCGCCGGGGCGATGCGCTTCTGGATGCGTGAACTGCTGAATGGACTGAGCCGGCTCATCGAATTCGATCTCCGCAACGACCTGTTCGAGCGGTTGACGTCGCTCGATGCCACGTTCTATGGAAAACACCGTACGGGCGACCTGATGGCGCGCCTCACGAACGACCTGAGCGCCGTGCGGCAGGCTGCGGGACCCGCGCCGATGTATCTGGCCAACACCGTCTTCGGCGGTGTGTTCGCGCTGTGGTTCATGCTCCGGATCGACGCGCGCTTCACCGGTCTCGCGCTGCTGCCCATGGCGCTGCTTCCGGTGACCGCGATCGTGCTCGGCCGCGAGATCCATCGGCGCTTCGAGGCGGTGCAGCAATACTTCGGCGACATGACGACGATGGCCCAGGAGAACCTGTCCGGCGTTCGTGTCGTCCGCGCCTATCGCCAGGAGGGCGCGGAGATCGGCCGGTTCAGCGCGATGGGCGAGAGCTACATCGCGAAGAACATGCATCTCATGCGTCTGGACGCGACGATGCATCCCGCGTTCATGGTGCTGGCGGGGTTGGGCGCGGTCGTCGTGCTGGGCTATGGCGGGACGCTCGTCGTTCGCGGCGTCATCACCGTCGGCGATCTGGTGGCGTTCAGCCTGTACCTCGGAATGCTCACCTGGCCGCTGATCGCCCTCGGATGGGTGGTGAACCTGTTCCAGCGCGGTGGTGCCTCGATGTTGCGACTGCTCACCATTCTCGAGGCCCGCAGTGAGGTGCGGGAGCCCGCAGCGCCCGTCACGCTGCCGGCGCGAAGCAATGGCAGTGGGCGGTCCCTCGAGTTCAGGGACGTCTCCTTCCACTACCCTGCCTCGGGCGACACGCCGCCGCGCTGGGTGCTGCGCAACGTTTCCTTCACTGTGCCCGCAGGCGCCACGCTCGGCGTCGTCGGCGCGACGGGGAGCGGCAAGAGCGCCCTCCTCGATCTCGTCGCGCGGATCTACGATCCGCAGGAAGGTGAAATCCTCCTGGACGGCGTGTCGACCCCGGAGCTCCCGCTGGAGACACTGCGCGGCGAGATCGGCTACGTGCCGCAGGAAAGCTTCCTCTTCAGTGAGTCCATCGGCCGCAACCTGTCGTACGGTGCCCCGGATGCGGCGTCCGGGCGCTGGGGCGCCGACGTCGCGCAGCTCGCTACGACCATCGGCGAATTTCCCGGCGGGTACGATACCCTGTTAGGTGAGCGGGGCATCAACCTCTCGGGAGGACAGAAACAGCGGGCGGCGCTCGCCCGGGCGTTGGCGCGCAAACCGGCGGTCGTGCTCCTGGACGACGCCTTGTCTGCCGTCGATACGCACACGGAGGCGGAGATACTCCATACGCTGCGCACGGCGCTCGCGGGTCGGACCGCGATGATCTCGTCACATCGCGTATCGGCGATTCGTGACGCAACCAACATCATCGTTCTGGACGAGGGTCGCGTAGTCGAGGAGGGCACGCACGAACCGCTGTTCCGGCGTGGCGGACGCTACTGGTCGCTGTTACGCAGACAGCAGTTGGAGGAGTCATTGGAAGACGGAGATAGTCGAGACGATTCGACGTTGGCAGCACAGTCCGGCGGGGATAGACTTGACGCATGAGTTTCGTGGGGACGACGACGCAACCGCTTAATCCGCAGGGCAGTATCGAGTCACGATTTGCTGCGCTGGAATCGCTGTACAATCAGGCGGTCGCGGAGATCGCCGACATGCGCGCGCGCGACGCGCTCAAGACGCAGTTCCTCGCGAACATCTCCCACGATCTGCGCACTCCGCTCACCGCGGTCATCACGCACGCGGAGATCCTCCGCGACGGCATGCTCGGCCCGATCAACGATCGCCAGCTCGAGAGCGTGCGCGGCATCATCGCGGGCGGTCGGCAGCTGCTGGACCAGGTGGGCGAGATCCTGACGTACGCCCGTGGCGCGGCGGACCAGCTGACGCTGGCGCCCTCGACCTTCCACTTCGGCGAGGTCGTGCACCAGGTGACGCGTCTCAACGAGTCGCTGCTGAAGAAGAAACAGCTCGAATTGACGGTTGACATCCCGAAGGAGCTGCCGCCGGTGTTCGCGGATCGCGAGAAGGTGGCGCACGTGCTCGGCAACCTCGTGGGAAACGCGATCGACTTCACGCCCTCGGGTGGCCGGTTGTGGGTCCGGGCGCAGGTCGCGAGCGACGGCGGGCAGATTCTCGCCGAAGTCGGCGACACCGGCATCGGCATTTCCTCGGAACACCACGAATTCATCTTCGAAGAGTTCGCGCAGGTCGATGCTTCGGCATCCCGCCAGCATCATGGCACGGGCCTTGGATTAACAATCGCCCAGAAGCTCGTGGAGATGCATCGTGGACGTATCTGGGTTGAAAGCGAACTGGGCGGCGGAAGCCGATTCTACTTTACCATCCCGTATTCCGAAGACGCGCGCTGACACGGCGGAGCCCCACGTACTCATTGTCGAAGACAACGAGCTCGTGACCGGGGCGCTGCGGATCCTGTTCGAGTCCACCGGGCGTCGCGTGACGATCGCGCACTCGGTGGCCGAGGCGGTGGAGAAGGGGCGGCTCGATCCTCCGGATCTCGTGCTGCTGGACCTGACGCTTCCCGATGGCGACGGGCTCGAGGTGGCTGCATCGCTGGCCAAGAGCGGCGTCTCCCCCAAGGCGACGGTCGCTCTCACCGGGCGGGACGATCCCGAGTCGCTGGCTCGATGCGCCGCCGCCGGCGTCACCGCCGTGATGGTCAAGCCCGTTCCCGCCAAGGAGCTCCTGCGTCGCGCTGACGCCTGGCTCGCGTAGCCGAGAGCCGGAGCCGGGAGCCGGAGCCGGGAGCCGGGACTAGCAACTGGCATGTGCAATTCCGTTCCCGGCAGACGTCTCCTGTGTGGCAGCGCTGATGTCGCGCGGCCCCAACCGATCACGGAGACCCCATGCCTGCCCGTATCCACGTCCGGGGCGCAGCGATGGCTGCGCTCATTGTCGCCACTGCCTGCGGCGAGCGAACCAATGGTGACGGTGTAAAGGAGGAATTTCAGGCCGGGGTCGTGGGTTATGCCCCCGCACGGGACAAGTCGGACGGCCGCAGGGCGTCCGCGCCTGCGCAGCTGGAGGCGCCTGCCGTCGCGCGCGTCGTCGTCACGAGCGCGCAGGCCGCGCCGCCATCGCCGGTCCAACGCATACCGTCCGCGTCGACGAGCCTGATCATCCGCAACGGCGACGTCTCCATCCAGGTGGATTCGGTGCAATTGGCGATCGAGTCGGTGCGGCGGGTCGCGGCGTCCGTCGGCGGATACATCGGGAACGTGCAGACGTTCACCGGCGAGCATCAGGTGCACAGCGCCACGCTCGACATGAAGGTGCCGGCGGCGCGCTTCGACGACGCGCTGGCCGGGATCCGGCCCATCGGCGAAGTGGAACGCAGCAGCGCGAGCGCCGAGGACGTCGGTGAAGAGTTCGTGGACGTGAGCGCCCGGATCACGAACGGGAAGCGGCTCGAGGAACGACTGGTGCGCCTGCTGGAGACTCGCACCGGAAGGCTCTCGGACGTGCTGTCGATCGAGCGGGAGCTGGCGCGCGTGCGCGAGGAGATCGAGCGCTACGAGGGACGGATCCGGTATCTCAGCGCGCACATCGCGGTGAGCACGATCAGTGTGACGGTGCACGAGAAGTTACCGCTCGTCGCGCAGATTCCGGGGCGGAATCCCATCCGCGTGGCCCTCGTGGGGATGTGGCGCAACATGGTGCGCGTCGTCGCAGTCGGCATCGAGACGCTGGGCGTCGTGATTCCGCCGCTCGCGCTGGCGCTCATCGGTGTGCTGATCTGGCGTCGCACCCGTCGTCGCACGATCGTGGCGGCATCGTAGGCCGCTCAGACCGTCGGTCGCGATGGCAGCCACACCGGCGTTAGGCCGGGTCGCGGCTGCGGAGGCTCGATTGAAGCCCAGCGGCAGGACGAGATGAATGGAGCGCCGCATATTGGCAGATGCGAAAGATGCTTCTGCTGTTCATCGCGCTGGGATGCCGGACGGCGCCGTCGGTTGAACCGGTCGTATTCGAGCACGTCGAGCTCACGCGACTGGCGGACGGAGTGTACGCCGCGATCCGGAGGGACGAACCGCTGGGCCTCGCGCAGAACGCCAACTCACTGTTCGTCGTCACGGACGACGGCGTGATTGTCGTCGACGCGCAGTTCACGCGCGAGGCGACGCTCGAGAACCTGCGTGCACTGCGCACGATCACGACCAGGCCCGTGACACACGTGGTCAACACGCACTGGCACGACGACCACCTCGCCGGCAATCAGGTCTACCAGGACTCGTTCCCGAACGTGCGGTTCATCGCGCACGCGGATACGCGCGAGGACCTGATGCAGCTCGGTCGCCCCAATCGGAGTGGACAGGTGCGCTTCGGGCCGCAGGCGCTCGCGCGTTTCCAGCGGCTCCTCGACATGGGACTGGGTATCGACAGCACGCCCGCGTCGCCAGCGGAGCGGGAGGCCTTTCGCAACTCGATCCGCATCTTCCGCCAGTACGTAGTCGAGAATCCGGGCTTTCGCGAAGTGCTGCCGAACAGCATCGTGAATCGCTCGTCGGTGATCAGCGCCGGCTCGCGGCGGATCGAGCTGCACTGGTTCGGGCGTGGCGCGACGCGCGGTGATCTGGTCGTGTGGCTGCCGAAGGAACGCGTGCTCGCGACGGGCGACCTGGTGGTGTGGCCGGTTCCGTTCGCCTTCGGCTCACACCCGGCCGAATGGGTCCAGGTCCTCGACTCGCTCGCGGCGCTCGGTCCAGCCGTGCTCGTTCCGGGACATGGGCCGTTGATCCGCGACCTCGCCTATCTCGAGACCGAGCGGCGCATGCTGCTGGCCGCGACCGAGCGCGCCGCGGCCGCCGTCGCGCGCGGCGACACGTCCGCCGTGGCATTGGCGCGCAGCGAGCGCATGGACGACGTTCGGGCGCAGGTTGCGGGCACGGACAAGTGGAAGAACCTGATGTTCGATCAGTTCTTTCGCGTCGGCGCGCTGACGGCCGCGTTCAACGACGCGATGTCATCCCGAACCGGGAGCAGCGCGCGGAAATCGCCACCACTCAGCTTCTCGGGTTCTTCCGCGTCGCCCGAACGGCGCTGCACACCCGCCACGACCTTCTCGACGGTCACGAGGGGCGCGTCCGCGTCGACCTGCATCGCGAACTCCCACTTCCCACGCTCGGGACCCTTGAGGGTGAGACGGTATTTCGCGGTGTATACTGCGAGCCGGTGCTCGGCGGACTCGCTACGCTCGTCCGGTCTGTTCTCGGAGCCGCCTTCGGCGGCGGTCGGCAGGCGAACGGCGTGCTCATTTACCGCGACCACCGCGACACCGGACTCCTGACCGCCCTGCTTCATCGGCTGGAAGATGTACACCTCTTCCACCGCGTCGGCGTTCACGCGCTCGGCGACCGCGGACAGGAACTTCACGCGTGTCTCGCCGGTCATCGCGTCGCCGCCGCCGCCTGCGGCGCCGACTTGCGCGCGTCGAGCTCGCGCTCGACATAGAGCCGCAGGATGTGCATGAAGTCCTGTGCGTTGGTGACGACGCCGAACGCCTGGTGTGTACCGCGGTCCTTGAGCTTGCTGACGACGAACTCCGACGAATCGACGCAGATCGTCGCAAGCTCGCGCATGCTGCCGTCTGACTCCGTCACGAACGCGGGGAGCATGTTGCCCGTCGCGATCGCGTGCAGCGCGGTGGCGATCAGCACCGCCATCGTCGCCTTGATCGTATGCTGGCGCATCGCGTCCTGCGCCTGCTCCATGTCCGTCACGACGTCGGGCAGCGGCCCGTCGTCGCGGATGGAACCCGTGAGCACGAACGGCACGTTGTTCACGACGCACTCGTACATGATGCCGTCCTTGATGATCCCGCGCTTCACCGAGGCGGCGATCGAGCCCGCGGCCCGCACCATGTTGATCGCGCGCATGTGCAGGCCGTGGCCGCCCTGCGCGATCTCGCCGGTGCGCGTCATCCCGAGCGTGGTCCCGTAGATCGAGGCCTCGATGTCGTGCACGGCGACGGCGTTTCCCGCCAGCAGCGCGCCGACGAACCCGTTGGCGATGAACCAGCTCATGTCGCTGCGCGCGCGCGAATGCACCAGCGCAGGGCCCGTCACCCAGATCGGATAACCGCCGCGTTCACGCTCGGCGACGAGCAGCTTCGCCATGAGCACATAGTCGATCGGCTTCTCGCGCGAGACCTCGCTGCTCATGAACTTGAACTCGCCCTCGGCCTCGCCGAAGAAGGGCGCCGAGTGGACGAAGATGCCTTCGCTGCCGTCCTCGGCGGCGCCGATCGCCAGCATCTGTCCTTTCTTCAGGCGCCGCCCTTCGCGCGCCCACAGCTCCCCCGTGTCGTCGAGCATGAGTCCCGCGTCCATGCGCGGCTCGCGAATCGTCCGCCACTGCCCCTTCATCTTCACGTACGTGGGCAGGTTCGTGCTCGAGAAGAAGTTCTCCGGAAAGACGCCGTCGGCGGGAGCCGGAGCAAACCGTGCGTCGGGAGCCGCGGCGAGCGCCGGTTTCGTGAGGTCGGGAGGAGCGATCTTCACGCGCTCAATATAGACGGGCCTGAAGCGTCACAGCAGCGCGACGGGATCGCGATCAACCGTTATGCGAAGCTGTCCCTTGCCCGCGATGGACACCTTCTCCGCGAAGAACCGCGACACGCGCGTGAGCTGCGACGGACGCGACGACTTGAGCATCAGGTGCCACCGCCAGCGGTTCTTGATGCGCTCGATCGGACACTTGGCCGGACCGACAATGGTGACGTCATACTCCGGACGCTTCTCGAGCATCGCGCGCAAACGATCCGCCGACGCGATGGCCAGCTCGGCGGTCTCTTCCTCGCGCAGTCCACTGAAGACCACGTTCACCAGGCGGATGGCGGGCGGATACGGCGGATCCTCGCGGCTCGCGAGTTCCTTCGTCACGAACCGCTGATAGTCATGGTCGACTGCACACTGGACAGCATGATGCGCCGGCACGCGCGTCTGGATGAATACTTCTCCGCCTTTCGGTCCTCGGCCCGCCCGGCCTGCGACCTGGCTGAGCAGCTGGAAGCAGCGCTCGCTCGCGCGAAAGTCGGGAAGGTTGATGCCGACATCCGCGTCCACCACTCCGACGAGGGTGACGTTCGGGAAATCGAGCCCTTTGGCGATCATCTGCGTGCCGAGGAGCACGTCGACGTCGCCGCGCGCGACACGGTCGAGGATATCCGCGTGCGCCCACTTTCCCGACGTGGTATCCACGTCCATGCGCGCGATGCGTGACGACGGCATACGCTCCGCGAGGATGCGCTCCACCTGCTGCGTGCCGAGCCCGCGCTGCCGCAGCACCAGTCCGCCGCAGCGTTTGCAGCGCTCCCGCCTCGGCTCGGCGTGCTGGCAGTAGTGACACACCAGCCGTTCCGGCGCGCGATGGTAGGTGAGCGTGATGCTGCAGTTCGGACAGGTGTCCACTTCGCCGCACTGCGCGCACTGCACGAACGACGCGTAGCCGCGCCGGTTGAGCAGGAGGATGGCCTGCTCCTGCCTTTCGAGACGCTGGCGCAGCGCGTCCTCGAGCGGCTCGCTGAGCACGAGCCTGACGAGCTCCTCGGCGGTCGTCGCGTGAGTAGAAAACTTCTGCTCCTTCGGCACGCGCATGTCCACGATCCGCACGACCGGGAGCTTGCCTTCGCCCACGCGCGCCGGCAGGGACAGGAGCGTGAACTTCTTCGTCAGCGTGTTCGCCCACGTCTCCAGGCTGGGTGTGGCGCTGCCCAGCACGACGACCGCTCCGTGCGCGCGAGCGCGCACGATCGCCACCTCGCGGGCGTGATACCTCGGCGACTCTCCCTGCTTGTAGCTCGACTCGTGCTCCTCGTCGAGAATGACGGCGCCGAGGTCGGGGAGAGGCGCGAAGATGGCCGAGCGCGCTCCGACCGCGATGCGCTTCTCGCCGCGGCGCAGTGCGAGCCACGCGTCGTAGCGTTCGCCGTCGCTCAGTGCGCTGTGGAGCACGGCGACCTTGTCACCGAAGACCGCGCGGAAGCGGCCGACAGTCTGCGGCGTGAGTGCGATCTCCGGCACGAGGACGATGGCGGACTGTCCGCGCTCGTTCACGACCTTTTTCAGCAGCTCGAGATACACGAGCGTCTTTCCGCTGCCGGTCACGCCGTGCAGCAGGAACACCTCTCCGGGCCGGGCGCTTGCCATGGCGTCGATCGCAGCCTGCTGCTGCGGCGTCGCGCGATGTGCCACGAGCGGCGGCACCGCGCGTGTGGCGAAGGGATCCCGGGCGACCACTTCGTCCGCGATCGCGATGAATCCGCGTTCCGTCAGCCCGCCAAGCACCGATGCTGAGAAGGACATGCGCTCGGTGAGGAGCTCGACGGGCGCGCTGCCGCCCAGCGACTCGATCAGCTCGTACAGCTCGCGCTGCTTCTTCGCGCGCGCGAACGTCTGCTCGCGCTCGATCAGCGTCGGCAGCTCCTTCGCGATCGTCGCGCGACGACGCGTCTTCGGCTGGGGAACTGGCGTCGCGGGTCCGGTCAGCGCCGCGGGAAGCGCGGTGCGGAGCACGACGCCGAGCGGCGTCACGTAGTACTCGGCGATCCACGCGCAGAGCTCGATCAGCTCGCGATCGAGCACCGGATGCGCGTCGGGTGCGTCCGCGATCGGCTTCGGGGTCACGCCGTCGCGAGCGACGCCCTCCCCGATCACGAATCCCATTTCACGCCGCCCGCGCACCGGCACGACCACGCGGCTCCCGACGGCAACCCGCGCCTGCATGGCAGCGGGCACGGCGTAGGTGAGTGGCTTGAAGAAAGGCAGCGGGACGGCGACCGAGACGAGCACTAGGCCCTGATTCTAACTCCCAGCCCCGGCTCCGCGGACAGCCGAATCAGTCCGTCGTCGATCGTTACGCCGACGTACGGGTCGTCAGCGAGCAGCGCGGCGCCGTCGAGGTCCGCGTAATCCACCAGCGGCGCCAGGTGGGCAGCCGCGGTGATCCCCAGGCTCGACTCCACCATGCAGCCGAGCATCACCTTCAAGTCATGCCTGCGCGCTTCATGTGCCATGCGGCGCGCCTCGGCCAGCCCGCCGCATTTGGCCAGCTTGATGTTGATGCCGTGAAACGCACCGTCCACCCGGGCGATGTCGCTCGCCGTGAGACATGATTCGTCGGCGATGATCGGGATCGGCGAAGCGGCTGTCAGGACGCGATGCCCCTCGATGTCATCCTTTGCCAGGGGCTGCTCGAGCAGCTCGAAGCCATTCTCGGCGAGGAGCCGAGCCATGCGCGTCGCGGTCGGGGGGTCCCACGCGGCGTTCGCGTCGGCGCGCAGAAGCTTTCTCGGCGCGGCGCGGCGGACGGTGCGCACGATCCACTCGTCGCGATCGCTGCCCAGCTTGACCTTGAGGATGGGATACGACCGCGCCTCGTCCACGCGACGGAGCAGCTCGCGTTCGTCGTTCGTGATCACGATCGTGAAGCTCGACGGCGGCGCCATCATGGGCTCGACACCGAACATCTTCCACAGCGGCTCGCGCCGCTTCTTTCCGAGCAGGTCATGCGCGGCGGCACTCACGGCGGAGCGCGCCGCGGCCTGCCCGCCGACCGTCGCCCGCATCTGCTCCTCGAGCGAGTCGATCGCCTCGAGCGAATCGACGGTCGCGCGCCGCTCGATCAGCGGCGCGATGCCCGCGAGCGCGGCTGCGGCAGTATCGGCGGTCTCGTGGTAGAACGTGTTGGGAGCCGCCTCGCCCCAGCCTTCGACGCCGGCGTCGTCGATGAGTCGGACACGCACGCGATCGTAGGCGGTCATCGTGCCCCGCGCGATCGCAAACGGCACCTTCGGATGAATGGTGAAGCGGTCCTGCAGCAGCTTCATTGCGCGGCGCTGGCCACGTGTCGCGCTGTCCATGCCGCGCGCATGTTGCGGCCGGCGTCAGGCAGTGTGCCGAGCCAGGCGATCAGGGCATCGGCGAGGTCGTTCGCGCGGGCATAGCGGTCCGCTGGTGCCTTCGCCAGCGCCTTCATCACGATCTCCCCGAGCGGCACCGCGATCTCGGAGTTCACCTGCGTGACGTTCACCGGCGGCTCGTGCACCTGCTTGTAACCCACGGCGAACGCGTCCGGCCCATCGAACGGCGGGAACCCCACGAGCGCCTCGTACATCACGATGCCGAGGGAATACACGTCCGCGCGCCCGTCCACGAGCTTCCCCATCGCCTGCTCGGGGGACATGTAGTGCGGTGTCCCCATCGCGCGCCCGCTGGCGGTCAGCCGGCCGTGGAACCGCGCCTCCGCGATGCCGAAGTCGGTCATCAGCGCGTGCCCCTCCTCGTCGAAGAGGATGTTGTCGGGTTTCACATCGCGGTGGACAATCCCGCGACGGTGCGCGTAATCCAGCGCGGTTGCCGCCTGTGCGACGACGCTCGCGACCTCCACGCCTGGCTGCGCGCCGCGGCCGATACGGTCGGCGAACGAGCCCCCGTGCATGTACGGCATCACGGTGTACAGCACGCCTTCGGCGTCGCCGGCGTCGAAGATGGGAACGATGTGCGGATGCACCAGCAGGGACGCCGCCCGCGCCTCGCGGCGGAATCGTTCCAGCATCTCGGGATCCTTCGCGAGATGACCGTGCAACACCTTCAACACGACCGGACGCTCGAGGTGCGCATGCTCGGCGATGTACACGGACGCCATGCCGCCGCCGCCGAGCCGCTTGAGCACCTTGTAGCGACTGCCGGTGACGTGGCGGAGCTGGGTGATCTCCTCGTCCGGCTTTTCGTTCGAGCGGGACATGTCGGGCAGCTGCGCGTTGCATCTTGCGCACGTCGCCGCGGAGCTGCGATTCCAGGTGCCGCACTCGGGACAGAACATGTCAGCTCCCGAACTGAAGCCGCACGAAATCGTACGGCGGCCAGGGTCCGGTGACGGTGATGCGGAGGCCGGGATGCCGCTCGCGCTCGTCGGCGATGGCGTCATCGAACTCGCGCCACAGCGCCTCCTCCACGAGAAACGCGCTGCTCAGCAGCGTGCCCGAGTCCTCGTCGTGCCGTAGCGGGACGCTCGCGACCGCGCCACGGCGCAGCGAGCGCGCCACCTCTCCGGCGATGACTGTGAGGTCCGAGTTCGACTCGCGCTCGATCGCGGGATCGTTGCCGCGCCCCACGTGCACGCGCGCCGCGACGCGATTCTCCACCCAGGCGAGTGCGTCGCTCAACGCCACGTAGTGCAGCTCCATCCAGCGCTGCAGCACGTCGACGGACCGAAACACCGTTCCGACCGGCGTCGGGAGCACCGTATCCTGCCCGAAGATGCCCTCCACCACGTCGAAGTGGCGCTTGAGCTCCGGCTCCCCGACGTCGCGCGTGGTGTAGTCCCCTTCCTCGATCAGGGCCGCGAGATCGCGCAGCGTGTGCAGGCGCACCCCGTCCAGGAGCTTCAGCGGCCCCTGCCCGTCCTGCATCACCACTCCATAGACGCGCAGCGGCATCAGATGTACTTCCGCCAGCGGAACCAGCCGACGAGCCCCGCCCCGAGCCCGAGCTGCAGCCAGAGCATGTGCCAGAACGCCGTGGGCGACTCGGACCACGGGATGTGGCGGAAGTTCATCCCCCACATGCCGGAGATGACGACGAATGGGATGCTCAGTGTCGCGATGACGGACAGGGTCTTGGTGATGGCTCCGAGGCGGTTGGACACCTGCGTGAGATACGAGTCCAGCGTGCTGCTCAGCAGTTCGCGGTAGGTCTCCAGCGAGTCGTTGATGCGCAGCATGTGGTCGTACACGTCGCGGAAGTAGACCTGGACCTCGGGCGCGAGCAGCGGGGTGGGACGGTTGGTGAGCACGTTGAACACTTCGCGCTGCGGCGCGAGGTGGCGACGCAGCGAGAGCACGAGCCGCTTCACCTCGAAGATGTCGTGGAGCGCGCTCTGGTCGAACTTCTCGAACACGCGCTCTTCCAGGCCGTCGATGAACTCATCGATCTGATCGAGCAGCGGGAAATACGCGTCCACCGAGCTGTCCATGATGGCGTGCATCACTTTCTCGACGCCGCGCTGGAGCGTGTCCGGATGCCGGTCCACGCGATCCGACACGGACGCAAAGGCGGGCGACTGGCCGCCGTGCACGGTCACCAGGTAGTTGGTTCCGAGAAAGAACGAGATGTTGTACGTCTCGATGTCATATGGATCGTTCGTCTCGGCGCGGAGCCGGAGCCCGCGAATGATCGAGAACAGGAAGCCGGGATATTCGTCCACCTTGACGCGGCTCATCGGATTGAGCGCATCCTCGACCGCGAGCGGGTGAAAGGAGAACACGTTGTCGAGCATGGCGATGTGCTGCCGGCTTGTCACGCGCATGTCGACCCAGAGCTGTCCCGCGCCCGTCTTGATGATCTCGACGATCTCGGAGATGCTCAGGTCCCGCCGCAGTCTGCCATCGGCGTCCACGAAGTAGATGGCGGGCCTGGTGGTGTCCGCCGCCGGCGCGGCCGGAGCGGGGGCAGCAGTCATGTCCCGAAGGTAGTCATTTCCGCGAGCCCACGCATATGCGTGACGCACGCCTGCGCGACGCGGTCCGGGGCGTAGCCGCCCTCCAGCGCGCTCACTACGCGGCCACCGCACCAATGTCTGGCGCGCGTCACCATCTCGGTAGTGAGACGGGCGAAGTGCTCGAGCTCGAGCGTGAATCCACCCAGCGGGTCACCCCGCATTGAATCGAAGCCCGCGGAGATGAAGACCAGGTCCGGTGTGAAGCCGCGCGTGGCGTCATCCACGGCACCGAGCAGCGCGGACACGTACGTCTCTGCCGGGAGCGACGCGCGCATCGGCACGTTCCACACATTCTGATGCGGTCCGCGGTCGGCCGCGGCGCCGGTGCCGGGATACCATGGCCACTGGTGCATCGAGACGAAATGGATGTCGCGCTCGTGTTCCACGAGCGCCTGCGTGCCGTTCCCATGATGGACGTCCCAGTCGACGATCAGGATTCGCTCCAGCCTGTGCGTCCGGCGCGCGTAGTGCGCGGCGATCGCGACGCTTCCGAAGAGGCAGAATCCCATCGCGCGATCGCGCACCGCGTGGTGACCCGGTGGGCGCACGGCGCAGAACGATCGCTCGGCTCGTCCGTCCATGGCCATGTCCACCGCGTCGAGGACGCATCCCGCGGCTGCGGTGGCCGCGTCCCATGAGCCTTCGCTCGCGACGGTGTCGGCGTCCAATTGCCCTCCACCGGCGGCGACCAGATCACGCACCGCGCCGATGTACGCCCGGTCGTGTGCCAGCGCGAGCTCGTCTTCGGTTGCGTGTCTCCCTTCGACGTGCTGGAGCGCCTGAAAGAGCTCGGCGTCGTCCCGCAACGCGCGCGGTATCGCGCGGATCCGTCCCACGTGCTCGGGATGACCCCATCCGGTGTCGTGTCGCCCGCAGTCCGAGTGAGAGAGGAACCCGACCGGCACCTGGTCCCGCGCGCGCTACCGAACGGCTCGACGCCGCCGATCTCCGAGCAGCACGATCGAGCCGTCGGTGATGCCGGCATCGTCGAGCGATGCATTCTCGTCGAGGATCTCCCAGCCGCGGAACTTCAGCACGAACTCATGCGCCGCCGCACCATTCGGGAAGAATTCACCGAGCGCGCGCTGCTTCACCTCGGCGAGCGGCGTACTCGGGCGAGCGATGACTCGCACCGCGTCCCACAGCTCCGCGGCCTCGATCCGGAACGTCATGCTTCCGGCGCCCTTCGGCGCCAGCTCGATCGGTGCGCGTCCCGCGCGCAGCGCGTTCGGGAACGCGCTCACTTGGCCTCTGCTCCTCCGGACGTCGCCACTCCGGGCGCGCCGCGCACGCCTGAGCCGGCCGAGGCCGGTTCCGGAAGCGTGTCCAGGAATCGCGCGACCTGCATGTCGAAGAGATACGTCGAACCGGTGACGAGCGTGGCGCCGTCCTTTGGCGTCGCGGCAATCACGATCTCTTCACCGCCCTGCCCGCGAAACGTGACGTACGTCGGGCCTTCCTTCTCGAGGAACGCGGCGTAGAGGGTGTTGCGGAGCGGAAAGAAGCGCTTGGCCTGCGCCAGCACGTCCGGCGGCGCGAGCGTCGTGATTCGTTCCTGCAGGGTGGCATTCGCCATCAGAGTATCTCGCCGCGCGGTGGCGGGAACAGCCGGTCAGCTTACCGGCGCTTCGACTTTCAGGTTCAGGGGCAGCTCCGCAACAAATGTAGACCCCTTGCCCTGCTCTGACGACAGGGTGATCTCGCCACCCAGCATGCGAGCCAGTCGCCGCGCGATCGACAAGCCGAGTCCGGAACCCCCGAACCTCCGGGTCGCTGAGCCGTCCTCCTGGCGGAACTCGTCGAAGACGAATTGCTGCGCGGCCAGGGAGATTCCCACCCCCGTGTCGGTGACGCCGTACAGGACGCGTCCGTCGCGCACCTTCACGGACACACGCACCTCGCCCTGCACCGTGAACTTGAACGCGTTGCCGACGAGTGCGGACACGAGACGCGTGATCTTCCGCTTGTCGCTCGACATCATCGGCAGGACCGCCGCTTCGTGGACGACCAGCTCGACGTTCGCTTTGCGTCCGTTGGTCGACGCCAGGGCTTCACGGAGCGGCTCACGCGGGTCGAACTCCCCGAGCTGCAACGCCAGATCGCCGCGCTTGAGCGAGCTGAAGTCGAGCAGGTCGCCGATGAGCTCCAGCAGTCGTTCGCTCGCGGATTTCACCTGACCGAGCGTGTGCTCCTGCTCCGGCGTCACGGGTCCGGCGAGGCCTTCCTCCATCAGCGCGAGATAGCCGAGCACCGCCGTCAGCGGCGTGCGCAGCTCGTGCGACACGTTGGACAGGAACTCGTCCTGCAGGCGGCGCGCTTCGAGCAGGGCGACGTACTGCTTCTCCAGCGCTCCATTGGCGTGCTGCAACTCGTGGTTGGCCTGCTGCAGATCCTCGAAGAGCCGGGCCTTCTCGGCGGTGGCCGCCATCTGGTCCGCGACGACGCGCAGGAGGTCTCGCACTTCTGCGGGCAGCGCGCCGGACGACTGGAAGTAGAACGTGACGGCGCCGAGGACCGTGTTCGACGTCTCGAGAGGCAGCGCATACAGCGAGCGGAAGCCCAGCTCCTTCGCGACGATCTGCCAGTCGGCGATCGAGGCATCCGCGAAGACATCCGGAATCTCGACGACGCGGCGTTCACCGGCGGCGGTACCGGACGGGCCGGCGCCGAGGCGGACGCGCATCTCGCCGAGGAAGCGCTCGTATTTCGCGGGCCAGTTGTGCGCCGCGGCGAGGCGCATCAGCTCCGAATCGCCGTCGACGACGTACACGCAGGCGAGCGTCGCACCGACGAGTGGGCTCACCCGGTCCAACGCGAACTGATGGACGTCAGCCGGACGCGAGGCACAAAGGAATGCCTGCGCGATCTCCCGCACCGCCATCAGCTCGCGGACAGCGAAGTCCGGGGTCGTCGATGCGGCGCTCGGCTTCCGCGACCGGTCAGCAAGCTCCGTGGAAACCATCGCGCCCACGTGTGTACTCACGGATCGGAACCTATAAGCGTTTACGCGACAGCGAAATAGAAAATATCGCTCGAGTTACATCACAGATCGGTTGGCTCGCTGTGATTTCCACAAACCGCGAGCATCCTGACTGCTTCTTACCATCTTGGTGTAGTGACGCGTCGAGGTCGCGGTCACTTCCTCGGTGCAAGCGCCCTGATCTCGAGACGGTGCACGAGGACGTCCGGCGGAGTGTCGAGCACGTGGTATACGCTCTCCGCTACTTCTTCCGCGCTCAGCATCCAGGTCGGGTCGCGCTTC
>Ga0066652_100000377_pt1 | contig 21855 bp, 19 predicted proteins | sample GraSoiAngelo_101_FD_71413 | JGI IMG/M metagenome (GOLD analysis project Ga0066652, IMG submission 71413) | Grasslands soil microbial communities from the Angelo Coastal Reserve, California, USA - 14_0903_02_30cm | ecosystem: Environmental > Terrestrial > Soil > Grasslands | place: USA... | reverse complement strand
CTTGGTTCGGCTTGAGTGTCGAGGGCAATCTCGCCCGGGCGCAGGCCGGGCCGGTCGCCCGCGACTGAATCAGGATCGAATTAGGTTTTTGTGTCATGGCCGGGCTTGTCACCGCAAGTCGGGTTAACCCGACTTGCGGTGCTTTAACCGTTCGGAATTCGGGCGAGCCCGAATTCCGATGCCATCCACGTCTTTGGTCTTGCAGTACAATAAAGACGTGGATGCCCGCGACATAAGCGCGGTTACGCGCGCGCGTCTTCCGGCGCGCTATGCGCGGGCACGACGATACATGGCGGGCATGGGGCGGCGGCAACGGCGCCTCGTCAGCGCGCGGATTGCTTGATCGAAATCAACCTTGCGCCCAGGCTGTCGGGGTTCTGTCCAACTGCCAGCCTAATTTTTGCTTCGGCCGACGATTGGGACGCGATCAAGCTGGCCATCAATCCTACGGCAGCGGCTGAGAGCTTCATCCGATGTTTCCCAACGCCGCGCCCTTCATTCGTCGTAAACCAAATCCCCGAACCGCACCCAGCGCTTGCCGTCGAAGCGCACCAGCTGCAACTGCTGCACCGGATAATAGTCGGTCGGACTGGTGTTGATTTTGATTCCCGGCAGCAGCATGGGAGTCTCGACGTCGCGCAGGTTCGTCGCCTGGCGCATGATATTCTCGCGCGAGAGATCATTTCCGGCTTGTTTGAGCACCTGCACCAGCGTGGCGGCGGAGTTGTAACCGTTGACGAAGCTCGGCCGGCGCACATCCTCGCCCGGCAGATACTTGCTCATCCAGGCGCGCCAATCCTTCATCGCCGGGTCATCCTCGAATTCAGGATCGAGCGGGTCCTTGGCATAGGCGTATGACAGCAACCCGATGCAGTTCTCGACCCCGACCGGTTCGAGCACGACGGGCACCGAGGCCGAGACATTGTTCATGAAGAAAAGCGGCTTCCAGTCGAGATCGTTGACCTTACGGATCGCCTGCACGGCGAGCGGCGGCAGCATCACCGCGATCAGCGCATTGCAGCCGCTGGCCTTGAGTTCGGCAATCTGCCGGTCGACCGAGGGATCCGTGAACTCGTAGGTCGCTTCCTTCACCGTCGTGGCGTATTTGTCGCCAAGCACGTCGCGCACCCCGGCCGCATAGTCGCGGCCGAAGTCACTGTCCTCGTAGAGGATGCAGATTTTTGCGTTTTGGTCCTGCCGCAGGATGTACCGCGCGTAAAGACGCGCTCCCAACCGGTAGCTCGGGCGCACGCCCCCCATCGTGTAGGGCGTCTCCTTGTAATTGCCCCAACGATAAGCGCCGCTCTCGATGAACAGCTGCGGAATTTTTCGCTCGTTGAGATATCTCGCAACGGCGAGCTGCGTGGTCGTTCCAAGCGAACCGAACGTAAAGGCGACGTGATCGACTTCGATCAGCTTGCGCGTCTCCATCCCGGTCCGCCACAGCAGATAGCCGTCGTCGGCGCTGATCAGGTTGATCTTGCGGCCGTTGATGCCGCCCTGATCGTTGATCATCTGCATGTAGGCCTTCTCGGCCCGACCGAGAGACGCGACCCAACCGCCCGGGCCGGTATAGGGCATTGTCTGGCCGATCTTGATCTCGCGATCGGTCACCCCGGGAGCGTTCTGCGCGGCCGCCGAGATCGCCATTGCGCCGCTGAGCAGCAGGCAGCCGAATAAAATCCGCAACATTGCGTGCCCGCCTTTGCTTCGAAGCGATCACCCTACGCCGGGAGAACATATCATCGTGCCGATTCGGCGCAATCGGACGCGGCTGCACCATCGTCCCGCTAGATAAACCGGCTCGCGACATCGCGAGGCCACCTCGGTATGGTCTTGCAACCCGTAGCCCTCATGCAGCGCCCAGAAGGAGAAACGAATGCATCCGCGCGAACGTCTGGATTATTCGCCGATCGATCGCCGGGCGCCGCTGCGCTTTCCCCAAGGAATCCGCTTGGTGCTATGGCCGCTGCTGGCGCTCGAAGAATGGGATTTGTCGCGTCCCATGGCGCGGATGGTGATCTCGCCGCCGCAAGGGCAGCCGCAATTGCCCGACCTGCCGAACTGGAGCTGGCACGAATACGGCATGCGGGTCGGCTTCTGGCGGCTCAAGAAAATGCTCGAGCGCCTGCGCATCTCGCCGACCGTCACGCTGAATGCAAAAGTGTGCGAGACCTACCCGCAGGTGATCGAGGCGTGTATCGGCAATGGATGGGAGCTCAACGCCCACAGCTACGACCAAGTGCCCATGCACAAGCTCGACGACCAGCGGGGAACGATCAACAGGTCGATGGACATCATCGAGAAGTTCTCGGGCCGGCGTCCGCGCGGATGGTTCGGACCCGGATTGACGCAGACGTTCGACACGCTCGATTACCTCGCCGAGGCCGGCATCGAATATATCGGCGACTGGGTCCTGGACGACGAGCCGGTGACGCTCAAGACCGCCCACCGCCCGGTTGTTGCGCTTCCCTACAATTTCGAGATTCACGACATCGTGATGATGGCGCTACAGCAGCATCCTTCGGACGTCATGTATTCGCGCGCGCTCGACCAGTTCCGCTGTCTTTATGACGAGGCGAGCGAGCGCGCGAAGATCATGGCGATCGCCTGTCATCCCTACCTGTCGGGCGTTCCCCACCGCATCGCGCACGTACAGCGCGCGTTCGAGGAGATTCTCGGCCACCCAGGCGTCGTCGCGTGGGATGGCGCCAAGATTCTCGATTGGTATCTCGCACAGAGCGAAAGGCGATAGCATGTCGGCGCCACACCATTTCCGCAGCGCATTCGTTCCGCACGACCTGCCCGAGCCTCTCGCCGGGGCGTCGCAGGGCCCGCTTGCCGGACTGACCGCGGCGGTGAAGGACATGTACGACATCGCCGGCATGTGCACGGGCGGCGGCAACCCCGATTGGCTTGCCGCGCATCGGCCGCCGCTTGCGGACGCAGCAGCGATCCGAAAGTTGCTGGTGGCAGGCGCCACCATCATCGGCAAGACCGTGTGCGACGAATTTTTCTTCAGTGTCACCGGCGCCAACGCACACTACGGCACTCCGGTCAATCCACGCGCCCCGGGCCGACTGCCGGGCGGCTCCTCGAGCGGCTCTGCCGCGGCGACCGCGGCGGGCGCCTGCGATCTCGCGCTTGGCAGCGACACCGGCGGCTCGGTTCGGGTGCCGGCCGCCTTCTGCGGCGTCTACGGCATCCGCCCGACGCACGGCCGCATCGACATGGCCGGCGTCATGCCCATGGCGCCGTCTTTCGACGTCCCCGGCTGGTTCGCCAACGGCCCCGGCGTGTTCCGGCGCGTCGGCGAGGTTCTGCTCGAAGGTGGCGGCGTGCGCGAGAAGCCGAGGCAGTTGATCATTCTCGACGACGCGTTCGCCGAGGCGGATGCGGAGGTCGCTTCCTCGCTGCGCGCAGCAATCGCCGCGATGGCGAGCGACCTCCCCGAAACCATCCATGAAACCGTCGCGCCGGGCGGCTTCGATCCGTGGCGCGAAAGCTTTCGGATCATTCAGGCGCGCGAGATCTGGAGCATCTACGGGCCGTTCGTGGAACGCCATCAGCCGAAGCTCGGCGCCGGCATCCGCGAGCGAATGGCCTTCGCGGCGACGGTATCGGAGCGCGACGCCGACATGGCCCGGCAAGAACAGAAGCGAGCGCGCGAGCGGATTTGCACATTGGTGCAGCCTGGAACCGTTCTCGCGCTGCCGACGGCGCCGTGCATTGCCCCGCGCATCGACACGGGCGCCGAAGCGCTGGAATCGTTTCGCGTCCGCGTAATGCGGCTGACCTGTGTTGCCGGATTGAGCGGACTGCCGCAGGTCACCCTGCCGGTGGGTTCGATCTCCGGCTGCCCGGTCGGCCTCTCGTTCATCGCTTGGCATGGTGGCGATGAGGCGCTGCTCGATTTGGCGGTGCAGCTCGCGCGCCACGTCGGCGGCGTGTCCGACCCTCGCCCAAAATAAAGGCCTAGCGCTGATCCGAAGCTGCGGCCGTTCTCGGCCGGACGACTTCAGGGAGAAGCTGTCTTTGGCTCCGTTCCGCCCAACCAATTCAAAAGGTAGGCCTTGATCGTCGCCACACTGAGCGGCCAGAAGGAGCGTGACTCCTCGCGAGCAGCAACAGACGGAGCAGCAGACGGAGTAGCTCTAGGCGGAGTAGTCGGGGGCACCGACGGTATTTTTTCGGCCGGCGTCGCCAACGCATCGGCAGGCATTTTCTCCAAGGGCACTGCCGGCCCCGCGGCCGTCGCCCTTTGCTTGCCGGTCCCGTCCTCCGCCGGCGCGGCTGCCGTGGCGGGCGCAGCCGTGTCCGTGTTCAGGATGATCGGCAAACCATCTCTCCCGCTGCCAATGACGATGACCTTCGAATTCGTCGATTGCGAAAGCTGAAGCGTCGCCTCAATGCCGCGCCAGCGCAGGTAGGAGTCCGAGATGCCCTGGCTGACGATCTGCTGAAACTCGCGTATGCCTTCTGCCTCGATCTTTTTGCGTTCCGATTCTCTTTTTTCACGCTCCACCCGGAACTTGTATTCCTCGGCGATGTAGTATTGTTCGGTCTTGCGGTTGATGGCGGCGACGATGGCGGCGGGCAGCTCGATGCCGGTCACCAGTATGTCGTAGAGAATGAAGGTGTCGCGCATGGACATGCGATATGACTCTTCCTCCCCTTCGTGCTCCATCATCTTCTCCGAAAGCCTCGCCTCCACAAGGCTGCGGATCTTGTCCTGAATTTCCTGGCGCGCGGTCGAATACACCTGTTCGGCCGTGTATTGAGCGATGACCTCGCGGGTCAGGCTGCCGATCCCCGGCATCGCCAGGATTTTCACGTAATCCGGCCCGACCGCCTGATGGACCACCGGGACAGAGTCGCGCTGCAGCCGGAAGCGGACGATGACTGTCGCGGTCAGACTCACGCCGTCGCTGGAGATGGCGTTGTAGGATTCGGTGAACGATTGCAGCCTCAGGTCATACAGAAATACTCTGTTCCAAGGCAAAATGAGGTTGAAGCCCTCATTCTTCAGCCGGCGCGGATCGAGCACGGTGCCGCCCCCAAAGCGTTTCCACAGCACGCCGACATAGCCGCTGGGAACGGTGACCACCATGTGGGGATAAAGCACCACCCCCACGAGCGTGGCGACCATCAGATAGATCACCACGCTCGGCAGATGGCGATCGAGAAACCGCCGCCACCGGGTTGGCGGCGCGGGGGCGGGTGTGCCGTCGACTGGCCAAAGATACGCTTTCAACTAACTCTCCATCGTCTGCCGCCCGACGAATTCGCCGTCTTGTATACGCAGGTTACGAACGGCAAGACCAACTCCTCAAGCCAGCACGGCCATGGTCACCGGCAGGAGGATCAACCGCCGGCTTACCGGCGATGGCCCAGCGGCAACCCGAGGCTGAGCGCCTTCTGCCGAAGCGCCCCAGCCGTGCGCTTCATGGCCTTCGAAATCCGTTTCACCGGCGACTTCTTGCGAGAGTGCGCCTTCAAGTCCCGCACGTCGGCACTTGACCAGGCCCGGCGTTTGACGCGTCTAGCTCGTTTGCTTGCCATTTGTCCCTCATCAGCCGCTGCAGCGGCAATACGGCCGAGCATAGCCGAGCAAATGCGGGATGAGAAGCAGTCCGGCTCTGCCGCAGGAAGCTCATCTGTGCCTGGCCTTACTTTGCGGCCCTTAGCAGACCCGCGCGAGTGCGTGTCTCAGACGCATCTGATCGGCGTGAAACCGCAGCGTTGCTTACTCAATTCGCAACCGCGCTCTGTACCAAAAATCGGATTCTGCAATAATAGCGACCAGGGCCTGCGATAGGCGCGCGCAAATCCCACGAAGAAGAACTCCGCGCGGCTCGGGTGATGGAGAATGCCTCAAGTCCATACGATGGAGATTGAGCCATGGCCCCGATTGGCGCTCAATTCAAGCCGGGAGACGCCGTGCCGCATTCAGGAATCTACCGGGTGACCCATGATCCCATCCATGCACAGGAGCACGAAGTGACTTGCCTGTTCGGCAAGCATTTCCCGCCATGCCGGGGCTGCGGTGAACCGCGATTCGTTTTGGTCAGAGCTGCGCGCTACGTCGAAACACAGGACCATTTCAAGTGCGCCTAGATTCTCGAGGCCGTGGGAAAACTGTCGCCGGCCCCTCTTTCGCATAAATCGGCGCTCGGTATAGTCGTTGCAGGACCGCCGGCGGGCGCCGGCATTCGGCGCCGCAACTTCCCTCACCACCGTTGGGAAACCCGTGACATTCCCCCGCCGAAGCTTTCTACATCTCGCCGCGGCCGCCGCCGCGTTGGGGGCGGCGCCGCGCTTCGCCACCGCGCAAGCCTATCCGACGCGTCCGGTGCGGATCATCTCCGGCTTTCCACCCGGCGGGGTCAACGACACATACGCGCGTCTCATCGGCCAATGGCTGTCGGAGCGCCTCGGCCAGCAATTCTTCGTCGAGAACCGGCCGGGTGCGGGCGGCAATCTTGCCGCGGAGGCGCTCGTGCGAGCAGCGCCCGACGGCTACACGCTGCTTCTCGCCACGTCGGCGGACGCGTGGAACGCGACTCTCTATGACAACCTCAAATTCAATTTCGTTCGCGAGATCGCTGCGGTTGCGCCCGTTGTCCGCGCGCCCGGAGTGCTCGTCGTGCATCCGTCGCTGCCGGTCAAATCCGTTCCCGAGCTGATCGCTTCCGCCAAAGCCAATCCGGGCAAAATCTCGGTGGCGTCGGCGGGCATCGGCAGCGCGCCGCACATGTACTGGGAGCTGTTCCGGACCTTGGCCGGCGTCGACATGCTGCATGTGCCTTACCGCGGCGGCGGCCCGGCCGTCACCGACCTCCTCGGCGGCCAAGTGCAGGTGTATTTCGGCACCACGGCGTCCTCGATCGAATACATCCGGTCGGGGAGGCTGCGGGCCTTGGCCGTGACCACCGCAACCCGCGCGGCCGCCTTGCCCGAGGTCCCGGCATTGGCGGAATTCCTCCCGACTTACGAGGCGAGCATCTTTGTCGGCATCGTCGCGCCGCGCGGCACGCCGGCCGACATCGTCGCCACGCTGAGCCGGGACATCAATCTTGCGTTAGGCGATGAAAAAATGCTCCGGCGTATCGCCGAGCTCGGCGATACGCCGCTTGCGCTCTCGAGCTCCAACTTCGAACGCCTCATCGCCGAGGAAACCGAAAAGTGGGGCAACGTGATTCGCTCGGCCAAGCTCAGGGCGGAGTAGGCGCTTCGCTCCTGCCCCCGACTCGGGCTGGAGATCCGGAGCGCACGCACACGTTGGCGAGGAACCGGTGCAACTTTCCCGCCGTGCATCTCTGCATCTCTGCGCGGGCGCTGCCGCGCTTTCGTTGCTTTCCCTCGCAAAGGGCGCACGATCGCAGACGGCGAGAACGATCAAGCTGATCGTTCCGTCCGCGCCGGGGGGCGTGACGGACATTCTGGCTCGCCTGCTCGGTGACCATATCGCCCGAACGCAGGGAGCGACCGTGGTGATCGACAACCGGCCGGGCGCCGGCGAGATGATCGGCACGGAAACAGCCGCGCGCGCCGCGCCGGACGGAAACACGGTCCTGTTCGCAGCCAATCCGTTCGTCATCAACCCGCACCTGCGCAAGGCGAGCTATGATCCGCTGACGAGCTTCGAGCCCATTTGCCAGTTGGCGAACGCGCCGACCCTCATCGTCGTGACCGCTGCCTCGCCGTACCACTCGCTCGCCGATCTGCTCGCGGCGGCGCGCGCCACACCGGGTAGCTTGACCATGGCGAGCATCGGGCCCGGCAGCCCGTTCCACCTCGGGTTCGAAAAGCTCAAGCGCATGGCGAACGTCGACATGACCTTCATTCCGTATCCGGGCAACGGGCCTTCCGTGAACGCGCTCTTAGGCGAGCACGTCACCATGATGTTCGGCACCTATGCGAACGTGGCCGAGCACCTGAAAAGCGGGAAGCTCCGCGCCATTGCCACAACCACGCCGAGGCGGATCGATGAGCTGCCTGACCTGCCGACGGTCGCGGAATCCGGCTTCCCGGACTACGCGGTGCCGGCATGGTTTGCAGCATTGGCGCCGGCAAACACGCCGAAGGCGGCGGTGTCGCAGCTCGCAGCATGGCTGACCGCGGCGCTGCAGGCGCCCGAGATCGAGCAGAAGCTCCTCATCCAGGGTCTTTATCCGTCCGGGCTCTGCGGGGACGAATTTGCCGCCCATCTTCGCGATCAATTCGACGAGTTCGGCCGCATCATTCGCGAGAGCAACATCAAGGCGGAGTAGACCTTCGCTCTGCGGCGATAGGGCCGCCATCCGCGCCCCCGCTGGCGAACGCGCAACTTGCCGCACTCTATTGTCGGCGCTCGAGCCCTCGCCTAGGCTGAGCACCGGAGCATCCGAATGCGTGCGACAGCTAGGCGTGGGCTAGTCCGTTAGCCCGCGGGGGAAACTGCAAACCGACAAGGCAAGAGGAGAAGGGCGTATGCGCGAAGTGTGGCAGGTCCGATATTCGTGGCGTGTGCGCATGTGGCTCGCAATCGCAACGGCGGCGGCGTTGCTTGCATCGGGCGCCGCGCAGGCGCAGCAGTCGCCGCCGCCCTCGATGCTGCCCTTGCCCAAGGCGGATCCCCCGGCAAAGCGCATCGTGACGCAGGGACTCGGGAAAACCGTGACGGAGGACCTCATTCCGTGCGCCAACCCGCGGCCGGGAATGAATCTGCGCAAAAACCCGGTCGGGGAGATCACGGCCCAGGACGGGACGACATTGACGGTGCCGGTCGCCAACCATTTCGCGAGCGCACCCAAGCTGCCGGACCTTTACAATGAATGCTCGGGCGTGATGCCGAAGGACATGTCCGAGGTCGACCTGAACAAGGTGCCGATCGTCGATGTCGACAAGGACGGCGAGGTCATCACCGCGTTCATGGTCGCGGACAACTATTTCGAGCTCTATATCAACGGCCAGCTCATCGGCGTCGACGCCACGCCTTACACTCCGTTCAACTCGCACGTGGTGCGCTTGCGCGTGAAGCGGCCTTACACGATCGCGGTTCTGGCGCAGGACTGGGAAGACAAGCTGGGCCTCGGCATGGAGGTGTTCCGGGGCAACACCTGGCACTCCGGCGACGGAGGATTTATCGCGAAGTTTTCCGACGGCACCGTGACGGACAGCTCGTGGAAGGCGCAGTCGTTCTACATCGCGCCGCTGCAGCATCCCGACGACGTGGTGGAGTACGGCAACATCCACGACACCTCGCACCTCGGCGGGCGCGTCCACCCGTTGGCGAAGCTGCCGACCTGCCGCGAGCATTGCTTCGCAATCCATTATGCGATTCCGGATGGGTGGATGAATCCGAATTTTGACGACTCGAAATGGCCGCGGGCATTCGAGTACCTCGATCAGGAGGTCGGCATCATTGGCGTGCCCGGCTACTGGCGCTATCCAGAGGCATTCATGGGCGCCCGCTGGATCTGGACCATCAATCTTGTGTTCGACAATACGGTGCTGTTCCGCAAGACGGTGCGATAGCCGTCGCGTGGTGCGTAGGCACGTCGAGCGGCGGAGCGCCTTGGCGGTGTTGCGGCCGCCCGCGGGCCCGGCGCTTGCGCTCTGTCTCTTCTTCATGCCGCCGATCTGCGACGCCGTTGACAGGGTGGCCGATACGGCGCTCGTGCCGGCCCCGATCGGCACTATCCGCTTCATTTCCCCCGCGGCGGGCCAGCCGGCGCTCGCGCAATCACAGCCGGATGCGCTTAGCGCCTACAACACCGCGCTCAACCAATTCAAATCGATCTTGCGGCAGCGCCGCGCACAGATCGAATCGAAGCAACCGCTGCCGAATTTGCCTGGTCAGGCGCTCTATCTCGCCCGCAACAACATGATAAGCGCCTATAAAGATCTGACCGACGCGCTTCCCTCCAGAATCGGCAGGCCGAACAGATTCGGACTTCCTTCGGCGTATTTCGATGCCGACAATGAGCCGCTTCTCAAGGAGTACGAGTCGCTGTTCAAGATCATGCAGGCGCCGCCCGCCAATGCGCAAAGCTCGGACACTCCGTTCAAGGACGTGGTCGAGCTCGGAACCGCGATTGCCCGCGCCAAGGGCCTCGACGCAGCCCACGCCGAAGTTGCCGGCCGTATCAGCTTGGGCATCTTCTTTGCCGAGACCAACGGCAACCAAAACATGGGCAATGCGCGCTCGAATACATACAAGGGAAGTTTTCAATCGGGCGTATCCGAGGATCAAAATGGGCAAAGGAGGTGGTCGGCGATCAAGAAATCGATCGCGGCCTTCGATCCCGCATTGAGCGCGCGCGACGACAAGGAAGAGGCGCGGGTCGGCAATCTAGATCATCGATACAATCACTGGACCGCGGTGCGAGACGCGCTCGTTAACGCGCATGCAGACGTCTTCCCGCGGATACCCGCGATCGTGAAGGCACTGCCAAATCCGATCGATCAGATGAAGCTGTTCGAGCTCATTCAGATCATTCCGAGTCCTACCAAGACTGCGCTCAATTCCGGCAATTTGGCCAATTACAGGATCTCCGACCCCACGATCATGGGATATTTGCGCAACAACAGCGTTTTCACGTTTGGACAAGCCGACCGGGCAAAAACGTCGGCAAGCTTCCGCGAAATTCTCAACGCGATGTGGCTGTTCGACAGCAAATTCGAACGCGCGCTCGCCAAGTTCAACGAGATCAAGGCGGGCAAGAAGGGATGAGACTCGGAGGTGTTAACTTAGTAGCCCGGACTGAACACAGCGAAATCCGGGCTACGCGCGATATTTAGGGGACAGATCCGCAAATCCCGGCGCTCATCGGCAAACGTTTGTTAAGCCGGCGCGTGACAGACTGCCTCGATGTTGTGTCCATCGGGATCGAGCACGAAGGCACCGTAGTAATTCGGATGGTAGTGCACGCGCAGACCGGGAGGCCCATTGTCGGTTCCACCCGCAGCGATCGCGACTCGATAGAACGCATCCACGGTTGCTCGATCTTTTGCGGCGATCGCTATGTGCACTGGTTTCTCCAGCTTGCCCTCGCCGCCGATCCAAAAGTCGGGTTTCCCGCCGCTGCCGAAGCCGGCGGCCGGTTGCCCGGTCTGCTGAGCCGTCACCTCCATCACCAACACATAGCCCAGTGGCGCCAGCGCCTTTTCATAAAACGCCTTGGCGCGCGCATAGTCCGACACCGAAAATCCCACGTGGTCGATCATGATCCTCTCCGTGAAAAGTCGCGTGGTAGGGCGATCCACTCAGTGCTATCGGGAGCTGGTTCGGTCCCCGTCGCCACATCCGGCAGTAGTGACACTGCGCGAAAGAAGCTATCAAGTCTTATTGCGAAAAGACGAGCTCAGAGGGAACCAGTAATGACATATCTCAATCGTGCGGAATGCTCTTGGCTGCCGCCATCGCCGCCGGAGGCGCTAGCGCGAAAGAGAGCACGGCAGTGAAAGAGCTCATCCCCACCGGCAAGCTGCGCGTCGGGATCGTCTTCGCGCCCGCCGCTTCCGCCTTCTTCGTCGTCAAGGATGCACACGGCGAGCCGCACGGCGTTACCGTCGATCTTGCCAGGGAGCTTGCAAAACAACTCGGCGTACCGTTGGAGTTCATGCTCGCAGCGAACTCCGGCCTGGTCACCGACGCGACCGAATCCGGCGCGGTCGATGTCGGATTCATGCCCGTCGACGAGGAGCGCAAGAACCGCGTCGACTTCGGGCCGGCCTATTTCATGATCGAAAGCACCTATCTCGCCACGGCCGCCTCGGGCATGAAGACGGTCGCCGAGGTGGATCGGCCGGATGTGCGCGTGGTCGGCATCGCCAACACAACGACCATCCGCGCCGCCGCACGTTCACTGAAAAACACCACGATTTCCGCCGCGGCATCGGTCGAGGAGGCCATGGCCTTGCTGCATACCGACAAAGCCGACGCCTTCGCTCTTTCGCGCGATTCGCTGCCGCCATTGGCGGCGCAATTGCCGGGCTCGCGGATTGTCGACGGCGGCTTTCAGCAGACCGCCATCTCGATCGCCGTCCCGAAGAACCGGCCGACCGCGCTTGCCTATGTCACCGCGTTCATGCAACAGGCGAAAGCCTCCGGCAGCGTGCGGCGCGCGCTGGACAAGGCAGGCTTTCCGAACGAGCCGGTAGCGCCATAGCCGCCGCCAGAGCGGGTAGCGCATACCTAGCTGTCGGGGCGGAGTAATTCGCTGCGAGGTTATCGGCGGATGCCGCGCCGGGCGCGGCCATCATCGGCGGCTGCGCAAGTTCTCCTCCAGCGCCCTAAGCCGCAAATCGAGCCCTTGCATTTGGCTGCCGAGAGCCCGCGCTTGCCGTTCGCTCGCGTCCAGTTGATTAGTGAGAATGCGAATTTGATCCCCCAGAATTTGCACTTGCTGCTCGAGGTCGGTGAGAGTGGCTGCAGCCGTCTCAGAGCTGCTCTTGTCGCGCCGGTCGACCTCATAGAGGCTGGCGGCCAGGGCTATGAGGGCGGCGATCGCGAAAACGATCGAAAGCCGCAGAGCTACGTCCCAGCTGCGCATGTGCTCGACACTCCAAGGTCGCGCGGCCTGTTGGCCGGAAGGGTCACGAAGATGCAGCAATCTCGAAGGCCGTCACCGGTGCAGCGCAGGTTTCGCTGCGACATTTCGGTTGCTCCCGGTCCGAAGCGGTTAGAGTTCTCGATTGCGAGGCCGATTTCAAGATGCATGCCAAGGCGCCCAACCTAACACGCGCAACGGAGGAGCGAGCACGCCCATGCCACTCATTCCCAACATCGCCTTGTTCCAGAGGAAGCTCGGCGGTTTTCCGATCGCAACCTACCAGGCCGGCGAGACCGTGATCGCTGCGGCCGCGACGACCGGCCGGCTGCTGATCCTGCGGACGGGCGCGGTGGCGGTCCTCAGGGACGGCCTCGAGATCGCTACCGTGCGGGAGCCCGGCGCCGTATTCGGCGAGCTCTCCGTGCTGCTCGATCAGCCGCACTCCGCGGACGTGCGTGCGCTGGAGGTCTCGCAATTCTACGTCGCTGATGCCGCCACCCTCCTGCGCGTGGACCCGGTCGCGCTGCTTTACGTTGCAACGGTCCTGGCGCGGCGCCTGGACGACGCCAATCAGGCGCTGATCGAGCTCAGGCGCCAGCTCGAAGCCGGACGGCCGCGCAGCGTGGTCGAGAAAACGGCGGAGGAGATCGAAGGATTGCTGGGCGCGAGCGGGACCAATGTGGCGTATGCCCGCTATCCCTACGACCTGTTCGCCCCCGGCGCGCCGAACAGGTGAGGCCCTGTGCGTCGCCCAGGGCGCAGCGGGACAGAGCGAGCTTGGGTGCAATCATTCCCCTCCACGCCAACGTGCTCCAACTGAGTCGAACGGTCAGAGGAAGTCTCGCGCAATAGCGCGATCCCAATCGCGATGACAGACTTCGTTCTCGCCTTCCCATGCGCGCAGGCTTGCCTGCAGCAGGAAGACATCACGCGTGCATGCGAGCCGCATCTGCGTCTCGATCCGCACTTGCCATCCCTCCCGCGATTTCGTGTCGGTCCGTCGCAGTTCGACCACCGCGCTGAGCGGGTCGTCGTCCTCGACGTGAAACCTCGACGCGGCCTTAGCGCCCGACTCGAGACCGATGCGCTCGATGCGTTCGATGCGCAGGTCGCCGCGGCGACTCACCGTCGGCTTCTCCGGCGCCGCCGTTTCGGGATCGGGCAGCGGCTTAAGCCGCGCGTCCGAGGGCCGCGGCGGGCGCACGGGCAGCTCGAGCGTGCCGGCCAAAATCGTGAGCGTCGCCTTCTCCGGACAAGGCCACATGATCGGCCAGTAAGCGGTGGATAAGGCGAGCCTGATCCTATGGCCGGCCGGAAACACCGCGCCCGCGTCGTTGAGCCGGATGCGCACCCGGTAACGCTGCCCTACCGCCAGCAGCGCGGGACTCTCGTGCCCGTCGCGATGCGCGAGGTTGAGCACGCCGTAGCTGACGCGCAGCGATTCGCCGCCGGGATGCAGGTCGCACAAGCGGACCGCCAGGTTCGCCACCGGCCTGTCGGATACGACCTCGAGCGTGGCGATCGCCGCGCCGAGCATCTCGATTGGCGTTTCGAGCGGTGCGGTGTCGAACACGAGCGAGCGCGCGTCGTCTTCCCCTTGATCGCCGGCTTGATCGTGTCCGCGGCCGAACGGAACCCACTCGCCTGCGCAGCTGCCGACCGTCTGCGGCGAGCACACCGCGCGAGCTGTAAAGGTTGCCGCTTCGGCGCGCAGGCCCAGGTCGGTCAAGAACAAACGTCGGGGCGTTATTCCCGGCGGTGGCCATGAAGGCTCCGCGACCCAGCGGCCCGGCAACGTCTCGTGCCGGGACGCGGGTTTCACGCTGTCCGTCATCCATGCGCGCAGCATGGGCTCGTCCATTACACCGGTATCGATGTCCTTGAGCCAGTAGTCCCACCAGCGCAGCATCTCTTGCAGGAATCCGATCTGCGGGCCGGGGTGCGCAAAGTGCGGATAGGCATGCGCCCAAGGGCCGATGAGACCCTTGCGCGGCGCTTTCAGCCGCTCGAGCAGTCGGGGAATTGCGTTCGTATAGCCGTCGGTCCAACCGCCCACTGCGTAGACCGGACATTGAATCGCAGCGTAGTCCTCGCATACCGATCCATGCTTCCAATACGCGTCGCGCCGCTGGTGCCGCAGCCAGGTTTCGAAGAACAGCGGTATGTTCTCCAGCCGCTCCAGCCACATCGCCCGCCAGCGATAGCCGACGAGCACCGGGTCGGGGGGCAGGCACATCAAAGCGAAAAAGAAGAAGCCCCATCCAAGCCCGGCGGTAAGAAGGGTCCCGCCCATGTAATGGGCATCATCGGCGTAGCGATCGTCGGTCGAGCATATGGTCACGACGGCTTTGAGCGCCGCAGGGCGCCGCGCCGCGATTTGAAGTCCGTTGAATCCGCCCCAGGAGATGCCCATCATTCCGACGACGCCGCTGCACCACGGCTGCGCCGCCAACCACGCGATCACCTCGAGCCCATCGTCCTGCTCCTGCGGTGCGTACTCGTCGAACAGCAGGCCTTCGGACTCGCCGCTGCCGCGGAGATCGACGCGAACGCCCGCGTAGCCGTGGCCGGCCAGATACGGATGCGTGAGCGAGTCCCTGTCGTACGTCCCGTCGCGCTTGCGATACGGCAGATATTCCAGGATAGCAGGAACCGGGTTCTGCTCCGCATCCTCCGGCAGCCAGATGCGCGCCGCCAGCATCGTACCGTCGTGCAGCGGGATCAACGTGTGCTCGATGACGCGCACGGGGCGGGGAAACGTCGTGACGATCACAGCGTTTCCGCGCGGTCTCAGTTGCCCATGACGAGGCCGCCGTCGACGTTGACGGCCTGGCCGGTCATGTAGTCGGAGTCGCGGCTAGCGAGAAAGCTCACGACACCGGCCACGTCGTCGGCGGTTTCCGCTCGGCCGAGCGGGACGACCGAGGTTCGTCGTTTCCACGCTTCGCCAATTCGCCAGCCCTCGAGCTCGCTCCACTCGGCGTCGATCTTCTTCCACATCGCCGTGTCAACCGCACCAGGGCAGACGCAATTCGAGGTGATCCGGTCGGCCGCGAGCACCTGCGCGGCGGTGCGGGTAATGCTGACAACGCCGGCCTTGCTGGCGCCGTAATGCGCCATGATGGCCAGACCGCCGCGGTAGGCGGCGATCGAGGCGGTCTGGATCAGCTTTCCGCGCAGCTCGGAGCCGGCAATCGGCGCCTGCTGGCGCATGCGTTTGGCGGCCGCTTGCAAGACGAAGAAAACGGCGCGCAGGTTGACGGCCAGCGTGCGGTCCCACTCCTCCTGCGTGAGCTCGAGCAGTCGGCGGGCTTCGGCGATCCCGGCATTGTTGAACAGCACGTCCAGGCGTCCCCAGCGCCGGTACGCCAGCTCGAACATGCGATCGATGTCCGCCGCGCGGGTAACGTCCGCCTGGACCGATGCCTGGCCGAGTTCGTCGGACAGCGACTTCGCCGCCTCGCCGTTGAGATCCGCCAGCAACAGTTGCGCGCCTTCACCGGCCATGCGGCGAGCGCACGCCGCGCCAATGCCGCCCGCGGCGCCGGTAATGAGCGCATGAATGCCGTCCAGCCGACCGGGCATATTGTTGGATCCCGATTGTCGAAGTGCCACAAACAGCCTAGCACTTCTCGCTGCAGCGCGCGACGGGCCAGCTCAAGTGGCGCGGGAATCTGCTAGCGATGCCCGCAGTACAGACCGGGCCTCGCGTCAGGCGGCGAGGCCCAGCACCCACGGGCTTCGCAATCGATCTGCAAATGAAGATCCTGGCGATCTCGGACATCCACAACAACGTCGCCTGCGTGCGAAAGCTCCGCGCCCAGGAAGCAAACGAGTACGACGTGATTGCGATCGCGGGCGACATCGGCAGCCGCGCCGCAGCCGATATCTTCGCGACGCTCGCGACGTTCGAGTGTCCCATCGTCTACGTGCACGGCAATTGGGACCGCATGCCGGACGACGTGACACTCGGCGCCCGCGCGCGGCTCGTGCACCTCAAGGCGGTGAAGGTCGGCAGCCTGACATTCGCCGGCTATTCGTTTCGCGGCCCGCTGCCGGGGCGGCGCCAGCTTTCCGGCACCGCCGAATATGGGCGCAGGTGCCGGGCACTCGTCCGTGCCGCGCTGCGCAAATCCGGCACCGACTTGCAACGCTGCGTCTTGCTGGCGCACGACCGCGCCCGACATCTCGATCGAGACTTTCCGAACCTCCTGCTGCACATCTACGGGCATGTGCACACGTTCGAGGTGCTGCGGCGCGGCGCGACGACCTACGTGAACGCGTCGGCGCTCGACCGGATACTTCCCGTTGCGCGCGCGCACGACCGCAAGCGCCTGCGCCACGTCAACGCCGGCAACTACGCCGTCATCGAAGTCGGCCGGGGCGGCAAAGTGTCGGTGGAATGCAGGCTCTTGCGACGGAATTATCAGGAGTGGACCGTCACCGGCCGCTCGACCTCGAACGGGCCGGTCGGCAAACATCTCATCCCCGAGGACGCCGTGTTCGCGGACGACGGGAGTTTCGCGAGGATCGGGGAGAACCGCCATGACGGCAGTTCGTTCGCCGCTCCAAGCGGGAGGCACTAATTGAGCCCTTCCACCGCGTAGGAGCGCACGGATTTGGCCGCCTTGTCGAGGAGCGGCAGCGTCTTCATATAGGCCTGGGATTCGCGCCAAGCGGTCAGCTTGTCGATGTCGTCCCATTTGCTGATCAAGAGCCGCTTTGGAGCGGCGCCCTCGATCCGCTCGACGCTCGTGCTGCGCACCAGATAGACGCCGCCTGCGGCTTTGACCGTCTCGTCGACTTTCGGCATCCACTGCTTGTTGTAAACGTCCTCGTTGGTCACGTCGATTTCAGCGATGTAATAGGCCGTCGGCAGCTTGGTTTGCGCATGAAGGCCTTGGACGGCAAGGCCGCCGATGCCCGCACCGACGAGCGCGGCCAATATCACCGTGGTGTATGTCTTCATCAGTTCGACCTCATCGTGGGCTAAAGCAGGCTATCAGACGAACGAGGTGCCGCAGTAGACATTATTCGCTGCGGCCGGCGCAGGTATCTACCCCGCGCCGGCGCGATGACGTTTCCGTGATGGAACACCGCAACGCCGCGCAAGAACGTGGTCTTCACCCGACCGGAGAGCTCGAGCCCCTCGAAGGGTGAATAACCCTGCTCGGATTCGGAGTCGGCGGCGCGAACGACGAAGCTCTCATGCGGGTCGACGAGCGCGATGTCGGCATCGTAACCGGGGGCGATGTCGCCCTTGCTGAGCAAGCCGAACCGCTGCGCCGGCTTGAAGCTCAGAAGCTCGGCCATGTGGTTGTAAGACATGCCGCGCTTACTGCCTTCGCTCAGCACGCCCGAGAGCAGATATTCGGTGCCGCCGAATCCCGCTTTCGCCAGCCAGATATTCGTCGGATCCTTTTTCGACCATTTCTGTTCGGCCGAGCAGCAGGCATGGTCGCTCACGATCCAGTCGACCTTATGCTCCAGCACCGCCTGCCATAACGCTTCCACATCTTCCCGAGGGCGGATCGGCGGATTGACCTTTGCGTGGACGGCGCACGCGCAATCGGCGTCCAGCAGCAGATGGCCCACCGTCACTTCCCGTCGGAAGGCGATGTGCGGAAACACCTGTTGCATGATCCACGCCGCTTCCATCGCCTTGCGCGAGCTCAGGTGCAGGAGATTGACGTTCAGGCAGTTGGTTTCGTTGGCGAGATAGGAGGCAATCCAGATGGCAAGCCCTTCGGAGTGCGGCGGGCGAGCGGCGCTATAGGCGTGCAGGCCGGTCAACGTGCCGTCGCGCTCAACCAGCTTCGTGTAGGCCTCGAGGATTTCCGCAATCTCGCAATGCAGACTGACGCTGATATGGGCGGCACGTTCCGGATATTTCGCCATCAAGCGCTGTGCCGAGCGCATGATGAATTCGAAATGCGCGATGTCATAACGCTCCTCCGGCCCGATCATGAGAAATTCGTGCTGATGGGTCGAGCGCCCGTGCAGGCCGTATCCTCCATAAAACATGAAGATCTTGAATGACGGCACGCCATGGTCGAGGACGAGATGTTCCATTTCGTCGATATGCCCGGCCTCGATCGGCGCGATGTGATAGCCGTAATCGACCCAGAATCGTCCCTCGGATTGCTTGAGCACTTCCGGCATGAAATCGCGGTACGGGCCGCCGCGGTTGAGGTAATAATGGCCCGTGCGTATGTAGTTCAGGCTCGACGTCACGCCGCCCATCGCCGCGGCCTTGCTCTCCGAAACCGCGTCCTGGGCGAGCGGCGCATAAATGCCGATATGCATGTGGGCGTCGACGCAGCCGGGAAAAGCGAGAAGATTCTTGGCGTCGAAAACCTCTTTTGCCTGTTCCGCCTCGATATCCGGTGACAGACGCGCGACTTTTCCGTCCTTGATGGCGATGTCGAGACAATCGACGGACGTCCTGTTGGGGCGCACCACGCGGGCGTTCTTGATGACGAGATCGTAGAATTTTTCCATTCGCGTCTCGCTTAACCCATTCCCAATTCACACGACATGCATTGGACAGAAGTGAAAGATCAAGACTCGGACCGTGCGCTTTCAGCACGCGTGCCGCGCTTGCCGGGCGATGCACGCGCGGAACTGTCGTAGCGTTTGCCGAGTGCGAGCATCTCCGGCGTTCCGATCAGATCATTCAGGGCAGCAAAATCGAGCATGCGGGAACGGAACGGCTCGGATGTGCCGGATGCGGCGAGCGAGGCGTAATATTCGCTCGCCAAGCGCGCAAATGCGCGCACGATCCCGCCGGGAAAGATAACGAGGGCGAACCCCATCGCCTCGAGTTCCGCTGCCGGCAACGGCGGGGTCTTGCCGCCCTCGACCATATTCGCCATCAGCGGGGCGTTGCCGAGCGCGCGCGGGATGCGCTCGAGCTCCGCGCGCGTCTGCGGCGCCTCGACGAACAGCACGTCGGCGCCGGCGTCGCGGTAGAGCGCGGCGCGCTCGACGGCGCGCTCGAAGCCTTCGACCGCGATCGCGTCGGTGCGCGCGATCACCAGCGTCTCGCGCGAGAAACGCGCATCGACCGCGGCCTTGATCTTTGCCGCCATCTCGGCCGGCGGGATGAGGACCTTGCCGTCGAGATGACCGCAACGCTTGGGAAAATCCTGGTCCTCGAGTTGGATCGCGCTCGCTCCCGCGCGCTCGAACAGCCGCACGGTGCGCGCCACATTGAGCGCGTTGCCATAGCCCGTGTCAGCATCGACGATCAGGTCGGCGTTGACGCGGTCGCGAATCATGCCCACGGTCTCGACGACCTCGCTCATGCTCACGAGACCGATGTCGGGCCGGCCGAGCCGCGTATACGAGATCGCCGCACCGGAGACGTAAAGCGTGGCAAAGCCGCTGGCTTCGGCGAGCAAGGCGGTGAACGCATCGTAGACGCCCGGAGCGACCACGATCGGCTTGCGTCCAAGCCGGGCGGGCAGTTTGGTCACGTCAGCCATGGTGAATAGTCCGAGGTAGTCGCGTTTGAGGTTCGGCGGCTAACACAAATGTGCATCCTTCAGGGCGAGCGCGCGATGAACATGCCATGAGCAAGGCAGGTTCACCCTTTCCGGGTCAGCCGCTGGCGCAACGCGAGAAGCGGAGAGAGACCGACCCAGCGAAAAAACTTCCCAAGCCTCTGTAGTGCTCGGTCAAGCTCTCCGATCCGGGCGACAAACGCCTCGCGCTCGGCCTGGAAGACGGCTTCAAGTTCCTGGATGCGCGCTATATAGGCTTGGCGTTCCGCGTCGACAGTCACTCGCATCGCCGCGAATTGGTCGGAAAAGGCGCTTCGCTCGTTCTCGACCGTCGTGTCGAGCTCTCTGATCCGGGCGAGGAAAGCCTCGCGCTCCTCGTGAAGTCTAGTTTCAACCTCTCTCACGCGGGCGAGGAAAGCCTCTCGCTCCGCCCCAAGCGTCGTTTCGAGTTCGCCGATTCGGGCGCGAAACGCGTCCCGCTCCGCCGCAAGCGTCGTGTCAAGCTCTCCGATGCGGGCGAGGAATACCTCACGCTCCCGCTGATGTGTCGCTCCGCTCTGCGTGAACTCGGCGGCAAACGCGGCACGCTCGTTGTGAACGGTCGCGTCGAGTTCCTCGATGCGGGCGCCGAACCCCTCGCGCTCCCGCTGGAGTACCGCCTCGAGGTCTCTGAACTGCGCGGCAAACCCGTTGCGCTCCCGATCGAGCGTGGCTTCGAGGTCCTGGATGCGTGCCCGAAATACCTGGCGCTGCGCGTCGAAGGTGGCCTCGATGTCTCCGATCTGATTGGCATGAGCACGGCGCTGCGTATCGATAACGCCCTGCAATTGCGTCAGCCGGTTTTCCGAAGGTTGCCCTGTCGTTGGTGCAGTCTGAATAGCCGGCGTCCGAGATGGGGATGCTGCCGCCAGAGTATAGCCGAAGCGTTCCAATTCCAGTCCATAGTCTTCAGCAAGCCGGCGATTTCCTGCTCCGACTCGTCCTTTCAGATCGGCCAAATCATCGCTCTCGAGTGAGGCCTTGGTTCGCTCACCGAACTCCAAGAATTCGCGAACGCGTTCCCGGCCGAAGGATTGCTCCAATCGAGAGAAGAAGCTGAAGAACCGGTCGTCGTCGGACAATAACTCTGCTGCCAGATTCTGCACTTCCGACATGCGCACGTTTTGCGGCTGGGCAAAGCGGTGAACGTCCTGCTCCGACAGCTCAATGCCGATAAAATCGCAAAGTTCCTGAAGATAGCGGTCCGGTCCATCGATGATGAGGCGCTCCAGCGGCAGTACGAGAATATTCTCGCGGCCAAAGATTTGTTCGTAGAGCGCGATACTCTCGTGAAAATCGATGTTTTGCAGGAAATTTCCTCGAAGCTGGGAGACCATCGCCCGATACCAGCGCGAGAGAGGCGGAACGGTTATCCGATCCAAAAAAGCTGAATTACGCTTCAAATTGAGATACACGGAGGAAACGTAATCTTCTTGCTTGCGAATCGTGAAAATGATCCTGGCGGGCTGAAAAAACTTGAAAAGTCGGAACGCTATGACATCTCGGGGGACGAGATAGGGAACAAGATACCTCTGCGGAGAGTCACAGAGGATTTCGTCGGAGATGACGATAGGTCTCCCCTCGGTCTTGGCAAAGATCTGCTCGTTGCACAGCCGCAGAAGGTACACTTCGTCGTATTTAAAATCCTCCGTAAACCGCAGATGCGAAAAAATTCCGCCGAATTTGCCGTACGGTTCGCCGACATAGAAGATGTCATCGCGATGCGAGAAAAAATTGAGTTGCAGGCTGGTGGTGCCTGTGCGGGCAAAACC